>Ga0335069_10003655_pt1 | contig 23118 bp, 16 predicted proteins | sample Lox_Sample_11_FD_206714 | JGI IMG/M metagenome (GOLD analysis project Ga0335069, IMG submission 206714) | Soil microbial communities from Loxahatchee National Wildlife Refuge, Florida, United States - Lox_Sample_1.1 | ecosystem: Environmental > Terrestrial > Soil > Wetlands | place: USA... | reverse complement strand
AAGTTGAGGTGATGGTCCTCGTTGCCGCTGATGCGGATGAACTCGACCTGCTTGTGCGCCTTCTGCAGGGCAGTCACTTCGCGCTCGCTCTGGTCGATCAAGACGGTGGTGTCGCGCTCGCCGTGCATGATCAGGATCGGGCATTTCACTTTGTCGGCGTGGAGCGCCGGCGAAGTCGCGTAAAGCCGGTCGCGGTCGTCGACGGCATTGCCGATCTGCGCTGTGAGTATCGATGTGGCTTTGGTGCCGGGCGTGTTGTGGGGGTTGTCCGTGTAGAGCATCCACGGCAGGTCCGTCACCGGTGCCCAGGCGAAGGCGCAGCGATAGAGGTCCGGCGTGAAGGTGGCGCCCGCCAGCGAGGCATAGCCGCCGTAGCTGGCGCCGACGATGCAGACGCGCTTGGGATCGGCGATGCCGTCGGCAATCAGCTTGTTGACGCCGTCGGTGAGGTCGTCCTGCATGGCAAGGCCCCATTGCCGCGTGCCGGCATGGAAGAACGCCCTGCCGTAGCCGCGCGTGCCCCGGAAGTTCGGCTGCAGCACCGCATAGCCCCGGTTGGCCAGGAACTGCGCCCACCAGTCGAAGCGGAGACGGTCGCCTTCCACGTTGGGACCGCCGTGCGGCATGATCACCATCGGCAGGTTCTTGGGCGTCTTGCCGGGCGGCAAGGTCAGATAGGCATGGATGTCGAGCCCGTCGCGCGCCTTGTAGGGATACGGGCGGACCTCGCCGAGGTCGGCTTCGCTGAGCGCGGGATAGGAAGCGCCGATCAGGGAAGCCTGATGCGTGGTCCGGTTCACGTAGTAGAACATCGGCGGCAGGCGCGGCCCCGAGACGGCGACGATCACCTTCGAGAGGTCGCTGGTTTTCGACACGAGCCTGACGGTGCGCCCCGGGAAAGCCTGTTCGAGGCCGTTCTGCAGCGACTGCAGGGCGGCATCGAAGTAGTGCACGTGCGTGGTGTCGTCGCTATATTCGGCACTCATCACCCGCCCGCTATAGCGATCAACGGTCACGTCCTCGATGTCGTGATTGGGCACGGAGTAGAACGGCGTGATCGCGCCGGTTGCGAAATCGACCTTCTCCAGCGTGTCGAATTCGTGTTCGTCTTCGCGCTGAACGATCACGCCCGAATCGTCGAGCGCAATTCCGCTCACGTCCAGACCCTTGAAGCCGCTCCAGTCGAACGTGCCCGCGGCGGCGAGCGCGCCGTTGCGCCTCACATAAAGCCGGTTCTCCAGCGGATTTTTCGTGGCATCCACGCGCGCCACCACCGACCCGTGCCCGTCCATGACCCACTGGATCGTATTCAACTCCAGGCCGTGTTCGCCTTGCGCGACGACTTCGCCTTTGCCCGTGTTGATGTCCACTTTCATCAGGTCGAGGTGATAGGGATTCTCGTCGTTTTCGATCCGGCTCGCCTCGTTCGAAAGAAGCACGATGTGCGGAACATAAAGCTCGACGTAGATGTGATTGGGATCGTTCACATCGAAGCCGACGATGTCCGAGGTGCTTGGATTGACGTGCATTCCCTTCATGTCGCTCAGCAGAACGACCGGGTTGCTGCCGTCGGCGCCGATTGCGATCGAACGGTAGAACGTCTCGACGCGCCCCTCGGCCTTGTTGTAGTCCTTCAAGCGGTAGTTGTTCTTCAAGACGATGATGAGCCGGTTGTTGCTGGCCCAGTCGATCGCGGCAGTGATCAGGTCGCCGGTCGGGATCTCGACTGGCACCGCGCCCGCGGCCGCGTCGGTCGGATAGATGAGGGTGGCAGCGCGGTTCTTGCGCGACTGGATCGCGGCGAAGTATTTGCCGTCGGGCGAGAGCGAAGGCTGGGAAATTGCCGGAAGATTGCCGAATGCTTCCACAGGTGGATGCGAGGCCGGCGTCTGCGCTCCCAGTGGAGCCGCCGCCAGAAAGACCAGTCCCGCCAGGCCGAGCGCGGCAGCGCGATTCTTCATCATGTCCCCCCGCAATTCCTCAATGTCTCACTCTACCACACCGGGAAATGCACCGCGAGGTGCGCCGCAAAGGAGCGGTATGGAAGCTGTTCTTCGATAATGGGCGGCACGCGGCTACGCCGCAAGCTGCCCAAGCCAGCGTTCGAATATCTCGCGGGCCCGATGTTCGGCCGCCGCAGCCGCTTGAGCCGTCTGCGCGCGCAATTCCGGGATTGAAACACCGACGGTGGCGAGTTCGCACGCGTGTCCCACATACCAGGATTCCAGCCGCTTCGGATCGGCCTCGACATGAAATTGCAGCGCCAGCGCGCGCGGCCCGAACGCGAAAGCCTGATTCGGATAGTTCTCGTTGAACGCCAGCCGCACCGCGCCCAACGGCAGATCGAAGGTGTCGCCGTGCCAATGCAGCACCGCGGCATCGCCGGCACCGAGCGGTGTCAGCGCAGAAGCTGCCCCTTCAGGCGTGAGCGACACGCGCCCCCAGCCGATCTCCTTGTGTCCGCCCGCGAACACGCGCGCTCCCAAGGCGCGGGCCATGAGCTGACAGCCCAGACAAATGCCGAGCGTGGGTTTGCCTGCCGTCAGCCGCCTTTCCAGGAGCGCGATTTCCGCAGCGAGGAACGGATATTTGTCCGCTTCGTAAACCCCGATCGGCCCGCCGAGGACAACCAGCAAGTCCGCGCTTTCCATCTCCGGTCCCGTGAGGTCGTCGAGGGCCGCATCGCGATAGGCGATCGACCAGCCGTTCCTTTCGAGCACGGGCGCCAGCAGACCGAGGTCCTCGAATGCCACGTGGCGGACGGCGACGGCGGTCTTGCGCGGCTGGTTCATCGTCCTGAGTATCGTTCGCCGGTGTGACGGTGGTCTTCCTGCCGCGATTCGTCGCGCAGGTACAAGCAAGTGTGCGCCTCGTCGCCAAAGTTGCGGCCGGCGAAACCGGTTAGGGTCGGCGCACGATTTGGGGAACACATCATGGCGAAACTACTGATCCTCGGCGGCACGGGGTTCACGGGGAGGCTGGTGGCGCGCCATCTGCTCGACCAGTCCGGTGCGGAAATCACCATCGCCGCGCGCCATGCGGAAAAGGCCAGGCAGATCGTCAACGATCTCGGCGAACGCCATCCCGGGCGCATTGCGGCCGTGCAGGCCGATGCGGCCGATCCGGCCTCGCTCAGCGCGGCGCTGGCGGGACACGACATGATCGTGGTGACGTCTCCGACCACCGCGCATGCCGCGGTCGTCGCACGGGCGGCGCTGGAGGCGGGCGCGGATTATCTCGACGTGCAGCTCGGCGCAAAGAAGTTCGCGTACCTGAAATCGATTTCCGGCGAGATCGAAAGGGCGGGCCGCTGCTTCATCACCGAGGCGGGATTCCATCCCGGCCTGCCGTCAGCGCTGGTACGGCTTGCGGCGAGCCATCTTGACACGATCGAGAGCGCGATCACCGCGGGCTATCTCGGCATCGGCACGGAAATCCCCTATTCCGAGGCGGTGGACGAACTTGTGGGCCTGTTCCGCGATTATCAGGCCCAGGTGTTCAAGGACGGGGCCTGGACCAAGCCGGGTGCCTGGCAGATGCGCAGGATCGACTTCGGCGGCGATCTCGGGATCAAGACCTGCTATTCGCTGTTCTTCGAGGAGTTGCGCGAGCTTCCCGCGCTCTATCCCTCGCTGAAGGACGTCGGCTTCTACATTTCGGAATCCCATTGGGTGAACGACATGATCGTCGCTCCATTAGCCATCGTGATGCTGAAAATTGTCCCCAATGCCACACGCACCATCGGCAAGCTGCTGTGGTGGGGCATGATGAAATTCCGCAAACCGCCTTATCGCACCGAGCTCATCGTGCAGGCCGCCGGACAGCACGCGAGGCAGCCGACGGCGTTCGAGGCCGCCGTATCGCATTGCGATGCCTACGAGCTTACGGCAATTCCGGTGGTGGCAGCGCTGCTGCAATATCTCGACGGCAGTGCGAGACGGCCGGGGTTGCACATCATGGGCCATTTCGCCGAACCCGAACGCCTCATGACAGACATGAAGCGCATGGGCGTAAAATTCCGAACGGCAACACGATAGTTTTCGGGCTTCCGCCCTGCGCGCACGAACCCGTCCGTTTACCATCAGCCATGAAGCGAGGCGGTGACCAAATCACTCATCTATGGCGCGCCGCGACAGGCGTACATTTCGACACAACATTGCGCCGCACGAATAAGACGCAATGAAGTCGGGGATTCGAACCGCAGAGTGAAATGGCCGGCGACCGGCCGCTGCGGCGGGGGGAGTGTATGACCAGTCCAACATTATCGGACGAAGCCGGATTCATCAGCGGCGTGGACGCGAGCGGCAAGCTGGCGCCGAACGGCTTCTGGGCTTGGGACGGCAACGCCTGGAACAACGCCTTCAATTACGGCCCGGCGACCGCCCGCAAGTTCGGCACGGCGGCCGCGGGCACGGCCGGCGGGACGGTGAACTACTACTTCGATCCCGCCTCCAACTGGACCGCGAACGAAAAGACCTGGTTCGCCGCCGCACTGGCCTTGTGGTCGGCGGAGGCCAACATCTCGTTTGCCGAAACCACCGATTCCACCCAGGCGCAGATCACATTCACGCGCGGCAGCGATTCCGGCGCCCACACCGTCTCCACGCTCGACGGCTACGGCGGCGGCTTCCACACCATCACCGGCTCGACCGTCTCCATCGACACCAGCAACCCCAACTTCGAGATCAACGCGATCACGACCTATTGGGGTTATTCCACGATGACCCTGGTGCACGAGATCGGCCATGCGCTCGGCCTCGGCCACGGCGGCGCCTACAATGTCGCCACCGGCCCCGACCGGCAATTCAGCGCCTACGACTGCCAGGCCTGGACGCTGATGTCGTACTACCCGATGTGGTGGTCCGCCTCCCAGTCGAAATACGGCGCCGAATATCCCGTGAATGCGAACTGGGTGTTCACGCCGGACCAGGGCAATTTCTCCTACTCGCCCGTCACGCCCATGCAGGCCGACATGATGGCGATCCAGCGGCTGTATGGCACGCCGGCTTCGACGCCGCTGAGCGGCGGGCAGGTGTTCGGCTTCGACTGCAACATCGCCGGCACCATCCGTCCGTTCTTCGATTTCACCCAGAACCTCTATCCCGTCATCACCATCTGGGACGCGGGCGCCAACAACACGCTGGACCTTTCCGGCTTTTCGAAGGATGCCTCGGTCGATCTCAATCCGGGCGCGTTCACAAGCTGCGACGGCGCGAGCAACAACATCGCGATCGACGCTTCGACCTGGGTCGATACCGCCATCGGCGGCTCCGGCAACGACACCTTCGTCGCGAACGCTCAGGCCGACAAGTTGATCGGCAACGCCGGCAACGACACCTTCGTCATGGCCGGCACGCTGACCGCCTCGGACGCGATCGACGGCGGCGACGGCAACGACACCGTCACGCTCGACGGCAACTACACCCGCACCTTCGGCGCACACAATCTGGACAACATCGAGGTCCTGCTACTGGCGGGCGGACACAACTACACGCTCACGAGCGTGGATGCCAACGTGGCCGCCGGAAAGACGCTCACGGTCGATGGCTCGGCGCTCGGCGCCGGCAACGTGCTCAACTTCTACGGCGGGCACGAAACTGACGGTGCCTTCGTCTTCATCGGCGGCGCGGGTAACGACACGCTCACCGGCGGGGCCGGATCGGACACGGTGAGCTACGCGAAAGCCACTGGCGGGGTAAGCGTCAATCTCGCGTCCGCCGCGGCGCAGACGATCGGCGGAGGCGAAGGCGTCGACCAGCTCAAATCGATCGAGAACGTCGTCGGATCGAACTATGCCGACACGCTCACCGGCACTTCGGGCAACAACACGATCAGCGGCGGCAGCGGCGCGGACACGGTCGTCTATTCGGGCAACTCCGCGCAGTACACCGTCACGCTCAATCCCGACGGCAGCGCCACCGTGGCGGGCGCCGGGGCCGGCGCCGATACGCTGTGGAGCATCGAGTGGCTCAAATTCGCCGACAAGACGGTGGCGCTCACCGGCACCATCATCGGGGGGACCAGCGGCGACGATACGCTCGTCAACACCGATGCCGGCAACACGCTCGACGCCTTCGCTGGCAACGACGACATCACGGATTCGGGCCCGGGCTCGACGCTCGACGGCAACTTGGGCGACGACATCCTGAGGCTCGATCGCTCGGCGTCTTCCACGCCGCTCGCGCTCGCGTTCACCGGCGGGGCCGCCTCCGAGCCCGCCGCTTCCGACGGCACGGTCATCAAGAACGTCGAGCACCTGGACCTCACGACGGGCGCGGGAAACGACAGCGTGACCTTCGCCGGCCTGATCGGCGACGACACCTGGGGCGCCAATTCGTGGGACGGCGGCGACGGCAACGACAGCGTCACGATCGATCTGTCCTCCCAGACCGCGCCGGCGGGATACGCGCTCGATGCCTTCTTCTTCGACGGCAGCGCGCTTTCCGTGCGGCTGCTGAACACGGTGACCTACGCCACCAGCACGGTCGATCTGCTCGATCTTGCGAACGTCGAAACGTTCACCGTCCTGGGCGCCAGCTCGGCGAGGAACAACCTCACCGCGACGGCCGCCGGCAGCGAAACGCTGCGCGGAGGATCGCTGCCCGACAACTTCTACATCGCCGGCACGGGAACCTATTCGATCGACGGCGGCGGCGGGCCCGACGCCCTGTTTTTCCAGTCGCCTGCGTCCGGCATCGTGCTCAATCTGGGCACCACCGGCGCGCAATCCGTCGGCGGCGGCCTCGGCACCATGACGGTGAATTCGGTCGAAACGGTCTATGCCACCAACTACCCCGACAAGCTCACCGGAGGCGGCGGCAACGACACGCTCTACGGCATGGGCGGCAACGACCAGCTCGACGGCGGTTCCGGCAACGACTGGCTCTACGGCGGCTCGGGCGACGACACGCTGACCGGCGGAGCTGGCGACGACACCCTCGACGGCGGCGACGGCAACGACATCGCGACCTACGCGGCGGCAATAGCGGGGGTAACCGTCAATCTGGGGCTGGCGGGCGCGCAGCTCGTGAATGCCGCGCTCGGATACGACACGCTGGTCAACATCGAGAACGTGATCGGTTCGCGCTACAACGATACGCTCACCGGCGACGCGGGCAACAACACGCTGATGGGCGGCGCCGGCGACGACTCGCTCTACGGCGGCTCCGGCTCGGACACCGTCAATTACTCCGCCGCCACGAGCGGGATCACCGTCAACCTCGGGCTTTCGACCCCGCAGAAGATCAACGACAGCGAGGGCACGGACAAGCTCAATTCGATCGAGAACGTGATCGGTTCGGCCTACAACGACGTGCTGACGGGAACTTCCGCGGCCAACACGTTCACGCCCGGAACCGGCAGCGACACGATGACCGGCGGCAGCGGCAACGACGTCTTCGTGTTCACCAACGGTCTGGACTCGACGGATTCCATTGACGGCGGCTCGGGAACCGACACGATCACCCTCAACGCCTCGTATTCGGGTCTGGTTCTCGGCGCTAACATCGTCAATGTCGAGAAGCTGGTCGCCGGTGCGGGCCACAGCTACCGGATCACTTCCACCGACGCGACCGTAGCGACCGGCGCGGCCTTCAGCGTCGACGCATCGGCGCTGACTTCGGCGTATTGGATCAACTTCGACGGCTCGGCCGAAACCGACGGCAAGTACGCGTTCGTGGGCGGCTCAGGAACCTCCGCCTTCGCCGGCGGGGCGATGGCCGATACGTTCGATCTCACGCGCGGCGGCAATCACACTGCCCGCGGCAACGGCGGCAACGACAGCTTCTCGCTCGGAGCGGGACTCAAGTCCTCGGACGTCATCGACGGCGGAGGCGGCAAGGACACCATCAGCCTCGACGGCGACTACTCGGGCGGACTGACGCTCAAGCCCACGACACTCGTCAACGTCGAGATCATGACGCTCGCGGCCGGACACAACTACAAACTCACCAGCGACAACGCCACAGTGGTGGCGGGCCAGTCGCTAGCGGTCGACGCCTCGGCGCTCGCCTACATGAACTCGGTGAGCTTCAACGGCGCGGCCGAGACCGACGGCAGGTTCGTCCTCACCGGCGGCGCCGGCGCCGACACGCTGATCGGCGGCGCGGGCAGGGACACCATCACGGGCGGCGCGGGCCAGGACCTTCTCGTCGGCGGCGGCGGCAAGGACACGTTCGTCTACACGCAGGCCTACGATTCGCCCTGCGCCTATTACGACACGATCAAGGGCTTCGACCCCACCCTCGACAAGATCGACACCTGGTTCACGGTCACCGGCATCGACGCGTCCATCAACACCGGAACGGTCAACAGCGTCGATCTGTTCGACGGTCTGGGCATGGCCATCGGCACCAACCTCGCGGCCCACCATGCCGTCCTGGTGACGCCGAACGCGGGCGATTGCGCCGGAAAGACCTTCCTCGTGATCGACTGCAACGGCGTTGCCGGCTATCAGGGCTGGGACGATCTCGCCATCCTGCTCGACACGCCCGCGAACCTGTCGAAATTGGGGCTTGGGACCTTCACCTAGAGTGCATTCAGCAAGAGTGGGATCCGTTTCTCCGTTCGAAAGCGCGTCCGAACGAGAATCCCCGGCGTTTCACCTGTTTCAACGAAAAGGTGAAATACCCGAAGCTGCGTTGCGCTCGGCGCACCGGGCCCGGGGCCTGTTTTGACCCTGGCCTAGGCGTCACGTTCTTGGACCGCGGAACCGAATGATACGCAGAGTCAACTGTTTGCAGAACACACCAACACCCGTCGTCATGAATAGGCAATTGTACTGAAGACGTTTTGTCACATGCAGTCTGGCCGTCCATCCCCGAATGGACCTCAATTATTCCAATTCAAGTCACATTTCACGAATACGTCCCCCGCCGCGCCAAGAACCGCCTCCTTGGGGAGGTTGGCGGCCAGCCGCGCATCGAAGAGCTTGGGACAGGAGTTGAAATGCACACGGTGTTCAAAGACACCGGGGGCGCTGCCGGCGAACACGTCCGGCTTCGCAATCCTCACCCGTTGGATATCGCCTTGGGCGCCCGGATCCGGCGCCGCCGCAACGAGATCGGTTACTCGCAGGAACAGCTCGCCCGCCGCATCGGGGTGAGCTTCCAGCAGGTCCAGAAGTACGAGCTCGGCACGAACCGCGTCAGCTTTTCGCGACTGGTGGAGATCGCGAAGGCCCTGAACTGCACCGTGATGTATATCGTAGGCGATCTCGACAAGTCGAACGACGTCCGACATCCGCAGGAATAGCGTGATCCGGCGGAATTGAATCAAATTTGGCATCCGCCGAACAGCCGGCACATAAGCGATGAAGGCGCGAAAAAACGGAACTAATCCGTTTAGGGCGAGTTCATCGCCGTTCGCGTCTTTCGTTGCCGCTCGTCGCGTTCAAGCGCCAACATTCCGGCCGTGGGTTTGCTGGGGCTTGGAACATGAAACGCGCATTGGCCGGATCGGCGGTATTGGCGCTTTTTCTCACCACGAACGTTTCCGCGGGGCCGGGCTGCGAGTCGCCGCAAGGCGAAGCGGCGCTGCGAACGGCGGCGCTGCAGCAATACCTGATGGTGGCCGCGCTCACCTGCCAGCGCGTTCCCGCCTACAACGGCTTCGTCGTCTCCCACCAGCGCGAGCTGCAGGAATCCGACAGAGCGCTGCTGCAGCTGTTCATGCGGCGGGACTCCCAGCGGGGCGACGCCAACTACAACGCCTACAAGACCTGGCTCGCCAACGCCGCCTCGATGCGCAGCCTGCACGATCCGCGCTTCTGCGAGATCGCCGATTCCGCGTTCGGCGCCGCCGTCGGCAGGCCGCTTGTCGATGTCGTGCAGGAGCGGCCCGTGCCGCTCGACATCAACGAGGTGGAATGCGCCGCGAATTCGCCGATGCAGCATCACGCCGCACTCGAATCCCGCTGAGGCTCAGCCGGGCACCTTACCGAGCAGGCGCAGCACCCAGCGGATGCACGCGTGGCCGCCGTCTACCGGCTCGCAGTACATGAGCGGGCATCCGCCCACGATCGCCTCGATACCCCTCGCCTTGCATTCCTTTACTGCTTCCCGGGAAACGCTGCCGTCGCCGAAGGAGCGGTGGAACCAGACCCGCTTGACGCCCTTGTCGGCGCACTGGCGCACGATGTCGGCAGCGACGGAGCGACTCGTCACCACCATGACGCCGTCGATCTGGCCCGGGATCGACTTCAGATCGGGATAGCACGGCACGCCCTCGAGCTCGGCCGCGCTGGGATTGACGGGCACCACCTCGAAGCCGCTGTCGCGCAACTTGCGGAAGACCGCATTGGCGGTCTGCTTGGGGTCGCGCGAGACGCCGGCGACGGCGAACCGCTTGCCTTCCAGGAATGCGGCGACGCTCTTGGGCGTGCTGGCCATGCTGATGTCCTTTCGCGCGTAAGGTGTGCGGGTCCTATACTCTGCGCGGCGCGTCCGGACACATTCAGAATTGTCGCGGCCGGGTTGAAAGGCGCCGGGCGGGCCGATTGCGCCGGATGCATGACATTTCCGCAATGATGCGTGCGCATTCCGCCAAGTTCCGATCCACCTGCGCTCCACACGTGGATGGTTTGTCGTTTGCACGAACCGCGGCTACAGACAGATACAATTGTTTGAGGACGCTACAAACCATCTGTTAAGCGCGCGCCCAAAAAATGCTGCGGACCTCGATGGAGTTCACCCGCCATGTCGATCAGCAGCATCACTTCCACCCCGCCCTCCTATCAGCCTGCCTCCGATCCGAACGGAATCCAGAGCAAATTCCAGGCGCTGGTGCAGGCGATCCAGTCCGGCGACGTGTCGTCGGCGCAGCAGGCCTATGCGGCCCTGACGCAGAACATGCCCTCCCAGGCTTCCGGTTCTTCTTCGTCCAACCCGTTCCAGCAGGCGCTTTCGAGCATCGGCAGCGCGCTGCAGTCGGGCGACATGACGAGCGCGAAGAGCGCGTTGCAGAACCTCCAGCAGACGATGAAGGCCCATCACGGCCATCACCGCCACGGCGCCCAGGGTGCGGACGACTCGTCGCAGACTTCGACATCGAGCCAGACGACGGCTGGCGTTTCGACGCTCTCGACCGCGGCGAATTCGCTGCTCGACATCACGGCCTGAGGGCGGTTCAGCTTCCCAACTGCTCCCTGGCGATGCGGTACCATTCTCGCTGCCGGCTGCGGTAATAGCCGGGCGCGTGGCGCACGGAATCGACGATCTCGCGGAACAGCGCCTGCGCGCGCTCCCTGCGCCCGATCTTGTTGAGGAACACCGCATAGCGGCAGCGCGCCTCCTCGCCGGGATAGCGCGGCACCACGGTTTCGAACTGGCGGATCGCGTCCTCGGTGCGGCCCACCAGTTCCAGCGCGCGGGCGTAATCGAGTTCGGCGTCGGCGTCGAATGCGCTTCTGTCGAGGTCCTTCAGCTTGGCGAAGGCCTCCACTGAGCCGGGGCCGTCGCCCGCCAGCAGCTTGGCGCGCGCCAGCCCGCGCAACAGAACCGGATCGCTCCCGCCGAGCGGGCCGTTCATCGCGCTCTGGTACATCTCGACCGCGTCCTGGAAGCGGCCGCGCTTGATGCACTCCTCGGCGAAGGCGCGCTTGGAATCGGCGGAGCCGACCGTCTGCATCTCGCGCAGCTTCTCGCGGTAGTCGCGGCCCGGATCGGCCATGCTGGCGACGTTGTCGGCAAAACGGCGCGCGCCCGCGCTACTGAAAAAGTCCGGGATGACGGCGAGAATCACGTAGGCCGCCCAGCCGATCGGACCCAGAAATCCGATGACGAGCAGCCACCACCACGGCCGCCCGGTGCGGATGCAGTGATACGCAAACGCGAGCGAGATCAGAAGGCCGGCAAATCCGAATCCGAAGAACATGTCTCAGGCGCCCGTTTCATCGCAGATAAGGAGCCCGAAGGCTGCAAATCAACCCTGTTTCTCCCACTTTCCGGATGCGCTTTCCTTCCAGTAGGTTACGTCGTGGCCCGCGGCCTTGGACGCTTTCCAGGCGGAGCGGGCCGTCTCCACCGCGCCCGGATCGCGCCCGTCGAACATCAGGACGATGCGGGTCAACGCTCTCGCCTCCGCCGCGTTCCAATCCGGAAGCGGCGCAGCGCCGACAAGGAACAGAACGTCGGCGCGGTTGGGATTGCCCGGTTCCATCGTGATCAGCACCGGCTGGCGCGCCGGATCGCCGTCGCCCAGTTGCGCGTGCGGCAGGAAACCGTCGTTGAAGGTCCACAGCCGCGCGTCGAGGGCGTCGGCGCGCTCGGCGGAATCGACGCGGACGAGCGCCCGCCAGCCGCGCTCCAGCGTCTTTTCGATCAGCGGCGGCAGCGCTTCGTCGAGTGCGCGCCGTTCGAGGTGGTAGAAAAGGACCTCGGTCATCAATCCTCGTAATTGTCCGCCACGAAGCGGTCGAGCAGGCGCACGCCCCAGCCGGTCGACCAGCTCGGGATCAGCGGCTTCTTCTCGTTGTCCTGCCAGGCGACGCCCGCGATGTCGAGATGCGCCCACGGCGTCTTCTCCTTGACGAAGCGCTGGAGGAACTGGGCCGCCGTGATCGCGCCGGCATACTGCCCGCCGATGTTCTTCATGTCGGCGATCTTCGACTTCAAGAGCTTGTCGTAGGCCTTGCCGAGCGGCATGCGCCACACCGGCTCGCCCGCCGCCTTGCCCGCTTGGGTCAGGCGCTCGGATAGCCGGTCGTCGTTCGAGAACAGGCCGGCGTTCTCCTGGCCCAACGCGACCATGATGGCCCCGGTTAGCGTGGCAAGGTCGATGACGAGCTTGGGATTGAACTTCTCCTGCGCGTACCACAGCGCGTCCGCCAGCACGAGGCGGCCTTCCGCGTCGGTGTTCAGAATCTCGATGGTCTGGCCCGACATCGATTTCACGACGTCGTCGGGGCGCTGCGCGGCGCCGTCGGGCATGTTCTCCACGAGGCCGATGACGCCCACCGCGTTCACTTTCGCGCGACGGGCGGCCAGCGCCTGCATGGTGCCGGCCACGGCCGCCGCCCCGCCCATGTCGCCTTTCATCCCCATCATGCCGGTGCCGGTCTTGAGCGACAGGCCGCCGGAATCGAAGCACACGCCCTTGCCCACGAAAGCAACGGGCGAAGCGGTCTTGCGGCGCGAGCCGTTCCAAGTGAGCACGACAAGCTGGCTTTCGCGTTCGCTGCCCTGGCCAACGCCCAAGAGCGCGCCCATGCCGAGCTTTTTCATCTCCGCCTCGCCCAGCACGTTCACCTTGAGCCCGGCCTTGGAAAGCGCCTTGGCCCGGCGCGCGAACTCCTGCGGCGAAAGAACGTTGGGCGGCTCGTTGACCAGATCGCGGGCCAGGAACACGCCTTCGGCGACCGCTGCCATGCGGGCCCACGAACGACGAGCCGCCGCAACGTCGCCTGTCAGAACCGTAACCTTCGCGAGCTTGGACTGGTGCTCGTCGAGATCTTTGGTGCGGTATTGGTTGAATGAATAAGATTTCAGCTTGGCGCCGAACGCGATGTGGGCTGCCAGCGCGGCGCCCTTGACCTTGCCGCCTTTCGGCGGGTCGATCTCGAAGGCGACCTCGGTCTCCGCCGAACCGCTGAGGCGCCCCAACGCCGCGGCAGCGGCGGCTTCCGCTGCCGTTCCGTCGAACTGCTCGGCCTTTCCCAGGCCGAGCACGACGATCCGCGACACTCCCACCCCGGCCGGCGCGAGCACTTCCAACACCTGTCCCGCCTTGGCCTTGAACTGGCAGGACGGCATGGCGCGGCCGATCGCCCCGCCCGACGCCTTGTCGGCCTTGGCCGCAGCCGGAAGCAGGCCCGTGCCTTCTGCGGCGCCCACCACCCAGACGCCGGAATCGACCGCCTTTGCTGCGGCAAAGTTGAATTGCATGGGTTTTCTCCAGTTGACAGGCCGGGTTGCCCTGCGGCCGCATGGGAATGCTAAAGAGGGGAGTGCTAGTTTAGGTCGAATCGGCCCGGGGGCAAGCCGGGCCGGGCGCACGGGAAGGTTCATGCCGCGGCTGTCGTACTACGTCCTCAAGCAGTTGATGGGGCCGATCGCGCTGTTCGCCTTCCTGATGACCTGCGTCATCTGGCTGACCCAGTCGCTGCATTTCCTCGACCTCATCATCAACCGGGGGCAGTCGGCGGGCACGTTCCTCTACCTGACCATACTTATCCTGCCCAGCCTGCTCGTGATCATCCTGCCGCTCGCCTACTTCTTCGGTTCGCTTTACGCGCTGTCCCGCCTCAGCCAGGACAGCGAGCTGGTGGTGATGGCGTCGGCCGGCTTCAGCCGCGCTCAGCTTGCGGTGCCGGTCATCACCGCGGCCGTGATCGTGATGGCCCTCACCTACCTCTGCGGGCTGTACCTGATGCCGGCGGGCCAGCGGGCGATGAACGACAAGGTGATCGACATCCGCGCCAACATCGGCGCCGCGCTGCTCAACGAGGGCACATTCAACACGCCGGCCAAGGGGTTGACGGTTTTCATCCGCGCCATCGATTCCGACGGCGAAATCCACGGCGCGCTGGTGCACGACAACCGCAATACCAAGGCGCCCATCACCTATCTCGCCGAAAGCGGCCAGATCGTGCAGACGCCGGCCGGCGCGCGCCTCATCATGCGCGACGGCACGATCGAGCAGAGCGCCAAGCACGGCGCGCGCCTTTCCATGCTGAAGTTCCAGCGCTACGTCTTCGATCTCGATCAGTTCTCGGGCCCGGCGACGCCGACCGAACGCCAGACCAACGAACGCTACCTCTACGAGCTCCTGAATCCCGATCCGAACTTGAAGCCGAAGGTCAGGAACGCCTACTTCGCGGAAGCCAACAACCGCATCTCGCAGCCGCTCTACTGCATCGCCTTCGCATTCATCGCGCTTGCCGCCATCACCCGCGGGCGGCGCGCGCGGGGGGCGCACATGCTGCGCATGACGGCGGCGTGCTTCGCGGCGACGGGCCTCAGGATCGCGGGCTACGGCATCCAGGGTCTGGCGGTGAGCAAGCCCGCGCTCTGCGTCCTGTTCTATCTCATTCCGCTCGCCGGGGCGGCGGTTGCGATCGTGTTTCTGTCGGTGGGCCTTCCCGAGCCTGCGCCTCAGGCTCCGGCGGAGGCGGCGGCATGAGCTGGTCGTGGACGCTCTACCGCTATCTGGCGCGCCAGTTCCTGCTGGGTGTCGGCACTGTTTACGGCGCGCTCCTGCTGGTCGCGTTCTCGATCGACGTGGTGAACTTGATCGATCGTACGGCGGGACGCGGCGTTTCGAGCGCCGTGATCGTCGGCATGGCGCTGCTGCAGATGCCCGACCTTGGCCAGAAGATGCTTCCGTTCGCGGTGCTGTTCGGCGGCGTGTTCTGCTTCATCCGCCTTTCGCGCAGCCAGGAGCTGGTGGCGACGCGCGCCGCCGGCGTGTCGGCGTGGGATTTCCTGATGCCACCGCTGGCGATGGCGGTCGTCATCGGCGTGTTCGTCGTCGTGGCCGTGACGCCGGCCGCGTCGCGCATGCTGAATCAGTTCTCCGCGCTGGAAGCCAAGTACATCAAGGGACAGGCTTCGCAGCTTTCGGTCTCGGCCAACGGGCTGTGGCTGCGCCAGGGCGACGAGAACGAACAGTCGGTCATCCACGCGCTGTCCGTCGCCGACCAGGGCGTGCACCTCGACGACGTGATCGTGTTCCTCTACGGCGCCGAAGATCACGTCCTGGGCCGCATCGACGCGCGCAGCGCCCAGCTCGCGCAGGGGGCCTGGGTGCTGAAGGACGCCTGGGTCAGCGGGCCGAGCGGGGTGGTTCGCCATCACGACCGGTACGAAACGAAGACCACGCTCACCCCCGCACAGATCCAGGAGAGTTTCGCTCCGCCCGACACGCTGTCGTTCTGGGAGCTGCCCCACTTCATCCAGGCCGCCGAAAACGCGGGCTTCTCCGCCGTGCGCTACAGGCTGTACCTTTATTCGCTGCTGACGCTGCCCATTCTGTTCGCGGCGATGGTGTTCATGGCGGCCAGTTTTTCGCTCCGGCTTTCGCGCGCCGGCGGCCTGGGGAAGATCGTGCTGATCAGCGCGCTGTCGGGATTTGCCGTCTACTTCTTCACCGATCTCACCCGGGCGCTCGGCCAGTCGGCTATACTGCCGCCATGGCTGGCCGCCACGGCGCCCGCGGTGGCCGCGATCCTGATCGGCATGACGCTCGTCTTCCACCAGGAGGACGGATGAGAAGGGGATCAACTCCGCAGACGCAGGCTTGCGCGCTCGTCGCGCTGGTTGCGCTTGCGCCTGCCGCGGCCGGCGCGCCGCTGCCGGCTGCGGCAACGGCGTCCGCGCCGGCGGACAAGCAGATGCTGCTGCAGGCGGACCAGGCCGAATACAACACCACGACCCGCATCGTCACCGCCCGCGGGCATGTCGAGATCGACTACGAGGGGCGCATCCTGCTCGCGGATTCGGTGTCCTACAATCAGAACACCGACGTCATCACGGCGGACGGCCATGTCAGCCTGATGGACCCGAACGGCAACGTCGCCTTCGCCGACCACGTGACCCTGACGGACAGGATGCGCGACGGCGCGCTCAGCGGCTTCGGCGCCCTCATCGGCAAGTACGGCCGCCTCGTGGCCGCCAGCGCCAGCCGGACGGGGGACCGCCTCACCGAAGGCCGGCACATCGCCTACACGCCGTGCAAGATCTGCAACAAGCCGGGCGAGCGCACGCCGGTCTGGCAGGTGCGGGCGTTCCGCGTGGTGCACGACGAGGAGCAGCACCGCATCAAGTTCAAGGACGCCACCATCGAAGTGTTCGGCGTTCCCGTCCTCTACACGCCCTACCTGACCGAACCCGACCCGACGGTGAAGCACGCCAGCGGCTTCTTGATGCCCGACGTCGGCAACACCTCGTCGATCGGGTATTTCATCAGCCTTCCCTATTACTGGTCGATGTCCAAGAGCCGCGACCTCACGGTCGAACCGATCGTCACCACGCGCGGCGGCGACGTGCTGATGAGCGAATTCCGCGAGCGCTGGGACCACGGCGGCATGTGGCTCCAGGGCAGCGTCGCGCAGAATCCGAACGGCGGCTTCAACGGAGAACAGACGCAGATCTACTCGCACCTGTTCGGGTCGGGCCGGGCGATGCTCTCGCAGAGCTGGGAATTCGGCTACGACGCGCAGCTGACCTCTAACGTGACCTACCTGAAGCGATACGACATCTCGCAGCTCGACCGCCTGCTGTCGGACCTGTTCCTGGCCGGGGAGCAGGACCGCAGCCGGTTCTCGATCGCCGGCTATTTCTTCCAGGGCCTGCGCGCCACCGACGACAACCGCACCTTCCCGGTGGCGCTGCCGCTGGTCGAGTACACCTACATCCCCGAACACAAATGGGCCGGCGGCCGCTTCCGTTTCGAGGTGAACAGCGTGGCGCTGACCCGCGACGTCGGCGCCAACGACCAGCGCCTCACCGCCGAGGCGCGCTGGCGGCTTCCCATGGTGACGGGCAACGGCCAGTTGTGGACGTTCCAGCTCGACGCGCGCGGCGACGTGTACCACACCGACACTCCGGCGCCGCTGCCCACCAGCAGTCATTACGTCACCCGCGGGCTGCCCTACGCGGCGTTGGACTGGCGCTGGCCGTTCATCAGCACCAACAGCAGCGGCAAGTCCATCGTGCTGGAGCCGATCGTCCAGCTCGTGGCGCAGCCCTATGGCGGCAATCCCAACTCGATCCCGAACGAGGACAGCCTCAGCGCCGAGATCGACGACAACAACATCTTCAGCTTCGATCAGGTGCCGGGATACGATCTGGTCGAGAGCGGGCCGCGCGCCAACCTCGGCATGCGCGCCGAATCCCGGTTCGAGTCCGGCTATGTGGAGGCCCTGATCGGCCAGAGTTTCCGGCTCAAGTCCGATCCCGCTTTCGCGAACATCCCGGGGTTGTCCGACACGCGCTCCGACGCGGTCGGCCGCTTCAGCATCAAGTTCCCGCCTTACATAGACCTGACCAATCGCATCGATGTGGATGAACAAACCGGTAATGTTCGGCGCGACGAGGTCTATCTGACCGGGACTTACGGCCGCTCCAGCACCCGCATAAGCTACGTCCAGCTTTCGCCCACCCTCGGTCTTCCGGCCCGCGAGGAAGTGAACGCCCAGTTGGACGTTAACTTCTACCGGGATTGGCAGGCGTTTGCGGCCATCCGTCGCGATTTGAAGGCGCAGCAGACCCTCGATAACGAGTTCGGGCTTGGTTACGAGGACGAGTGCTTCGGGATTTCCGTGGCCTACCGCCGGAAATACACCACGGACCGCGACCTTCCGCCGTCGACCTCGGTCATCCTGCGGCTCAAGCTGAAGACCAACGAACAGGAAATCCAAGCCTTCAGCCTGTTCCCGGAGGACGTATTCGCCTACGGCCGTCCTTGATCGAAGTGCGGAATTGCTTATTCTCCCCCGCCTGTTGCGGCAAATTGGTCCAGGAAAAAGCGTCTGTTCATGCTGGCTAGAAACTGCGTCTTTGCCGGTCTGATTGCGGGGTTGGCGCTGGCTGCGTGGCCGGCCTGCCGGGCCGCCGCTCCCGAGGCGGCAACGCCGGGCGCATCCGCGCCGGCAACCGCGCAGCGCGACGCGCTGGTCTCGCCGTCGACGGCCTCGGCGCCCGCGGCCGCGGCGGAACCCGTCGAGACCAAGCCAAATCCCAACCGCCAGAACTCGATCGTCGCCCTCGTCAACGACCTGCCGATCACGAGCTGGGAGCTGAGCCAGCGCATCGCGCTGGTGATGAGCACGACCAGCATCCCGCGCACGCCGGAGATGGAGAAGAAGGTGCGCGACCAGGTGCTCGACCAGCTCGAGACCGAGGTGCTGCAGCGCCAGGAGGCGCAGAAGAACGACATCACCGTTTCGTCGGTGGAAGTCGACAAGTACATCCAGAACATCCTCGACGACAACCACATGACCAAGGAGCAGCTCACGGGCGTTCTGGCTCACGGCGGCGTCAAGATGGCGACGTTCCGTTCGCAGATCGCCGCTTCGGTCCTGTGGCAGAAGGCCGTGCAGGATCACTACGCGGGTCGCATCACCGTCTCGCCCGAGCAGGTCGATTCCGAGATGGCGCGCATCAAGCAGGGCGCCGACAAGGCACATTTCACCGTTTCGGAAATCTTCCTGCCGGTCGACAACCCCGACCTCGACGACAAGGTGCGCAAGCAGGCCGAAGATCTCGTCTCGCAGCTCCAGGCGGGCGCACAGTTCACTGCGGTTGCCCGGCAATTCAGTCAGAGCCCTTCCGCAGCTGACGGCGGCGACATCGGTACCGTCTATGACGGCCAGCTGGCGCCGGAATTGAACAAGACCCTGCTCGGCATGAAGACCGGCGACATGTCGGCGCCCATCCGCTCCATCGGCGGCTACTACATCCTGCTGCTGCGCCAGCGCTACGAGCCCGTCGGCACCAAGATCGTCGAGGACACGCCCACGGCCGCGACGCTGCCGGCGGTCGTGCCCCTCGGCCGCATCCTGCTGCGCCTGCCGCCGAAGCCGCCCAAGGAGTACATGGACAAGGTCATGCAGATCGCCGAGCAGATCAGGCAGGTGACCACGAGCTGCGACATGGCGTCCAAGCTGCCCGAGAAGGAGCCGGGAATCGTCTACTTCGCGCTCGGAAACACGCGGGTCGCGGACTTGAACCAGGAGACCCGCGACGCGCTCGCCAAGACCGAGCCCGGCGGCGTCGCCGAGCCGTTCAAGTCGGACGCGGGCATCGAGATCTTCGTGCGCTGCGAAAAGCGCGCCCCGAAGCTTCAGGCATTTCCGATGCCCACGCGCGAACAGGTCGAGAATTCGCTCTTCCAAGAACAGATCAGTGCGCTCGCCCGCCGGTACAACCGGGACCTGAGGCGCAATGCCGACATCGAAGTCCGCTGAGGCCATCCTCATCACGATGGGCGAGCCTGCCGGCATCGGGCCGGAGGTCGCCGTCGCGGCATTTCACGCGCTCGGCGGCCGCATCGGCGAACGCAGGCTCCTGTTCGTGGGATGCCCCGAAGTGTTCGAGGCCTGCGGTCCGGTCGCGCCGGGCGACGTCGTTTCCGTGATGTCCCACGCGGTGCGGACGCCCGGAAAGCCGGACGCCGCCAACGCGCCTGCCACCGTGGAAGCGATCGCGCGCGCCGTCGGAATGGCTATGGGCGGCGAAGCGGGCGCCGTCGTCACTGCGCCGATCAGCAAGGCGGCGCTGATGCAGACCGGGTTCGCCTTTCCCGGACATACCGATTATCTCGCGCACCTGACCGGCGTCAAACGGGCGGTGATGATGCTGGCCGGCGACACCATCCGCGTCGTGCCGCTGACCGTGCACGTTCCGCTGGCCGAAGTGCCGCGCCTGGTCACGCGCGAGGCGATCGTCGAGACGGCGGAGATCGCCATCGCCGCCCTCAGGCGCGATTTCGCCATCGCCGTGCCGCGTCTTGCGGTGGCGGGGCTCAATCCGCACGCCGGCGAGGATGGCGAACTCGGGCGGGAGGAGATCGACGTCATCCGTCCGGCGGTTGAGGAGCTGGCGCGGCGCGGCCATGCCGTGGCAGGTCCGCTTCCCTCCGACACCATGTTCCACGCGGAAGCGCGCGCCCGCTACGACGCGGCGCTGTGCATGTATCACGATCAGGCGCTTATTCCGCAGAAGACGCTGTCGTTCTGGGAGGGCGTGAACGTTACGCTGGGCCTGCCCATCGTGCGCACCTCGCCCGATCACGGCACCGCCTTCGAGATCGCGGGCAAGCGGCTGGCGGACCCGCGCAGCATGATCGCCGCGATCAGGCTGGCGGCGAAGATGGCGGATGCAAGAGCGCGCGTCGGAAAATTGGATTCCGGGTTTCCGTCCGCGAGCGCGGCGAAAAAAGATGGCTGACGACCTGCCGCCGCTGCGCGAGGTGATCGCCGCGCACGGGCTGATGGCGAAGAAGTCGCTGGGCCAGAACTTCCTGCTCGACCTCAATCTCACGCGCCGCATCGCCCGCGCCGCCGAAGCGGAAGGTGCGGTGGTTTACGAAGTGGGTCCCGGTCCTGGCGGCCTGACGCGCGGGCTGCTTCTCGAAGGCGCCGCGAAGGTCATCGCCGTCGAACGCGACGAACGCTGCCTTGCGGCGCTCGACGGGATCGCGGCCGTCTATCCCGGCCGTCTTGAAGTAGTGTCGCAGGACGCGCTGACGGTCGACGAGGCTGCGTTGCTGCGCGAACGCGGCATCGGTGCGGCCGTGCGCGTGGCCGCCAATCTGCCCTACAACGTGGGCACGGCGTTGCTGGTGAAATGGCTGACCGCGAAGACGTGGCCGCCGTTCTGGCAAAGTCTGACCCTGATGTTCCAGCGCGAAGTGGCGGAGCGCATCGTCGCCGCGCCGGGGACCGGGGCGTATGGCCGGCTGTCGGTGCTGGCGCAGTGGCGGAGCCGCGCGAAAATCCAGTTCGATGTTTCGCGCAGCGCCTTCGTGCCGCCGCCGAAGATCACCTCGTCGGTGGTGCGCATCGATCCGCTTCCCGAGCCGGTGGCGCCCGCCGGACTGGCGGACCTCGAAGCCGTGACCGCGGCGGCCTTCGGCCAGCGGCGCAAGATGCTTCGCCAGAGCCTCAAGACGCTGACGCCGAATCCCGAGCCGATTCTCGAAGCGGCCGGCATCGCCCCCACCGAGCGGCCGGAGCACCTGACCGTCGTGCAGTTCGCCGCTCTGGCGCGCGCCTGCCGGCGCCTCGCGCGCTGAGCGCCGCGATCACTGCGCCGTTCCGGCCGCTTGCGCCCGCCGCCACGCATAGTAGTCGTCGAGCACCTTGAGCCGGTCGAGGTACGGGTATGGGATCGCTCCAGTCGGGTCGAACTGAAGCACCTGTTGATCGCTCGCGCTGAACGCGGGCCAAGCCGGCAGTCCCGGTCCGTTGGGATCGCCCGTGCGCGCGAAATCGACGATATAGCCCATCACCTGATCGGCCAGTTCGCGGTCGTTCGGGCTCGGCGATGTTCCGGGTCCGGCGAGGTTGCCGAAGAAGAACGGAATGTCCGCGCCGTGCCAGGCGCCGGTCGGCTGCTGGGCCGTTCGGTGCTGGAGGAGATAGACGAACGCCTTGCTCTTGCCGTGCTCGGTCTGCAACCGCGCCCAGGTCCAGGTCGGCCAGTTGAACGACGTATCGCCCATCAGGTCCTTCGACGCCTTGAACGCTTCGTCGATCGTGGCGTGCGGATAAGCGGCCAGGATCGCATCCGCCTTTGCGCCGTAGCCTTCGCGCACCTCCTTCTCGAAGCCTTCCGGCGTGCCGGACTTTACGAACAGCGCGCCCTCGTCGGCATTAGTGCCGATCAGGATGGGCGTGTCGTTGAATTTGTCCGCCTGATAGAGGAGGTACTGGTCTTCCGGCAGCACATATCCGTCGAACACCGGCCAGAAGCGGTTGCCCGCCCCTTTCAGCACCACCGCGGCCGGAAGCGCCCGCGCCGCCGCGAGGTCCCTCACGCCCAGCGCCGCAAACACTTCCTTGCCGTAGCCCTCGGCGGTTGCGAGCGGGAAAACGTTCATGCCGCCTTCGTCCGCGAATTTCGGTCCGGCGAACGAGCCGCCGCTCTGCGAGACGGCCTTCGCGAACAGCCCCCTGGCGAGCGGCGAAGCGCACAGCATGGAAACCGACATGCCGCCCGCGGATTCCCCGAAGATGGTGACGTTGGCCGGATCGCCGCCGAACGCCGCGATGTTCGTCCTGACCCATTTGAGCGCAGCGATCTGGTCCTCAAGCCCGAAATCGCCCGAGCCGTGGCCGCTTTCCTTCGAGAGTTCCGGGTGTGCCAGGAATCCGAACACGTTGAGACGGTATTGGATCGTCACCACCACGACGCCCCGCTTGGCGAGGTTGGTGCCGTCGAACAGCGCCGAACCCGCCATGCCAACCGCAAAGCCGCCGCCGTGGATCGAGACCATGACCGGCAGGCGTTCGGCGGCGGACTTCGCGGGCGTCCACACGTTGAGGTAAAGGCAGTCCTCGCTCATGTTGCTGCCCGCCTGCCACGGCCCGATCAGGCCGGGCCCTTGCATGCAGTAGGCGGCGAACCTGGCGGCCTTCCTGGTGTGCCTCCACGGCACGACCGGTTGCGGCGCGCGCCA
>Ga0335069_10003654_pt1 | contig 23128 bp, 12 predicted proteins | sample Lox_Sample_11_FD_206714 | JGI IMG/M metagenome (GOLD analysis project Ga0335069, IMG submission 206714) | Soil microbial communities from Loxahatchee National Wildlife Refuge, Florida, United States - Lox_Sample_1.1 | ecosystem: Environmental > Terrestrial > Soil > Wetlands | place: USA... | reverse complement strand
CAGTTCCGCCTTCCTCTCCGGGATACCACGCCTCCAGGATTGCGGCGGCATGCTCCGCCGCAAAGTTGACTGAGAGTGCCGAGCCGTTCTCGAGGACAACGACAACAGGCGTGCCCGTTGAGGTCAAAGATTTCAGTAATTCCTCCTGATCGGAAGGGAGATTGATTTCGGTCCGATCACCGCCGGAGAATCCCTCAAGCTTGACAGGCATCTCCTCCCCTTCGAGCGAAGGGGAAAGACCGAGGCAGGCGATGATAACGTCGGCGCCCTTTGCCTGTTTGAGCGCCTCATCCCGTAGGACTGCGGCCGGAGCCTGCCACGTCAGGTCGATCCCGGCAGTTCCAGTCTTGTGCAGATATTCCAGGCGGATTGAATGAGGCTGGGTATTGTCGAAGTGGATCTGCGATTCAAGGACAGACCCGCGTTCGCCGGTTGTTGCGCCACTCTGGAGAGAGGGTCTGTCATCAATATAGAGTCTGAAGCCCTCTGCGTTTTCGCACGCGTAGCAGTAATTGATGCGCACGCCCAGACGATAATCACCCGCAGCGGGTGGCGTGAACGTGCCCGTCCAGCGAACCGAGTAGTTATTGCGTTGCAGGCCCTTTACCGGGATGACCTTGTCCCAATTGAAATTGATATTTCGGTCCACGCGAGTGAGCACTGGAGTCCCGCTCAGATCCTCCGAGGCAAAGTACTCGCCCTTCAGACCAACCTCGCTGCTGTTCTGAGACGGATGAAGGGCTGTGTGCTCGATGGGCATCGCAAATCCCTCGGCAAGGCTTGACCCCATTGCGTATGCCACCTCGACCGACTTGAATCGTTTCTCGATTCCGTCAAGGGGATACACCGGACTCGGTGGTGGGCCGTTGTAATTACCCTGGAGCGACTGAACCAGTTCGGCGGTTGGCCCGATGACGGCGATTTTTCGCACCGTCGATTTGAGCGGAAGCACGGCACTCTCGTTCTTGAGCAACACCATGGACTCCCGTGCCGCCTTGAGCGAGATCTGCCGGTGAGCGGGCGTGTTGTTCTCTTCGATTCCGATCCTTCCATAGGCGTAGCTTGAGGGAGGGTCAAACATCCCAAGACGGAATCGAGCAGAAAAGAGACGGTGCAACGAGCGATTGATTTCTGCTTCGCTTATCAGGTTCTGGTGTACCGCATCGACCAGCGCCGGAAAAGCCTGTCCTTCGGCGAAGCCGCATTCGAGATCTGTGCCTGCACGCACCGCAGCGGCGGCAGCGTGCGCCATGTCGCTTGCGAAGTGATGACCGGTGTTGATATCTGCCACCGCCGCGCAGTCGCTGACGACGTATCCATCAAATTTCCAGGCATCGCGAAGATGCTCCTTGAGCAGCATCTCGTTCGCACAGGCGGGTGCGCCGTCCACTGAGTTGTACGCGCACATTACGGACTGGGAATGCGCTACTGTGACGGCGGAACGGAATGCGGGAAGGTAAGTGTCTTCCAGATCATGCGCCGAGATGTCGACATTCGCGCGGTGGCGCGTGCTCTCCGGTCCGCTATGGACGGCGAAGTGCTTGGGGGTCGAAACCAGCTTGAGATGCGCCGGATCGGTTCCCTGCATGCCGGTCACAAAAGCGACCCCCATCTGACCTGTCAGAAAAGGGTCCTCGCCGTACGTTTCCTGCCCTCGACCCCACCGTGGATCACGGAAGATGTTGATGTTCGGCGCCCAGAACGTCAGTCCGAAAAACATTTCGTGGTGGTCTTCGCGCATAGCCTGGTTGTATTTGGCCCGGGCTTCAGTGGAAATAGTCTCCGCCATCTGGTGTACAAGGGGCGTGTCCCACGTTGCGGCCATTCCAATGACCTGTGGGAAGTTGGTTGCGTAGCCTGAAAAGGCGACGCCGTGCAGGCCTTCATTCCACCAGTCATACTTGGGCACGCCGAGTCGGGGTATGGCGGGAGAGTGGTCACGCATCTGCTGGACCTTCTCTTCGAGAGTCATTTGTCCAATCAGGTCGTCGACGCGCTCATCTATCGATAGCGCCGTATTCATCCAGGGACGCCCGGCATCTACACCACCAGGTGGCTGCTTCTGGCCAAAACCAGTTATCGAAATTCCCAGGAGAAGGCTGAGCGCAATTGCTTGCAAGCGGGTGTGATTGAGCATGACTTTATCCAATCTGAAAATGTGGAGTAAGCACTTTGAAACAGACCAGTTATTCACAGGCTGACCATGGGAGTCAACCCGACAGCGCCTTCTCCATCCCTCGTCGTTGCTTTTCAAACTGCGGGCGCGATCATCTGAGAACCCAGGCTTGCAGGTAGCTGGTCGACGAGATCCGGTTAAACCAACTGGGACTTGGTTTCCCATTTGGCAGAGATCCGGGCACAGGTGTAGATCAGAGCGTCCGGCCGGCATTTTTTCATTTGGCACAACCACATCTGTAACCAAATGACTCTTAAGGTCTGACCACGTACGGTAGAACGGCGATGCCGGCTTCATTGCTTTTCCCATATACTCTGCTCGCTTCAGCGCTAGAGAACCCAATAATTACCTCATTGACAAGGCTTACATGGATGAGCCAAACTATTTTGGTTCACAAATGAGGTCAGACCACTGGCGAAGCTTGAAAGGGGCTTCGCCATCCGATTGGTCAAGATATGTCGATCCAGAATTCTGTTTCGCGCTTCAGGAGGCAAATTGTCATGAGCAACTGGCTTGATCGCTTCAGACGCCAAAGAGCGTGCAACCCGCGCAAAGAGCTTGCAGGTTTTTCGTCCCGACTGGGATGGTTCGTCACGGTTCTTCTGCTTCTCTTTTCCGGCTCCGCCATGGCGCAGCTTACAGGAAAGGGTGCCATCACGGGCACCGTCACCGATTCAACCGGAGCGGTCATCCCCGGCGCATCGATTGTCGCTCGGAACGGCGCCACAGGTGTCGCAACGACTACCGAATCAACCGGAGGGGGAAGCTATACCTTTGCGAACCTCGATCCCGGCATCTACTCGGTAACCGTAACGGCCCAGGGGTTCGAAAAGCTGGTTCAACAGAATGTCCATGTAAACGCAATGGAGTCCCAGGCCTTTAACCCAGTCCTGAAAGTTGGTAGTGCCAGCACTGAGGTCACCGTCACTGCCGAACCTCCTCAGTTGGAAACCACGAATGCGACTCTTGGCGCAACCATGGAACAGGAAACGTACGCGCAACTGCCCGTGATGATGGGAGCGTACGGCAGCGCCGACCAGCGCCGGGCGACCGACTTCGTTTACCTCATGCCGGGCGTACAGGGCAATGTGACCAACGGAAACGCAACGACCAACACCGGCGTTGTGAATGGCTCCGGCAGCCGCGGCGCGGTCTCCACTGTTTACATTGACGGCATCCCGTTTGTGCGCGCCGGCGGCAACGGCGACCCGCGCTACGTCTGGACCGCCATATCAGTCGACGCCGTCAACCAGTTCCAATTGCAAACAAGCGGCTATTCGGCCATTTACGAAGGCCAGGGCGTGATGAACTATACCGTGAAGCAGGGCGGGAACCGCCAGCACGGCGCGGTATATGAATTCTTCAGGAACACGGCTCTGGACACATGGGGCTGGTTCGGCAAGATCCCCAATCCAGCCACAGGCGTCCCGGTGAAGCCCGTCGAGCACAGCAACGAGTACGGCATCAATCTCAGCGGCCCATTGATTCCCATTGGAAAGATGAAGGAGAAGCTCTTCTACTTCACCAACTACAACGGCTTCCGCTATAGCAGCGCAACGCCGACCCCGATGACCTTTCCAACTGTCGCCCAGCAGAGCGGCGACTTCAGCGCATTCCTCGGTCTCGCAACGCCAATCAAGATCTACGACCCGCTCAGCCAAGCTGCCTGCACGGCCAATAGCACAGACGGCCCTTGCCGATATCAATTTGGCTACGGTCCCGGAACCGGTAAGGGTGCACGCGGCAATCCTGTTCTGACTGGAACTCCCAACGTGATTCCCGCGAGCGAATTCTCGACAGTTGCAATGAACATGCAGAGCTTTCTGAATAGCCTCCCTTCAGGGGCTATCAGTTCGGCGCTGCAGAATAACTATGTCGCACCGAATGCTACGGGGCTAACGAACTGGTCGACGACATCCCGCGTTGACTACATCATGAATTCGAGAGACACATTCACGGTCCTGGGCGCTGTCGGCCGTCAGGCAAGCTCGGTTCCGGTCGGCCAGACGACTGCAGGACGCAACGTCGGGCCGGTTCCATACAACTATGGCCAGGCGTATGCTCCAAAGACCGCCGTGTGGACAGTCGAAGAGACACACGTCTTTTCGCCAAACCTGCTGAATCAGTTGAAGTGGGGATACGCCCGCTATAACGGTCCAACCTTTAATCCGGCAGACGCTTCGGCCTATGCCGCGACCAGCATGGGAATGTCGGGGCTCCCCCCTGGTCAGGCACAGACTGTGTTCCCGATCGTGACCTTCTCAGGATCCAATGCTCCGACAAACTGGGGCGGAACCACAGAGAATCGAACCGTTGCCTCTAACTACACTGCGCTCGATAACCTCCAATGGAACGTGGGAAGGCATTCCTTCACGTTTGGCGGGCAGGTAGCATGGATGCAATACAACGTGATCAACGCGACAAGTGGATCGACGCCGATTACGTTGGCGAACGCAGTGACCGAAACCGCGGCGCTCAACGCATCCAGCAATGCATCGCCGAAGTATGTCGCCACCACCGGGACAGGCCTCGCTTATGCGAGCTTCCTGGTAGGTGAAATCGATAAAGGCAGCTTCACGCAGTACTTGCAGCAAGAGTTCGGCGCGCGCTTCCGTGCCATCTCGCCCTATTTTCAGGACAACTGGAAAGTGAATTCGAAACTCACACTCGACCTGGGGTTGCGTTATGACTACTTCCCGAGCGTTACGGAGGTGCATAATGCGCAAGGTTACTTCGACCCCAGTCTGGCCAACCCTGTAACTGGAATCAACGGCGCTCTGCAGTTCACAGGCCACGGCACTGGAACCTGCAATTGCTCGACCCCCGTTGACAACTATTACAAGCACTTCGGGCCCCGTGTCGGACTTGCTTACCAAGTGGATCCAAAGATGGTGGTCCGCGCCAGCTATGGCGTCATGTTCACGCACGGAAACGCGGTGGGCGGACTGAACACGAGCCTCGGGACACTGGGCTTCTCGGCAGCGCCGTCCTTCTCTTCCAACGGCTCCCTGCTGAGCACGATTCCGCTTCATGGCTCCAATGGCGCCATTCCTTCCTACACGCCTGCTGTCGGCGTAGCCTCTGGACCTGCTTATGGCACCGGCTATACCAACACGACGGGTTATACGGGAACGCCTTCAACGTTGCAGTACAACGATCCATACTATGGCGGGCGCGCACCAGAGTACATCAACTACACCTTCGGCCTGCAGCGCCAACTCAGCAACAGCCTGACGATGACCATGACTTATGTGGGGTCGCAGGGACACTTCCTTCAGAATGACGGCGGCAATGGGCGCGGATACTGGTCGGACCAACTCGATCCGAAATATCTGTCGCTCGGCACTCTGCTGGCCGACAAGGGCGCGGCGATGACCGCTGATTGCGTGAAGTACAGCCTGCCCTGCCCCGCAAACTTCAATGCCGGCCAGCCGCTTAGCCAGGCTCTCAAGCCATTCCCATTTCAGGGCGTGACTGACGGGTTCGGACAATACATGGCCAACGCCAACTACAACGCTTTGCAGCTTCTGTTGAACATGCGCTCCTGGCACGGGTTGACAACGAACCTGAACTACACCTGGGGTCGTGCAATCGACGATGGTGGATATTTCCGGACTGGATATCCGATTCCGGCAGGCACCATCGACGGTCAGCCTCAAACAACTTGGGATGTCAACCGGATCGAGCGCGGAATATCAACAAGCAATCAGCCGCATCACTTTGTAGCAACGGGCGTTTGGAACATGCCCTTTGGCAAAACCATCATGGCAAACGGCGCGGTTGAGCGAGCACTGCTGGGTGGATACACGTTTTCTGGTGTGTTCCAGCTTTACTCCGGTTCGCCATTGGCCATCACCGTCGCGTCGTGTCAAACCAATCCGGCGCAGGCGAGCAACTTCTGCCCGCCGTCACTTATGCCCAATTTCACCGGTGCGATACGCCCCAATGGGAAATGGGGTCATGGCGCAACTTGGTCGAATTACACCAAAATCTCCTATATCAATTCGGCCGCATTCACAACAGCGCCAAACTACACCTTTGGCAATGCTCCGCGTACAGCGGCGTACAACCTGTACGGACCCGGCAACTACCAACTTGATCTGGCTCTGTCGCGCAGCTTCCCGCTGCACATCACTGAAGCGACAAGGCTGAACTTTCGTGCCGAGTGGTACAACATTACGAATCACACACAGTTTGCTGTAGCAAGCCAAGCCGTTGGGAATTCAAGCTTTGGGCAAATCACCCAGAGCCCCACCCTCAACCGCAAGGCCGCACAGTTCTCTGCTCGCATTGAGTTCTGACCTTGCTCGACTGTTTCATCCTTGAGGCTGCCGCCAAAATCGGCAGCCTCAGCTTTATTCGCACTGCAATTCAGAAGTGGCTACGATGACCTACTCCCTCCGGGTTGCACATCTTCCCGCAATTCTGATCGCTGTCAGCGCCGTTGCAGCTCAGGCATCCGTTGTTGGGACGAACGCCCCAGCGGAATCCCTCACGAGAGATCGCATTGCGCAACTTCCGGTTTCTGAACAGCACGCATGGCTCGCGTATCTTGAACGATCCACCCGCCAGCGCGATGCCGACAAGGCGTCCCTGCGTGCAGAAATGAAGCAGATTGGGCTCAGCCATCCTTTGCAGGCGCCATTTGATGCATCTGCTCGAAGCATCCCGCTAGACCGTGAGCCGTCGTGGTACGGAAGCGCTGAGGCGCGCCACATCGCGGACGTCATTGTCTCGTTCCAGACTCCGGCTGGTGGCTGGGGGAAGAACATTGAGATGAGCAAGGAGTTACGTCACGCCGGCGAAGCTTTTGCCTCAAACAACCTGTCGCGGTCCCTTTCGCCCGGCGACTTTGATTCCCCGCACGAGCCTGATTGGAACTATGTCGGCACCATCGACAACGACGCAACGACGACACAATTGCGGTTTCTGGCCAAAACCATCAGCGCATCAGCTGCCAGGGATAGGGCCGCCTATCGCGCCGCCTTCCTGAAAGGAATGAGCTACCTGTTTGCCGCTCAGTTTCCCAATGGAGGATGGCCGCAGGTCTGGCCGCTCGAGGGCGGATACCATGATGCCATCACCTACAACGACAACGCAATGGTCAATGTCATGGAGCTTTTGCGCCGCGTCGCAGACGGGAAAGGAGAATATTCCTTTGTGCCCAACGATATCTCCAGGCGTGCAGCTGCCAGCTTCACTCTCGGAGTGCAATGTATCTTTGCGACTCAGATCAAGGCCGACGGAAGGCGCACAGTCTGGCCCCAGCAGAATGATGCCCTCACCCTGAGGCCAACTGCAGCTCGCAACTTCGAACCGCCCGCCCAATGCGCCAGTGAAAGCGCTAGTCTGCTATTGATGCTGATGAACGACCTGCCCCATCCAACGCCAGGGCAGCGGGAGGCGATTCGATCAGCGGCAGTGTGGTTTCACAAGACGGCAATTTACGAGCAGAGCTGGAACCAAACGCCAGAAGGCCGACGTCTTGTCCCTGACCCGGGCGCAGGACCAATTTGGGCGCGGTACTATCAGGCCGGTACGGATCAACCTGTCTTTGGTGACCGCGACAAATCTATTCACGACAACGTCAATGAAATCTCTAAAGAGCGACGAAACGGTTACCGGTGGTATTGCACCGACCCCGAGGACGCTCTGCATCGATTTGAAACCTGGAACAAAGAATGAACGGAGCCCAAGTGAAAACGATCCGTCGTGTCTTGTGCCTTGCAATGGTCGCATGCTTCTCCGGCCTCCCTCTTGCACGCGGTTTTGCGCAGCAGCCTCGATGGTCGCAACGGGCGGCAGATGCTGCTATAAACCGGTGGCCGGAGGGCCGCCTTGTCCCGGCAGGCGCGCACTGGGTTTGGAACTACGAACTGGGAACGCTGCTCGAGGGCTTCGACTCAGTCTGGTTCAACACTGCCGACCGGCGCTATTACAGCTACATCAAAACTTCGGTCGATCAGTTTGTCACGCCAGAAGGAACAATCCCAACCTGGAGCGTTGAGGAATATCAGCTCGACAGCATTCTCCTCGGCCGCCAGCTCCTGCTGCTCTACGGGGTGACACAGGACGCGCGGTATGCAAAGGCCGCGACATTGCTTTACCAGCAGCTCATTCACCAGCCACGAAACTCTGTGGGAGGCTTCTGGCATAAAGAGAAGTATCCGAACCAGATGTGGCTCGACGGGCTGTACATGGCTGCACCATTCTATGCAGAATATGCTGCCACGTTCGATCATCCTGAGGCGTTCAAAGACATCACCCATCAGTTTGTGTTGATCCACGAACACGTTCGTGACAGCAAAACCGGGCTGCTTTATCACGGTTGGAATGAATCGAAACAGGAACGCTGGGCTGATAAGAATACGGGCCTGTCCTCGCAGTTCTGGGCGAGGGGCATGGGATGGTACATGATGGCCCTCGTCGATACTCTTCCTTACTACCCAGCCGACGATCCCGGCCGCAAGGAACTGCTCGCGCAGTTCCAGAGTGTGGCTGCGGCTGTCGTGAAACAGCAAGATGACGCTTCCGGTCTCTGGTACCAGGTTATCGACAAAGCCGGCGCAAAGGGGAACTACCCCGAGTCCTCTGCGTCATGCATGTTTGTTTACGCACTCGCGAAGGGCGTGCGGCGCGGCTATCTGTCTCCTGCCTTTCTTGCCAGTGCTGAACGTGGCTATCGCGGTATCCTCAAACACTTCATTCAGACGGGAAACGACAATGACGTGTCTCTCACCGGTACGGTTAAGGCCTCGGGCCTGGGTGGTGATCCCTATCGTGACGGCACCTTTGCCTACTACATCGGAGAAAAGGTTGTCACGAACGACCCCAAAGGCGTTGGGGCATTTCTCCTCGCCAGCGTCGAAATGGAGAACTCTGCCGACGCCAAACTGGGTCGCGGCAAAACGGTCGTGCTTGATGCGTGGTTCAATAGCCAGAAGCGCCCCGACGCCTTTGGACAGCAGGTGTCTTTCCATTACAAATGGAACGACCTGAGCGATTCGGGGTTCTCACTGTTGGGCCATATCTTTCGCAACTTGGGTGCCGACACAACAACCCTCTATGCGGCGCCTTCAGTCAAATCGCTTCAAAGCGCGCAAGTTTATATCATCGTTTCTCCTGACATACCTGCAAAGAACCCCAACCCGCACTATATCCAGTCGGCAGACGAAAAAGACATTGCCGATTTTGTAAGATATGGCGGCGTCTTGATGATCATGGAGAATGATCCGGCAAACGCCGATCTCGATCACTTGAATCGCCTCTCTGACCGTTTTGGGATTCACTTCAACAGCCTCTTGCGCAAGCACGTTATCGGCAGGCAGTGGGACCTGGGAAAAGTTGTAGTCCAGGGCGGAGGCCCCATCTTTCACGATCCGCACACGCTTTATATGAAGGACGTCTCCACGATCTCGGTGAAGGCCCCGGCTGTGGCCCAGATCAGCGACAACGGAGACATCCTGATGGCCACCGCCAAGTACGGCAAAGGCACCGTGTTCGCGGTGGTTGATCCCTGGCTCTACAACGAATACACCGACGGTCGAAAGCTCCCGGCCGAATACGACAACTTTGCGGCCGGAAAAGAACTGGTTCGCTGGATTCTCGACCAGATTCCAGCGACGAGGTGAATCGAAGCTGGTCTCTCAGGCTTAAGGATCGTTGCAAATATTAAATGAAGGGAATAAACGATGCTCGCAAGATTGAAGTGTGCTCTTGTCATCGTCTTCGCAATGGTTTCGGTAGCAATGTTGCAGGCTGAGACCGCAAAGACGCGCATTTGTGACCCGCGCACCTACGGAGCGCGTGGCGACGGCACAACAAGGGACACTCTCGCAATCCAGAAAGCCATCGATGTGTGCGCAACGGAAGCAGGAGGCACAGTCCGCTTGAGCGCTGGGACCTACTTGAGCGCCCCCATAGTTCTCAAAAGCGACGTCACGTTTCACCTCGACAAGGGTGCGATCCTGCTGGGCTCGCCAGACCACGCGGATTATCCTGCCAAAACTGAGTTTCGCGCACCGGGTCTCCAATCGCTCGTGAGCACCACGAATGCCGACAACGTTGCCATTACTGGTCAAGGAACAATCGACGGCAACGGAGAATCATGGTGGGTAATGGCCCGTGCCATCAAGGACGCCGGAGTTCTCGGGAATGAGCATCCCCGCCCGCGCCTCGTCGTCTTTGACCACTGCAAGCACGTTCGGGTCGAAGGCGTAACGATTCAGAATTCACCGATGTGGCAACTCGTTCTCTACTATTCGGACGATGTACTTGTGCGGAATGTCCGGGTGCTTGCGCCCCCACACTCCCCAAACACCGATGCGGTGGATCCCTTTTCCTCCACCAATGTCGTCATCGATCACCTGTACGCCGACGTTGGCGATGACAACATTGCAATCAAATCCGGCGCCATCAACTCTCCAGGCCCGGATTCGCCCAGCAAAGACATCACGATCACCGACTGCACGTTCCTGCACGGACACGGGCTATCCGTGGGAAGTGAGATCGCGGGAGGCGCCCACAATATCCGTGCCGAACGCATCAGGTTCGATGGCACAGACAACGGCATTCGCGTGAAGGCAAATCGTGACCGGGGAAACGACGTGAGCCGCTTGTCATTTCGCGATGTCGAGATGAAGAACGTAAAGAACGCCATTGTCATCAGCGAATACTACCCGAAGATTCTTCCGCCTGATGGCGAGGCCGCGAAACCGATCACCCGGCTCACTCCGCACTTCAGCGACATTGTCATCGAGAATCTCACCGCCAATGAGAGTGACTCGCTCGGAGCGATCGTAGGCCTGCCTGAGTCGCCCGTGACCGGCGTCGTGCTTCGCAACGTGAAACTGAATGGGAGGCACGGCATAACCATTGGCTATGCGCAAGTTTCCGGGACCAACGTCGTCGTCAATGCGCAGGATGGCAAGCCGATCACGGAGGGCCCGGGGGCACAGGTCTCGCTCAATCCCTAGGCGCGCAATTCCGCTCAGTGCGTGCAACTCGGCACGATCACATCCAGGCTATTGGTTGACCCCGCTCGCCAGGAATCCACCGTCAACCACCAGCACCTGGCCGGTGACAAACGAAGAGGCATCTGAGGCGAGATAGAGCGCCGCGCCGATCAGTTCTTCCGTCTTGCCAAAGCGCCCCATCGGCGTCCGCATCAGTAATTCCTGTCCGCGGGGCGTGCTGTCGAGCAAAGCAGCGTTCAGTTCGGTGCGAAACACGCCGGGGGCGATCGCATTTACGGTCACTCCCCGCCGCGACCACTCCACCGCGAGCGAGCGCGTTAGCGAAGCAACTCCTGCTTTGCTGGCGGCATAGGCTGCAACCTCGTGGAGGGCTACGAAGCTGTTCAGTGATGCAATATTGATAATCCGGCCATAACCGCGCTCCAGCATGTGCTTTCCAAAGACCTGGCAGGCTCTCAAGGTGCCGGTCAGGTTGGTATCAATAATCCCGGACCACTCTTGTTCTGAAAGGTCGATTGACGGGGTCCTCTTGATTCTCCCCGCACAGTTGATCAGAATGTCCACTTTCCCGAACATGTCCAGAGCAGAAGCAAGAACGCTCTCCAGCGATGCGCGATCGCAAACATCCGATGCAATCCGCAACGTCTTTCTCCCCAGTGCTTCAATCGCGCTGGCGGTTTCGTCGACCTGTTGCTGGCGGCGTGCCGTAGCAATCACTTCCGCTCCCGCCTGTGCTAATCCAAGGCTCAGCGCCCGGCCTATGCCTGAAGTCCCTCCCGTTATGACTGCAACCTTGTTCGTGAGAGGGAAAATGGGGACGTTCATGCTCGCTCCGTTCCTGCCACAACCGTGGCCCGCTCCTGTTTCACTTCGCTTCCTAAAAATACAGGAACAATGTGCCGCTCGTAGAGATTCTGGATCACGTTGCGCGATATGACCGGCTCATTGGCCTCAAGCAAATCAATATATCGGCGACCCATCTTTGCGGCCACTTTGAATCCAACGTGCAGCAGTTGTCGCAAGCCGCTGTTGTAGGCTCTTGCGCCCGGGACGTGCCGCAGGGCTGACGTGTACTGTTCCGAGCTCCAGCCTTGAACCTCACCCGGCGGGGGCAGCCTTGTTGGGTCGATGTCGATCACGGTGGCGTAAGGCCCGCAAAGCTCTTCCCGGTGCGCGAATGCCTCTGCGTAAATCTCCTTGGCGAGTACAAGGCCCTCGCCTCCGGCTTCGGCGAGTCCAATCAGCTCCTCAAGCCACGTCGTCCCAGCCGTCTTGAGATGGACCCCGGCATTGAACCGTGTGATGGTCGAGTGAATCGCCGGATAAATCGAGAACTTGTCGCTCCCGGAATGCACGCTGAGTTTGAGATTTGCCGGCAAACCAAATCGTCCAATTGCATATTCGATCGCGGCTACGTCAAGCGCGAATTCACGCTCAAACTGCGCTACATCGCCGACGTAATCCACTCCCTTGTTAAATCGGCCGCTGAATTTGGGCGCAATCGTCTGAACAGGGACGCCTTCGTCGCCGAGAGCCGCAAGGATAATGAGCAATTCGACCGGGCTTTGCGCGCGATCGGTCTCGTCCATCGAGACCTCTGGAACGAAGTTCCCCTTCCCCTTTGCAGATTCGATCTTCCTGTAAACCTGGCCGGCGGTTTTGACTGCTGCGAGGAACTTCGCTGCTGTTTGGCGAAGGTCTGTTTCGGTGATGATTAACGGTTCATCGACTCCCTTGAGAAGGATCCTGCCGGGGAGGTCGCCATGGGCCTTCACGAAGCTCCCGATTTCCGATTCCGGGGCGGCCTTTCCAATGAAATCAGCAACGTCAATAGTGTAAAAGTCGCAAGCCGGCAGGAAACGATCTACTGTCTGCAGACCGATGTGGTCAGCATCCACAAAATACGGAAGATGCCAGCCGCTGGCTTTGACGGCCGCATCGGCTGCTTTGCGCACTGAAGTGGGCTCCGAACCGATGATGGTATGTTCGCGATTTGATTTGTTCCACACTGGGATGACTTCCATCCCGTGCTTCAGAGCCTGAGCACAAGCCTGCAGCTGCGCCTTGGCCTGATGCGCAAACCGATCGCCTGTTCCAATCGAATACTTGCCGAGCCTCAAATGGCCATCTTGCATGCTTCCTCCTCTTCGGCGCCCGCCCTGCTGCGCAGCCAGAGACATGCCCTGTCTGGCGTAAATTCAGATGATTGCCGTCAAATCACCTTCTAAAGCTTGTACGCCTTTTTCACCAGGCAATAAGTTAAATCCTGCGCTACTTGTATCGCTTCACTTTCGCTTAAACGATGTTCCGCAACCAACCTCGCCAGGAAGGCGCAGTCCATGCGACGCGCAACGTCGTGACGCGCAGGAATCGACAAGAACGCCCGCGTGTCATCGTTGAAGCCTACCGTATTGTAGAAGCCGGCTGTCTCGGTAACCTGCTCGCGATAACGCAGCATCCCCTCCGGGCTGTCATGAAACCACCATGGAGGTCCCAGTCTCAGGCATGGATAGTGTCCGGCTAGTGGAGCCAGTTCGCGACTGTAAGTCGATTCGTCGAGCGTGAACAAGATGATGGTGAGCGCTTTCTCGTTGCCGAGTTTATCCAGCAGTGGACGCAGCGCATCCACATAGTTTGTCGGTCGAGGGATATCCGCGCCTGTGTCGCGCCCGTACTTCTCATACACCAGTCGGTTGTGGTTGCGTGTCGCTCCGGGATGTATCTGCATCACCAGGCCATCTTCGATGCTCATCTGCGCCATTTCCGTGAGCATCTGGGCACGGAAGAGTTCCTTCTCAAACGCGTCTGCCACCCCCTTGAGAACCCTTGTATAGAGAGCCTCTGCGCTCGCCATCGGCAGGTCCGCCGTCTGTGCGGTCAGGTGGCCATGGTCGGTAGCCGTACAGCCCAGCTCCTTGAACCGCATGCGGCTCTTGCGCAGAGCATTCAGGTATCCCGGCCAGGTCGCCGTGTCTTCGCCCGTGAGATTTCCCAACTGCGCAATGCGATCCTCGAATCCCGCAAATTCGGGATCGACAACCGGATCGGGCCTGAATGTTGGCAGGATTCTTCCTTTCCACCCCGACCGTTTGATCGATTTGTGGTCGTCCAGCGCATCCAGCGGTGAGTCAGTGGTTGTCAGCACTTCAATATTGAATCGCTCGTAAAGTGCGCGGGGTAGGAATTCAGGCTTCGTCAACTTCTCCGCAATGCAGTCATAGTGGAGGTCTGCTGTTTCCCCGCTCAGGGGAGCTTCAATTCCAAACAGCTCCTGGAAAGCAAAATCCAGCCACATCCGGGTCGGGGTGGCCCGAAAGAGCCAGTAATGGCTCGCAAAGATGCGCCAGACTTTTCGCGGATCCTTGACCTCTGGACTCCCGATCTCAAGATCCTCGAGAGATACTCCCTGGCTGTAGAGCATCCGGTAAACGTAGTGATCCGGCTGAACAAAAAGCTTCGCCGGGTCGGGAAAGGGTTGGTTGTTCGCGAACCAGCCTGCCATCGTATGTCCGTGGGGACTGACAATTGGAATCGCCTGTACTTCTCTGTACAGTGACCGGGCGATTTCACGCGTGGTTGGATCGGACGGAAAGAGACGATCTGGATGCAGCAGCATGGCGGGAGTTTCCTTAAGGCCACCACCCCTCTCTCCGAGAGGTCAGACCACATTATACATCAGAAAGAAGGTGGTTTTCATGCGATTACTGTGAACTTCGTTGCTTCGAAGTTCTGCAAAAGGTGGTAATCTCTTGATGTTAAGCAGTTCCAACTCGTCTGCCGGGGATGATCTTACGGACATGGCACGCACCAACCAGGGGAATTCGGAAAGCCATCGGACCATGCAAGTGGTCAACCACGTGCGTGCGATGATCGAAAAGGGCGACCTTAAGCCAGGGGACAAGATACCGCCTGAGCGCGACTTCGCCAAACAACTCAACATCAGCCGTGCTACTTTGCGGGCCGGCATTGGTTATCTCGCCGCCCTGGGAGTGATGAAGATCAAGCACGGGGTGGGGACCTTCATTGCCGACGGGCCACCTGATTTCGGTCAAGCCTCCCTTAGTTTTATCGGCGTACTTCATGGCTTTCAATCCTGGCAGTTGTTTGAAGCCCGTATCCTGCTTGAAACCGGACTCGCCGCGCTCGCGGCGGAGCGCGGAAAAGAAGAGCATCACGCGGCTTTGGCTGAAGAAGTCGCTGAGATGTTCTCTTCGGTTGACAATCCCAATGAATATCTCGTCCACGACGTCATGTTTCATCGCATCATCGCGCAGGCTTCGGGAAATCCCATTCTTGCAGCGATCATGGAAACCGTGACTTCCTCGATGTACGACAAGCGAAGGAAGACCGTGGAGCGTGCTACAGATCTCCGCGAATCGGCAGATATGCACCGCCAGATCTACCGCGCGATTCGAACGAGATCGCCTCTGGAGGCGCGCAAACTTATGGAACAACACCTTCGGATGGCTCAGGCCGCGCAGGGGATGGAAAAGCCAACTGGAAAACGACTATCAGCCGTACTACAACCTGCGGGAACTACCAAGGCAAGGATTGCCAGGAGATAGTCTGCGCCAAAGGATGATTGATGGCCTCGAAGTCGGCCAATCAATGAACCTTAACCTTGCTGGAAACCTGGTCATTGGCCTTCAAGGCTTAATGCGGCATAATTCTTGACATGCCTCGAGTGGTCAGACCTCCGCTCCACCGTTTGAGCCGTTTCATTTGTCGTTCACTCACCATCTCTTTCCTGTGTCTGGGCATTCTCGAGCCCATCCGGCAATCGTCTGCCGCCAACGCGGAAAGGCGGTTCGATTCAAGTCTGAATAAGACCGCGAATGCCTTTCTCGATAGGCGGGCCATCGCCGTGGACAAGCTGCAGACCCGCGCGGACGCGGAGGCACGAACCGCGCAATTTCGGGAATTCGTCCTGGCGGCCATTGGCGGCCTGCCCAGGAAGCGCACGCCGCTCAGCCCAAGAGTGGTTGGAACGCTGGATGAAGACGGCTTCAAAGTCGAGCGGCTGATCTACGACAGCCTGCCTGGATTTCACATCCCGGCGAACCTCTACCTTCCCAAGTCAGGAAACTCTCCATATCCAGCCATTCTCTACACCCCCGGGCACTACCCTGTCGGCAAGCTCGAAGCATGGAATCTTGCCTCGAATATGGCGCGCAACGGAATCGCGGTTCTGGCTTACGATCCCATTGGTGAAGGCGAGCGGCTTCAGTATTTTGATCCCGGCGCGAAAAAATCACTGGCAGGACAGCCGACGGGCGAGCACAGCGAGGCCGGCGTCCAGATCGCTCTGACAGGTGACCACATCTCCCGTTATTTTCTCTGGGACGCAATGCGAGGCCTCGACTATCTTGCAAGCCGTAGTGATATCGATGCGAATCGCATCGGCGCGTTTGGCTGCTCCGGTGGAGGTGCAGTCACCGCTTACCTTGCTGCGTTCGATAGACGCCTGAAAGCCGCAGGCGTTGCCTGCTATATCACGAGTTTCAGCGCCCTTCTCGGCACCATCGGACCTCAGGAAGCTGAACAGAGCATTCCCGGATTCATCAATCACGGCTTTGATTTTCCTGACTGGATAGAAGCGGCTGCGCCGGTCCCTTATGCCGTGATCTCGACAAGCGAGGACATGTTTCCGTTTGAAGGTGCGCGCAAATCCGTCAACGAAGCCAGGCGAATCTATGGACTCTATCGGGCGGGAAAAAACCTCGAGTGGATCACGGGGCCGGGACGACATGCAAATCTACGCCCGATCCATTCCGAGATCATTGGGTTCTTTCTCAGGCAGCTCAGACAGTCGGACGAAGCGCCCACTCTGACGCAGCTTGACGCGCCTCCAGCCAACCAACTCGAATGCACGAGTTCCGGCCAGGTGTCCACGTCCTTCCCCGGGGAAACCCTGTTTTCTCTGAATCGCACTGCGGCGCATGGGCAGGTGCCCTTACGCCGCTCAATACGAAGCACGGCTGACATCGCCTCCTTTCGCGATCATGTGATTCACGAAGTGCGAGCGCTCACCGGGGCGGAAGCGAAACCCGGGAAAAGCTCCCTCCAGGTGACATTTGGCGATTCCTCGCAGAGGAACGGATACATTCTCAAGAATCTCAGATTCCTGAGTGTGACTGGGGAGGACCTCGCCGGGATGATTGCGTTGCCTTCGCTCCCGGGCAAGCACCCGGCCGCGCTTTTGCTCGCGAATTCCGCCAGCGGCGACATTGCTCGTGAAGGCGGGGAACTCGATCTTCTTGCCAAGACAGGAAACCTCGTATTCGCTCCGGAGCTTCCGCCCGCTACGCCCGATCGTGAGGCTCCGAAATCAGAATTGCTGGGGCCGTTCTCTGTCGCGTCGCTTCGCGCGCAAATTGTCGGCAAAACTCTGGTGGGTCTGCGCATCGATGATGCAATCCACTGCGTTGACTGGCTCTCATCACGTCCCGAGGTGAACCCGGCGAAGATATCGGGCTGGGGATCGGGTGCGATGGGAATTGTCCTGCTCCACGCTGCTGCGCTGGATCCTCGCATTCGTGAGATCACGCTCGACAACACACTGATCAGCTATCGGTCCGCTGTAGAATCGCCTGTCACGCGCGACCTGGCCCAGAGTGTCATTCCCGGCGTACTCCGCCAATACGACCTCGATGACTTGATGATTGCAGCGTCTCCGCGTTCGGTTTCACTCATCTCGTCGATCGATGGAGGGGGCCATCCCGTGGATGCAGAAATCGGCCGAAAGGAACTCTCACGCGTCTTTGAGGCCGATCGTGCATTGCACTGTCCTGGAAGAGTGAAGCTGGTTCCCGGTGGGGCCGGCGGGCCTTCACATCCAGACAACGCGCGCAGTTCTGCCAATTGAGGACCTCAGTGCACGAGAGAAGAAATGATCAATGGATGCTGCGACGCCGCGACTTCCTCAGAAGCGCGGGGAGGCTCTTTCTTTCGACGCCGATTGTGATGGCGTCGGGACTGCTCGCCCGTCCGCAGCACTCGTCCGGTCCAAATTCAGCCACAGAGGCGCAAGCGAAACCACTCGCAAAAACACATCCGACAAGCGCCTTATTCAACCTCCAGACAGGTGAACGCTGAGTTCATCTTCCATCCGTTGGCGCGGCCTGCTTCGGTACTGCAACACCTTGAGCCGACGGAACTCCGATTATGTTTGGACCGAGTTCAACCTCCGTCTGGATAAGATTGTCTGCGACCATCCTACCGAAGAGAGCCGTGCGCTTTTCATTCAGGTGGGTGCGATCCGGTTTTCCGACACCTGACTCTGCCTTTGCATCGAGATGACCCGCCAGATTCAACGTGTCAGCATCCTGCTGCGCCATCGACGAAAGCAGCCGTGTTGACAGGGCGTAGAGATCGACCTGTCAGGCACGATCATTGGGCATGCCCCGCCGGGGGTCGCCATGAATTCAACTGCGTTTGCAAGCCACCGGCGTTGCAGAGGATCGTTGAATGCTGGCGCGCGATGCAAGAGGACTCGCATCTTCCCAGCACCGCAGACAAAACTCGCAGCACCGATCTGACGGTCATGGTCGCGGCTGTATCCCATGATCGCTTCTGGATCCCTAGCGTCAGGGGCCTTATCGTTTTCAGCCGATCAGTTTATTCCCGCAGCGGCACCCCACCCGTCGCTTCCGCGCAGAAAATTTGCGGGCAGGTATTTCTCTGCTTCGCCCGCCGTCAACATATGCACATGCGGATCACGTTCACTAGGCCTTGCGCCTGGCCCGGTTGAGTTCTCTTCCGCATAGAATGCGGTCTCGATGGAATGCGTCTCTCCCGGATGCCACTCGCGCCATCCTGCCGGCACTATGTGAGAACCCATCTCCGTGTCGAGATAAACGACGGTTGCATATGGCCGCCAGGGGCGCCCCAGATAGACATTGGACACTCCCGGATCAGCCGTCAGCCGGCACCGATGAAAAACATAGCCGGAATCTTCCGTCGGGTAACTTTTTCCCTGTGCGGTGATGAAGCCCTCTGAATGGGCGTTGCTGCGGATCTCGCAGTTCTCAAACGCTGTCTTTCCGTCCCCGAAGATGAAATCGACATTGCCTTCGATGTAGCAGTCCGAGAAGTACTGCCGGGCAGGCGTGCACGTCCGCTCCGTCCCTTCACCGCTGCATTGTTTGCTCCCGGTGAACAAAGTGTCCTGGTTCCCGAGCAGGCGCACATTCCTGAAAACCGCGCGATCACCTGTGACGAGCAGCGCAAGCGCCTGCGAGCCCTTGGGGAGCTGCGGATGCGTCGCGTTGAAGTCGTTTTGAAATGTGATGTTCTCGGCCAGGAAATCGTCCCCTGTGATGTTGACCGTAGCTGAGTGCAGTGTGCCTCCATCGGTCCCAGCGCTTCGATTGTTCACAACAATGGTCTTGCTCGCATCCTTGTTCGCGCTTCGCAGGGTGATATGCGGCTTCGTGATGGTCAGCACCTCGCGGTAGGTTCCGGGCGCAACCAGAACAAGAGCGCCGGTTGCAGGAGCCACGTCGAGCGCTCTCTGGATCGAGTAGAAGTCCCCTGTACCGTCAGTCGCCACATACAGAGTTTTGTCTTCAGCCGGCGCGGTACCGGCCATCTCGGGCGCAGTGCGAATTGTGGGAAACGGAGCAAAACGAGCATCGCAAGCTGCGGGAGTCGCGGGATGCCCTTCGGGCGATCTTGAGATGGAAACGCCATTTCCATTTGGCGCGAGGTTGCCGATTCCAGGGCCGATTCTGATCTCTGCATTGCCTGCGATGATTTCGGACTTGTCGACGTCGTCGGCAAATACGCTGTCCATCGTTACCTGCAGCTTGTGATCCGGGTCGAGCCCGAGGAACGTAAACGTCCCTGGAGTCAAAACGTGCACATTCTCAAGAGAGATCTTTCGGTAGACAGGCAGCAGATTCCCTTGAAAAGTGGTGTACATCGGGGTGAACAGGATTGGATTGCGCGTGTTTCGGATGCAGATGTTGCGGTAGACGATGTCTTCGACCAGGCCCCCGCGGCTCCGGTCAGACTTGATGCGCAGACCGTTATCAGCGCCATTGATTGTCAGGTCGTCAACCAGCATGTGATCTACGCCGCCATCCGTGCCGCTACCGATCGACATGCCGTGCCCGGCGTAGAAGTGATTGTGCACAACGGAGATATTCGATGCCGGTCCGGCTTTACCTGATTTCACAGCGACATTGTCGTCGCCTGTGCTGATGAAGCAGTTTGCAATGGTGACGTTTCGCGACGAACCGGGATCGATGCCATCTGTGTTGCGCGCGGTTTTGGGCGTGAGGATATTCACTCCCCACGCAGTGAACCCATCAGTCTGATTCACTGCGACGTGGTACCCCGGAGAGTTTCTCAGCGTGATCCGATAGAGAGTGAAGTCACGAGAGCTTCGCACGACGATCATCCACGGCACGCTCTGCGCCTGATCCGTCACTTTCGCCTCGTGGGCGAGATCCCACCACGTCACATTTTGTCCAAGAAGACTGGCGCCGCCACGCCCGTCAATGGCCCCTTCGCCCATGATTCCGGTTCCCGTCGCGTTTGTAACCGTAATGAGCGGCCGGCATCCATGCCCTTTAGTGCTGACAATGCCGCAACTGCCCTGCGCGATGTCGTAGAGGCGCGGGTCGCGCGAGCCAGCCAAAACGGTGTTCGCGCTGACCACGAGGGTCACGCCGGACTTCAACGTCAGTGGCCCGCTCAGAAAGACAGAGCTCTTCCCGCTTGCACGCAGTACAACCGCCTTTCCGGGAGCGCACGCGTTGATCGCGTCTTGAATGCGCTGCGTGTCGGTCCTCCGTTCATCTGCATCGGACAACACTCCGTCCTTCGCGGCGAGCGCCGCGTCCAAGGTCGAACATGCTGGAGGAACCCTTGGTTCTGAAACCTGCCGGGAATCCTGAGCCGCAATACCGAGGCTCAGACACACAGGCGCCAAGGCACAAACCACAAGTCGTGCAACCATCGCATCCCCCTTCGAGCCGATTCGACCTCGATGTCCAGCCGCAGGGCACCGGGTCAAACCCGGTTACAAATATAGTCGCCGACATGCCTGGGCATGACTGTGCACGAATTGAGCAGGGCGTGGCTCTAGGGCACGCAAAAGGCGGCGCTTGCCCGCCCGAATTACTGGAATAAGCCCGGAAAGGTTGACTAAGGAGGTAGTCTCGAAGCGCTGGAGGGAATTCAATTGACCGTGGTCGCGGATGTCATAAATAATGAGCGTCTCAAATCGATTCTTTCAGTGAGAAAAGAGAGGGATGCCGGGATCGACCACTGATCTCGCGATATTCCCGTCGTGAGGTCTGCCCGTGCCAAGACACGGAACTCAAAAACTGCGCCATGCCGGCGAACGCGAGCCCGTCTTGAGGATCGAGATGCGGCGATTCCTGTTATGCGCGGCGGTAGCGGCCTTGATCTCTGCTGTCTGTCTCGGTGGCAGAACGGCCGTCGAAGCCCAGGGGGGATTGCGCGATCCCAGCCCCGACGAACGAGCAGTATTGATGCACTATCGCGATGTGATCAACAAAGTCCTGGATCGGTTCCAGAACGACGATTGGACCGAATCCGTTGATTACGAGATCACCGATGATGTACAAGTCAGCGGCGACCCTGATGTTCCGCTGGACATCAATGAGTTGACCCAGCGAACCTACATCGTTCGCCAGGGGTCGGCTTTGTATGAGAAAGAAGTCGCGCCGATCATCGAGAAACTGACCGCAACATCCGATCCCGCTGAAATGGCGCGAATCGCCAGGCAAAAGAAGGTCACAACCTTGAAAGTCGAGGTCCACTTCAATAGGTCGGGCGTGGGTATGAGCGCCGCACCCGGACCAAGCCAGGACTTGCATCTTGCTGGGCCATCATTTGCGACCCACCTGAGGGCGGACGACCCCAGGCAGGGAGCGTCGGTCGTGCTTCTCTTCGGCAACTGGAGTACGGCGAAATGGAATGCCGACAATGGGTTTTTCCGGTTCAGGTTCAAACACGCCGCCCACCAGCCGGCTATCGAAAACGTCGTAATCCAGCTGGATGGATCGCCGGAGCGCATCGGCGAGTTGCTGCGCACCGTCGACTGGCGGCAAGTGAATGACACTCTCACGGAAAAGGTCCCGGCGCCCTGAGTCAGTTCCAGCCGTAATTGCCCGGGACAGTACCTTCGTACACATGCGTCGTGAACGTTTGTGACCATAGGGCATCTGGCACATGGCGCCAAAATCTGCTCCTCTATCTAAACAACCCATCGTTTGAAAGGCCGGAGCGCACGATGATCCGCGGCCGGCTAAATCGTTAAGGCACCCACGGCTCTTCCCCTCCGCGTCTGCTTCGAATCCAGTGATTCGGCCACTTCGTAGAATCTCGGGCCTGAGTTCAAATTGCGTGCGGGCGATTTGACTACGCACACTGATGTTTTTCCCGTCGGAGTTTCCATGCGAGCACGTTCGATAGTTTCAAGACTTGTACGACATTCGCCGGCCCTGGTTGTTCTTGCAGGATTGCTTAGCGCTCTCTGCGGCTGCGGAACCTTGGTTGTGACCGATCCCTCCATCTTTGCGGCGATCTCCGCACCCGCAAACTCGGTCAGAGTGAACCAGCAGCTTCAACTGAAGAACAACGCTCAAACGACCGGCGTTCCGATCACGTTCTCAGTGAATGGCATTCCCGGAGGAAACTCTGAGCTCGGCACGATTGACTCCAACGGCCTGTATACGGCGCCTGCAATTGTCCCCATTCCCAACACCGTGACCATCACAAGCACGACGAGCAAGTATCCGAGTTACCCCAAGGGTTCGGTTTCCATCAGCGTCTTGAATCCGATTCCAATCTTGAATTCGGCAACGCCTTCGGCATTCTCCGAAGGAAACACAACCGTGACGGTGAGCGGCTCCCAGTTTGTTTACGGAGCGCAGATCCTCTGGAATGGCAAGGCTGTCTCGACTACCTACGTATCGTCAACGCAGCTTGTGGCGTCGATCGC
>Ga0335069_10003653_pt1 | contig 23133 bp, 17 predicted proteins | sample Lox_Sample_11_FD_206714 | JGI IMG/M metagenome (GOLD analysis project Ga0335069, IMG submission 206714) | Soil microbial communities from Loxahatchee National Wildlife Refuge, Florida, United States - Lox_Sample_1.1 | ecosystem: Environmental > Terrestrial > Soil > Wetlands | place: USA... | reverse complement strand
GCTCGATGCGCGATCCGCGCGTGCCACCGAAGGGCGACGAAGGCGCGTTGATCGAGCGACTGAGTCACGACCTCGAACCGCAGGCACGCGATCAGGTGAAAGCGGCGCTGTTGCTCGAAGCGGTCGCACGTCAGGAGGAGCTCATCGTCAACGATGCCGACCTCGACGCGCACATCGAGCAACTCTGCGCACAAGCGGGCACCGCGGCCGAACGGGTACGGGCGCTGTATCGCGACGACGACGCGCGCGCGGCGCTGCGCGCGCGGTTGATGCAACAGCGCGCGCTTGACTTCGTTGCGTCGCGTGCCACCGTCACCAACGTCGTGTCGCGGGAAAGCGTTGCTGATGCGAATCAAAACGGGTAGACTTTTTCGCATGGACGACGGCACGCGTGCGCCATGGGCTTAGTTCCGATTGTTGTTGAACAGACCGGGCGCGGTGAACGCGCCTACGACATCTACTCGCGGTTGCTCAAGGACCGCATCGTGTTCTTGGGCACGCCGATTACCGACGATATCGCGAATTTGATCACCGCGCAGTTTCTGTTTCTCGAGTCCGAAGACCCGGAGAAGGATATTCACTTCTACATCAATTCCCCCGGCGGCTCGGTGACCGCAACGCTCGCGGTGTACGACACGATGCAGTACATCAAGCCGGACGTGTCGACCTTGTGCCTCGGCCAAGCCGCGAGCGGCGCGGCGTGGTTGCTGGCCGCCGGCGCGCGCGGCAAGCGCTTTGCCCTGCCGCACTCGCGCATCATGCTGCATCAACCACTCGGCGGCGCGCAGGGTCAGGCGACCGACATCGATATTCAAGCGCGTGAAATTCTGCGTCTCCGCGAACAGCTCAACGCCATCTTGGTGACCCACACCGGGCAGAGCCTCAAGCGCATCGAGAAGGACATCGATCGCGACCTCTTCCTAACCGGGAAGCAGGCGGTCGAGTACGGGTTGGTGGACGAAGTGATCGCCAATCGACCGACCCGGAAAGTGTGAGGGAGTTATGGCCAAGCATGATAGCGACCGGGGTGGGAATCTCGTGTGCTCGTTCTGCGGCAAGAGCCAAGATGAGGTCCGCAAGCTGATCGCCGGGCCGACCGTCTACATCTGCGACGAGTGCATCGACCTCTGCAATGACATCATCGCCGAGGAGTGCGACCAAGAGGAAGGGCTCGCGTCGACGTCGTCCGTGCCCAAGCCGTCGGAGATTAAGAAGGTCCTCGACCAATACGTCATCGGACAAGAGCGCGCGAAGAAGGTCCTGTCGGTCGCGGTGCACAATCACTACAAGCGCATCGACAGCCAGTTGGTAACCGGCGACGTCGAGTTGCAGAAGTCCAATATCCTCCTCATCGGTCCAACCGGGTCGGGTAAGACGCTGCTGGCGCAGACGCTCGCGCGCTTCCTCCAAGTGCCGTTCACGATTGCCGATGCCACGAGTCTCACCGAAGCCGGATATGTCGGCGAGGACGTCGAGAACATCATCCTGAGTTTGTTGCAAAACGCCGACTACGACGTGGAAAAGGCGCAGCGCGGTATCGTCTACATCGACGAAATCGACAAGATCTCGCGCAAGGGTGACAACCCCTCGATCACGCGCGACGTCTCCGGTGAAGGCGTGCAGCAAGCGTTGCTCAAGATCATCGAGGGCACGACCGCGAGCGTGCCGCCGAAGGGCGGACGCAAGCACCCGCAGCAGGAGTTCCTGCAAGTCGACACCACGAACATCTTGTTCATTTGCGGTGGGGCATTCGTCGGCCTCGAAGATCTGATCCGGCGTCGCATCGGGATCAAGGGCGTGGGCTTCGGCGCGGATATTCGCCGCAAGCAGGAGCGCAGCACCAGTGAGCTGTTGCACGAAGTGCAAACCGAGGATCTGCTCAAATTCGGGTTGATTCCGGAGTTCATCGGGCGTCTGCCGGTGATCGCCAGCCTCGACGAACTCGACGCGGAGGATCTGGTGCGGATTCTGAAGGAGCCGAAGAACGCGCTCACGCGCCAATACCAGAAGCTATTCGAGATGGAGGGCGTCCATCTCAAGTTCACCGACGGTGCGTTGACGGCGATTGCGCGCGAAGCGCTCAAACGAAAATCTGGGGCTCGTGGCTTGCGAGCAATCCTGGAGAACACTATGCTCGATGTGATGTACGAGATCCCGTCGCAGCCCAACATCAAGGAAGTGTTGATTTCGGAGGAAGTCGTGACCAAGCACGAGCAGCCGATCGTGCTCTATCAGAAGGCGGCGGAAACGGCCTGACGGCCAGCATCTCTTAGGGAGAGGACGGACGCATGCTCTTTCGGAACGAGAAGAAAGACCCACGAGAAGGCGGTTCCATCGGCGCCCCGCGGGTTCCTCTGTTGCCGCTGCGGGATATCATTGTTTTCCCGCACATGGTGGTCCCCCTCTTCGTCGGCCGGCAGAAATCCATCAAGGCCCTCGAAGAGGCGATGAACAAGCAGAAGTTCATTCTGCTCGCTGCGCAACGAGAGGCGAAGACCAACGATCCTGATGAGAACGACATCTATCGGGTTGGGACGCTCGGGACGGTCGTGCAACTCCTGCGGCTTCCCGACGGCACCGTGAAGGTCCTGGTCGAAGGCAAGAAGCGCGCGCGCGTGCTGCGCTACGTCGAGAATCCTGAATTCTTCGCGGTCGAAATTGAGGAGATCGACGAGCAAATCGAGAAGTCCACCGAAGTCGAAGCGCTGATTCGCTCGATCAACTCGACGTTCGAAAACTACGTCAAGCTCAACAAGAAGATTCCGCCCGAGATGATCATGTCGGTGGCGTCGATCGACGACCCGTCACGGCTCGCCGACACCATCGTCGCGCACCTGGGCATCAAGCTCGAGGACAAGCAAGCGTTGCTCGAGGTGCTCAATCCGACCGAGCGGTTGGAAAAAGTACTCGGGTACATGCGCTCGGAAATCGAAATCCTCGAAGTCGAGAAACGCATCCGCACGCGGGTCAAGAAGCAGATGGAGAAGACCCAGAAGGAGTACTACCTCAACGAACAGATGCGTGCGATTCAGAAGGAACTCGGCGAGAAGGACGAATTCAAGAACGAGATTCAGGAACTCGAAGAAAAGATCAAGCAGAAGAAGATGTCCGCCGAAGCCAAGGAAAAGGCGGACAAGGAGCTTCGCAAGCTCAAGATGATGTCGCCGATGTCGGCCGAAGCCACGGTCGTTCGCAACTACATCGACTGGCTCATCTCGTTGCCGTGGCACGACTACACCGACGACAAGCTGGACATCGCCGAGGCCGAGAAGGTGCTGGAAGAGGATCACTTCGGTCTCGAGAAGGTGAAACAGCGCATTCTCGAATACCTCGCGGTGCAGTCGCTCGTCGGCCAGATGAAGGGCCCAATCCTGTGCTTGGTCGGCCCGCCGGGCGTTGGAAAGACCTCGCTGGGCAAGTCCATCGCGCGGGCTACCGGTCGCAAATTCGTGCGTGTGTCGCTCGGCGGCGTGCGCGACGAAGCCGAGATTCGCGGCCACCGCCGCACCTATATCGGTGCGCTGCCCGGCAAGATCATCCAGTGCATGAAGAAGGCAGGGTCGGGCAATCCGGTTTTTCTGCTCGACGAAGTCGACAAGATGTCGACCGACTTCCGCGGTGATCCGTCATCGGCGCTGCTCGAGGTCCTCGATCCCGAACAGAACCAGAACTTCGACGATCACTATCTCGACGTCGAGTACGATCTCTCGAAGGTGATGTTCATCACCACCGCCAACACGCTCGATCGGATTCCGCGGCCGCTGCAAGACCGGATGGAGATCATCCGCATCGCCGGCTACACGGAATTGGAGAAGCTCAACATTGCCAAGCGCTACCTGGTTCCGAAGCAGCAAGAGGCCAATGGTCTCAAGGCGGGAAACATCGAGTTTTCCGACAACGCCATTCTCAACGTGGTGCGCCACTACACCAAGGAATCGGGCGTCCGTAACCTCGAACGGGAACTGGCTTCGATCTGCCGCAAGGTCGCGGTTGACGTGGTTAAGAAGGACAAGGACTACAAGGTCCAAGTTAGCGGCAAGAACGTCGTGAAGTACCTCGGCCCGCCGCGTTTCCGGTTCAACAAGGCCGAGGAGGAACATCGGACGGGCGTCGCCACGGGGTTGGCGTGGACCGAGATGGGTGGCGATCTGTTGCAGACCGAAGTTACCGTCATGCCCGGCAAGGGGAAGCTCATCATCACCGGCCGCTTGGGCGATGTCATGCAGGAGTCGGCGCAAGCGGCGCTCAGTTACGTCCGCTCGCGCGGCGATGAACTGGGTCTCGATAAGGACTTCTATCAACGGGTGGACATCCATATCCATGTCCCCGAAGGCGCGATCCCGAAGGACGGCCCGTCGGCCGGTATCACCATGGCAACCGCTCTGGTGTCGGCGTTGACCAAGATCCCGGTTCGACACGATGTGGCGATGACCGGCGAGGTGACGCTGCGCGGCCGTATCCTCCCGATCGGGGGGTTGAAGGAGAAAGTACTCGCCGCTCACCGGGCAGGAATCAAAACGGTGCTGATCCCGGCCGAAAACGAGAAGGACATTGAGGAAATTCCGCCGACGATCATCAAGACGATTCAGATCGAACTGGTTGAGCACATGGACCAAGCCCTTCGGCAGGCGCTGGTGCTGACAAATCCGGAGTCCTTCTTGATGAAGAAGCCCGCGGCGGCCTTGGAGCAACCACCCAGCCCGCCGTTCCGGACGGAGGTGCCCGAGCCGACCGACGTGGTCACCCACTAGGGTTTCCTTGACTTGCCGGCGGCTGGTTGTTATGAGTCGCCGCTCGTTTGCAGCAGCGGGAAGGAATCTAGAGGCTTCATGACGAAGGCAGAACTGATCGAATCCGTCGCCAGCAAGGTGGATCTGCCGCGAGCGACAGCCGAGCGAGCGGTCAGCACCCTCTTCGACGACATCGTCGCGGCCCTCAAGCAGGGCGAGAAGGTGAACATCTCCGGGTTCGGTACGTTCTCGCTTTCGACACGGAAGGCACGCACTGGACGCAACCCGAAGACGGGTGAAACCATCGAAATCTCGGCGTCGCGGGCCGCAAAATTCAAAGCTGGCAAGACGCTGAAGGATTCCCTGAACTAGAGATTGCCGCTACCGACGTCGCAGGGCGGGCGGTTAGCTCAGGGGGAGAGCATCGGCCTTACAAGCCGGGGGTCATCCGTTCAAATCGGATACCGCCCATTTGTTCAGCGAACCAGAACGGAGAGGAGACACCGCGCCAACCCAACGCATATCGGGGTGGTAGTTCAGCTCGGTTAGAACGCCGGCCTGTCACGTCGGAGGTCGCGGGTTCAAGTCCCGTCCACCCCGCCATTTCGCGAGCGACCACCCCTCGATCCGAGGGGCCGCTCGCTGCGGTGTCAAGGAAGTAAGGAAGCATGAAGACGACCTACATGGCCACTCGTGAAGACGCGCTCGCGGCGCGCCGCTGGTACGTGATCGACGCCCAGGGCAAGGTGCTCGGGCGGGTGGCCACGCGCGCGGCCGATTTGCTGCGCGGCAAGGGCAAACCGACTTTCACGCCGCACGAGGACACCGGCGACTTCGTCGTGGTGGTCAACGCCGCCGGCCTCCGACTCACCGGCAACAAGGCGCAGCAAAAGCTGTATCGCCGTCATAGCGGCTATCCCGGCGGCGTCAAGACCGAAGTCGCCGGCAAGGCGTTGAGCACCAAACCCGACCGCGTCTTGCGCACGGCCGTGGCCGGAATGCTTCCAAAGAATCGCTTGGGCCGCCAACTGGCGACCAAACTGAAAGTCTACGCCGGACCGGATCATCCGCACGTGGCGCAGCAGCCCGTTCCGGTCACCTTATAATTCGGAAAAATTCGGAGTCGATCATGGCGGAACGAAAAGACGTGTTCGCAGCAACCGGCCGCCGCAAGAGCGCGGTCGCACGGGTCAACATCTTTCCGGGTGACGGGAAGGTCACCGTCAACCGGCGCAGCCTCGACGACTACTTCGGGCGGCCGACCTCGCGCATGGTCGTCAACCAACCGTTCGAGATCACGAATACCGAGGGCAAATACAACGTGTCGGCCAACGTGCGCGGCGGTGGCGTCTCGGCCCAGGCTTCGGCGGTGCGCCACGGCATCACTCGTGCCTTGCTCGAAGCGAATCCCGACCTGCGTCCGACGCTCAAGAAAGCCGGTTTCATCACCCGCGATCCGCGTGAGGTTGAGCGAAAGAAGTACGGCCGTCACAAGGCGCGCAAGCGTCCGCAGTACTCGAAGCGCTGATCCAGACGTCTATTGCGTATCGCCGAGCGCGTGTCGTCCGAACCGACATCGCCGGCGCCGCCCGACTACTCGCGACCGAGGAACAGCGCGATCCCGATCAACAGGAACACGCCGTTGGCGGCCCACGCCGCGACCGGCGCCGGCAGCGCGCCGCCGCGCGCGAGCGAGTTCGCCAGGGCGAGGACAACCCAGTAGCCAAATCCGGCGCTCAATCCGACGCCGATGACTGCCGAGACGCTCGGGTTGCGCCGCACCCGGCCTGCCAGCGGAATGCCCATCACTGTGAGAACGAAGCTGGCGAAGGGCACCGCCAACTTGAGATGCAGATCGATCAGGTAGGTCGAGGTGTCGATCCCCTTGCGCGCGAGCGTGCGAATGCGCTGACGGAGCATGCTGAAACTCAACTCATCGGCCGAACGTTGTACCTCGACGAAGTCGTCGAGGGTTTCGGGAATAACCACCTCGTTGCGGCCGAGCGTGCGCGTGGCGGTTTGGCCGCCGTCGATCAGCCGGCGTTCGGTCGCGGGGCTGGTGTGCCACCGCGTGCCGTCCCACCGCGCCTGCGGCACCTCGACGATGCTCACCGGCGCGAACGATTCGTCGAGACGGTAGATCGTCAGTCCATGCAAGGTCGACCGCGCCGCGTCAACTTGGTCGATGTTATAGAAACCGTCGCGACCATGATACCAGATCTCGTGATCGCTGAGCAGCCCGCGCACCGTGCGCTTCTTGATTTTCACGTCGCTGATGTACTGGAAGTGCCGCGAACAGTACGGCACCACCGTCTCGTCCCACAACAGTGAGGCGACGCTGATCAGTGCGGTCACCGCGAGGAGCGGCACCGCCGTCTGGCCGAGACTCACGCCCAGTGCGCGGAAGGCGATGATTTCATTGCGGCGTGAGATCGATCCGAGACTGATGAGAACCGCGGCCAGCACCGCCGCGGGGGTGACCTGCGTGATCATCAGCGGAATCTTGAAGAGAAAGTATTGCACGACCAGCGAGATCGCCGCGCGATTGCGCAGCAGCCCGTCGAGTCGCTCGAAGAAGTCGATGATCAAGTACACGCCGATGAAGCTGAGCAGGATCGGAACGAACATTCCGCAGAACTCGCGGATGAGATAACGACTGACAACGCGGGTCGGCACCGAACTATGACTCCGCGCGGCTCAGCCGCGATTCCAAACGCGACCGCCAACTCGCCAGCCAGTGGTCGAATCTCGCCACGCTGGCAAGACTGCTCTGCCGCGCTGTCCGCAACAACAGCGTGAGCCCGAGCGTGGCCAGCACCACGTTGGGAATCCACAGCGCAAACGCCGGCGGCAGCGCCCCGCGCTCGCCGAGGCTCTCGCCGAGGCTGAGAAGCAAATAGTAGACGAGGATCAGCACGAGGCTGGTGGAAAAGCCGCGCGAGCGAACCGATCGCGTCGGCTGCACACCGAGCGGTACGGCCAAGGCAGCGAAAACGATGCACGCGAAGGGGATCGAAAACTTGCGTTGGAGTTCGACCTGCTCGGCAAGGGAAGACTGGCCGCCACTCGCCTTCGCCGCGATCGCGTGTCGCAGCTCGGTCAACGTCAACTCGTTCGGATCGCGTTCGCGTTGGCGCGCGCGCGCCAACGCAGTATCGAGATCCAGACTCATGTCGTAGATGCTGAAGTCGGTGCGGTTGTAGGTTCGCCCGTCTTGGTCGACGCTGTGAATACTGCCGTCCAACAAGCGTAGCGTGAGCGTTTGCGTTGCCTCGTTGTTCACCACGATGCCGACCTTGGCGAAGACCGTGTTGTGTTGGTTGGGATCGCGCGTGTCGGAGATCAGAATGCGCTTGAGCGTCGTGCCGGGCGGCTCGATTTCTTCGACGTAAATCACCAAGCCGGCGAAGTCGTCGTTGAACACCTGCTCGCGAATGCCGGCGCTCGCCCGCGTCTTGGCGAGTTCGTACAGGCCGTCGCGTAGCATGCGGTTGCCCCAAGGTCGCGCGTAGATCGACAACGCGAGCGTGGCGCAGTACACCACGCCGGCGACCATCGCCACCGGCACGAGCAACTGATACAGGCTCACCCCCGACGTATGCAGCGCCACCAACTCGCTGTCCGACGACAGCCGCCCAAACGCGATGAGGACGCCCAGCAGCAGCGCCATCGGCACCGTGACTTCGAGGAAGGCGGGCAGGATGTACGAAAACAACTTGATCACCTGCAGCAACGGCACGCCGCGGTTGACCACCAACTCGACGAGCTTCAGAATCCGCGCGATGAGCAGAATGCCGGTGAATGCCCCCAGGCCGAGCAGGAACGGAGCAGCAATCTCGCGGATGATGTAGCGGTTGATGGTGGGCACGCACGCGGATCGTAATGAAACGGCCATTCCTTGTAAATGAAGCGCCCTCGCCACGCGGTCACGCGCGAGCCTGCGCGTACGGCATTCACGCGGTGGCTGCCCGGCTGGCGGTGACGCCGCCACCGATCGACCATCTGTATGTGCGCGAGGACGCATCGCCGCGCGTTGCCGCGCTGGTGTCGCTCGCCATCGCCGCGCGTATCGCAGTGAGTCGTGTACCGCCCGCGATGCTTGGTCGCCTCTGCGCCAGCGACCAACATCAGGGCGTGGTGGCGCAGGTGCCGGCGTTTCAGTACGCCGAGCTGTCGGCGATTCTCGAAGGCGATGCGCCGCGCCTCTTGGTAGTGGATCAGCTCCGCGATCCCCAGAACCTCGGCGCGCTGCTGCGATCGGCGGAGGCGGCGGGCTTCGGCGCGTTGATCCTGCCGAAGGACGGAGCCGTGGGAGTCACCGCCAGCGTCGAGAAAGCCGCGGCCGGCGCTGCGATGCGCGTCCCGGTTGTGCGGGTGGTGAATATCGCGCGGACGTTGCGCGAGTTGAAGGCGCACGCGTACTGGATCGTCGGCCTTGCGGCAGGTGCCGGAGCCGATCTGTTCGACTTCGTCGCGCCGACTCGGGTGGCGCTCGTGTTGGGCGGGGAATCGGGTCTGCGGCGCTTGGTGCAGGAGCAGTGCGATCAACTGGTGTCCATCCCGATGGCCGGCGCGTGCGAATCACTCAACGCATCGGTAGCTGGGGCCGTTGCCATGTATGCACTCCGTCACCGGCCCGCGAGTGCCGCGGGTGCGTCACGCGAGCGAAAGGCTTGACTTGTCGATCGCGCTCACGCAATCCGTGCCGCAACGGTGAACTGGTGCAATGGTGCAGGCGACTTGTCCCGACGTTGCTATTCGTCGGGGTCAGTGTCGGCCGCGCCTTCGCGGCTCCCGGCGACGTTGACGGGAACGGCGGCGTCGAGCTTCGCGACCTCGCTGTTCTCATTCATCGCCTCTTCGACGTCACAATTCAGCCCGCGCCGGGGGCCGACGCGAACGGAGACGGATTCGTCGGCGCGGCGGATCTCGTTTTCGTCGTGTACGCCGTCACCGGCGACCTGCCTGTCGCTACGCCGCCGACCGGAACCGCGACCCGAACGTTCAGCTCGACGCCCTCGCCGACGCCGACTCCGACGTCGATCGCGTGTGTGTCCGCCGCCATCACACCCGGAACAATCACCGGACAATTGGATCTGAGCGATTGCAAGCCGACCGGCGGGAGCCGGCCCACCGACGTGTACGACGTTGCCGCGATCCCCGGGCAGGCGATGAAAGTCAGCATCGCGGCGAGCGGCTTCGCCCCGTCGGTGATCATCCAAGATGCCGGCGTCTATTTTGGTCAGGCAAAGGCGCCGACCGAATTTCTGACTACGACCGCGCGGCCCTACCGAATCTTCGTGAGTTCGGCCGAATCAGGGGGCATGACCGGCGCCTATTCGTTGAGTGTGAGTGTCCGTGATTGCCCGACCGCCCCAATTGCGGTGACGCCGACAACTCAGGGCACCAGCGTCAGCGGAACATTGCGAAACGACGGCGTGCGCGATTGTCCCGATCCCGCTCAACCGGACCTGCCCGCCCATCGGTACACGTTCACCGCACACGCGGGAACTCCGGTTCGGATCGACATGGCGACCAATCCCAATTCGACGGCGGTCCCCGACCCATTTCTGTCGCTGTACGGGCCCGCACCCACCGATGCCTTCACGGGATATGTACTGGCGTCGGATGATCGCACCGGTGGAGTAGTCGCCAACGGAACCACCAGTGCTTCGCTGTTCTTTTATCCGCTGGAGAACGGCACCTACACCATCGTGGCGAGTGGCGCCGGCAAGGACGGACCCTACACCATCGATTTCTCGCTACCGGCGTGCGCGGCGACGCCGGTGACGGTCTCGTCGGTGCCGATGGTATTGAACGGTACGCTGCGCGTCACGTCGTGCCCCGCTCCGCCAGCGCTACCCACTGGGGGCGCGTCTGCAGTCAACACTCGCGCCGATCTCTGGACGGTCGATCTCAGTGCGGGTGACGTGATTGGCGTCAAGATGACCAGCGCCGACCCGTTCGATGCGCAGCTTTATTTGCTTGCACCGGAGCACACCCTGTTGGCGGCCGACAACGATGATTCCGAAGACGGTGGCACCGATGCACAACTCGCGTTCACAGTGCCGCGCGCCGGCACATACACGGTCGTCGCCGCAAGTAACGACGCAACCGTCACGCAAGACGGCGGCACGGCGCGCTATCAGCTCGAGATTCAGCGCTGCCCCGCGCGCACGCTCACCGTTGACGTTGCGACCGATACCGCGTTCACCGTCAGCGATTGCCGCGGCGACAACGGGGTGCACGTCAACAGCTATCGGCTGGAGGGCGCTGCTGCCGGTGAGTTTGCGACGATCACGATGGCGGCTGCGAAATCGGATCTCGACGCGGTGCTGTCGGTCGTCGGCTCGAACGGCATCCGCTCCGACAACGACGACGATCCTTTCGCGAATACCACCGACGCGCGGGTGAGTCAGATTCTCGCGCCCGACGCGACGCTATTCGTCAGTGCCAGCTCGTTTCCTGCCAACGGCACCGTAGAAGGCGACTTCGTCCTGTGGGCAAAACGATGTCGAACCATCGCGATCGCCGGCCCCACTGCGAACGGTGAATTCCGAAGCGATGACTGCACGATCGCGGGAAGGGCCGGCGCTTCGGCTGCCAGATTGAATGTCTTCACGATCGATGCCGGCGGCGCGCACATGCTCTCTACCGTGGCCCCCGGCGTCGGCTGTGCTTGGGCTGTTGCGAATGACGGAACGCAGGGACCCGGAACCGCGTGTTCGACCAACTATCTCGCCCTTGCGGCTGCGACTGCCGGCCCGATGGTCCTGATCGTGGCTGCGAATGATCAGACGACGAGCGGATCCTACAGCTTTCCAGTCTCATTGTGTCCAACCCGCTTGCTCACCTATGAGTCGGGTGATCAGACCGGTGCGATATCGAGCGCGAGTTGTCTTGATGCTGCCGGCGTTCCGGGTGATGCGTTTATCTTCCGCGCGCCGGAGGGCCTGACCACTTTCAATGCCGGCTGGAGCGGACAACTTGTCGGTGATTCGTTCAGCAACGAATCGCGTGCGATCGATCGCAGCGGGATCACGAATCTTTCGGACAGTTTCTCCGTCGATGCCGACAATATGTGGCGGATCGGCAGCGATCTCATGTCGGCGCTCGTGGTGCGGCCATCGGACAGTCGCGGCAGCGAAACATATCGCATCTCGGTGACGCCCGCGTTCTTCCACTAGCTGCGTCCCGGTTTTCGCTTGACCGTGACAAGACGCGTGCTTTATATGCTGCGTGGCGTATTGGTCAGTGTGTGGTCGGGGTAGTTTGCGGCCGGTCTCGTCATCGAGGTCGGCGTGGCGACCGGTGGGGTGGTTGGTGTTGGCAGTCCTGATCGGATGCGGCGGGGGAGGGGGACAATCGACCGGCGGGGGTGCCGCAACGGGTCGTATCGCGTTGCGAGCGGTGTGGCAGGGTAGCGCGACCAGCGACCCTGGCGCGCTCCCGGCAAGCGTTCGCACAGTTGATGTCCAGCTCGATGGTCCCGGCGGATTCCACTCGCGTCACGTTGTCGATCCGACCGCGACACGGAGCGTTGTCTTCGGTGACGTCCCTGTCGGCCTCAGTCACGTCCGCATCCGTGCGTACGATGTGCCGTTCGGCGGCGCGCCGGACATCACGGCGCTGACCCTCACGCCCTCGTACGCGAGTGCGATCGTCGATGCCAATGTGACCGGCGGGCAAACCAGCGATCTCGGTACCATCGAATTGACCCCGCTGCCGTTCGTGACCGAATTCGCCCCGCTTCCGGCCGCGACGGACGTGGACCCGAGTCGCGGCGTGTCGTTCGTCATTGCGACCAGCGTTGGCGGGATCGCTCCGACCAGTGTCACCGTCGTTGTCGCGGGTCAATCGTTGGTCACCAGCGGGACGCCGACCGGCGGTGTCGAGCTGACCGCATGTTCTGACAGCACGGCGAGCCCGTGCGTGCAACCATCACGGGGCCTCACCGGCTTTCGGTTCCATACCGACGAGCTGCCGTCGGGTGCGCAGGTGCCAGTCTCCGTTGGCGCGACCGACACGAGTACGCCGCCGCACCAACTCGCTCCCAATCCATTCGAGTTCAGCTTCAGCACCGCGGCCGCAGGCGTGACGCCAACTCGGACCGAGCTGCCCACCGAGACGCCACGTGCGACGGTCACCGCCACGACGGGTCTCAACGCAACGGTGACGGCCACAGCCACGGCGACGGCCAGCGAGACGTTCGGCGAAGCAACCGCAACGGCGTCGGTCACCCCCACTCAGGAAGAACGCGAGACGGCCACGCCGACCGTGAGTGCTACTGTCACTGCGTCGACGAGCGCGAGCCTCACGCCGTCTGTGACTGCGACTCCGTCCGATACAGCTACGGCAACCGCCACACCGTCGGAATCTCCGACCGCAACCGATACCACAACGCCGACCGAGACAGTGACGTCGACCCCAAGTGAGACGGTGACAACTTCGCCGATGCCGACCCGAACCTTCTCCGCCACTCCGAGTCCTTCGCCCACCGCGAGCGAGACGCCTCCGGCGACAAATTCTCCGGTCGCTACGTTAACGCCAACCGCATCTCCGACATTGGCTGACACCGACACCCCCAGTCCAACCGAGACCCCGACCGAATCGTCGAACGCGACGCCGACCGAAACCACGGCGACCTCGCCGACGGCGACGGAAACAGCCACCGAGACAAACACGGTCGCCGAGACGCCGACTCCAACCGACACGCCCACCGAATCGGTGGGCGGGACCGCGACGGCGACGCCAACTGCAACCGCGACCGATACGCCGATTCTCTCGACGGCGACGCCGACGCCGACTTTAACGCCGGAAATCGCGTCGCTGCTTGTCTCCAATACGGATGATAGTGGCCCGGGCTCGCTGCGCGACGCGCTGCTCACCGCGAATAGCGACGGCGTGCCGGATCGGATCACGTTCGCTCCGGCACTCGCCGGGCAGTCGATTCAGTTGCAGTCCCCCTTGCCGGTCTTGACCGAAAGTGGAACCGCGATCGACGGCGACATCAACGGCGATGACGCTCCGGACGTTGGACTCATCGGGCCGGAAACGCTCGGAGCCGTGTTGGTCTTGGGCAATCAGACCGAGATCAAAAGCCTCGCGATCGGGTCGACGCCCATCGGGATTCTCGTCGGCTCCTTGGCTCAAGACGCCGTCATTCACTTCAACTACGTGGGCGTCGGACTGGATGGGCAGACGGCGACGGGCAATACGGGAGTTGGAATCTCCCTCGCGGGCTCGGGTCACCAGATCGATCACAACGTGATCGCCGGCAACAGCGGTCTCGGTCTGCTGATCGGTGGCACAGGGATCATGGTCACCGGCAACACCATCGGTGCGTCCGCCAGTCGCACGATGCTCGTGGGCAACGCCGGGCCGGGCATCACGCTGACGGGTGGAAATCAACAGATCACGATTGGCGGCACGGCGCCCGGGAGTGGAAACGTGATCGTCGGCAATGCGCAGGGAGGCATCTTCATCGCCGGCATCAATGGCGACACGATGAACCTCACCATCGTCGGCAACGAGATCGGCGGCGCGCTGGGCGGCAATGGCTCCGACGGCATCCTGATCAATCAGGCCGCTAACGTCGTCGTCGGCGGGACGGCGAACGGTGCGCCGAATCAGATTCGCAACAACGTTGGCTACGGCGTCAGCATCTATGGTCCGGACAGTCTCGGCGTCGAACTGCGCGCGAACATCATCGCGAACAACCAACAGCAAGGAATCGTGCGCGACGCGTTGGCGGATGAGATCATCATGCCGCCGGTGCTGTCGAACGGCAGCGGCGGAGCGGTGACCGGCACGGCGGTTCCCTTGGCGACGCTCGACTTCTTCATCACCGATACGCCGTCGGACGACAGCGGCGCGGGCGAGGCGGCGCAGTATCTCGGATCGACGCAGGCCGACGCGAACGGCGCCTTCCAGTTCGGGCTGTCGCAACCCGAAGGCACCACGATCACGGCGACGCAGACCGACCTCAATCACAACACCAGCGCGTTTGCGCTCAACCTGGTCGTTGGCGCTCCGACCGCAACGCCAACGCAAACGCCGACGCCGACGCCGACCGACACGCCGACCGACACGCCGACGGAGGGCATGGGGATATAGCTGGATCGTGTGCGCGGCAGCACAATTGAGGGGTGGAGCCAGAATGACACGCAGGCGCGGTTGGATCTGGAGGGTCACGGGGGTGCTCATCGGTGCGTTGACCGTCGCGCCGACGAGCGCCTGGGCAAACGCGCGCTCACAGGCGCTCTACGCGAAAGGCCTCATTCCCTTTCACAATGCCCGCTGGGATGAGGCGTATCGGCTCTTCGATGACGCGGTGAAGGCGGATGGCAATGACGCACTCGCGCTGTACTACCGCGGCCTCACCGCGGCGCGGCGCGGGCAGCCCAACGTGGCCATCCCCGATCTCGAACGCGCCGCGCAGATCCGTCCGCAGCTTTCGCATCTCGCGCTCGATCTCGGCGTCGCCTACTTCGACGCGCAACAATATCCCGCCGCGCTGCCGTGGTTGGAAAAGGCGCACGAAACCGCCGCCGATCGCTTTCCGGCGGCGCTGTTTCTCGGCTTGGCCTATTACCGTCTCAACGATTTTGCGAAGGCGGCTCCCTATTTTGCCGAAGCCGAAAAGGATCCGGAGTTGCGCGCCACCGCACACTACTATGCCGGCCTCGCCTTGCTGCGCCAAGGCCGCGAGAGTGAAGGTCGCGCGGAGCTGACGCAAGCGAGCCAAGGTCGACCGGACAGCGAGACCGTTCGCGAAGCCCAGGGGTACCTGTCCGGTGCCGCCGCCCTGCGGCGACCGCCGGCACCCGCCGGCACCCCGTATGCGAAACGCTGGTCGCTCTATGGCGATGTCAAGTTCGAGTATGACTCGAACGTCGCACTGGCGCCCGACAACACTCAACTGCGCCAGTCGCTGGGTATTGCCGGCCAGGGCGACGGGCGTGCGGTCCTCGGCTTCGGCGGCGCGTATACCTTACCCGACAATCCGATCGCCCAGTTCACCGCGTCGTACGACTTCTACCAGAGCATGCACTTCCAACTGCACCAATTTGATTTGCAGGGCCACCGCGTTCGCTTGGAAGGTTCGCGCGAGCAGGGCCCGGTGCAACTCGGCCTTGCCGGCACGTACGATTTCTACGCGCTCAACTATCAGTCGTTCTTTCAACAGGTGATGGTGACGCCCTGGATCGCGTTGCCCGAGGGCGAGGCAAGCAGCAGTCAAGTCTACTACACGTTCCGCGGCCGCGATTTCTTTCGCTCGCCGTACGATCCCGAGCGCGACTCCCACGATAACGCCATCGGTGTTCGACAGTACGGCATGCTCGGCGCCCCCGATCGCGTCTTCAGCGTCGGCTACCAGTTCGACAAAGACGACCCCATTCCTCATTCGGGCAACGACTTCCAGTACAACGGCCATCAGTTCGACGTCGATGTCCAGGTGCCGGTTGCGACGCTCGGGCGAGCGGAGTTTTCGTATCTGATCCGGCTCGAAGATTACCAGTTTCCCAACAGCCGTACCGGCTTTGCCAAACGACGGCACGACACCGACAATGAAGTCGTTCTGGCGTTTGCGCGCGATCTCACCGAGTTCTTGGAGTTGGACCTCGCGTTCCTCGGCGACTTCAACAATTCCAACGTCGACAACTTCGAATACAACCGGCAGATCGTCTCGATCGGTATCAAAGCACGATACTGAGGGTTGGTGACGCATGACGCAGAGACGCAAATTGTTCGCAACGTGGTGCGTAGTCGGATTCCTCGCCGCCGCACTGCCGGCGTGGTCGGCAACCGAAGTGGCGACCGTTGCCGCCGTCGTCGGCGGAGCCGAACTGCAACGCGGCGGCCAAGGTGCGTGGCAACTGGCTACGGTGGGCAGCGCGCTGTTTGAAGGCGATCGGGTCCGGACCCGTCAGAGCAGCCGGGCCAAATTGATCTTTCAGGACGACTCCGTCGTCGATGTGGGACCGGGATCAGAGTTGCAAGTCGGGACCCAGGTCTTTGACGACTCGGCGCGCCGCTACAAAGGGGTGCTCAGTCTCATCGGGGGCAAAATTCGCGCGGTGGTGAGTGACTACTACAAAGCCCCGGGCGCGCGCTACGAAGTGGAGACGCCGACGGCGGTTTCAGGAGTGCGCGGCACCGAATTCATCGTGCAATACGACAGCACGAGCGAGTACACCGACATCGTCGGCATCGAGGACGAGGTCTTTGTTGAAGGCACACTCGGCGTCGTCGGCGGTGGCGTCAAACTACGTCCGCGCACTGCAACGCGCGTGCAGAAAGGGCGCTTCCCCTCGGTGCCGCGTCGCATCGACGATGCGTTGTTGCGCCAATACCTCGACGGGCTGGAAATCATCGGCACCGGCGGCCGCGACAGCCTCGGGTCGAGTCACCCCGCCGCGCGCGGGGCGCTGCTCGCGAAAAACGACGCCGCAACCAGCCTTGCCGGCGGACCGACGTCGGAACTGCAGACCGCTGCGGCTCCGACCGCGCGGCGGTTGGTGGTCGGTGTGCCCGGAGAAACGCGCGCCGCGCAATTCTTCCCGGATAGCTACGCCAACTCGCAACCGATCGTCGACTACCGCGTCACGCCGCCGAATCAGGCTCCGACCGGCACCGTCAAAGTCGGCTTCTGATCGCGTCGACTTCGCCGTCGTTGATGGCGGCGAAGCGTCTGCGCCGGCCGCTTACTGCACGACGTGGACGCGACCGTCGTCGCGCACCGCGTTGTCGTCCGAAACGATCACGGCTTCGCCGCCCTTGAGACCGCCGCGGATACGCACGCGGTCGCCCACCGTTCCGGCGGCTTCGACCGCTGCGCGGTGTGCTCGATTCTCGCTCACCAACCAGACGAAGGAGTTTCCCTGCGGATCGCGGCGCAACGCCGCGGCGGGAACCAGAATCGCCGCGGGTTCGGGCGCGCCGTTGGCGGCCGGCTCGGAGAGGAACGTGACGCGCGCGCTCATGTCGGGGAGCAAGCGCTCGTCGGGCCGCAGGATGCGCACCTCGATTCGTAGCGTGCCCTTCTGCCGATCGACCTGCGGATAGAGTTTGACCACCTCGGCCGCGTAGTGGGCGTCGTTGTATGCATCGGGCGTGACCTGCGCGGGTTGGCCCATGTGGACGCGGTTGAGGTCGGCTTCGTTCACGTCGACTTGCGCGCGCATGTCGGTCAGATTGGCGAGCCGAATCAAATCACCCGAGCCGGCGAAGCCGCCGGGCACGGCGATCTCACCGACCTCCTTCAATTTGGCAAGGATGACGCCGTCGGTCGGCGCGTGCAGCGTGGTGTACTCGAGATTCACCTTCGCCTGGGCGAGTTCCGCTTCGAGTTGGGTCACCGTCGCGCGCGCCACCGCCGCCTTGTTTGCGTACACGTCGTATTCCTGTTCGGAGATCACGCCTTGTTCACGCAGACTGACGCCGCGCTTGAGGTCGGCCTCGGCCAGCGCAACATTGGCCCGCGCGATGGTCAACGACCCTTCGGTGCGTGTCACCGCCGCCCGGTAGTCACGGTCGTCGAGTTGGACCAGCGGCGCGCCTTTCTTCACGCTCTGCCCTTCTTCGACGAAATAGCGGTCGATGCGGCCGGGGACACGGACCCCGATGGACACGTAGCGATCACCGGTCACGACGTATCCGGATCCTGACAACACGGGCAACGGACCCGATGCCTCCGGTGCCGAGACGGTCACGTAGCCGACGGTGACGACCGGCGGGCGACCGGCAAACAGCCAGAACGCTCCCGCACCCGCGACGACCAATACGGCGAGTACAATCCAGGTTCCGCGCCGTCGCGGCCCACGTGTGGGCGCAGGCGTTGCGGAGCCCATGCCGCGATCGAGGCGAAGCGACGCGAGATCCGCGCGCAGGCGTTCGTGTCGTTCTGGATCAGGGCTGGTCATACGTTTCGCGTAGCCACGGGAGGGGCTGAAAGTCAAAGTCGATCAGGCTTTGTGGAGCGCCTCGATCGGTCGCATGCGCGCGGCACGCCACGCCGGGCCGAAGCCGCCGAAGGCGCCGATCAACACCGCCAGTATCAGCGCCGCGACGAGGTCGCCGCTGCTGACGCGTAAGCTCACCACATTGGTCGTGAACGTGGCCGCGCCGAACCCGACGCCGCCGAGGAGGACGCCGAGCAGTTTCGACAACCCGAGCGACGCGAGGGCACCGATGACGAAGCCGACGCTCGCCAATGCCACCGCCTCGATCTGAAAGGCGAGCAAGATCGCGCCGCGCGAGAAGCCGAGTGCGCGCAGCGTGCCGATCTCGGCGGTGCGAGCTTGCACCGCCGCGTACATCGCGTTGGCGGCGCCGAAGCCGGCGCCGATACCGGCCAACACCGCAATCCCGATGACCAGCACATATAGCGAGTTCGCCGACTCCGACTGCTTGGCGTAGTAGTCGGCTTCGCGCTGCGCGTGCAACGCGTAGCGGGGATCGTCGTCGATCCGGCGCATCAGCGGTTCCAGATCGGCTGCCGACGCGGCGCGCAGGCGCGCGCCGGAGAACGGCGACGGCCGCTTCGCGTCGTTCGCCAACTCGCGCACGTCGATCCACACTTCGCTTTCGAACGATGAGCCCGCGGCGTCGAAGATGCCCACGACTTTCCAGGTGCCGTGGCCGAACTTGAGGTCGTCGCCGAGCTGCGCGCCGAGGTAGCGGCCGACAATGCCGCGTCCCAGGACCGCCTCGTGCGAACTGGGCGTGAACATGCGCCCCTCGACGATCTTCACCTTGTCATGCACCGCGAGCGCAACCGGCTCGACGCCGCGTACGAGGACGTTCTCGCGTCCGCCCGCGGGCGTGTGAAAAAACGGCTGAACAACCAGTTCGGGCGAGATCAACGGCTGATCGGCGCTGTCGCGAGCGATCCCGTCGAAGAACCGGATCGCTTGATACGCGGCCAGCGGCAGCCAACTCGCACCGTCGTTGTCCGACCCTTTGCGCATGACCACCACGTTGAGGGGATCACCGCTCGACGCGACCGTGCGCTTCAGGCTCGAAATCAGTCCGAGGAACAGGCTGCATGCCACCACCACCAAGGCGATGACGCTCGACGACATCAAGCTGCGCAGCGGCCGGGCAGTGACGTTGCGCACGCTGTACGAGAGCGGGAGCACCTTAGAATACCTCGTGCAGCGTCTGCACTACCGGCTTGCGCGCGGCGCCGAACGAAGGCACGACGCCGGCCAGCATTCCGACGAACAGCGACAAGAAGAGCCCCTGGACGATCACCGGCCCGGTGACGATGAAGCTGCCGAGCGGTCCGAGCGTGGGACTCCAGCCGGTGGTGGCTTTGAGCAAGTGCGTCAAGCCGATCGCCAGCAACACTCCGGAGCTGCCGGCGACGCTCGACAATGCGACCGCCTCGGCGAGCAGCGTACCGAAGATCACCCGCCGGCCGAAGCCGATGGCCTTGAGCACCGCCAGCTCGCCGGATCGTTCGCGTACGCCCATCGACGCGGTGTTGGCGGCGATGAACACGATGCAGAGCGCGACCAGTGCTGTGACCACGAGGATGATGGTGAGAAAGGCCTTCATCGAACCGAAGAAATTGGCGAAGTAGCTTTTCTCGGTCTCGCACGCCGTTTCGGCTTCGCTGTTGCGGGACATGTCGTCGATCTCGCGCATGATCGCGTTCACGCGCTCGGGATCGGTCGCGCGCACCCAGACGACGTTGGCGATGCCGAGCCCGGTTCCGCCGCGGGCTTTGAGCGCTTCATCGAGGAACGTCCAGTTGAGCCAGACGATCGGCGAACGGTCGTTGGGAATCTCGCCGACGATGCGGCCATCGAGATTGACCGGCCAGACGGTGCTTCGCAAGGTGATCCGGTCGCCGATCTTCCAGCCGTACTTCCGCATCGTTTGGCGACCCACGATGATGCCGTCGCGATAGCGCCGGAAGTCATCGAGCTGCTCGGCCGGGATTTTGTAGTCCGGATACACCGCGCCGACGTGCTCGGCTTCGACCGCGAAGTTTGGAAACGTGACGCGGCCTTCCTCCTCGAACGCACCGCCGAACCACATCGTCGCGGTTGCCGCAGCGACGCCGTCGACCTGGCGCACCTTGCGCGTGAACGAGTACGGCAGTGAGTAGACCACCCCGCCTTTGTTGTGGACCGATATGCGCGTGTTGCTGGCGATGTTGCTGAGCAGGGCATCGAGCCCGGCGGGCATCGTCAGCAACAGGCACACGAGGACAACGGCGAGCATGATCGCCCCACCGGTCAGAACCGTGCGGAGCTTGTTGCGCCCGAGGTTGGCGCGGATGAGTCCGAGAAACTTCATTGTGCGCGTCAATGCGGGTGTGCGCCCGCGGCGATCCGGATCGCTTCGGCAGCGCGCTCCGCGTCCTCGCCTTCGAGCAGGATGCCCTTATCGAGGTGCAAGGCGTAGTCGACGAAGCGCAAGGCACGGGGGTCGTGGGTGACCATGACGATCGTCTTTCCGAAATCGTGCTTGAGCTGGCGCAGTAGACCAAGAATGTCCTCGGCGTTGCGCGCATCGAGATCGCCGGTCGGTTCGTCGGCGACGATCAGGTCGGGATCGGTCACGATGGCGCGGGCGATCGCCACGCGTTGTTGCTCGCCGCCGGACAACGTGCGCGGCGTGTGATCCATACGATGGTCGAGCCCCACGACTCGCAGTGCCGTCTCGGCGCGGCGGATACGTTCAGGCTTCTTGAGCGAAGTCAGCAGCAACGGCAACGCGACGTTGTCACGCGCGGAGAGCACCGGAATGAGATTGAAGAATTGGAAGATCAGCCCGACATGGCGTGCCCGCCAGCGGGCGAGGTCGTCTTCTGAGAGGTCGTTGAGGCGTTGCCCGGCGACGATCACCTCGCCGCTGTTCGGACGGTCGATCCCCGACACCAGGTTGAGCAACGTCGACTTGCCGGACCCCGACGGCCCCATGAAGGCGACGAAGTGGCCGCCGTCAATATGCACCGAGACGTCGTCGAGCGCGTGCACTTCGTCGACGTTCCGGTGGTAGGACCGCGATACGTTACGGACCTCGATCATGCGAGCGCCGACTGTAGCGAGGTGGTGCGGCGCCAGCAAGACGGGTTGTGAGACTCACCGGTGCGGTGATTCCGCTCGACACAACTCGGTGTTCTCGCGATAATTCGCGTCGCACCTGCAGAGGGGATTATGCGCTGCCGTTCAACTGTGGTCGCAGTGGTGGCCGGATTGTGTCTGTGCCGCCCGCAGTCGGCGTCGGCTGATCCGGATTGCACCGGCATCACGCCGGTGTCGGGCACCGGTATTCAGTTGCAACTGGTCGCGAGTGGACTCAGCAGCCCGCTGTACCTGACGGCGCCGCCCGGCGATGTCGCGCGCATCTTCATCGTCGAAAAGGGCGGCCGCATCCGGATCGTCGACTCCGGCAGCATTCTTCCGACGCCGTTCCTCGATCTGAGCGGTCTGGTGTCGACCACCGGCGAACGCGGGCTCCTCGGCCTCGCCTTCCACCCAAGCTACGGCAGCAATGGCCGGTTCTTTGTCGACTACACCGACGCGTCCGGCAACATCGTAATCGCCGAATACGCGGTGTCCGGCGATCCCAATGTCGCCACACCGACTGGAACCGTCTTGCTCACCATTCCGCATGCGGGCGCCAGCAATCACAACGGCGGCGACATCGCGTTCGGCCCGGACAACTATCTCTACATCGGCGTCGGCGATGGCGGCGGCAGCGGCGACGCGCACGGCCCGATCGGCAATGGGCAGAACACGACCGTGTTGCTCGGCAAGTTGCTGCGCATCGACGTCGACAGCGGCGCTCCGTACGCCATCCCGTCCGACAACCCATTCTTCGGATCGATGACCAGTCGCCAGGAGATTTGGGCATACGGCTTGCGCAATCCATGGCGGTACAGTTTCGACCTCGTGACCGGCGATCTCTACATCGGCGATGTCGGTCAAAACATGTGGGAGGAAGTCGACTATGAGCCGGCCAGCGCCGGCGGCGGGCAGAACTACGGGTGGCGACTGATCGAGGGCGATGCCTGCTTCAATCCGTCGACCAACTGCACGACGACCGGTTTGACCTTCCCGCTCGTTATCTACAGTCACAGCAACGGGCGCTGCGCGACGATTGGCGGCTATGTCTATCGCGGTTGTGCGATGCCGGATTTGCGCGGCACATACTTCTATGGCGATCTGTGCGCCGCGGTGGTCTACAGCTTCGAAGTGAGCAACGGCAACGCCGTCAACCAACTGGACCACTCGAGCCAGGTTGGCAGCGGAACGACCATCGGAAGCGTCGCATCATTCGGCCAAGATGCGCGCGGTGAACTCTACATTTGCGATATCAGCGCGGGCAAAGTGTTCAAGATCGTTCCGGGAACCACCCAAGCGGTCCCGTTACCCACGGACAC
>Ga0335069_10003652_pt1 | contig 23138 bp, 18 predicted proteins | sample Lox_Sample_11_FD_206714 | JGI IMG/M metagenome (GOLD analysis project Ga0335069, IMG submission 206714) | Soil microbial communities from Loxahatchee National Wildlife Refuge, Florida, United States - Lox_Sample_1.1 | ecosystem: Environmental > Terrestrial > Soil > Wetlands | place: USA... | reverse complement strand
CACATTATCGATAAGACCATAGGTGCAGAATCCACCGATTCCATCCAGGCGCTCGCCGGCCTTCAAGTCCCTCTTGGCTACGGCGACGACTTCACAGACAGGGCCAGCCAGGGGCGCGGCGCTCGGGTCATGATCAAGTACCGCCCGGGCTATTGTAGACGCAATCTGCACGTGCGGCAGATGAAACGGCGTGTAGAAAACATAAAAAGGCCCTTCTCCCAATTTGTAGTACGCCAACTGCGCCTTTTTCAGCGGTGAATCCTCGTGAACGACCACGAATGCCCCTGTATGGGGAGCTGCACCGAGAGCATAGTCGACGAGCCCTGTCGCAAGCATCTGGTCCGGCGGCAGGAGGTCCGCCACGTCCCGGACGTTTGCGCAAGCGGGCCCGTGCATGCCGCGACGCCCCACACCAAAGCCTGTGGCGTTAGCGATAACGGTGGCTTCCATCGAAAGCTTCGTGCCATCCGCGAAAGACGTTATCTTCTTCGCGTTCTGGTCGTACCTTTCAGCAAAAGCACGCTGGGTTTCGGGGGTTCGATAGTAGTCCAGCATTCCCTTGATATTGCCTGCCGCCACCGGATGGAGGCCCAACGACCGGAGGTATCGCAGGAGTGTAACTGCCACTCCGGGTTCATCTCCATCCGTGTTGGTGACCACGACCCCCGCAAGATCTGCCTTAGCCTTCAAGATCGGTCCCAGCAGTGAGTCCAGCTCCGCATTAGCCAAGACGACATGCTTGCCGTGCTTGAATGCGTCGAGAACAACGCGAGCGCCAGGGCCAACCGTCCCAGTGACTTCGACAATGACGTCCAACAGGCCGCACGACGTAAGAACTGAAGGATCGTCGGTCAGGACGGGAAACCCGCGAGCAATGGCCGCCTCGGCTTCACAAGCGGAATCCACACGAGCCCACTCCGAAATGCCGGCCTCCCGGAATGCGCGTTCGCCGTTTTTCGGAGATCGATTGGCAATCGCTTGTAGACGAATCCCCGGCACCGGCGTCCCCAGTTGTAGAGCGATGGCGCGACCTGTCGCACCAGCACCAACCATTCCAACACGGATCGGATTGTTGGCGACCTCACGCGCCTGCAGAACCTTATCGATTACCATGGTAGTTCCTACGGTTTTATCGCTCCGCGGAGAGCAGGATTCGTATTGTCGGGGCAGCGGTTTCCGAGGAGCTTAACCCGGCTGCCTCGTGCTACTGACGCTCGATCGTGTCGGGGGCGTTCCTTCAAGACGAATGCAACCCAAGCTGCGGCTAGGAGCAAGCCAGCCGTGAGGACAAGGCCTGCCCATTCATCGAGGGGCGTGCTGGCAGCACCCGGACTGCGATGCAAACTAGCAAGCGCCATGTGGAGGATAGCCCGCCCGGCACGGCGAGACTCTTCAAAAACAGTCGCCATCTCGAATGAGACCAGAAATGCACCCGGATAAAACCAATGCGGCTTCGCTTCCATCACTGCGAGCAAGCGCGATGCGATCATTGACTGAATTAAGGTGCTCTTTAGCGAAATCCAAACCATCGTTGCTCCGATTGCGATCCCTACGATCACATCCGATGCGTAGTGAAGCCCAAGGTAAAGCCGAGGTAAGCAGATCCAACCCAGAGCAAATAGGATAATTGGTATAGTAAGGCGGCGTAAGAAGTACGCCACCCCGACAGCCAAAGCGAAGAAGAACGAAGCGGTGTCGCTTGGAAACGCACTCCAGTTTTCGATGTTGACGGTAACTGGGATAGAGTAATGAGGATGTGTTACCACTGGGTCATATATCGGGCGCAGCCGAAATGGAACCATGAAGGCGATTGAGCGTGCGACGACGATTGCGAGGATTGATGCCGTCAGGACCGCTATGACCGCCCTGCGCCTTCTCGGCTGGTCAACTGCAGGACTAAACCACACATACCAATAGATGGCAAAGAAAAGTGCCCCCTTCAAGAGGCTATTCGCTTCCTCCTGAGCAACGAGCCGGTCCAGCATCCAGTGCCCGGCAAACCGGCTTAAGAACTCGTAGACACTCACATCCACACCGCGGATTGCTCCCAGCACCTGATGCATGCGATCGCTTAGACCTGAAGTGTCTCCCCATAAAGCATACGGCGAAATGTGGATCCTCGTACAGATGGGGCGATATTAAAAGTACTAGTACCTTACAAAATTAATTTGATTTTACCGGAGATTCGTCGGCCAGCGCTTCAGGGACTGGGCTGAGCGGTCTCGCGACGCTACCAAATACGGCGCCATTTTCGAGAGTAGATGACTATTCGCTGCCGCAAAGAATCCGCAGAGTAGGATAATCGGCTTTGGCTATCCGCATAAGAGTTTACGAACTCGACCCGTTGACGGACAGACGATGGAGAGAGTTCCTCGAGGAAAACAGGTCGGCGACGTTGTTTCATAGTCCCGGGTGGTTGGCGGCATTGCGGCTGACGTACGGGTACGACATCGTCGCGTTAACCACCTCTGGCCCTGGAGAGCGCCTCGCAAATGGGATCGTGTTCTGTCGCGTGAGGAGTTGGCTCACGGGGAGGCGTCTGGTGTCGCTTCCATTTTCCGACCATTGTGCGCCGCTGGTGGAAGATGAGGAAGCGTTGACCGGTCTGTTGTGTAAGTTGAAGGCAGAATGTGATCAGGGCAGACAACGATATGTCGAAATCCGGTGGGCTCCTGGAGCCGCCGAAATAGCCGCCGGAATGAAAGACTCCGCGAGCGTTTGCCTCCATAAATTGGACCTAAGCCCGAGTTCGACCGAACTCTTCCACAGTTTCCACGAGAGTTGCATTCAGCGGAAGATCACGAGGGCTCAGCGGGTGGGTTTGGTATACCAAGAGGGCACATCGAGCGAGTTGCTCGATAGTTTTTATAAATTGATGGCGCTGACGAGGCGGCGTCATCGCCTGTTACCGCAACCATATTCCTGGTTCCAAAGCATCATGCGATCGATGCCGGAGATGGCAAAGATTCGAATGGTATTCTGCGGCGATCGCCCAGTGGCTGGCATCTTGACTATCCGCTTTAAGAGCACCATGACATACAAATATGGCTGTTCCGACCCGGAGTTCCACAATTTTGGACCGATGCAATTACTGATGTGGAGGGCGATAGAAGAAGCCAAAAGCGATGGTCTGGAAGAACTCGATATGGGGCGGACCAATTGGGACAACAAAGGCCTGCTTACTTACAAAGACCGTTGGGGTTGCAAACGGTTTACGCTGAATTATATGCGTTACCCAACCTCCGCTTCGAGGAGCGCCGGGAGAGTTTCCGTGCGATTGCCTCAAGTGATTTTCACCATCGCGCCCGCCGGATTTCTCAACACAGCGGGTAGTATTTTGTATCGCCATATCGGCTGAATCCTCCTCCCGGGATGGGGGTGGCAGTCGAGCGAGTGAGCTTGACCAGCCGAGCAGCTTCGAAGTAAGCCGGCATGCGGGAGCCCAGGCGCCAGGCCGGCCCGTGGAAACTCAGCAAACTCCTTTACCGGACGGGCACGGGACTGGAACGTTGATGTACCGGACGTGGTGAAAAGCCAGAAACTGCTCAAAAGAGCCGGCAATTCCTTGCGAAGAAGGTGTCGAGCCCCACTATTTGGGAGCAAGTCCCAATCGTCTTCAAAATCCTGGCCGACGCGATGACGGAATCCGAAATGATCAATTGGTAATGTATTGGTTTTAAATCAGTTAACAGGGTCTGTATCAATGGCAATACAACTGCGTTCCTAGGTCAGCACCGCACCATGGCCCGTCCAGCAACTTTCGGATGGAATTCGCCGGTGGGACTGAAAGGGCGGTAGCTTGCTTCAGCACTAGGTTTGAGCGGCCCATGGACATCAAGGAGAACCCAGCTTTCGACTCCGAACATTGGTTCGCGGTTCGAGTCAAGTCGCGCGCGGAGAAGGTCGTCGCGATGATGGCTCGAAACAAGGGCTTTGAAGAGTTTCTTCCGCTTTATCAAAGTCGGCGCCAGTGGTCCGACCGGACGAAATCGGTCGAAATGCCGCTTTTCCCCGGATACGTATTCTGCCGGCTGAACGCGGAGCGCCGGTTGCCGGTTCTCACGATCCCCGGCGTCCTGCACTTCGTAGGGATCGGCAAGACCCCGATGCCCGTCGATGAACACGAAATTGCTGCCATCCGAAAGGCAGTCGAGTCTGGCCTCGCTGCGGAGCCGTGGCCTTTTCTGCAGGTCGGCCAACGTGTCCGACTCGATCGCGGGCCACTGGCAGGAGTCGAGGGGATCTTGGTTGAAGCCCAGAAACAGCAGCGCTTGGTCGTCTCCGTGACTCTTTTGCAGCGTTCGGTTGCAGTTGGCATCGAGCGGCACTGGGTTACGCCGATAGCGGCGAAGGGCCATCCGCAGTACGTGACCTCCAATATGCGACAGGAGCTTTCCACTCTCTGGCTAAAACACTCCGAACGGTAGATCCGCGATAGGTAGGTCAATCTGTGTTGAACAACATGCTGCGCCTGAAGCCCACGCCCAGTCCAGCAACACCGTCTAACGGCGTTTCTGAAATCGGGCTTCTTCCCCAAACACTCTTTACGAAGTTTCTCTGTCTGGAGCGCAAGCGGACTGAGCGCTCACGACGGGGCTTTGTTTTGATGCTGCTCCATGCGGGGAATCTCTTGCGCCGGAAGAGCAAGGAAGAGGCTCTCTCCAAGATTTTGCACGGTCTGTCGCAGGCGATTCGGGACACCGACCTCACTGGCTGGTATAAAGAGGGCGAGGCACTCGGCGTTATCTTCACAGAGGTCAACATCGGGGAGAATTCGCTGGTCAAGACTCTCTCGACGAAGGTGACCGAGTCTCTGTACCAAACACTGACAGTCACTCAGATCAACGAAATCAAACTGACCTTCTACGTTTTTCCCGAGGATTGGGATGACGACAGCCCGGACGGTCCCGTCAACTCCAGCCTGCATGTCGAGCTCGCGCAGGGTTTCAATCGGAAAACCATGCCTCTCCAGGCAAAGCGGCTGATGGATATCGCAGGAAGCCTGGCTGCGATCATTCTGTGTCTCCCGGTATTTCTGGCGATTGCCGCCGCGATCAAGCTGACTTCCAGAGGGCCGGTTTTTTACCGGCAGGTGAGGCTGGGGCAATACGGCAGGAAGTTTACCTTTCTGAAGTTCCGGTCCATGTACTTCAGGAACGATTCCAGCATTCACCAGCAGTACGTAAAGCAATTCATTTCCGGCGCTGTGGATCCCAATCAGAATGCCGGCAACGGAGAGAAGCCGTATAAGATCGTGGCGGATCCAAGGGTCACGAAAATCGGCGGGTTTCTCCGCAAGACCAGTCTCGACGAACTGCCTCAGTTCTTCAATGTTCTTACAGGGGAGATGTCTCTGGTCGGGCCTCGCCCTCCCGTTCCATACGAGTATGAATACTATGACCTGTGGCATAAGCGGCGTCTGCTCTCGGTCAAGCCCGGAATCACGGGTTTGTGGCAAGTAGATGGCCGGAGCCGGGTGACGTTCGACGAAATGGTTCGCCTGGACATCCGGTACGCGAGGTCATGGTCTCTTTGGCTGGATATTAAACTCCTTCTGCGCACACCGTACGCGGTTCTGTCAGCGAACGGCGCGCACTAGAATTTTTCCCGCCGGCGACATCTCAAAAAACAGGTTCCCCGCTTCAACCCACATACGGAGGATCATGGTTCAAGTTGGAGTGATCGGCTACGGCTACTGGGGCCCGCAGCATCGGGAGAGGGCGTTGACCGCCGGAGCGGGACAGCAGCAACCATGATGAGGGATGCTGCTTCAGCCGCGAAGTGCGAGCCGGTCAACGAGCGCGGCATGAATGAACGCGTCAAACCAGCCCGTCGAAGGCGGGTATGGATCGACCTGGACAACTCTCCGCATGTTCCATTCTTCGCGCCGATTATCGCCGAACTGGACCGGCAGGGGTACGCCGTGACCCTCACGGCCCGCGATTGTTTTCAGGTTTGCGCTCTCGCGGACCTGGCGCAACTTCCCTATCGCCGGATCGGCAGGCATTATGGGAAACACATCATTATGAAGGCGTTTGGGACGTGTATGCGGGCCATTCAGTTGCTGCCGGGCGCCTTAAGGCAACGACCGGCACTGTCGGTCTCGCATGGCTCACGCTCGCAGGTGATTGCCTCCAAGTTAATGGGTATTCCAAGCGTCGTGATCTGCGACTATGAATTCGCGGAGGCAGTGCCGGGTGCCGCGCCGACATGGGTCATGGTGCCGGAGGTGATTTCTTCGGAATCGGTGCACTTCGGCAACCGTCGGGTCCTTAAATATCCGGGGATCAAAGAAGATGTCTACGTGCCGGGATTTAACCCGGACCCGGCAATCCTGACGGAATTGGATTTAGGCGGAGCAGCTGTCATAGTGACCCTAAGGCCGCCGGCCAACGAAGCTCATTATCGAAATCCCGAAAGCGAGAAGCTTTTGGACGCCACCCTCGACCTGCTGAGCCGGCACAGCGAGGCACGGATCGTGCTTTTGCCGCGAAATGAAAAACAAGGAACGGCCCTACGGAAGCTGTGGTCGGAGTTGTTTGCCAGCGGAAGGATGATGATCCCCGAGCACGCCGTCGATGGCCTGAACCTCATCTGGCACTCGGACCTTGTCATCAGCGGCGGCGGGACAATGAACCGTGAGGCAGCGGCTTTAGGGGTACCGGTGTACAGTATCTTCCGGGGGAATATCGGCGCGGTGGACCGTTACCTAGCGGCCGAAGGGCGGTTAGTTCTGCTGGAGACTGCGGAGGACGTCCAGACGAAGTTATTAGTGGCGCCCCGAAATCGTCCCGCTGTCGCGCAGATGGAGCCCAGGAAGGCCCTGAACGCGATCGTGGGGCAGATCATCAGCATTCTGGAAACCGACGGATGAAGATATTAACAGTAGTGGGCGCACGGCCGAATTTCATGAAGGCCGCGTCCATCATTGCAGCCATTCGGAAGCATAACGAGACCGTAGAGCGCGGCGCACCGATTCAGCACATCCTGGTGCATACAGGCCAGCACTACGACACCGTGATGTCGGGCTCTTTCTTCAGCGATCTGGATATGCCCGCTCCGGATGTACAACTGGGAGTCGGCTCCGGATCGCACGTAGCGCAAACCGCCGAGATTCTCAAGAAGTTCGAGGCGGTGCTGTTGAGCGAGAGGCCGGACGCGGTGATCGTAGTAGGCGATGTGAACTCGACCGTAGCCTGTGCCCTCGTGACCGCCAAGATCGCTTTTGACGCTGCCGGAACACGGCCGTTGTTGGCGCACGTCGAGTCTGGTTTGCGCTCGTTCGATCGCTTGATGCCGGAGGAGGTGAACCGTGTGGTGACAGACCACGTTTCCGATCTCCTGTTAGTTACCGAAGAAAGCGGCGTTCGAAACCTGCGCAACGAAGGACTTCCGCCGGAAGCGATCTACTTCGTCGGCAACACGATGATCGACTCGCTTCTGCGGTTTCAGGATAAGGCGAGTGCTTCGGGCGTTTTGGAAAGGCTCTGTTTGCGGCCCGGCCGAGGAAATGGCAACGGCGCAGTCCAATATGCCCTGTTGACGCTGCACCGGCCGTCGAACGTCGACGACCGCGAAAAGTTCCTGAACATCATGGGCGGCCTGGAGCAACTGGCGCTGGAGTGCCCGATTGTGTTTCCGGTGCATCCCAGGACGCAGAAGCAGATACGGGAGTTTGGCCTTGACGGACGCCTGCCGATGAACGATCGCGGCGATGGAGGTCCGGGGCTCATCATGACCGAGCCAATGGGTTATCTGGATTTCGTCTGCCTCATGAAACACGCTGCGCTCGTTTTGACCGACTCGGGCGGAATACAAGAAGAAACCACCTGTCTCGGTGTGCCGTGTGTAACGCTGAGGGAGAACACGGAAAGGCCGGTAACCGTGACGAGTGGAACTAACGTGATAGCGGGAACCGGCCAGGAGAAGATCCGCGCCGCCATCGGTCAACAGTTGGGAAGGACCGCGGGCGGCGGCGTACCCGAAAAGTGGGATGGTTTGGCCGGGCAACGTATCATCGAAGTGTTGACGAAGGCAGTTGCAAGCCGAGGCTTCTCGAGCGATACGCGGTACCGTGCCGTGGGGGTAGCCTGAGTGGATGCCACGGCCGAAAACGCAGTGGCAAAGTTGCTGGCTTATTGCCGTGCGAATGATTGGGCCGGCCATGATCCATACGATGCTCTCAATAGTAAGCTCTTCAGTGCTGTACCGCTTCTGGACCGAGGAATCATTCGCCTGATCCTCACGCAGGTTCTGAAGCGGAGTCCTATCAACTTCCGGACCTTCCTGCTGGTTCCAAAAACCCAAAATCCAAAAGCGCTCGGGTTGTTCCTGTCGGCGCTATTGCGCCTCTCTGACCGGCGGACCGTGACGGACGCGGAGTCCGATAGCGAGCGCCTTATCGGGAGGCTCGAACAGCTTCGTTCTCCAGGCGTCCCGTACTACTGCTGGGGATACAGCTTCGCGTGGCAGACGCGAACAGAGTTGGTCCCGCTCGGCGCGCCGAACCTGATTGCCACGACATTTGCCGCAAACGCACTGTTGGATGTCTATGAGCACCGCCCAAACGCCCGGTATCTCGAAATGGCGGAGAGCGCTTCCCGGTATCTGATCAACGAACTTTATTGGACCGACGGCCCGGCGGCGGGTTTTGCCTATCCGCGGCCATCGATGCGAAACCAGGTGCATAACGCTAACTTTCTGGCGGCAGCTCTGCTGTGTCGCGTGCATCACCACACCGGCGACTCCGGTCTGCTCGAACCGGCGTTGCGGGCGGCCCGGGTCTCGGCATCAAGGCAGGCGGCGGACGGCTCATGGCTTTACGGGGAAGGCGCCTCGCAGGGCTGGATCGACAGCTTCCACACTGGCTATAACCTCTGTGCGCTGCGCTCCATCGCCCGCTACGCCGGCACATACGAGTTCGACGAGTGCGTCCGGCGCGGGTACGCGTTCTATCGTAATCGCTTCTTCTGCCCGGATGGTTCAGTCAGGTACTACCACGACAGCGACTATCCCAAGGACATTCACTGTGTCGCGCAGGCGCTGATTACGCTCGCAACGTTCGAGGATCTCGATCCCTCCAGCCGAGCCCTGGCCGAAAGTGTTTTGCGATGGGCGCTCGAACACATGTGGGATAAAGATGGATTCTTCTATTACCGGGTGCTCCGCCTGAAGGTGATCAAGACGTCGTACATGAGGTGGTCCCAGGCCTGGATGCTTCTGGCGATGGCAATGATGGTGAAGGACCCGATGCGGGAGGCAGAGCAGCAAGAGCCCCGGCTTGTATGATCGAGTTCGTCTTTACCCTGGATTACGAGATTTACGGGAACGGCAGAGGCTGTCTTAAGGAGCTGGTTCACGAGCCGACGAGCCAACTTGCGGAACTCTTTTGCCGCCACGGTGCCCGGCTTGTGGCATTCGTCGAGGCGGCGGAGTTTGCACGCATTGAGGAATACCAAGCCGACCCGATGATCGGCGCGGTGAGGACCCAAGTTCGCGACCTTGACCGGGCAGGTTTCGAAATCGCCCTCCACCTTCACCCGTGGTGGTGCAACGCCCGGCGCCAAGGCGCGAATTGGATTCTCGATCTGAGCGAATACAACCTTTGCACGTTGCCGCCGGCGAGAATCTCCGCAATCGTGTCGGAAGGCATCGATTACCTGCGAGGTCTGGTGGGCCGTCCGGATTTCGTCCCGACTTCGTTCCGTGCGGGGAACTGGCTACTGCAGCCAACGTCGGCTGTCGCGCCGATACTCGCGAACGCCGGGATTCGCCTGGACTCCTCCGTTTTTCGAGGCGGACTGCAGCACAAGCACGGTTTGGATTATCGAAGGGCGCCGAAAGGGGAGTACTTCTGGCAGTTCGGTGCCGACGTCACGAAGGCAGATCCGCGAGGGATGTTGACAGAGATCCCGATCCATACGCAAATTGTGCCGTTCTGGCGGATGGAGGCCGGCAAGCGGCTGGCACGCGGCAACGCCTTCGGCGCGGCGGGGCAGAGCCCGGCTGGAGCCTTGAATCGGATCCGCGACTTTCTCCGGTTCCGGTATCCGCTCAAACTCGATTTCTGCCGCCTTACAGCCGAACGGATGATTGCGATGATGCGGCGCGTTCTGGAAGTGGAGAAGCGAGACCCCGGGAGCTATAAGCCAATCGTGGCGATCGGGCATAGCAAGGATCTCACGGACTTCCGCGCCGTAGACGAACTTCTGTTGTTTCTCAGAGGGAACGGTATTGCGGTATCGACCTTCCAGGATGTATATCCGAAGGTGGTCTCGAGAGATGAGGGGCTCGCCACGGCGGGTACGGATCACGAATGTGGTGCGGAAAAGATGATCGGAGCCGGAAAGGTCTCCGGCAGGAGATCGAATGAGTAGTCAGCCGAGCCACGCATTGGCGAACATCGCTCCTGATCATTCCTCCTACGGAATTACGGCAGAACCCATCAACATCCAGTGGACCCCGAATTTGCCGGTGTTCGCAAAGGAAGAGTTTCTCAGGGCCGCAGGTGACGAGTACGGCTGGCTTGGAGGCATCAACGAAAGTGGAACGCTGCGGTGTGTCCTGCCATACACCGTTATACGAAAAGCCGGTTTACGAATGGTGCGGTTCCGCGTTGAAACGATCCCGTGGGGCACGGATTTGGAAGTGGCCGAGGAAAAGTCATTCCTGAATAGCGCCGTCCAGCACTTTCGAAGGATTCGAGCTGACGTGGTGATTCCGGCGAGCACAAATACCATTTTTCGGACTTATCCAGACGGCGCCGATGCCGCACCCTATGGGACATACTACGTCTCCCTGGAGCAGCCGGAAAATGCCCTCTGGGCGGCGGTGAGCGCGACGCACCGGCGCCATATACGGTCTGCCGAAAAGAACGGAGTCCACGTGCGCACCGCGCCGGAACATTTGACTACGGCTCACGAAATCGTCCGGAACACGTTCGGTAGGTCATCGATGCCCTTTATGGGCGTGGAAAGCTTCGGGCGGATGATGCAGGGCTTGGGAGAACACGGGCATTTGTTCGTTGCAGAGCGCGATGGCGAAGTGCAGTGCTGTGCGGCCATGGCGGTCAGCAAACATTCGGCATACTACATGTACGGAGGGAGTATTCCGGCGGCCGTGGCGGGAGCGATGCATCTGCTGCATTGGGAGGCGATTCGGTTCTACCGGGAACTCGGGGTCCGCGGATACGATTTCTACGGTGCCAGAATCAGTCCGGACCCCGGGTCCAAGGCAGCCGGACTGGCGGCATTCAAAGAACGGTTTGGCGCGGAGCTGCGACAGGGCTATATGTGGAAGTACTGCATCAGCGGCTTGGGGTCTTACGTATACTCGTTTGGCGTGCGGTTCCTGCGCGGTGGCGATATTGTGGATGCGGAACGCCACAAGCTTCATTCTCATCCCCTTCATCGCTAGCTGGTCTTTTCTGCAGGAGGGGAAGTGAGAAACCGCAGAAACAGCTTATGCGTCATACCACGACCGAGGCGAGGGCTGGACAGTGAAGCGGAAAAGGCCTTATGGACTCCAACATATCCGCCGTATGGTGAAGGCCAAGGTCGGCCAAGTCCTCGATCGAGGCCTATTTACCGTGACGGGAGATATTGCGATCAAGGTAAGCCACTTGCTAGGTACGCGGGTCGTGACCTGCCTGACAACTGCGGATGATTTCGATGCCAAATACGGCACCGACACCAGCGGAATTGTTCAACCTTGGAATCTCGACATTCCCGAGCATGCCGTTAGCCAAGCTATCCAATACGCGACCGCACATGTCACGACGGTTGATGAACTTCTCGCAAGTCTGGATATCAAGCATGAGGAGTATTCTTTCATAGATCTTGGCTCCGGAAAGGGCCGCGCACTTCTACTCGCATCACGCTTCCCTTTCAGGCAAATCATTGGTGTTGAGCTTTCGGCTCAACTGCGGGAGACGTCCCACGTGAACATCGCTCGTTTCAAAGCCAACTGGCAGCAATGTACCAATATCCGTGCTTTGTGCGAGAATGCCACCGAGTTTAGCTTTCCAGCCGGTAACATCGTGCTATACCTATTTAATCCTTTTGGGGCAGAAACGCTGAGGGCTGTGGTTTCGAACTTGGAAGCAGCTATACATGAGACACCTGCTCGAATCTACGTGATCTACGTGAAACCCGTACATAGAAGAGTGTTCGAGGAATCAAAGAGGTTTAAGATTTTTCGCGCTATTGGACACAACCTCATTTACTCGAGCGATATCCCTTCTTGAGTTGCTCAGCCCATCTTAGGCTGAACGAATACTGGCGGTCTTAGAGATCCCAAGTAGCGGTTGATGCGAATATTGAACATCACAAACCATGTTCCGTATCCGATGACGTCCGGGGCGTCACTCCGGAGCTACAATATTCTCCGGCGGTTGGTACGAGATCATGATGTCTACCTGGCGGCTTTTAGATCGACAGGCGAAGATGCGGACGGGCTTACTCATCTACGCCAGCTTTGCCGGGAGGTGGTGACGGCGAGGTACAGGAGCCTTAAAGAAGGAATGCAGTTCGGAAAGGGCCTGATGGCTTTGGTGAACGGCGAGCCGCTAGAGCTCCGGCTGGCGTTTTCCGATGAACTGGCCCGGGGGATTCAAGAGCTTGCCGCTCGCATAGATTTCGATATTGTGCAACTCGAGCACGGCAGCATGGGAATGTACCTGGAGGCGTTGCCTCCACGATTGCGTAAGCGGGCAGTATGGGTCCTGCACGATATTGACTTCGACAAGTTCATGCAGATCGCGCGAATCGAGAAGCGGACAGGCGGGAAGGTTCGCGCATGGTTGCACGCTAGAATGATGCGGCGGTGGCAGCCGCGTTTTGCGAGTGCCTTTGGCTATTGTGTCACAATGTCTGAGGCCGACCGGGCGCTGCTATTATCGGCCGATCACAGCCTCAGAGTTGACGTATCACCAAACGGTGTCGATACGAATCAATATCGCCCTTTACCTGAAGTCGATTCCGCAGATATCCTTTTCGTCGGCAACATGGGGTATCCGCCGAACATCGACGCGGCAGTTCGGTTTTGTCGTGACGTGCTGCCGATGATTCGGGGGCGAGTAGCTGCCGCCAAACTCTGGATCGTGGGGATCGACCCTGCAGCATCGGTCAGACAGTTGGCGGGTGATGGAGTAGTTGTGACGGGTGGTGTGCCGGATGTGACTCCTTTTTACCAGAGGTCGAGAATCTGTGTCGTTCCGGTGCGGGCGGGCAGCGGAACGCGGCTAAAGATTCTGGAAGCGATGGCCCTCGGCCGACCGGTCGTTTCCACGTCTATCGGTTGCGAAGGTTTGGGTGCGCTTGACGGAGAACATCTCCTGATAGCCGACGATAGCCCGTCGTTTGCCGAACACGCTGTGAAGCTCTTGACGCACCAGGAGTTGAGGGCGAGGATAGCTGCAAAGGCCAGGCAATTCGTGGTTGCGTCATACGATTGGGACATCATCACCGAAAACATGCTGAATGGCTTCGGTAAGATGGCAATGGAGGAGCGGACCGACGAATGCCCGGTACGTTTCTGATCTCTGTTGCCAAATCGGCCAAGTCGGCGGTGGTTTTGGCACTAGGAAGTCTATGGCTGCCGTAGCTCTCCTTTTCTGTACCGCCGTTGTGCTCGCACTGCTTTGGACCGAGCAGCGGGCATCGCGCGGCGTTTCGCCGGTAGTCTGGATACCCACGATCTGGATGATGATTATCTCCAGCCGGCCATTGGGGATCTGGTTCGGTTCCAAGCACTTAGCGGGAGGTAATGAAGCTGGCAGCGAATTGGATCGGTGGGCACTGGTAGCGATGGCTGTCGTGCTCGCAATTGTGCTCGTTCGCCGCCGTTTTGACTGGTGGGGCAACCTGGGCCGGCAAAAATGGCTCTTAGTGCTGTTCGCTTATATGTTGGTCAGCACGTTTTGGTCTGACATCACTGCCATTGCATTCCGACGTTGGGTGCGGGAGATCATTGTGGTGGTGATTGCATTCTCGTTGATGTCGGAGGCCAATCCGAGGCAGGCTTTCGAAAGCGTCATGCGGCGGTGTGCGTATATCCTGCTTCCGTATTCTGTGGTGCTGATCAAGTACTATCCGGCGCTGGGCCGCTCGTACGGGAAATTCTCGGGAATCGAGATGTGGACGGGAGTGACGGGGCAGAAGAACCTTTTGGGCAGATTATGCATGATCAGCATCTTGTTTCTGCTAAGCTCGCTGTATCAGCGATGGCAAGAACGCCCCCGGACGCGATGGGGGCGTGCCGTGGCTTGGGCCGATATTTCGGTCATCATCGTTGGTGTCTATCTGCTCATCGGATCGCATTCTTCTACTTCACTGGCGACGCTTCTTCTGGGTGGGGGCATCCTTGGCGGTCTCCTCCAGTTCCGCCGCCTGAAACTCACCGTTCCGCAACCTGCTCTCCTGGCGTCGGTGGTCTTTCTAATGGCGTTCGGAACGGCGACGCCTTTTGCTGGAGGCGCGGACGTAGCGGATCTTACCGGGTTGCTGGGTCGCGATCAAACGCTGACGGGCCGCACCGAGGTTTGGGCGGACGCAATAGCGGCATGGAAACAGCGGCCCGTCGTCGGCTATGGATTTGGGAGTTTCTGGACCGATGCGCGTCGAAAGACTTACGATATCCCAACGGCGCATAACGGTTTTTTGGACATTCTGCTGGAGCAAGGAGGGCTGGGTCTCGTTCTGTGCACGCTCTGGCTTTTGTCCTGCGCTCGACAATTGCGGCGGGCGTTGCGCCACGATTATGTACCGTCAGCCCTTGCGATTGTCTTACTGCTCGTCGGATTGGTATACAACGTCACCGAGTCAGCCATCAACAGTTTCGGGGAACAGATGACTGCTGTGGTAGCAATCGCGTCGATGATACTCCCATATAGCGCGATCAGCAGGAGCGCTCAATCGTGGTCCGCGGATCGGTCCATTCGTAATACCGAGAGAAGGTGGCATCAGTCTACAAGTACTTCCAATTGGGGCAAGGCGTGGGAGCACCAAATATTGTCGCCCCGATGCGAGGCTGATATTATCGAAAGGCAATCGGGCACTTCCGATGATCGTAAATAGCCGTCCCAAACCACCCGTGGCATGTAAACCACTGAAATTCGGCAACTGGTTAATAATACGATCCTAACCATCGGCCGTCTTGTTGGCCCAGTACCAAAACCCTAGAATAGTACTCATGGACCTTTGCTGGCTCCTCCGCATGGCAATTCCACGAATGCCGATTCGTACATGCACGTGCGCGACGTTGTTTTTCTGCATGTCTTTGACATTTAGTGGCACCGCCGATGCCGCCACGCACTGGGTCAGCCCCACTGGAGCGGCGGCATGGGCGAGTTGCGTGGGATCGACTGCGCTGTCGGGAACGGCAGCGTGCTCGTTGGCGACGGCGAACGCCAGCGCCTCAGCCGGGGATATGGTGTACCTGCGATCGGGTACCTACAACCTAGGTGGCGGCATCGGTATTCAGCCTTCGAATAGCGGAACGAGCCCGAGCAATATGATTACCTTTGCCGCGTACACGGGCGAGACTCCGACTCTCACTAATGGCTCCGATCCCTTCTGGATCGAGCAGGCATATATCAGCATTAAGGGCATGACGTTTACTGGTCAGTGGACGACCTGGGGCCGGATCTGGAACGGAGGAAACCACAACGAGATCGCCTACTGCACGTTTACCACTAGCGGCGGCGGTGGAATGAATTTGGAGATCGACGGTGGAAAGAGCAAAAACTGGGTGACGCACAACTGGATTCACAATAACTCTTTCACTGTGACTGGGCAGGCGAACGGAGACGGCGGCTTAGGTTGCACCGATGGCGGTGGAGACGTGATGGATGTGGGGGCTGCTTATGGTACGTGGTCTGGGAATACCGTCGATAATAACAACTACAACACAGTGGAGAATAACGTGTTTTCGCACGCCCCACACGCGGCCTTTGAGAACTACGCCCTATATACCGTCTTTCGGAATAACATTATCCATAACGAACCATGGTCAACCGCCTCGGCGGCTTGTCTTGCCTCCGCCACAAATCCGGCATCCAACGGCAAGTACGGCCACCGGAACGTGGAGTTTGATGACGACTATAACCGCAAGGCTGACTACGTGCTGATAGAGGGCAACCGATTCGGATTTGCCGGGGTGAATCAGGCAAATGACGGGGCGGATAATGTCACCCTTGGGACCATCCAGGCGGTATTCCGCTACAACTACCTATTCGGCGCTCAGAACCCCAACCTGATATTCAAATGGGGGTGCGGAACGGCGGCGGGAGGATCGAACAGCGCTGGATCAGATGGGGGTTGCTACAACCGGGTCTTCCACAACACCTTTTATCGGGGCGGCTACAACTATGCGTGGGGGTTGACCTGCGGGCTTTCTACGTGTCCTTGGGACGAGACCAACATCGCTCTATATGCAGGCTCGCACAACAACGGCAACATCGTCAAAAACAACCTCATGTATCTGTCTGCGGGATATACGACCTTAGGGTCTGATATTCTCGACAAGGGCGGTCCGTCGAATGCCTGGTCGATAATGGCGGCTGGATCTGGGAATAACTGGTGTTCCGGTACACAGACCGGAGGCGATCTCGTGGGGGGAGGGGTGCACGGCTGCACGGGTTCCGGCGATCCGAAATTTTCCAATCCCGACCTGACCAATCCTTCCAGTACCACCCTGCCGGATCTCAGCCTGCAATCCGGATCAGGGGCCATCGATGGCGGAACATGGCTCACCGCGGCGACGAATGCGGGTACCAACTCGACCACACTCACGGTTGCGGATGCGCTCTACTTCCAGGACGGGACGTGGGGCAGTGATCTGGCGCGGGCATCGGCGGGACTCGGTGGAACCTTCCAGGCTGACTGGATCGCTATAGGAACCGTTGCCAATGTGGTCCAGATAAGGTCCATTTCCTATGGCACTTACGACAATCCGGCGGGCACGATCACACTCGCTTCCCCAATGACCTGGACCACCGGAGCGCCCATCTGGCTCTATAGGAAATCGGATGGCGCCGTTGTGCTAGCAGGTTCCGCTCCGGATTACGGTGCCAGTGAATATCTCGCGACTCAAACCTCGGGTCCTCCGGCTCCGCCGACTAGTGCTCAGTCAGCAGTAAAGTAAGCTCATTCGATAACCCAATGATTCCCGCTCTCCCGGAGAGCCAAAGCTGGATTGTGAGCCGGTCCGCCCCTGTGCTGGTGACAGGGGCGGCCGGCTTTGTGGGTTCCAGGGTGGTTTCCGCCCTGTTGCGCCTCGGCTTTGAGCGAGTGATTTGTAGCGTAAGGCCGTCCAGCGACTTCGAGTTGCTCCGTGCCGCGGTCCCGCCGGAATATGCGGGCCGGTACGAAGTGCGCGAAGCCAACCTGCTCTCGCGCGAAGACTGCCGTAGCGTCACGGCGGACATTCAGGTGGCGTATCATCTGGCGGCCGGCCGTGGAAAGTCGTTCCCCGGCTGTTTTCAAGGCTCTGTCATCACTACGCGAAATCTGCTCGATGCTTTAATTGGGCACGGGCAGCTCAAGCGGTTCGTAAACGTCAGCTCTTTTGCGGTGTATTCCAGGCTTCAAAGCAAGCGGGGTGTAGTCTGGGATGAGAGCTGCCCTTTAGAAGACAACCTGGAGGAACGCCACGACGCGTACGTCTATGGCAAGCTGAAACAGGACGAACTCGTCGAGTCCTATCACGAGCGCTTCGGGATTCCATATACGATTGTCCGGCCCGGGATCGTTTTCGGCCCGGGCAAGAAGGCAATCCCTGGGTTTGTCGGCATGGATACGTTCGGCTTCTTTATGCACTTGGGCGGTGGGGGGCGTATTCCGTTAACGTACGTCGAGAACTGTGCCGAAGCGATCGCTCTTGCAGGGCTGGTCGAGGGGGTCGAAGGCGAGGTGTTCAACGTGGTGGACGATCGGTTGCCCACCAGCCGGGCGTTCCTGCGAGCCTACAAGCGCGAGGTGCGGCGCTTCTGGTCCGTGCCGGTTCCGTACGCCGCAACGTATGCCATGTGCGCGCTCTGGGAATGGTATGCTAGGCGGTCCAAGGGTCAACTGCCCGCAGTATTCAACCGCCGCATGTGTGCGTTTGCCTGGAAGGGGCACCGCTACTCCAACCGGAAATTGAGGGAGCGCCTGGGTTGGGAATGCCGTGTGCCGATGCCCGAGGCCTTGCAGCGTTACTTCACATATCAAAAAAATGGGTGAACTACCGAAGACCCGGGTGGCGATCATCGGCTGCGGGATGATTGCGGACCAGCATGCGGATCAACTTCGCTACCTGTCGGGGTGCGAGTTGGTCGCGGCGTGTGACACCGACGAGTTGATGGCCCGGCAGTTTGCCGAGCGGTTTCGCGTCCCGCACGTGTTCACGGACTCGGCGGAAATGCTTCGCAGCGGTGAAGTGGATGCAGTCCACATCACCACGCCGGCCCAGTCGCATTTCCCCTTGGGAAAGATGTGCTTGAAAGCCGGCTGTCACGTATATATCGAAAAGCCCTTTACCGTGGACGGTGCGGAAGCGGAGGAACTGCTTCAACTGGCGCAAGACAGCGGCCTCCGGATCACGGTAGGCCACAACCTTCAGTTCAGCCCGGAAGCGCTGCGGATGCGCAAACTGGTGCACGACGGATTCCTGGGCGGGCCGCCCATCCATGTGGAATGCATTCAGTGCTACTCGCATGACGATCCGACCTACGGCCGGCCCGTTCTCGCCGATCCGAATCACTGGGTCCGTCGCCTGCCCGGTTCCCTGCTACATAACCTCGTGAGCCACGGCGTATCCAAGATCGCCGAATTCCTCGAGGGCGACTCGCCATCGGTGCTTTCCATAAGTTATTCCAGTCCTTACCTCGTGCAACACGGCCACGCAGACATTGTGGACGAAGTGCGGGCGGTGCTGCGGGACGAAAAAGGTACGACGGGGTTTTTCCTCTTCACAACACAGTTTGGTGTCGGATCCAATGAACTCCGCCTGTTTGGAAGAGCTGGCAACCTGGTGCTCGACAATACTTACCGTACGGTCCTCCGCGTCGCGCCGTCGCACCATAAGAGCTACTTGCGCTATTTTATGGCTCCGTTGCTCCATGCCAGGGAAGAGGCGCGGAACACATTGATCAACATGCGCCAGTTCGCCCGAAAAGAGTTCCAGATGGACTTCGGTATGAGAAAACTGATGGAGCTCTTTTATCGCGCAATAAGAGAAGGCGGGCCTGATCCGATCTCCGCGCCTGAAATTCGACGAACTGCACGAATCATGGATGCCGTTTTCAGCGAAATGGCGGATGTAAGGAAGCACGAAAGTGTGATGTCCGGCGCCCAAGAAACACAGTGACGCACTTTCGATCACCGTCAAAACGATGTTTTGAAGGCCTTAAGGCCCGCCAACCGAAATGCTGGCTGTGGGCGGGCGAAGAGAAAAGCCCAGCAACTGTCGAAGAAGTAAAAAAGGCAACTGCTTTACGAGGACAATGAGATGTCCCCCAGTCTTGAGTACTCCGAGCTTTCGCGCGCAGGCAGCGAGGCTGACTTGCAGGGTTTGCCCAAACTCCGCCTGGCGCTGCTTTCGGATGCGGCCACGCAACTTCTGATACCCCTTTTTCGGGAATTGTTCCGCCGCGGAGGCATCGCGGTCGAATTGTACGAAGCACCCTTCGCCGCCATCGAACTGGAGGTATTCAACCCAGGCTCCGAGCTTTACCGATTCCGGCCTGACATCATAGTTCTCCTCAATTGCACCCAAGCCCTACGCGCAACATTCTTCCGGCCCGGAGGGAACTCCGATTTCGTACACAAAGTCGAGACTCGGATCTCGAGTGTTTGGGATGCGATCCGGGCTAACACGGCTGCACTTGTCATCCAATCGAACTATGTGATGCCATATGAACGCCTGTTTGGGAACTACGACCTGAAGCACCCGGGGTCCTGGTATGACACCGTCGGGGAGATCAATCGCCGGATCGTGCTTCGTGCGCGTGAACGGAACAACGTACTGTTGAACGATGTGAATGCCCTTGCATCGTGGCTCGGCGGTCGCGTCTGGTTCGACGAACGATTTTGGGACCTGGCGAAATCGTTTTGTGCAACGGAACTCCTTCCGGCCCTTGCGCAGAACATCACTCGAATTGTCCTCGCCGCACGTGGCCGAACAGTGAAGTGCATAATCGTTGATCTCGATAATACGCTCTGGGGCGGCGTCATCGGTGATGACGGAGTGGATGGGATTCAGTTGTCAGCTCATGGGGACGGCGAGGCTTTTCACCGGTTTCAGTCGTACCTGCTTGGGTTGAAGAATCGGGGCATCCTCCTCTGCGTCTGCAGCAAGAATGAGTACGCGGCTGCTATTAAACCCTTTGAGGAACACCCTGAAATGGTTCTGTGCAAGCAGGACATTACACTCTTCGTGGCCAACTGGGAAAACAAGGCCGAGAACATCAAACGAATCCGCGACAGCCTTGACATCGGCTACGATTCGATCCTCTTCCTCGACGATAGCCCCTTCGAACGCAATACGGTGCGGGGCCTGCTTCCAGATGTTATCGTCCCGGAACTGCCCGAGGACCCGGCTGATTACGTCCCAGCGCTATCCGAGTTGAATCTATTTGAAACAACCAGTGTTTCGAAAGAGGATGGCATCCGGGCGGACCTATATCGTGCTGAGTTCGAGCGACGGTCCGCAGCGAGTGCTTTTTCGACTTTCGAAGAATACCTCGCCTCCCTCAATATGAAAATCCAGGTGGCCCGATTCGAGCCGGATCGGTTGCACCGGATCGCCCAACTGCTCCAGAGAAGCAACCAATTCAATCTAACGACACACCGATACAATGAGCGGGAATGCGAAGCCATCATGCAGGATCCGGCTTGCATCCCCCTATACGCATCTCTACGCGATCGTTTCGGCGATCACGGACTGATCTCAGTCATCGTGGTGCGGCCCAATCGCATCGAAAGCGCCCTCGAAATCACCGATTGGTTGATGAGCTGCCGGGTACTGGCCCGAGGAGTCGAGGAGTACCTCATGAACTATATCGTACAAGAAGCCATGCATCTCGATCTGTCCTTCGTCTTTGGAAAGTATATACCTAGCGCCAAGAACGCCATGGTAAAGGACTTTTTCTCCAAGTTTGGCTTCTCGAAGCTCGAGGAAGATCCCAACGGTTCGTCAACTTGGCGTTTGCGAGTGCTGGACTACCAATCTCGAGTATCTTTCATTCGGCCCGATTTCAGAGAAGCGGCATTGGGTGCGGAGGTGTTGTGATGCTAAATGATGATCTTTCTAGCCGGTTAACTGAAGTATTTCAACGTGTATTCAATAATAAGGCACTTCGCTTATCCCGGGAAACTACAGCAAAGGATGTGGACGGCTGGGACTCCTTGAACCATGTCAATTTGATTGTAGCCGTCGAGCGTGAGTTCAAGCTGCGGTTTACGACCCGGGAGATCGCAGGCTTGCAGAACGTGGGCCAACTCATAGATGTCATCGCGCGGAAAGCAGCTGTCAGAACCTAAGTTGAGCCAAACATTTACGGTGCCGTTTCAAGGGACAAGTTACTTCGCTTCCTATGACAACGCCGACATTTGTATCTCAGCGCTCTCGCTCACACTTTGACATTTTCCGAACTCGTTCCGGATTGCGGTTGGCTGCGATAGCGTTCTTGTCACTCGTCCTCTCTTCCGCGGCAAACTACTTCGTAACGGGCTGGTTGGGCCTCACACAAACTTCATCGTGGCTGAAGTTCTCAGAACACCTCCCTACGTATCGCCGCATCGGTCCCATCAGCGGCCCGCAGGTCTTCTGTGCCGGCTCCTCATTGTTGGTTTGGGCTCTGTCTTGGCCGAAAATCTCCGAATATCTTGGTCAGGGCATTGAGGACTGGACGGTGGCCGGATCTTCGCCGGAAGTATGGGACGTGTTCCTCCAGCGCAGCCGGGAGACGAACATCACGATCGTTGGCATTTCCGCATACGATCTGAACGAGATGCGTCTGACGCCTGATCGTGCTACATACGTGCCCTTGAGTGAAACCTTAAGTGATCTTTGGTCATTCAAGATCGACACCGATCTCCGATATCGACTTCTGAGCCAGTATGCGATGAAGTACCTGCGCCTCGTTTACCCGATCGCGGGCGATGCCGATAAGGTGCTCGTCGCTCTCCGCCGTAAAGCCGCAGAACAGTTAGGACTGAAGGTAAGTCTGGACGAGCACGAGGGCGTTTTAGCTGAGCAGACCGGCGTTTTGAATGTCCAGGATGCCACGAGCCTTAACGAGTGGTCTGCCGCGCGGATAGTACGACGGCTCGCCGCTCTCCGAGCCGAGAACCACGGCCTTCATCAGTTCACAAATGGCCCGAAGAGTCGCGCATTGCTGAGGCTCCTATCCCGGGCTCGACGACGAGGCCCGGTCGTTGTCATTGTAATGCCCGTATCTGAGGCATACGCCCGAGAATTTCTCGACGATCGTTCGATGGCAGCTTTTGAAACAGCCGTCAGTGGAGCTATGGCGGTCATACCCGACGCAACCGTGGTGAGAGTGGATCGACTCCCGGGCATTTCGGACCACCGATTCTTCGCCGATCTGGTGCACATGAACTCCGAGGGACGGCGCCTTGCTACATCGCTCTTCCTGAAAGAAGTTTCCAAGTCTGGACCAACACCAAAAGCCGAAACAGCGTTGGCCAACGGTATCGGCCAGCCGTGGCAGCGATAACATCGCGGGGGAAACTGGCCAGTGCCCTTTACATCTCTAGAATTCGTCGCTTTTCTTGTTATCTGTATCGCGGCAGTGCGGGCGGCAGGTAGCCGGTCACTCCAGAAATGGCTGATTATCTTTTTCAGCTATTCTTTCTGTTACTTGAGTTCCGGCCTGATCGGTGTGACGGTCATCTCCGTACTGTCCCTGCTCGACTTTGAGGTTGGCCGAAGGCTTGGAAAACCGGATTGCCAGGATTCCAGTCGTCGATGGTTGTGGCTCGGACTCGCGGCAAACCTGGGGATACTCGGGTTTTTTAAATATGCAGAGTTCTTCGTAGAGACTCTGAACACCCTGCTCCACCCGGTTGGGATGCACGTTCCCGTAGTTGTCGGGCACATCATATCGCCCGTCGGCCTTTCATTCTTTACGTTCT
>Ga0335069_10003650_pt1 | contig 23142 bp, 38 predicted proteins | sample Lox_Sample_11_FD_206714 | JGI IMG/M metagenome (GOLD analysis project Ga0335069, IMG submission 206714) | Soil microbial communities from Loxahatchee National Wildlife Refuge, Florida, United States - Lox_Sample_1.1 | ecosystem: Environmental > Terrestrial > Soil > Wetlands | place: USA... | reverse complement strand
TTAACACAAGATACAAAGAAGAAAAAACAACCTTTGTAAGCACAAATATACCCTACGAAGAGATGTCAGACTTGATAGGAGAAAGGGTTTCGGATCGCCTTAAGGATATGCATTCGATTGTTGTGGCCGGAAGTTCATTGCGAAGCGAATGGAAAAACAAAAAATAATTTTACCAAAAACCGTAAATAAGGTATGAGTCAAATTAAAGGAACCATAATGTTCAAGGCTTTTAAAATTGGAACTGCAAGAAAGAAAAAGATTGTTAGCTGGTTTAAAGCAACGATTCTACGGCGGAAAATTTGCCCTTTCTGCTCAGCGGTATTTGTTGGCTCTAAAGTCCCTAGGTTTAAGAAAAAGACAAGGGCGTAAATGGGTTGTGAGATGAAAGGAAGTCTTAATGGATAAGAAAATGAGAGCGGTTTCAAGAAGTTTGCGAAAAGGTGAGCGAATTATAGAAAAAGCCGCAAAAAAAAACGATAAATTGGCGGATTACGACGAAAAAATCAGAGACCCCGCCATACGAGAGCTGCATCGCCTCAAGAAAAAAGGAGGTTTGCAGAAAAAAAAAGGATGAAATAAAATAATATGAAACTAAACCATGTTTTTGCTTCACTGCTAATAAGCTCTCAGCTTATTTCACACGAAAACTATCAGCACATCGGTTTCAAAGCCGACAGCCGAGACGCAAGCTACACTCAGCTTAACCTAGAACATCAAACCCATCTCGAATTCAAAGATGATAACTTCGCTATCCTATCACTGGGATACAAGCCTTATCTAAACAAAACTCATCATTTTGAAGGCGGTCTGGGCTACAGAAAATTTTTTCGGGACAACGGCTTCGGCCTTAACCTTGCCTACGCTGCAAACAATAGATCCAAGGTCTATTTGCACCAGCTTTCCCCAGGAATTGAACTCTTTGCCGAAAAGTATATCCTTTCGACGAACTATTATCTTCCTCTTAAGAAGCAAGCTTCTTACAAGGGAGGATCTATACTTCATCATGCCGTCACTGAATTCGGTATCACATATCGCGCTTCAAACAGACTAGAAATAGGCGTCATGCCTTTTTTCAACCACGGGACTAAGAATTGGGGATATAACTCCTCTATTCTTCTTACGTTTCAAGACTCCCTTCAAATCGGCCTCCATCCCTTTTACAAGAATGGTGGGCACGGATTTCTTTTTTCCTTTGGAGTTAGCTTCGGCGGTAAAAGAGACAACAAAACCCAGCCCATCCGTAAATCAAACGACTTCTTCTACACAAGAGAAAGACCCGAAGCTCCAAAGGCTAGAGAAAGCTTCGTTCCTCCTTTTGTTCCTGAAAGTCCTGCTGGAGTCTTTATCCCTCCTGCTGAAGTCAAAGTCGATAAGGGATCTGTTAAAGAGGAAAAAGAGGTAATAGAGCCAGTTGTGGTTAAGCCTGTTGAGCAGGAAGTCATAGCTCCTGTTCCTGAGCCTATCCCAGAGGTCAAGGAACCAGAGCCTAAGCCTACGCCACCTAAATCATGGTGGAAGCCAGACTTTATCGGCGTATGGCCAGCGATGGCTTCTAAGGCTATTGAGGAGGAAACTCCAACGCCTAAGCCAACAACAAAAACACCTTACGACGACCCTAAACTCGGAGAATGGGTTGACCTAAGAAAATAAACCAACGAGGTTAGGTCTTTTGATTAATCAGTTCAAAAACTGTTTCGTTAATTGATCTAACCTCTTGCCATATTTCATGAAGTAATATATAACACATTATAAAACCTATCATTATTATCACAAAACGGATATTAATCGCCACTCTCATCTCAAATCTCCTTTTTTACAAGGGCTTAAAATAGAGCTGGCTAAATTTTAAATCAAATACTATATGGTTAAGTAAGATGTCACGAGTCAATAAAGACGTTCAAAGACCCACAGGCCGACCTTCCGCTGAAATAGAATGGAAGGTGGTTGACGAGCTTTTACAAGCTGGCTGTTTGGGCACTGAAGTAGCCGCTTTTCTCGGTGTTTATCCTGATACGCTTTATAATAGATGTGAGAAAGAACATGGAACTACTTTCACTGCTTATGCACAACAAAAGAAACAAAGTGGCGATTCTTTATTAAAGAAAGCTCAATTTGATAAAGCAATTGGTAATACAGATAAAGGGGATAATACTCTCTTAATTTGGCTCGGCAAAGTCCGCCTCGAACAGAAAGAAACCACGGAACACACCGTCGCCCCAGAAACTCTAAAAACCTTCTCAACGATGATGTCTCAGCTTGATGAAATGCAGAAAAACAGGCAGAATGTAACCTCAGAAAAATCAAATACTGAGGATGATAATGGTACTAGAGAACATTAATTGGGGAATGGTTGGATCAGCTGCAACTATCGTTGCGCTTGTATATGGAATGTTTCGCAATCTGAAAAGCGATATACGAGAAGAATTAAACTCGATACGCAAAGACATTAAAACTCTACGTTATGAAACAGGCAGCGATATAAATATTCTCAGAACTGAACAAAAAGAATTTAGAATCGAGCTACATGCCGATGTAACAGAAATCAAAGAGCGCATGGCCTTTTTAGAAGCCGCAAACATCTATACGATGCCAGCCGAACCGTCCGAACCCAATCCCAGAAGCATGGCAGCTAGAGAAATGTGGAGACGAAGAAGACAGAAGAAGTTAGAGAAAAAGGATTAAATTATCAAAAACTGGTTATTTACCTTTAGTTGGCGTGCTGGTTTTGTGTTAGAAAAAAGAAGAGGCAAAGAATTAGATGGCTTCGTTTGTATATTTAAAATAAACTGGTCGCCTTTATACATGGTATATTTACGCTGGAAATTCAAATTATTACTTATATGTAAAAGGACTAAATTATGACAATAAGACCATGCGAATTAACAACTAAAGTAGATGCCACAGCTTATAGCTCCGCTAACGCTGGAGAAAGAGAAGGTCAGCTTTCGGATTTAAGAGTTAGAGAGCGCTATCAAACCATCTTTGAGCTATATGACAGAATGATGCGGGCTCAAAATGGACTTCCAGAGGGAGGAGAGCATTAATGGATGATTCAGTAAGACCCGATAAATCAAATGAGGTTTTTTTCACAGGATCTGATAATTTTATAACTAAATTGGAAAAGCAAAAAGACGGTTCTTCTCTTGTTACGGTATCAAACCGATGGATTAGCGTAAAAGATCGGCTGCCTGACTTAGGAGAAAAGGTTTTGGCCATTGATATGATCGACGAGAATCCAACCGTTGAGATTCTCATCTTCTTCGGAACAGATCGCCATAATGAGCTTCTTGAATGGAGCTCTTATTCGTGCAATCAATTCGATCCTACTCATTGGATGCCGCTGCCAGAGTCTCCGAATGAGTCTCCGAATGAAAGAGTTTTTCGAGAAAAAGAAGGCGAATTCGAAGGGATTTCAGAGGATGCTAATACATGAAACCTAAAAAGCCCAACAGAAAGCCCAAGTGGGTTCAGTTAGAATTTTCTTTTCTTCTTGTATCTAAATAATTCCTATTATATATCCCAGATTACGGTAGCAACGTCATAGCTACTTGTAAGTTTTACTTACAAGTTCGCCTAGCCGCGTTAAAGCCATTATATCGCTGAGTTGCGTTACGCTCAACCGATGTATCTGAAAACGGACTGTAAAACGTCTTTCGTCCACGGATCAGTACGTCAATAACTTTTAAACCATAAGGTTTGAAATGTCTATTACGACAACTGGCAACTTAGGACCACTAATTCTGCAAAGCTTAGCTCCTGCAATGTTATACGTCCCAACGCCAACAATGAACTATATCACCATCTGCGATAAGGTAAGTATGCCTTCCAATGGTGGTACAACATGTAGATTTATGCGCCCACGCGCACTACAACCACCCACAATTCAGTTGGGAAATAGCGGGATTGACCCTCCTGCACAAGTGCCACAACGGGACATCATTGATGCCCAAATGGCATTTTTTGGTAAGAAATTTGTTGAAAGCGAAAGGCTTGCAGCATGACCGGTGCCAAAATAGTTGATGATTTAGACCGGATGTATCATCAACGAACAGGTCTTTTGAAGATAGCCTGTTTAAAATCTGCTCTGATTGACTTGGAAGTCCGACAGGATGACAAGGCGGAAGGCGAATGCCACCGTGAGAGACTAAGGCGAGTGGACACCTATGGTGAAGCGATAGTCCGATCTGCAACTATAAATAAAATTGCAGAGGTTGGCAGAAATGACCAATCTACGCGTATGCGTGATAACAGTATGGATACTTCAAGATCAAGAGGGTTTTGGCTTAATAGCCGCATAATACGCCCTCTTAGCTTTGCGCAAATGGTATTAGCATGGGTAAGTGAAAGACTTGCCGTTGCAATGCGCCAGGCCGAGGATAGAGATAATGTCCTCGATAAATCTGACCTGATTGACTTGGAACTCCTCAAAAAGGACAACAAGGGCCAAGGATTAGATGACCTTGCAATGTGGAATAGAACGAACTCTGGCATTAAGTTTCTTGATTTCGGCGATACAATCTTCACGCAAGATTTGCTCGTCAGCGGTAATCTCTCGACTACCACGCCCCAAATTCATGGGGAAGGATTCGCGAAATTTAATGATAAGTTCACAATGTCGTTTCTTAATAATCAAATATGGCAAGACTTGGCGACAAATGTCCAAAAGTCTGTGTCCAGTTACAACCCATTCATAGCAATCGCGCTTAAAAAGCTTATCGCGTGTTTCTTTAAATGCAGCAGAACATGTGCCTCGAAATGTCTCTTGAAGCCATTCAAAAAGGCGCTTGTCCGTATTGCTGACTTTAAGAACACAACGATAATGACCGTTTTTATAACCATCGCCTGGTTTGTTTTTCAGCTTACACGCATGAAAGCAGCCCTCGCCGTCTATAATTCCAGCAAGATATGCAAGATGAAGTGGATCGTGGTGTTTAGGGACGTATTGAAATCGGTGTTTATGGTCAATATTGTTAAATTTAGGCATATATTCTCCATGTTTACACCAATTAGTATACACATGAAGTCATATTTAATCCAGGCTGAACGACTAAGTGGTTAGACCCTTAAATGGGATGCGATAGTCTGAACAAGAGCTATATATAAAACTCTTGAGGAAGTGCCGAAGAGCCTTCCCGCCTCATCTGAGGTCACAAAAGTAACAGCGTGCTTATCCTCCGCGACTACATTATCTCTGCTGCGTCTAGCATTAATGCAGGCGGTGGAAATAACGGTGACAACCCGACTAACTTAGGAGTCTCTGACTTCTCATTAGTTGCGACCACACTCGATACAAATAACGCTTATAAATTTATGAGCGGTATCGAAGGTATGGATCGATTCGGAACAGGCCCAGTACGTTCAGCATATTTTATGCTGTCCTCAACTGAGCTTCAGTCCGACTTCGATGGTCTCGTTGGATCTGGATTTATTTCTCAGTGGAACTATCCTACGAACTCTTCAGCTCTTCCTAGCGAATATGGATCGGTGTTTAACATCCGTATCCTTACAAGCTCTGAAGCTCCTGTAGCTCGTGGTGCTTCTGCTAACGGAAACGACGTCTATTATAACACGGTTTCTGGAAAACAAGGACTCACACACATTAATCAAGATGGATATTCCATGAACTTGATTTATCGTGACCCATATTATTCTGGCATGCTTGCTCAGAACGCGACACTTGCTGTCAAATTCGCTCAAGCTCAAGCCCTAACCCAAGATACGGCAGTACGCAATTTACTTTGCACACGCCTATCTAACCTAGGAGTGTAATATGACAGAATATAACAAAATGGCAAAAGGAAGCTTTACTTCTACTGGTGCTGCAAAGGTGATTACATTGCCTTTCACCCCCGATAGAATTAGGCTCACTAACTATACTGCTGCTGCTGCTTTTACCCAACATCTTATTCCAGAAGCCTGGTGGGATGTTCAAATGGGTCAAGGGACTGGAGTCTGCTACTACTGTGATAGCTCAACGCCTGTTTTAACAAGTGCTGTTATCACATCCGGTGGCTTTAGCACATTTCAAGGCGGATTATCCCAACAATTTGGTGCAAAGCAACAAATTTCTGGTATAACTGCTGCAAACCCCGCTGTTGTAACAACTGCGTCTGCTCACGGATATTCTGTTGGTGACACTGTGGTTATGCAAGGGTTAAACCAGTCTTCAACAACTGGTATGCAACAAATCGCGGGGATTCCATTTACGATTACTGCTGTAGGATCAACTACAACATTCACAATCAAATGGGATACTAGTGGAGGAAACTATACTGCCTTGTCTGGCTCTCCAACGGGAGCATACGTAATGAAGGTTTTATATCCTTTCCTTTACGTACCACAAGACAACGTTGTAGCTTTCGTCACCACAGGAACTACAACAACAGTTGCGACTACAATGTATCACAACTTTGAAATAGGACAAGAGATTGCATTCCGTATTCCTACGGCATGGGGAACAACACAGCTTAACTCGCTGCCTAACGTTGTTATCCCAGGCTCTCCAGTTTATGGATATGTAACCTCGATTACAGACAATTGGACTTTTGTTTGCAGCATTAACTCAACGGGTTATACTGCGTTCAATCCTAACCAAGTGTTTGCTAACTATTCAGGTGAGCAATTCCCACAAGTTCTCGCGGTGGGCGATGTAAACACAGGCGGATTAAGCATTAGTGCTGGATCTGCGCTGTATCCATCTCCTTCTTTCCCAACATCAACGAACCGTGTGTCTACAATCAACGGTCCTGCGATCAAGGGATCATTTGTAAACAACACAAGTCAAGGCTTTATCATCGGAACTGGAAACGCTGTTTTCCAAGCTTCTGCTGATACTTCTTCTCACTTGGTTGGTGCAAATGCCGACGTGATATACTGGGAAGCTTTCTACGACGACGTTATGCTTCCATAATCAACTTGTAAATAAAAGTTGATATATGCATTTTGAGGGTGAGGGTCACAACTCACCCTCTTTTTTATGAGCGTAATAAGCTATCCTACTCCCCTATTCAGTAATCCCCCAATTGAGCCACAGTATTTCGCACCGTGGAGATTTGTGATCTCGGCTATCACACTAGGCGTGACGACCACCGTTACTATGGTCATTCCAGCAATCACAACTCTTAATTACGTAGTAGGGCAGCAAGTTAGGCTCATTATCCCTCCGACATTCGGATGTAGGCAATTAAACGAGCAGACAGGCTATGTCATATCTGTTAACCCTCCAAACCAAGTTGTTTTAAGTATTAATTCACTAGGCTCTGATCCGTATATTTCATCGTCTGCTACGACCCAAGCGCAGATATTAGCCATAGGAGACATAAATACGGGTCCTACTAACAGTAATGGTATAGCTCCAACATCCACAGTGATTGCAGGTTCATTCATTAACATCTCACCAAATTGAGGAAATCATGTCAGAACAAACACCTAAAGTAAAGAATTTAAATTCAGCGTCAGCTAAGGAGCTGGATAAGGTTCAAAAACAATTCGATGAATTTGATCAGCAAGTTAAAGACTTGACGATGGATCGCATGAACGCGGCTCCTAAACAAGAGACAGAACCGCAAACTAAGATGTCTCAGAATCAGATCGCGGACTCAAAAGACGTTTATCTCAAGCCTCACAAGATCATTAGCTGCCGAGATAAGTTTAACGAGAAGTATAGAGATGACTTCAACTTCGCCAAAGAATACGTGCTGTTTATTGCTGAGAACAACGAACTAGTCGGTGAAAGCATTGATCTTTGGACTAAGCCCTTTGCTGGCGTTCCTGCTGAAGAGTGGATCGTTCCCGTCAATACTCCTGTATGGGGTCCACGTTATCTTGCCGAGCAAATCAAGTCTAAATTCTATCACAGACTCATCATGAAAGAAAATATTTCTACTGAAACAAATAACATGGGTGTTATGTACGGAAGAATGGCCGCGGACACAACTGTACAACGCCTAGATGCACGCCCTGCTACTAAGAGAAAATCTGTGTTCATGGGCGCAGAAGGATTTTAAACCAAAAAGGAACCAATATGGCTAAAAAGAAAGAAATGAAAAAAGAAATGAAACATGAGAAGCACGAAAAGCATCATGGAAAAATGCACGAAATGCCTATGCATAAGCACAAAAAGCATGCTGGAAGAGGCAAGTAATGCCACTTAAAAAAGGTAAAAGCAAGAAAGTAATTTCAGAGAACATTCGTACTGAAATGCACGCAGGAAAGCCACAAAAACAGGCTATTGCTATCGCTATGTCTAAAGCTGGTAAAAGCAGGAAAGGTAAATGAAAGAAGATGAAGTCTTTAGTTGCGGCTTTGAAGTGATAGAAAGAATGCTTGAAAGAAACAAAAAAGCTTATCAAGAAGCACCTGATACATCGCATGAGGCACGAAATACATTCAACCATGTGGTAGGAAACTGTGCCATTTTAGCTGTTCATGAAGAAGATGAGGTCTTTAATGCTTTCATAGATTGGTTAAAAAAATACCGAAATGAAGCAAGGAAAGGTAAATGAACCTTCTCCAAGACATCATAACTTACGTCCGAAGGTTGATTAAGTCTCCTTCGGATGCTGTTATAACGGATAATCTAATCATCGATTATATAAACCGTTTCTGGATTATGGACGTTGATGCCCGTATACAATTGTTTGATTTACATACGACGTATCAGTTTCAAACTGTTCCTGGTGTAGATCAATACAACATGCCACTTTATAGCGTGCAGTATGAGGGATCTAACCCGACTTCGGCTATTAGCTTCTATCCCGTATATCAAGGATTTAAGCCTTATGCGCGCATCGGTGGTGTAAGCGTCGGCTTTTATACTCAGCGCAATGAGTTCTTTCAATATTGGGATAACTACATTCAGCCTTATGAAACTGTAGGGGTTGGAAATGGTGGTGCTACTTACACTGTTCAAATTCCTTTTGCTCCACTTTCTCAAACAGCGGTCAACGTTATTCCTAGCGGCATTTTAAGAGGCCACGTTGATATCACTGGTATCATTGCAACAAACCAAAACGTTGATCCTCCCATAACACCTGCTGGACCATCGTCTAATTTCCAGCAAATTCCTACCACGAGCGTGTTTCCTGCCGTTTATTTCACCACAGTTGACGCCACAGGAGCATCGGTAGTCGTTGCTGATTCTGGACAGTTTTTAGAAGGCAATGTCAATTATGGACTTTTGATGGCTCCAGGTCCCGCTCCTTTCGGAAACGTGGCGTTAAATGGCGGATATTCGACGACTTCCAACACTTTTAATTATAACACTGGCGTAGCGAATATAACCTTTACTGATAGCAGCGGAACTCCAATTAATATCCCTGCTGGCCAACAGATCAATGCTCAATGCTATTACTACAATCCTGGAATTCCTAGAGCTATCCTGTATTACAATAATGTCATTACCGTTCGAACAGTTCCCGACACTCAATATCTAATCGAACTGGAAGGTTATCTTTCTCCAGCCGCATTCTTAAATAGTGGACAATCCATTCAATTCGCTTATATGTGCGAATACATAGCTAGAGGCGCTGCTAGAAAGATTTTAGCTGATACGGGAGACACTGAACAATTTAACTTCTACGAGCCACTCTTTAGAGAACAAGAAATGCTCGTATGGAAAAGAAGCCAAAGACAGTTTACTTCGACGAGAACTTATTCACTCTACGCTCAAGGAAACAATCAAGGCGGTATAGGAAACAACACAAGCACGGGGTTACCATAATGGGAATATCATATTATCCTACAAAACCAGCAGCAAACGATAAACCTACAAACGATCAAGCACCGATGCAAACAAACTTTGCGTCTATTCAAACTTTAATAGACGTTGATCATGTGGATTTTGCAAACGCTAATTACGGAATGCACAATTGGGTACAATTCCCAAGCACCTATACTGCTGGTACGACGGTTGCAATTCCACGTATATTCACTAACACAGTTGATGGAGCTGGAAACACACTTCCAGGTTCATTAGCTCAATTCTTTGCTTACAATGCTGGAACTGCAGGTCAATGTTCATCTAACTATGTTTCTAAACAGCAAGGAAGCGTGTTGCTGTTTGGAGGGATTATTCTTAAATGGGGAACTGTTGCAGCGGCTTCAAACGGCACAACTTATAGTGTTTTTACTCCTCAATTTCCTAATGCCTGCTTTAATGTTCAGGTAACAATCAATATAGCCAGCACACTTCAAAACATTGGAATTAATGGTTTTAGTCAAACAGGTTTTACATTCAGAACATCTGGCGGCGCAGTACCGATCACCTATTTTGCTATAGGTAATTAAATGCCTGAGCAAATCTACATCGGTAATTTTCCGAAAGGTCAAATTACTTCAAGATTGCCATTTGCTATAGACAACGAATCTTTTCCTAATTTATTCAATATGTATTGTTGGCGTGGAAGGCTTAAGCGCAAAAGAGGGACTAAGCTTCTAGGACAAATGCAGATTCAGGAAGTTATGTCTGCAAATCCAACTCCATGGCAACTTTTAGGTTTTTCCCTTGTTTCTGGAACGGGTAATTTAATCTCTACTTATTCATTGGGAACAACAGCGACTATTGTACCTGGTTCTTTATCTTTAGTTGTTGCTACAGACCAGACTTATTCCGATGCCAATAAAGATGGAACTCTTCAAGGTACGGGCGGTGGAACAGGGACGATAAATTACGCCACTGGAGCTTTTACAACGTCTGGCGGAGGGAATAACACTGTTACTGGTAATTTCTCATACTTTCCTGGGCAAGTTTCAGAGGGTCAAAGGGATTTTGTGAGTGCAACCGAAAGCATTTTTCCCTTGATGATGTCCTTTGATACAACTAATGCCTATCAAGTTAATCAAACCGGAACTCCATTTTTTTACAATGTAACTTTTTACAAAGGAACTCAAATTCCATTTACATGGTCAGGGCAAGACTATCAACAGTTTTGGACAACAAATTATTCTGGTGCTTTATGGGCGACAAATGGAAATACAGGATTTAATTTCGTAACAGGAACCTATACATCTGGTTCAGGAACAGCAAATATAACATTTAACTTCAAGTCTGGCGGGGTCAATTTTAAAAACCTTATTAATGGCGACAAACTTTGGTTTAATGAATGGGCGGCAGGCGGAGTTACAATTAATGGAATAGTTGGAACAGTTAGCACAAGTACCGATGCAGCTAATGGAAATTATGTGGTAACTTTTGTGGGAAATCAAACTGTTTCTAGCACAGGAATTGCTCAACTGCTAACTAATACAATTCCTGGGCAGGATGGGATTAAATGGTACGATGGAGACCCTACAAATGGTTCGGGTGTTCCTAATACCACAGGTCTAGGATGGGTAAATTTTGCACCCCCATTGACTGCCGCGACAGTTTCAATCGAAGGTAGCTCAACACAAAAATGGTATCTGATAGGCGCATTGCTGATCATTCCTTTTAAAGATAGGCTATTATTTCTTAACCCAACCATAGGGACAAGCTCAGGAACTATCCTTCCACTTCAAGACGTAGTTATCTGGTCTTGGGCTGGAACTCCTTATTATGCCCTTCCAGTCCCAGCAAATCAAACAGCCGATGTTAGGGCTTATTACGTTGATCAGACAGGGTTAGGAGGCTATCTATCCGCTGGAATATCAGAACCCATCATAACGGTTTCAAATAACGAAGATGTGCTCTTGATAGGCTTTGGAGGGGGAAGAGGAAGAAAGACAAGATTTGTCTATACAAGCAACGATCTTCAACCCTTCTTATTTTATAGCATCAACTCCGAACTTCCATCAGATTCCACTTTTTCCGCGGTTACTCTTGATAAAGGCGCAATAGACATTGGAGCTTATGGAATATCGATGACTGACCAGCAATCTAGCCAAAGGATTGATTTAGATATTCCTGACTCCGTGTTTCAGATTTCAAACCTTCTTAATGGGCCGCAACGAGTCAATTCTGTTAGGGATTTCTATAGGGAATGGATTTATTTCACATATCCTGTAAATAATAGCCCTTGGAAATACCCAACTCAAACTTTTCTGTTTAATTATAGAGACAATACTTGGGCGATTCTTTACGAAAATTTCACTAGTCAAGGAACATTTCGTTATATTAAAAGCGAAACATGGGCGACGCTTCCATATAATTCGTGGAACGAATGGGTAGATCCTTGGAATACTGCTGTTTCCTCTGCTCAATTTCCTAACATAGTTGGCGGCACACCGCAGGGCTATGTTCTTATTAAAGGTGAAGGCACTGGAGAGGCTCCATCTTGCTCTATTTATGCTATTGCTTCAGCAAACAGTGGAACTGCAACGCAAATCACATCGTATAACCATTGTGTTACGGAAAGCAATCCGAATACTTATAGCGGAGATTTTATTTACATCACTGGAATGATAGGAACCGCGACATCTCTTAATGGATTGATCGGTAAAGTTATTCAAGTTGTTGATGCAAACAACTTTATTATCGACCTTCCTTTCCCATCAGGAACATATCTCGGTCTTGGAGTATTCGCAAAACTTTCACAACCATTGATGCAAACTAAACAGTTTAACCCTTACTGGGATCAAGGAAGGCAGGTAAGGCTTTCGGCGCAAAAATATCTCATGGATTACACTTTTAATGCACAAGTTACGATTAACGTAAATTTAAGCCAAGACCCAGATACAGTGTGGAACACAGATAAAAATGATGCGCTAGTATATTCTCAGGTCATGTATACCTGTCCTGAAAGTACAAACTTAGGGCTTACTCCATTTAATACGAATCTTCAGATGCCTACAGCAGAAACGCAGTATCAAATCTGGCATAGATTTAATACCAGTTTAATAGGAGATAGTGTTCAAATTGGGTTGACTTTAAGTTCGCAAGAAACATCCCCAGGCGCAAGAGATGCTCAGATGTATAATCTGGATTACGCGACTAGCGAAATAACGCTTCACGGTATCCATTTGACTGTAGATAAATCAAGTCACCTGGCGTAGTATGGGCACACCAACAAATAGTTTCCAAAGCTCTCCTTATCTTAAAGCGCAAAGACAGTTTCCTTATGATGATATACGAGGTTTGTCAAATCAAATTGATATTTCATATATCGATATAGCTTCAAAGGTTAACTCTCGAACAATCGGAACATTTGCAACCAACTTTCCCCTAGCTACAGGTGAAAGATGGTATTTATCTGGTTCATCAACAGGGCAACAGACTTTAAGACAAGTCTATCCTTTCACAGCAGCGGGAAATATCGCGCATGGGATTAATCTAGCAACTGTAACGACATTTACTAGGATTTATGGCGTTTTTACTGACGGAACGGTATACTATCCTTTGCCTTACGTAGACGTAAGTGCAGCGAACAATCAAGTGAATGTCGTGGTAAATGGAACGAATATTGTTATTACGGCAGGAGCAGGAAGTCCTCCAAGTATTACGAGCGGATACGTGATTTTAGAATGGCTTAGCCAGTATTAATTGCTGGCAGTAAGATTTGAACTCACGCACTTTCGCTTACAAGGCGAACGCTCTACCAACTGAGCTATGCCAGCGATGGGAGAAGAAGGAATTGCACCTACGAAGGCAAAAGCCAATGAGTTTACAGCCCATCCTCGTTGCTACTTGAGTATTCTCCCGAATTTATTTCCCAATAATGGCTAAAATCCGATCTTCATAAACTGCGAGATATTTTTCACCTTTTCATTGTTTGACATAAGTTTTTATATCTAAAAAGGGAGATAATCCAACTAAATTCCCTAATATTTCTTCATGTCCGCATCTAGAAGAAAAATCTATCAAAACAAAGGTGTTAGCAGGAATAAAAGATATACGTCTCCCATTGAAAGACATAAACCCTTTTTTTAAAGTAGGGTTTGTTATTTTTAACACTATTGTATCTTTGCTGATTCTTTTTTTCACTTTCCAATAACCGCTAAAATCTGATCTTCGTAGACTGCGAGATATTTCTCACCTTCGATCTCCAGATTGCTTCCAGTATGCGCAGGAAGTATGACTACATCTCCAACGCTAACCTGAACATCGACGTCGCTTCCTAGCGCGATTACACTAGCTTTAAAGGGTTCATTGCTAGTCACTGTAATAATCGTGGTTTTCTTTTCTTCCTCAATCTTTTTTACGATAAGGCGTTTCGCTACGGTCTTAATCATGGTAATTCTCCTGCTGTTAGCAACTTATCATTTGCATAAAAAAAACACAAATGGTAGATAAATAGTATACAATTGCAACACTATCACTGTGGAGCCCTGAACCGTAAGTAAGGGCTTTTTTAATAAAAGCAGTTCCATTCATTTCTAATCACCTCACCTCAAAACAATTCGAGTCACCTCACCTCATCTCATCTCAGATTAAAATTCTACCCCCAAAAAGAAAAGCAGTTCAATTCTATTCAAATCAATTCTATTCATCTGTGGTCTTCTCAGGTCGTATCAACTTGGTTCTACTCTATTCAACTCTAAAAAGCAGCTCCGTTCTCTTCATTTAAGCTCTATTGTGTTCGACTCACCTCTACTGACCTCAGATAGTTAAAAAAAACTGACATCCAGCAACACTTTTTGTTGCATTATAGCCGATTGCGCGGCCTTTTGTTGTACTTTTCTATGCTTCTTTTGCTGTTCATCGCTTAGTTTTGACACGTCGTGAGCGGCCATGATGTAAGCTGTTTCGTAGTTATGCGAAACCGCCTCCATGATTCTTTTAGTCCCTATCTCAGCCATATCCTCGGTCTTAGCGATCCTAAAACTTGGTGGGGTTAATTTCTTTTGGTTTATAAAGTAGCCCTCAGACTTTAGCTTTACTTGCAGAGCCATGTATTTACCTAGAAACGCCCAGCTATCTTCATACGCCATACCTAGAGCCTTCTCAACGGCCTCGCCAGGTATTATGGCTCCTGGGTATATTAGACCCTGTTTCCAGAGGTATTCAAACGCTCCTACTGCAATGGGATTATTATCGATTGTTTCAATTAAAGATTTAGACATTACATACCTCTAATTTCTTTTTTGTCTCCTGTCTTACCATCTTCGTAGACAATTGAGTCTATAATGAATTTACCATGTATCCCAGGCTTAGGGCTTCCTGGAGTCCAAACGCCCAAACCGATACGGTTTGACATTGTTTGTAAGATAGTTTTTATTTCGTTAACATCCCATACCTCACGCTCAAACTCAAGATCAAAGTTTAAACTCCAGTTATTGAATATGGGACGGCAGGAGATCGTTTTTGCCCTTTGAACTACAACGGGTTTAATGAAACGATTTTTCTTGTCTTGTCGGAACTGTTCAATGTCATTATGAAAGTCGGTAATAATGGGATATCCGACAGGATCGGGAAAGATAACGCCAGAGCATTTATTGCCAAGCTTGTGTTTCTTAGCCCCCTTATAGAAGGCCGCGTTCATATTTTCGGATGGCATATAAAGGCCGATTTTATCATTCCAATAGAGGGACGCTTCCCATTGGGTTTCTAAGATGAGATAAAGGTCATCTTCGGTCTTGTTTTTCTTGGAAGTCAAAGATTTCATACGTTTAGCGTATGGATCTAAAGGGTTAGCGCAACGACCGTTTTGTATGATCATCGGCGTTACACCCTTAATTTTAACGTATACTTTGTCTAATGCTAACATTTATCATCCTTTTGTTTAAAAAAAACATTTCAATTCATTTCTAATCAGCTCACTTGTGGTCAATTCGTCTGAAATCAGATCGAATCAATTCAGCGATTTTAAAAATTCTTTGTCCCTTGTTATTATAAGCAAGTCAGCTCACCTCTACTGAATTCGGTTCACATCGAGTCATCTCATTTGGACTCTAATCAGTTAAAAACTTTAACCCCTTAAAACAAAAACAGTTCAATTCTGGTCACATCACGTCGACTCTCTTCAGATCGATACGCTTCATTTCATGACATATCTACTCACATCACTTCAGATAGCGGTAAGTATTATACACACCTAATTAAATCGATCAAGCTTTGTGTTATTCCTCTACAACAAAATACTTGACGGTGCTAATGTAAAAAAAAGAGGTGAATCATGTCTATGGCAACATCGTTAGGAAGTCGCGGACCCGCTGGTAATAAAATCCCTAAAGGATACTCTGCAGGAAGGCTACAGCAATATACTCCAGAGGCTATGAGTCTCTATCAAAGCCTTTTTCCGTACGTATCCCCAGGAAGCAAGCTTGCTCAACAGGCAGCAGGAAGCGATGAAGGTTTTGCTCCATATGAAGATTATGCTCAAAGACAGTTTCAGGAAGCTACGGGACAGCTAGCCTCAAGATTCAGTGGCATGGGCATGGGAGCACGAAGAGGCTCTGGATTTCAGAACCTAGCAACTCAGGGCGCACAAGACTTCGCTTCTCAACTCGCCATGCAAAGACAGGGACTTCAAAGACAAGCTCTAATGGATTTAATGGGTATTAGTGAAAGCCTTTTAGGTCAAAGACCATATGAAAACTTTTTAATTAAGAAACAGCCTAAACAATCAATGTTCCAAAAGATATTAGGCGCTGGACTTCCTGTCGCGGGTGCTGCTATCGGCGGAGCTTTTGGCGGCATACCTGGAGCACAATTGGGGGCTTCTGTAGGCTCTTCAGTTGGTCAAGGTTTCCAACCCACACAATATTGAGGTAATATATGCTACAAATAATAGATGAGGCACCGAAAAAACGTAAGTTTGCCGATCAATTGCTCGGAGGTATACAACAAGCAGGCCAACAACTTCCTCAAGTTTTGGGTGATATTGCAGAAACGAAAGCTATTTCAAAACAATTCGGGCCAGAAATAGCGGCATTAAGTCCCGAATTAAGAAGAGAATATCTTAAGGCGCAATTCACAGGAAAAATGCAAAAAAGAGTTGAAAAAGAACATGCTTTAAACGTTGGCTTGGAAACTATTGACAAAATGAGGTCTTTAATTCCTAGTGCTGGACCTTCAAACTATCTTTCTTCCCTTTTGGGCGGTGAAACTAGAAAAAATAGAGCCGAACTTGAGACATTAGGACGATCATTGATACCTTTAGTTGCTGCTGGCGTTCCCATTAGAAACCAAAAAGAGTTTGAGGAATATAGAAAAACAATCACCAACCCAAACTCTCGCCAAGATGACTTGGAAGGGGCTTTAAATGGTCTTCAAGGTTTATTTGAGAGATCAATGATGGAAGATGAGTCCGGCTCTCATCAAGAAAAAACTACCAAAAAAGCAGCAAAAACCAAATTCAATCCACAACATCCAGAACACAAGGCTAAAGCCACCCAACTCTATAAAACTTATAAAGATAAAGCCAAAGTTCGCAAAGAATTAGAAAGGGAGTTTGAATTTTAATGTCAGTAGATCCATTGGCTTTTTTAGATGAGCCCTCCGCAGAAACAGAAAGCACGTCCGATCCTCTTTCATTTTTGGATCAATCTACTAGTCCTTTGCGTAAACCCGCTCGTTATGCTGCGCAAGCAGGGAAAGGAGCTCTTAATCTAATTCCAGGAGTTGCAGCTTATAATCTCGCAACTACTTTAGTTAGGGAGGGGGCTCACAGATCACGAACTCGTGTATCCGCGCAAGCTCAAAAAGATCTTCAAAGAATGAACGATAAGGTTGCAAGAGGCGAGCCACTTACACGTCTTGAAAAAATTCACTATGACAGAACCAAACAATTGGCCGAAAGAAAGAGCGAAAAAGCTGCCGATATCAGCACTGAAGGATTAATCAACAAAGCAGTAAAAGCTTCAACAGGAATCGACTTAGAGCCCGAAGACCTTGGAGAAGAAATAACCAACATTGGGGCAAGTCTGATTAGTCCTAGCAAGGCTATAAGAAATGTTCAAAAGATACCTAAACTATTTTCGGCTGAAGGCAGAGCGGCACTTTCTGCGGAACGAGCTGCCGCAAAGACTAAAGCTGGATGGGATTCACTAACTAAAGCCACTAAAGGAAGTCCAGAAAAACAAGGAATTGTCAATTGGGCACAGCAGAATGGGTTAACTCCTAGAGAAGCAACAATTTTATTACAGTCAGAGAAAAAGGTTGGCTTATTAGGCAGGGCTTCAAAAAAGACGAAGCAATTTCAGAGAGACGTTGAAGGATTGAAAGAAAAGCTTGGTTCTAAATATGAAGAATTGAAGCAAATAGGCCGCCAGGGTGGATATTTAAGCTCTAAGCAAGTAATGCCTTTAATTGATGATTTAAATGCTTTGAGAGACAATATAGGGAAGACTTTAATCGAAGGTCCAGATACTAAAGCTGCATTGAAATCTATAGAAGAGGCTATATTTAAATTAGAACATGAAGGAGCAACTTTAGAGCATTTGATTGCATCTCGTCAAAACGTCGGGCAACAAGTTAACTGGAATGCTGTTGATCCTAAAGGCGCAATGCTGGGTAAAGCCAAAGACGCTTTCATGAAGTCAATTGAAAAGATAAATCCGAATATAGCCAAAGAACTGAGAGCAACCGATAAAGCCTATGCACAATATAAAAAATTTGAGAATATTTTAGACAAAAAACAAGCTTTTGTAAACGTAAAAGGAATTCCAGTTCCAACGGGTAATATTGCCTTTGGTTTGGGTTTAAAATTAATAACTGGAATGAACCCTGCTACAGCCGCTAAATATGCTTTAATTAAAGAAGGCGTTCAAAGATTTTCCACAGCAATGCTTACAAATCCAAAGTTACAGGGTATTCATAAAAAATTAGTGCAAGCAACACTTCATGGAGATACGGAGCAACAAAGAAAACTTATGGTAGCTGCACAAAAGATTCTTAAAAAAGATGATCCTGAACTTTATAATGAGTTGGGATTAGATTAAGGATAATCGCCGAACTGATGTTTTCTTTCTTTTTTTTCATTACGTGGCTTATTCATCAAAATTATCAATAAAACCAAAAGGCCACATAAAGGAGGAATTGCATTAAGAAAATCGAAAAATCCAAAATATGCAGCCAAAATCGCCAATCCCCATCCTAAAATCCACATCTTATTTCTCCTCATCCATATATTATTTATATCCTATTGTCCAAGGTAAAATCTTCAGGTTCTTTATCTTTAATCCAGCAGTAAATTGAAATAATAAGACCTAATGTCCACAATATTCCCATAACAACAACAAATCCAAATAAAAAGTCCATCTTATTTATTCTTTTTTACTATTCATTTAATATTAAGTAAAGGTTTCCCAAATAATGCCAAAAACTATTGAAAGACATAAAAAAAGCGTCAACATATTATTTACCCTCTTTGTCTTTCTTAATCTCAGCCTTTACCCCTAATTCTTTGCAAAACTCCTCGTAGGGTATTCCTTCCAAAGAATCAACATAATGTAAAAGTTTATCCGTTCTTTTAGACCAAAGAATGTCCTCATAATGACTTAGACAAATGGCGACCATTTTTCCTAATAAAACGGGTATTTCAATGTTTTCTTTTTTTGATAAAAGATGTAAACATTTCCAATCTTCTTTTGTGATTTGAAGGTCGGAGTTAACTTTAGGCATCTTATTTCTATTTCTTGTCTTTATAATTATTATTCAAATACAATTGTGGAACCATTTTAATTTGAATAATGTTTTTGATGTTAATGCATGTTGCAATAAAAAGAATTGGAATTGTCGAACAAGAAATAATCCAGATTAACAGATGAAAAGAAGGTCTATCATATGATTTCTCATAAGGAATCTGCAACAATTTTATAGACCAAAAAATTAGTCCTGTAATTAAAATTAAGCTTCCTATCACGCTTAAATAAGCGATAAGGGTGTCGAATTTTAGAATGTCTTTATCCATTTATTTGTCCTTATAAATTATTAAAGCTGACCAGTTAGTTTTCGACTCTGTAAATTTTATATCTATAAGTTGTTCATTTGCTGTTATTTTAGAAGCAATAAATAAGTTTAAATTATTTTCAAGATCCGCGCTATTTGTATCGGTTATCAGTTTAGTTTGAATCATAGCTTCTTTTCCTCCAGTTTTCTAAGTCGATCTTCATGTCCATATTGCACTTCTAAAGCTTTAATTCTTTCTTGGTTGTTCATGGTTACATTGAAAATATCTCTCCATGATTGCCAAAACATTAAAAGCAATGTCAATGCTGTTAAGATTATGCCTAAATTTTCCAAAATCCATTTCAGGATTTTCTTGGTTTTAGCGCGCATGCGAAGAACTCCGATGATAGGCTAGTCCTAAAAAAACCAATGAAAAAATAATAATTGTAAATGGACTAAAAAATACTGATGCCCAATTCATAAATCCTCCTTTACGCATCTTTTCATCTATTATAAATGAATACGGGATTAACCCCAACAAAAAAGGGGCGTTTAGCCCCTTAACTTCTACCTAAAAATGAGTATATAGTATTATATCCTTAATCTATTTTTTAATTCTTGCATCTTAGCGTAAGCGTTTTTTTGACCGCTGTTGCTAAAATCCCCAGCCGAAGCATAAGGAGCCGCCCCAACCCCTGAAGGTTGGTAATAAGGACTCTTCCTATTCGCATCTACCTTATCTTGTATTGTAGACTGCTTCTGCTCTGGCTTATCGATGCCAAGGGCTTTAATGTTCTCATAAACGAGTTTTTGCCGTTCAAACCCATCTGGCATCCTTAAGATATTTTCAGCCAGCCTAGGGTGCTTAGAAGCAAACTTCTCTATAGTCTCAGGATTCATAATCTGGTCAAAATCGTTGTTTTCCTTTAAATAGTTGCTTCGTCTTTCCTGTTCCAATAGAGCCATAGCCTTTTGTTCAGCCTTCTGATCTATCGTTTGCTCTATGTTCTTTTGAAACTTGTGTAGCTCTTTATTAAGTTTTCTACGATCGACATAAGGCTCATCGTCTTCTTGATCGTCGTCATCATTGGTTCCAGATTGTTTTGATTTTTCGTTAGCAAGTCTTTCAAGAGCTGCAATTCTCTCCTCGGCTTGTTGTCTTGCGACTCGTTCTTGTTCAAGTTGTCGTTCGTACATCTTACGTTGCTTTGAAAGATTGCTTTCAATGGTTTCATTTTTTGCTTCCTGTGATTGATTAGCTTGATTTTCATCTGACATTTTTGACATCCTTTTGTCTTGACGCCGACACGCGGTTGGATATACTGTCATGTAACATAATTATTTATTGAGGGCAAGTGGAAGAGAGAAAACTTAAAGAAACGCTTGATCTTACTTCTGACATTTTAGAAATGAAAAAATGGGCATCTGCGCTGTTTGGATATAAGTTAATTAGCAAAAAAAGTCTTAAAATTATCGAGAGAAAAATATCTAGTCTTGCTAAAAACGAAGGGATAACGATTACTGATTCTTTTGAAACAGCCCATAGAGCAATGGAGAAATTAAGAAATGAAAGTTAAACGGACTGACGCACACGATCGCTTTACTTATTTTCAACAACAAGACTTCGATATTGCTGCTTGTTGTCAGAACTTAATCGACAAAAAACCCTTTGGGGATAACCCATTCTATATCTTTGCTCATGCTAGGACGATAGGACTAGACGAAAAGATCAAGCTATATGCATCAGGAAAATACAAGACCTTAGATCTTGTCCCAGAAAAAACAATCATCTGGCAGCCTAGATTAACTAAGCCACGGGCACAGACTAACTCCATGCTTTTTAAGGCTTACCCTGGAACAGATCTTATTAAAGTCATCTGGATTCTGCCTCCTAAAGAACTATGGGCACAGTTCAAAAAGGGGAACATGACAGAGAACCCCACCATTATCACAAGCATTTATGACTTTGAAAATAACAGAGAGCAGCTTGAAGCTAGAGAAGATGATGACTTCGACGATAAGACTATTGATAGAATTTATCAGGAGATAGGTATGAGTGCTAAAAATTCACACAACGGTCTTGCGAAGGTGATTGATACTCTTAGGAGCAAATGATAAAAGATGAACAACAAAGAAAAAGACCATAACAACGCTGATGATGTAATGGAAGTTACAAGACTTTTAATGGAATTCTTTCATTTAAATAAGATTCCTAAGCCTGTCGCTTCAACTGCCATGTTAGGTTTGTTTATGACTATCAATCAAGATTTAAGGGTTAGCGTTTCAGAGCTCGATAAAACATTTAAAATGTGTATGAAACGCTACAGAGAACTAAGATGAAACGATTTAAGCCAAAGTCCTAGGAGGCTTTTTCAGCTTCTTAGGGGCTGGAGGATTCGCACCTGGTGGATAAACTGATCTAGTTTTCCCCATTTTGGCATGAACTGCGCGACCATAATAATCACCCATCCCGAATTTAGTGTTATCTGTATGTGCTTGCTTATACTTAGTTTTCTTCGTCATGATGTATAACTTCTGTGACCTTTATCTTTTTCATACAGTGAGGACAGGTTCTTGTTATAGGAAGGGGAGCTTCTATTAATCTAAAACCTTCGTCACATTCAGGACAAATGGCAGTGACGATTCTAACGGGACTCATTCCTCAACTTCAATTCGCAAGTTTTTATGAGGCACTCCATCATCTTGCATCGTATTGACTTTGCCTTTAGGAAGAACTGGCGATGTAGAGGCAGGATTACCTTCATGGCCTACTGGCTGTTTATGACCAACACCATAATGAGACCCAGCATTAACATAGCAGCTTGATCTTTCATCATAATCAGGACATGTAAAATCCCAAGGAGATTTTTTTGTTTTTCCTTCCTTGACAGCGATAGGGTCTTTAAATCCAGTTTTCATGATAATTCCTTTAAAAAGGGGGCTTTCCGAGGGGTCTTATGCCTATGGCTGCCATCCTGTTACTTACCCCTAAAATTTAGTTTCTGTAACCAGATTTAAGAGGATGCCCTTTAGCTTTAGAAACTCCCATTTCTTGCTGAGCTTTGATAGCTTCGGTTGTATCTTCATAATCAGCTTCATGACCTGCGCCTTCTGCTGAAGTATAATGCTTCACAGAATTCTTTGATTTCATAGCCATATCTGATGTATGAGGCATTCCCCCAAAATCATTAATTTTTTGTCCGCCTGACATAAATACCTCCGGGTAATTTATTGTTATGACTTCTCTGTATCATTATAGGAATATTCATTCAAGAATTCTTTCTATAATCCGTTCATCATTTTAGATACAAACTCATCGGATGCTGCGTCTCTATGGGATTTTTCTTTTTCGTTGTCTTCCATAGCAGCGGATTGGTAATCGAAAGAATTTATTTCAT
>Ga0335069_10003649_pt1 | contig 23145 bp, 14 predicted proteins | sample Lox_Sample_11_FD_206714 | JGI IMG/M metagenome (GOLD analysis project Ga0335069, IMG submission 206714) | Soil microbial communities from Loxahatchee National Wildlife Refuge, Florida, United States - Lox_Sample_1.1 | ecosystem: Environmental > Terrestrial > Soil > Wetlands | place: USA... | reverse complement strand
ACAGCGGCCTGCTGGCGCGCCTCACGCCGCATCGCCGCAAATCCGCTCGACGTGAAGCTACCCCTGCGCTCGTCGGATCAAGGTAGAGGACCATGCCAGCTGATCTGCAACTGGCGCTACTGATCGCCATTCTGCTGCCGGCCGGAAAGATTCTTGCATCGATCACGAAACGGTTCGGAATTCCCGCTATTCTCAGTGAGCTTCTGGTCGGCGTAGCGGCTGGTCCGGGTCTTTTAAACATCTTGCATAAGCCTCTCTTCAGTGGCACCGCCGCTGGGGATGCATTCCTGCTCCTGGCGCAAATAGGCGGGCTCGTCCTGATGTTCATCGCGGGGCTCGAGACCGATATCGAGCGCATGCGCGAAGCGGGCCCCACAGCGTTTTTCGTAGCGCTACTCGGCGTGATCTGGCCGTTCTTTCTCGGCGCGGGCGTTGCGCACCTTCTTGGTATTAGCTGGAACGCAGCCTGGTTTCTGGGCGGGGCGCTTACGGCTACCAGCGTCTCGATTTCGGCCCGCACACTGATGGACGCGGGCAGAATGACCTCGCCCGAAGCATCTGTCATTCTTGGCGCAGCAGTCATTGACGACGTGATGGGTCTTTTTGTCTTGGCGTTCCTTGCGGCCGCTTGCAACGCGAAAAACACAAACACGTTTAGCATTGCGCCTCAACTCTCGCTCTGGCTCCAACAGCATATTCCCTCGGCCGGTGGGCATCCGCTCGTGATTCAAATGAGCCTGATCGCTGTCTGCGTGACGGTCTATTTCGCGATCGGGTACGGGGCCGCGAAGAAGTGGATCGACCCGGTGATAAGACTGTTCCGCAGAATTGACGCGAACGAAGCCGTAACAAGTTGCGTTTTAGCTCTCGTGCTTCTCTACGCGGTCAGTGCGGAGTGGCTGGGAAGTATTGCGGGAATTACCGGCGCATACCTGCTGGGCTACGTCTGCGCCGAAGCAAAACTGAAGAGCCTATTCGAGCGAACATTCGCCGCCATCGGTCATGGACTCCTGATTCCCCTCTTCTTCGTCTCCATTGGCTTATCCAGCAACTTCCGCGCGCTTGGCGGCCATTGGCTGTTGTTGTGCGCCATTTTCGCCGTCGCCGTGGTGAGCAAATTGCTCGGTTGTGGGATGGCGGCATTAGGCATGGGGATGGGAACGATCCGCAGTTTCCGTGTGGGCTGCGGAATGATATCCAGGGGCGAGGTCGGCTTGATCGTCACCGCCATGGGTGCGAGTACTGGGATCTTCAATGAAGCTGAAGTGGCAGTGATGGTCGCTGTTGTTCTGCTCACCACGTTGATCACGCCGCTCATCATGCGCGGTGCATTTGCGATTCATTGCTCGCAGGATTTCGAGAATTCGGAGTCCAGCGAGGATTCTGAAGAGCCTGTCGATGCTACCGAATACTCCATGATCGAAGTTCAGGCGAAAGCGTGAGTTCTGTCACGTCCGGTGAGACACATCATGAGTCGGAAGTGAATTATGTTTGTTCGGTTCGCAGCCTGGATCATGCAGATAATCGAGCTGATATTCTTCATCGGACTCATGGGGTGTGCATTTGTCGTTATCTTAAGTTGGATCTCGATCGTGAAAGAGGGGTTCTCAAGAAAGGACCAGATATCAGCGGCGCGAGACAACAACTTTGCAACTGCCTACATGCAGACTGCCGGCGGGCCCGCAACGAAGAGGAGTGATGTGGCGTTCGGTGAAGCAGGTTGACAGCGGGAAACGCCGATGTTGTCGGGAGAGAGTTTGGATTGAACGCAAAATCGCCGAATCGCTCGTCGACACGAAAACCGGGGTTCTGGGCGTACGACCGGCTAACCTGACATTACTGAGGAGTAACAGAAGGGTTAGCGACGATACATCCAGAGTGTCTTTTGACAAGCGCATAGGCCGAGGAACGAAGCGTGGATGCATAGCAGCGGAAAGCTGCTTCTTGGCGCAAGCGCAGCTTCAGGCTATTGCATGCAACTTACAGCTACTGGATTCAGGCGAGGCCATGCCGGATCGTCCGATCTCGGCTGCGCGATGCCACGCCAGAATTTAGCTTCAAAGTTCTGGCCGTAGAAGACTTCTTCTGCGGGGGTCATCACCTTCTGGTAACCGCTACTGAGGCATTGACAGTAGCCTTCGGGATCGGACGGGGCGTACCTGGAGGTCCTCGGGTCCTTCATAAAGGCATTACAGCCGTCTGCGAAGGGACTCTGACGCGCCTGTGCTGCGGTGTACCTGGCGTAAGCGTTCTTCTCGTAGGCAGAGATGATGCGCTGGCTGGGTAAGCGGCAGCTATCCGGCGCGTCGGAGAAGTAGAGGCAGTCGGGCACTCCATCTTTGAAGGACACAGTGAGCCGTCCGGTTTGCCTGCCGTTTGGGCCGGAGAAGCTATAGCGAGCCATGATGCGGGTCGGCGAGCCGCCGGGATCATGGGAGACGATGGGATCGGATATGCTGCCGGGCTGGTAGCGATTTATCATCCATCCGCGAGAGTTGTCGGCGACGAGGTCATCGAGGAGGCGAGTGAAGTCTGCATCTCTGATGCCAGGCAGGACAGCGACGGGGGCTGAGACGACCGCCCCCGCGTACTTCACGGAAGCTTCGCCGTTAGCGAATCGGATGAGGTTGGACTGGAAGTTCTTAAGGCCGGGGCTACCGCAGCCGTTGACCTCGATGAGGGCTTTGGTTTCGCCCTGGAGAGCGACGATCTGGTCCGTGAGCTGCCCGGGATTAGTGAGTGGATTGGCTATACGGCCCCCCTTTTCCCCGCCTATGCCCAGCACGCTCTGGAGGAGGCCTACCTGGGCTTTTGCGGAGATATCGTTGACGGCGTTGTAGAGGTTCGGGTCTGCGTAAATGCCGGTGCCTTCGGTGTGATATCCAGAGCAGCCGGTCCTCTGGATTGGATTGCCATTTACATCGCGGTCGCTGTAGGGGTTATATATCGCCGTGGAGGGTGCGTCGTTGCAGACTTGTACCGTGATCTCGACCTTATTGGGCGGAAGGTACTGCTTGCAGTCTCTGCCAAAGTCCTCCATGTAACCGGAGATGATCATCATGAACTGAGTGCCGCCGCGATCGAGCTTGATGGATTGGAAGTCGCCGGTGTAGATGCGGACGAGGTCGTCCTCGTTGTTGAGTCCGGCGGCGGTGAAGTGGGCAGCGGCGGAGGATGGCTTGGCAGAGACGGGCGCTGTGGCCGAAGTGGCGGCCGATCTGGGGGCAGGCCGGGCAGCGGGTCTTGGGGTTTGCGCTGCCGCTGAGGCGGCCAGAGGTGCGATAAGGCAAAGGGCGAGCACTCGCATGGTGTAGCTCCTCAGTTGCGGAGGTGGAGCAAGAGCGGGGCCGGGTGGTATCTGGGATTCTACACCGAGACATAATCATCCCCTGCGAGGAGGCTCTGCGGATTCAGCACTTGGGGCGAATCACCGCCGACACGGAAATTACTACTCGGTTAACAGCCGGGACCGTCGGAGTCGCGATTGCGATGGCAGGTGAATAGCGGAATGGTGTACGCACACCTCTGACGAGCGGGTTTGTGGCGGCCCAGGGGTGTTCTAGGCTACCCCGGCGGCCAGGAATCGCCCCACGGTCAAACAAATCGAACGTAGAGGCAATCCCGTGAGAGCGGGGAGATACCTGTGGGGACTTTTGTGGGGACCCTGGATAGAAAGTGGCATATTTCAGCATTAATTCAGTGGGATAGCAGGACGCGCGCGAAAGCTGATGACGGTAGTGAAGTTGAGCAGAAAATAGCAGTCCACATCAATTCTGCGGAAGTCGCTTGGGGTGCGAGGGGTCGGCAGTTCAAATCTGCCCGTCCCGACCATTTTCGTCATTGCCCCTCGACAACACCGAACCGAGAACTGACAACAGAGGCCAGCCTAGAAGCGCGTGCGCACGGGCTTCACAGGATCCTCGCTCGCTGGTGGAGTGGCCGCAGCGGGCTGAGCTGCCTCTGCCGTCAAAGGCCGGGCTGGTTGTGCCGTGGCTCTTGGCGATGGTTTGGCCGGGTTTGAATGCGCGCGATGCGATCGTCCGGCGGGTTTCGGCTGGGGCTCAGCGATGGCCGCTGCGGGAGCCGGCTGGACCGGTTGTACAGCGGCGGGTTTCGTTCCGAGCTTGAGGAGGGGGAATAAGAAGATGAGCAAAGCCAGAATTGCACAGGCGCTGACCGCGGCAGCGATCATCCAGCCTTTGCCCTCGGGCTCTCCCTCCAGCGATGCCCGGGTGGAAAACGACTGGTAGAGTGGCGCATCGGCTTCGCGGGTCCCGATGATCTCCCATTCATCGTCTCTTTCGGCCTGTTGCGGACGGGGTGCGATTGGATACTCATTCGCCACGTAGCTGGGCTCCAATCTGTAGGCAGGGCCGGGCAGTCGATTCACCATTGTGGTCACCGGCTCCTGCGTCTGAAACGGGGCAGGATCATCGGAAGGGGCGTTGGCTTGCGATGCGGACGATGATGAGCGCGGCTCGAGAGGCGCATCCTGCGCAGGCGCGGTGGTCTCTTCGCTCTCGTCGTATCGCCAGAGCGGATTTGTCCCGGTGGCGACGCTTCTGCCTGTTTCTTCCGCGGGCTTCGAATCTTCGGAGGCAGAGTCGTCAGCATCGGATGACCACCAGGACCTTTTTCGCGATGCCGCTGCCGCGAGCGGAACAAATTCAGGCGGTCCCACCACCTCAAGATCAACCGTGGCTTGCGAGGCCGTGTAGTTTTCAGCGTCAGACGGAATGAACAACACCGAGAGGGTATTGTTGCCCGGCTGGAGCACGTGGCCGGCAGAGGGAGAATAGACAAACTCTCCCGGAATTTTGGCGGCGGCATGAAGCTGCGCGGGGCCAAGCGCGGTCCCGCGCTGAACCGGTTTAGGTGGCGGCCAACTGATGGCCGGCGTTGCCTTATCCACCTTGAGGATCGTGGAGGCCTTTATTGTGCCGTAGTTCACTGAGTCGCTTGGCGTGAAGATGACGGTGAGCGTATGCGTGCCCGCAGGGAGCACATCGCCGGGCGCAGGCCGGTAGTCGAATGTTCCGGGCAGCGACGCCGCGGCGTTGAGTTGCGTAGCGGTGAGTTGAGTGCCGTACCGGATCGGATTGGGGCGGCGCCACTCGATCTCGGGCGCGGCCTTGGCTACCTTGAGCGACACGCTGGCTTTTGCTGTTGTGTAGTTCGCCCCGTCGGCGGGGGTGAAAGTGACTGTGAGCGTATGCGTTCCTGCCGGCAGCGCGGTGCCTGGCTGGGGAGAGTAGTCGAATGTCCCTGGTGTCGAGGCCCTGGCGCATAGCTGTGCGGGGCCGAGGCGCGTGCCGAACGGTATCGCATCGGGGTTCGACCAGGCGATGACCGGCGTTGCCTTGTCAACTTTGAGCGATACGGTGGCTTGTGCGATTTCGTAGTTCGCGGTGTCGGTGGGTGTAAATACGGCTGAGAGCGTATTCGATCCAAGCGGGAGAACCCCGCCGGCCCCGGGCGTGTACTCGAATGTTCCAGGGACCGACGCCGTGGCATGCAGCTGCGCTGCGCCGAGACGCGCCCCGTAGACAATGGGATCCGGATTCGGCCAAACAATCGCCGGCGTTGCCTTTATTACCTTGAGCGTCACCGAGGACTGCGTGGGAGCGAAATTCGCGCCGTCCTCGGGCGTGAAAGTTACTGAAAGCGTATGCACTCCCGCCGAGAGGGTTTCGCCTGTCGCAGGTGAGTACTCGAATGTTCCTGGCGTCGAACTGCCGGCACAGAGCTGGACCGCGCCGAGCCGAGTCCCGTAGACAATCGGATCAGGATCGGGCCATGTGATCTGGGGCGCTGCCTTGGCTACCTTAAGGGATACCGTGGTTTTAGTAGTGGTGTAGTTGGCGTTGTCTGTGGGGGTGAAGGTTACCTTCAGCGTATGCATCCCCGGGGGAAGCACTTCGCCGGCCGCGGGAGAGTATTCAAGCGTTCCCGATATCGGCGCCATGGCATTGAGTTCCGAGGCGCTGAGCGGTTCGCCATACACCATGGGAGCAGGCTTCGGCCACTCGATGACGGGCGCAGCCTTCGCCACCTTGAGAGACACGGTGGCCTGCTTTGCGCCGAAGTTGGTGCTGTCTGCCGGAGTGAAGGTTGCAGACAGCGTATGCAATCCAGCCGCAAGCAGTTCGCCCGGTCCGGGAGAGTAGTCGAATCTTCCCGGTATCGACGCTTTGGCGTTTAACTGCCCTGCATCGAGCTCCGTCCCGTAGAGAATCGGGTCTGGATCGGGCCACGTGATGACCAGACTTGCCTTGGCCACCTTGAGCTGAACGGTGGCCTTTGTTGTGGCGAAGTTTGCGCAGTCGGTGGGGGTAAACGTTGCCGAGAGCGTATGGGTTCCCGCCGGAAGCGCCTCGCCCGGCCCCGGACTGTAGTCGAATGTTCCCGGCACTGAGCTTTTGGCGCAGAGCTGCGTGGCGCTGAGGCGCTCTCCATACCGTATCGGATCGGGATCGGCCCAGGCGATTACAGGTTTTGCTTTCTCCACCTGGAGAGAAACTACCGCCTGAGTGGTGGCATGGTGCTCGCCATCAGCGGGAGTAAAGGTCACCAGCAGCGTCGACATTCCTGCCGAGAGCACTTCTCCCAGAGGGGGGGAGTAGTCGAATGACCCGGGGACCGATGATGTGGCGTTCAGTTGCGCCGGGGAGAGCATGTCGCCATAGACGATAGGGTCGGGCGCCCGCCATCGAATGATCGGGGTTGCGCGCACTTGCCGCGAAGGCGCGACGACGGGCCGCCTGGTCTTGCCCGCGTCTTCATCCGCATTGCTTTCGCTGCTCAAGTCAAGGCCAATGATCGAAGCGGAGCGGGAACGCGGTGAGGGCCGGAGGGTGATGGGCAGCGGCTCGGTCTTGCCTGCGTCTTCATCTGCATTGCTTTCGCTGCTCAAGCCAAGGCCAATGATCGAAGTGGCGCGGGAACGCGGCGAGGGCCGGGGCGCGATGGGCAGCGGCTCGGTCTTGCCGGCGTCCTCATCCGCGCTGCTCTTGCTGCTCAATTCAAGGCCAATGATCGAAGCGGAGCGGGAACGCGGTGCGGGAGGGGGCGTGATGGGCGGCGGCTCGATCTTGCCGGCGTCTTCCTCCGGGCTGCTCCTGCCGATCGCTTTAAGACCGAAGCGCTTCTTCTTTTCCTGCGCAACAGGGCGGCCGTTGATTGAGCTGGCCATTTCCAGGCTCAGGCGCGAGATGCGGGTTTTGGCGAGCCCGACCTCGCCGTTCTGCATCTCCCTCGCCGCGTCCTGATCGTTGGGAACGGTCCACCGCACCGGCCTGCCGAGAGCCTTGGCGATGACCTCTTCGCTGATTCCTCCCGCTAAGCGAGATTCAAACCGGTTGATCACGGTTTCGAGTTGCGGGCCGCCTTCGGGGAAGAATCGCGAGATAAGACGATTGGCATTGCGCAAGTCGGAGACGCCGGTCAGCGTAACGAGGTAAATCGTGGAGGCCTCTCTGAACAGAGCCGTGTCGGCCACATCGATTCTCGATCCCAAATCGACGATCACATAATCGAACTCGCGCCTCGCGACTGCGACCAGCTTGTCGACGGCGTCTCTCGAAGCCTCAATCTCAGGGACTTTGCTGGGCGCCGCCAGCACGGACAATCCCGAACCGTGCTCTACGAGGAGCGCTTGAAGAAAGCGCGCGTCGAGCCGTTCGACATCGCGGAATGCGTCCTCGGTGGAGTAGTCTGTGGCAATTCCAAGGGTTAACGCTGCGTCGCCAATAGGAGCGGAGAGATCGATCAGCAAAGTTTTCTGGTCGGATTCGCGGGCCAGGGCGATGGCGAGATTGCAAGAGATGGTGGTAACGCCGGACCCACCTTTGGCGCCGAGAAGCACCAACAAATCTCCCCGAGTTTTCTGTGCAGGGCGGGCCTTTGAGCGCGGAGCGCCCACGAGATGCGCTGCCGGACGGGGCGCGCTGGTGGCCTGTGCGACAGCTTCTTCAAGAGCGCCCTCCTCGAGGGGCAGAAGCAGGAACTCTGAAGCGCCTGCGCGCATGCAGCGGACTGCCTGCCTGGTATCGCTGTTCTCGGAAAAGACCATCACCGGCGCCGCGCCGCTGGCGCTCAATCTTTCCAGGAGTGCAAGAGCGGCATTCGGGTCGCTGTCAAGGTCAATGACGATCAATCCGAACGCCTGCTCGAGCAGCGAATCGAATTCATCGAGTCTCGATGGGTAGGAGAGGATCTCAGTGACGGTGGCCAGACGGCTATCGGTAAAAGCCCTGGCCAGGACATACCGCCTCTCTCTGTCCGGGCCAATCAAGGCAACCGACAGGTGTTCGGCCGCAACTAGGCCGGAATCATGCCCGGTATCGAGATGAAGCGAAAGGTCCGATCGCACGGTGTGAAATGCTCCTTGCGATAACGGCGGCCTATGCGGTCAAATCTGCAGCCGATCGACAATCTGGAAGCGAAACGCGCAGATTCGTTCTTGACGCAACGGGCAAAGACGCAGGCGCGCGATTTTGCGGCGAGCCTTGCGGGTGAGCGTCAATTTTTAACCAGCCACCTAAACAAGCAGCCAAGGGGAAAGAGCTATCTTCCATTATCAGTTTGATCGAGAACCTGGATCACGATATACGCATTACGAAAGTTTGGTTCAGGTCTGGCTGTAGCGCCGGGCCAACTCCCCGTTTGTGTAACTTTGGCGGCCAACCCTGGCCTTTCGTCGGCTGCTTTGCGGGCCTGAGGGGCCTTTGGCCGGAGAACCTCATCCAAGGGCGGGGGACCGGGGGGCAGGGGGGCAGTTTCATTCCGCAACGTCCTGAAGACGGCAGATGAATCCCCACCCTCCGCCGAGTTCGCTGTCGGCGAGGATCAGTTCATTGGCGCCCTTTTTCAGTTGGAGATAGACAGCATCATCTTCCACGTTGACAATGCCCAGAAATTCCGGATCGCGAAAGTTCTGCGCGCACAGTGTTCCTCTCCTCAAGACGAGCGCCGCTGAGAAAACATCCAGTGCACGAGCGCCGGCTCGGTGTATGCCCACCGCCAGACTTCGTGGTCTACACCGGCGTATTCGGTGTAGAGCGGCCTCGCGCCGGCTTTGCGAAGTGCGGCAACGCGATCACGTGACGCAGCCGGAGGTACGGTGTCGTCGGAGTCGCCATGAAAAACCCAGAAAGGCGTCTCCGCCGATTGGGCAGGATCATCGAGGGTGATGCTTCCGCACAGGGGCGCCGCAGCCGCAAACAGATTCTTTCGGAAGGCGGTCATGTTCCAAACGCCTCCGCCACCCATCGATTGCCCCGTCACATAAATGCGCCGGTCATCAATGGGGAGTTTGCACACCAGCTCGTCCACGACCTCGAGCGCCAGTCGACAGCCCTCGCCGAAGCCGGGAATCATCTTTACGACTCCCTGGTCAAGCTGGGCGGCATCGTAGCGAACCCAACCGCGATCGGTCTGCGGGGCCACGACGTAGCAAGGAAACTCCCTCTGATTTTGCGGAAGCAGCCAGACGCGCGTGCCAAAAGTGTTTCCAAATTGGAGTTGCTTTTCGTTATCGTCGCCCTGCCCTCCGCTCCCGTGAAGGTAGACCACCAGCGGGAGCTTTCCGGATTGGGAGGGACGGAACAACCGGTACGGCATTGTCCAATCGCTCTTGAGTGCATGTGCTTCGTACTTTTTCTCGAGCCCTTCGGAGTTCTTCTGGAATTCTTCGATCACGCTCATTCGCTCCGGAGACATCGGCTCGCCGGGCAAGAGCGCGGGGGGAGAGTCGGCCTGGACGAGGGATTCACTCGCCTTCTGCGTCTCAGGGGAAATGAAGCACGGCTGACCATGCCCGAGAAAGGCTCTTACCGAAGCGCCGCCGAGCAGAGCGACTGCACTTCTTCGCGAAATCACATTTCCCTCCAATCGCGACTGCACGCGATGTGAAGACCAGGATCAAACAAGCTGCGGGCCCGCATTTCCATCCAAGCGTAATGCCACATGATGCGGCGGGGCCATGAAAGAGTGACCAGGAGTACTTCAGCCGTGACCAATTGCAGAAAGCACGCCGGGGATTTCGACGCCGCACTCACGTGCCCGCAAGCAGCCCAACTTCACAACTCGACTTGCGTATTGATCTCGCTCGCCGTACCGGCCACAGGCAGCCGAACAATTGCACGAGCGCCATCGCCATCTTCACGATTCATGAGGGCGATCTCGCCGCCATGGGCGCGGGCGATCTGCTGCGCGAGCGCCAGGCCAATCCCGCTGCCCGTGGGCTTGGTGGTATAGAAGGGGACAAACAGGTTCTCGGGGTTGGCGATGCCGAGTCCGTGATCTTCAATCACGATCTGCACGCTCGACCCGGCAGCCGTCCAGGTTGCTCTTACGGGCTGCGCTCCGTTGCCCAGGGAGGCCTCGACAGCGTTGGCCAGCAGGTTGATCAACATCTGCTCCAACTGGTCGGGATCGGCATCGAGCGTGACGGCTGGGCCCGGTGCGAGTTGCGTCGGAAGACGCTGTTCGAGAAGTACGATGCGCTCCATCAAGGGCGCGAGCAAAACGGGACGGAGACGCGGAGGGGGTAACTGCGCCAGTTGCCGGTATGACTGCACAAAGCGATGCAGAGCATCGGCCCGGCTCTCGACGACACTGAGTCCGCGGCGGAAGTCGTGGCTGGCGGCATCGTCGGCGTTGAGGCTCTCGACTCGCGCCAGCAAGCTGCCGGCGATGGACTTGATGGGCGCGAGCGAGTTTGACAGCTCGTGGCCCAAGACCCGGATCAAGCGCTTCCACGCGGCGTGTTCTTCTTCCTGCAGCGGCACGCTGACATCGGCCAGGACGAGCAGCGTATGCGGGGCCCCGTCCTGACGGAAGGCGGCCTTGCGCAACAACCATCGCGCGGCGGTGTCACCGAACGGGCGAATCGCCTGATCCGGCGCGGCGAGCAGACCATCGAGCCGCAGTTCACTTGCGGAAAAGCCCACGGACCGCCCCATGGAGCGCCCGAGCAGCTTGAGGCCGGCTGTATTGACGAGCTGGAGCCGGTTTTCGCGATCGAAGGCGAACAGCGGCGCGTGCATCACCTCCAGAACGCGCGCCAGCAGCGCGGTTGCTTCGAGCGAACGAACACGCTGCCGTTGCAGCAGATCGGCGAGGGCGTTGATCTCGCCGGCCAGCTCACCGAGGGCATCGTGCGAGGAGGCGCCGCGCGCGCGAAAGGAGTAATCGCCCTCGCGCAGCGACGCGACCACGTTGGAAAGGGTCTGCACCGGGCGAACGAGGCCTTCGACAAACGCGCTGGCGCAGAGGGCAAGGTAGATGAGAAGGCACGCGCCGAGCAGGAGGGCGGGAACGAGATCGATCTGACGCTGATAGAAGAAGATGCAGACAAGGATCAGGCCGGGCAGAGAGAGCAGCATGGAATAAAGCCACGCGCGTCGAATCGCCTGGCGCGTCCGCCGGCGCGGTTTGGCTTCATAGGCCATATTTCTCCATACGCCGGTACAACGCCGCGCGGCTGAGCCCCAAAGACTCGGCGGCCTGCGAGATGTTGCCGTCGCAGCGGCGCAGAACCTTGCGGATGAGCAGCGCTTCCATTTCGTCGATACTCATATTTTCGAAGCCAGGAGCCGTGGGGCGGGAGGAGGCTATGGTGAGATTGGCAGGCTCGATTTCATCGCCACGGCACAAGAGCACTGCCCGCTCCACAGTATGCTCGAGCTCGCGGACGTTTCCCGGCCACGGGTATACCATCATCTGCTGCATGGCGCCGGCAGAGAAGCCGCTTACCTGCTTGCGATAGCGCGCCCGGTTGCGGGTAAGGAAGTGCTGGGCGAGCAGCGGAATATCGTCGGTGCGGTCGCGCAGCGCGGGCAGATGAATCTCGACGGTATTGATGCGGAAGAGCAGGTCTTCGCGGAAGTTGCCGGCTGCGGCTTCTTCGTGCAGTTGCGCGTTGGTGGCGGAAAGAATGCGCACATCGACGCGGCGGGTTTGCGACGAGCCAACGCGCTCCAGCTCGCCGGTCTCGAGAACACGGAGAAGCTTGGCCTGCTGGCGCAAGGGAACGTTGGCGATTTCGTCGAGAAAGAGCGTTCCGCCGTTGGCCAGCTCGAAGCGGCCGATGCGGTCGGTGCGAGCGTCGGTGAACGCGCCTTTGACGTGGCCGAAGATCTCGCTTTCAAAGGTGCCTTCGGGCAGTCCCCCGGCGTTCACTGCGACCAGGGGCATGCGCGAGCGCGGCGATGCGGCATGCAGCAGCCGGGCCACAATCTCTTTGCCCGTGCCGTGCTCCCCGGTAATAAGCACGTTGGCATCAGAGGGTCCCACCTGGGCGATCAACTCGAGAACCGGCTGCATGGCGGCGGACGAAGCGATGAACTCCGGCATGCCATCGGCCTGGAGCAGGCGGTTTTCCAGCTCCAATTGGCGGGCGCGGCGCAGCGCCTGATGAAGCTCGGCGTGGACGCGGATCATGGCGAGCAGCCGCTCGTTCTCCCACGGTTTCTGGATGAAATCGCGCGCACCGCGCTTCATGCATTCGACGGCGAGGTTGATTCCGCCCCACGCCGTCATGACGATAACCGGCAGCTGGGAGTCGAATTCGCGAATCTGAGCCAGCAAATCCAGGCCTTCGCGGCCCGATGTGGTATCGCGAGTGTAGTTCAGGTCGATGAGCACGACGTCGTAGTCGCAACAAGCGAGGGCTTCCATCGCCAACTGCGGTGAGCGCGCGCAGTCGACTACGATGCCTTGCGGCTTGAGGAGCAGCTCGACGGCCTCGAGGATGGGTGGTTGATCGTCGGCGGCCAACACCCTGATCTTGCGATTCTCTTTCTTACTTGTGATGGTCCGCCTCCCGGACGCCGCCACGGGCGTCACCGGTGCTTCCAGTTCCCGGTTTCCGGTCAATCAGCATGATAGCCAATGCCGGGCCAGCGCCTTCCGGTTCAGGGTTGCTCATGGGACACAACCCCCGCTTTTGCGTCGTCGATCGATACTCCGGTTTGTTGCAGGGTCTCTCCAGTGGCGCGGTCGATGTCCACCTTGGCTTTTTCGTAGTCTGTCTGCGCGGCCACAAGAAGAGACTCAGCCAGAGAGAGGTCGTGCTGGGCGGCGAGTGTATCGCTGCTGGACTTGGCGCCGAGCTTTTGCTCCTGCTGGGTGACATCGAAAGTATGCTGCGCCAGGTCGCGAGCTTTGGTGGCAGCGTCGACACGCGCCTGCTTCTGCTGCAGCGCAAACAACGAGTTACGCACGTCGAAGCGGATGAATTTCTTTTGTTCTTCGAAGGTGATCTGGCGCTGCCTGAATTCCAGCGCGGCGCGAAACTGATCGGCCTTGGCAACGCGGTTGCGAAGGTTGATCTGCAGGTTCATTCCAAACTGATACTCCGGGGAGGAGTAGTTGAACGTATTCTCGAACATGCTGGGGAACCCAACCGGCAGATCGGAGGTACACTGTGCCGCGGTCAGATCGCAGGTGGGGTTTTTGGGCCCGGCGATCCCTGCCCCGGCATAGAAGCCGTAGACATTGAGGGTGGGCAACAGTTCGCTTCGGATGGACTTGAGACGGGCCTCCGCGACCTGCATCGCGAGCTCGTCCTGGGTTACATCGGGACGGTTCTTTTCGGCTTCGTCGATGAGAGCGTCAATCGCCTTGGAGGCATTGGGATCGGCCTGACCGGTGCGATCGAGCGGGATCACGGGCATCTCGTCGATAGCCTCATCGTCGGTCTTGGTCAGCGCGTTCTTTATGAGCAGCTCGTTCAGGCGCAGGGCGGCGCGCGAAACGGTCAGGTCGCCTTCGCTGGTTGCGACGTCGGACTCATCCTTGTCGACCTGCATGGCGGGAATGGCCTTCAGCTCGAGCTGCTTCTGATCGTCCTGCAGCGTGCGCTGCGCAAAGGTGAGGGAGCGCTCCTTAACCTGCTCGTCCTGATAGGCATTCACCAGATCCCAGTAAATATTTTCGACCTGGGTGACGGTGGCAATCACCTGCGCGCGAAAGGCCAGGTCGGTGATCTGGAGGTTTTTCCTGGCGATGTGCATGTAGCGCTCGTTGGCCGAAATTCCGAACCCGGCGAGTAACTGTTGCGTAAGGATCACCTGGAAAGTCGAGTAGAGCGTGGGATTGATGGCTTCGTAGGGGCTGTTGTTGGCGAAACGCTGGCCCTCGTAGTTGACCGTCAAGCCGGTTCCCAGAGGAAAGTTCTGGGTGAAATTCGCCAGGCCTTCGATGGTGTTTTGTTTGAAGATAAGCACGCCATTCTGAAAGGCATTGCCTTCCTCGGTGACGTCGTGATCGGTGAAGCCCCTGAAGTTCAGGAAGGGATCGAACGAAGACACAGTCGTTCCCGCGCCGAGGGTTGAGGTGACAATGCCGCCTGCGCCGGCTGCGGCAGATCCCGAACTGGCGCTGGCGGAACCGGAAGTTCCGCCCGAGAAGCCGCCTTGCGTCGACGACTGCACGATTCCGGTGTTCACGCCGTTCACGCTGCCACCGGCCCGGGTGCGCGCATAGTCGGTTTGCGCGATGGGAAAGTTATAGCGGAAGTAGGCGAGGTCGAGATTGTTTTCGATCGCCAGCGCGATGGCATCGTGCAACGAAATGTACAGCTTTCCATCGCGAATCAGATTTTCGAGACGCGGTGAGTTGGTGAGATCGAGCGGCGGCGCGTAGTTGGGCTCGTAGGGCGATAGGGGGCTGTGCGAGCGCGGCAGGTCCACGTGAAAAGGCCGCTGCGGCGCGACTGCCTGCCGCTGGGTTTCCTGAATCTGCTGGGCCAGCGTGGGAGCCGGAGCCGCAGAGCCGTTGCTCGCCGGCGCCGGGGCTTCGGGTTGCGCCTGCGAGGTTACCGGCGCGGACTGTTGCGCGGGCGGCTGAGTGGAGCCTGGCTGCGGCGACTGAGCTGCCACCAGGCTCGCCGACAAGAGAACCGCCGCGGTTGATTTGAGAAATCCTCTTTGAGTTGACTTGAAGCGCTTCACTATTCGCTTTCTCCTTCGTTCTGTGTCCCTGGCCTCATGCTCTAGTTCCCGCAGTTGTCTTCGGGGCGGTGCTCTCGTCGCGCGTGATCCAACCATCGCGCAGTTCCACGATTCGCTGACTGTAGCGCGCGTTCTCTTCGGAGTGAGTCACCTGCACGATGGTGGTGCCCTGGCGGTTCAGTTCGCGAAAGAGCTCCATGATTTCGCGAGCCTGCGTGGAGTGAAGATTTCCGGTGGGTTCGTCGGCGAGCAGCAGTTCGGGCGCGTGTACCACGGCGCGAGCAATGCCCACCAGTTGCTGCTGGCCGCCGGAAAGCTGGTTGGGAAAGAGGTCTTTCTTGGCCACGATCTGAAAGCGATCGAGGATATCGGCGACCATGCCGCCGCGGTCCTTGCCCGGCAGGTTCTTGTACGACAGCGGCAAGTCGATGTTCTCGGCGACGGTCAGGTCGTCGAGCAGGTGATAGCTCTGGAAGACCATCCCGATGCGCTGGCGGGCGAGATCGGCGCGCTGCTTGCGGTTGAGCGCGTGGACGGCGGTATCACCGAACCGGTATTCCCCCTTCCAACCGTCGTCGAGCAGGGCCAGCACGTTGAGCAGCGACGATTTCCCCGCGCCCGAGGGGCCCATGATGGTGAGGAATTCGCCTTCGCGGATGGTGAGGCCGATGCGGCGCAGCACCCACTCCTCGGTGTGTCCTGTTTTGTAGCTTCGTTCTACATTCTTGAGTTCGATCATGATGTCCGGCTTTCTCCAATTTGAGTCGCGTTCAATTGCATTTCAATTATTCCGTGCGCAGTGCCTGCATGGGTTCGATGGATGCTGCGCGACGGGCGGGGATAGCCGCAGCGGCCAGCGCGGCGATGCCGAGCACGGCTGCCGCCAGCGCGAGAATTGCTGGATCGTAAGGCTTGACCGAGTAAAGTTGATCGGCGAGTCCCCACCCCGCTGCTACGGCTGCGGGGATTCCGATGGCCAATCCGATGGCGGCCTGCCAGAGAGCGCCGCGCATCACCATGGCCAGGACCGATTCGCGTCCCGCGCCGAGCGCCATGCGGATTCCGATCTCGCCGGTGCGCTGTTCCACGCCGTAAGCGGTTACACCGTACAAGCCGATCGCGGCCAGCCCCAGCGCCAGCGCGCCGAAGATCAGCGTCAGCTTGGCGATCATGTCCTGCTGGTCGAAGTCGCGGGCCAGCACCTCGCGGTAACTGGCAAGATCGAGCAGCACCAGATTGGGGTTGATGTCCTGCAGCGCCTTGCGCACCTGATTATCCAAGCCCTCCGGCTTGCCCGGAAGCCACAGCACCAGATTCTCCATATAGTGCGCTTCCTTTTCGCTTTCGATCTCAGCCGGCTTGGTGTACGGGGTATGCTGCGCCATGGCCAGGAAGTACATCGCTCGGTCGGCATCTTTGAATCCGTAATTCAGATAGCGCATATCCCTGGCGACGCCTACGATCTCGTAGTCGCCGGCGTGAATCATCTCATCGGGGCCGAAGCGCTTGCCGATGGGGTTCTCGCCCTTGAGAAACTTCTCGGCGAATGCCTCATTGACGACCGCAACCATGGGCGAATTCTCCGTATCGCGTTCGTCGATCGCCCGGCCCATTACGATCTGGTTGCCGAGGGTTTGAAAGAAGCCCGGCGTGACATGGGTCCAGGTTGCGTCCCAATCCTGTCCGGAATGCGGTTCGGGCTTGCCCTGAATTCGAATGCCGTCGTTCCAGCTGTCGCCGCTCATGGGCGCATAGGTGGCGCCCGCCACAGCTTTCACTCCCGGAATCTGCTGCAGCCGGTCGAAGATGCGGCGGTAGAGCAGGTCGAGTTGTTCCGGTTTGTATCCGGCCAGGTGCGCATCAATCGAGGCCATGTAGCGGCCGTCGGTTTCGAACCCGAAATTCTGATGTTCGAGATTGCGCAGGCTCTGCGCCAGCATGACGGCGGCGCTGATCAGAACCAGCGAGACAGCGGCCTGCACCACAACCAGCGCCTTTTGCGGCCATTGAGCGCCGTGGCGCGTGGAGCGGTTGGCGCCGCGCAGCGCCTCGATGGGCTCCGCATGAGAGGTCATCCACGCTGGACCAACGCCAAAGAGAACGCCGGTGAGCAATGAGACAGCGAGCGCGAACAGCAATACCGGCATCGAGGGCGCCGCCTCAATCGGCACCCAACTGTTGGGCCCAGTGAATGCCAGGCGCAGCATCAGCGAGGTTCCGGCGTAAGCGACCAGTAAGCCGGCCGCGCCGCCAATCAGGCCGAGCACAAGGCTCTCGACAAGCGCCTTGCGCACCAGGCGGCCTCGCGAAGCGCCCAGCGCGATGCGCAGCGAGGTCAGATGACGGCTCCTCAAGCCGCGGGCCAGCAGCAGGTTCGCCAGGTTGGCGCAGGCAATCAACAAAACGCAACCGGCCGCGATCAAAAGGATCCTGAGACCATCTTCATAGTTCTCCCTCATTTGGGAAGCGCCGGCGCCGCCCGGCGAAAAGAACATCTGCTGTTTGGGCAGATATTCCTTGTCGATCGTGGTTAGGTCGGAGAAATGGCTCATCTGCCATTGGCGCAACTCAGTACGCAACTGTGTCTCGAGCGCCCTGGGATCGGTGCCCGGCTTGACGCGGCCAATGATGTCGAGCCAGTTGGCGTCGGGGCGCGGGAGGCGCGCTGCTTTGCCGTCGATCACAAGCTCGTCAGCCAGCGGCATCCAAAGTTCGGGCATACCCCAACCCCTCAACTCAGGGCCAAAGAAGCCGGGCGCCGCGACTCCGATGATTGTGAATGGGTTGTCGTTAAACATCAAAACCGATCCCACAATCGACGGATCCGAGTGGTACTCGTCTTTCCATGCGTGATAGCTCATCACGGCAACGGGGGGTGCGCCCTCGCGATCGTCGGAAGGATTGATTACCCGTCCCAGCCACGGCCCCACCCCGAAGGTCGAGAAGAAGTTTCCGCTGACAAACTGGCCGTTGCGCGACTCCGCTGCCTGCGGCGATCCGGCTCGCCGGACCCCGAGCTGGCTGTTGCCCCCCTGGAAGGCCGCCAACTCTACGAACGCGGGCGTGTTGTCTTTAAAGCGGTGGTAGAGTTCGTTGTTGAAGATCGAGAACTCTCCCCATTGCGTGTAGCCGCCCCAATTACAGCAATGATCTTTCTTGCCGATCCGCCACAGCTCATCGGGCCGCGTCACGGGCAACGACTTCAGCAGGACGGCGTGCACGAGGGTGAAGATTCCGGTAGTGGCCCCGATGCCGAGCGCCAGTGTAAGGACGGCCGTCACAGTGAAGCCGGGCGACTTGCGCAACTGGCGCAGAGCGTGGCGAAGATCGTTGAGCAGCGTGTTCATCGGGACCTCTCCTTATTCCGTTCGCAGCGCCTGCATGGGTTCGACTGCGGCAGCGCGGCGCGCAGGCAGCGCCGAAGCCAGGCCGACCATCAATGCTGTAAACAGTGTCGCCGCCAGCAAGGTGAGCGGATCAAATGTGGTGACGCCATAGAGCTGGCTTTGGAATAGGTGAGCCAGGGCGATGGTGCAGGGCAGTGCAAGGGCAGTGGCCACGGCGGCGATCCAGACCATCTCGCGAAAGACCAGCAGCCCGACGGTCAGGCGCGGCGAACCGAGTGCGAGGCGAACGCCGATCTCGCGAGTGCGCTGCTCCGTAGAGTACGCGAGAACGCCGTAGAGGCCGACGGCAGCGAGGATCATGGCAATGACGGAAAACCCGATGGCGAGGAAAGCCAGGGCGCGCTCGTCGTTGGCAGTGCGGTCGACCTCCTCCTGCATCGTGCGCAAGCCGTCGACGACCAGAGTGGAATCGAGCTGGTGAATCGCCTGGCGAGCCGCGCCCGCAAGCAGCTGGGGCGGCCGGGCGGTTTGCAGGTACATTTGAACGCCGGTGGGATGCTCCATCTGGAGATAGGGCTCATAAACGGCGGGACCGAGAGGAGTGCGCAGATCAGTATGGTGACTGTTGGCGACTACTCCCACAATGGTGATGTCGTACTTCGTATCTTTGCCTTCTCCTCTGGCGATCTGGCGGCCCACGGCATTTTGCGGCGAGCCGAAGAACCGCTTGGCGAGAGCGAGGTTGACGACCGCCACCTTGGGGCGGCCCTTGGCGTCGCCGTCGGTAAATTCGCGTCCCGCAAGGATCGGTTGACGCAGCGTAGCGAAGTAGCCGGGAGTAATCTGCGGCTCTTCGAAGGTCATGTTCTCGTCCGGCGCCGCCTTGTAGCCCTGGATGGAGAAGTTCGAACCATTGGAATTGCCGGAAAGTTCCGGGTCGTTGGAGGCGGCAGCAGATGCCACACCCGGAATGCGGCGCAACGCTTCAAGCGCGCCGGTCACCGTCTGCAAAGTTCGTTCATCGCCATAACCGGAAGTGCTGGGATCGAGCGAGAATGTGAGCAGGCGTGTGATGTCAAATCCGACCGGTTCGCGAAGAAGGCTGTTGAGTGTTCGTACGAAGAGGCCCGCGCAGCCAAGAAGGAGCACGCTGAGCCCGATCTGCGCGCCCACGGCGGCCTTTCGGAATCGCTGCGATGCGCGTGTTGCCGTTCCGGCGTTCTGCCGCAATGCGCCGGCGAGGTTGGGCCGGAGGAAATGAAAGACCGGAGCAATGCTGAAGGCGAGCGTGGCCAGGAAAGAAACGGCAAACGAGAAGAGCAAAATGCGCGAGTCGATTGCCGATGAATAAGGTTCGTTGCCCGGGTCGGCATTGGTGATGAGGCGAACCAGAAGCGTGGCGGCGACCGGCGCCACGGCGATGCCGGCCAAAGCTCCTGACAGGCCGAGCAAACCCCCTTCGACGAGAAGCTGCGAAACGATGCGGCTTCGTTTCGCGCCGAGCGCATAGCGCATCGACACCTCGCGGGCACGCCCGGCGGCGCGGAGCAACAGGAGCGTGGCTATGTTGATCGAGCACAAGACCACGAGGAGGCCCGCCATGCTCATGAGGATGTACAGCGGTTTCTCGAGATCGTTACGGCCCGGCGAGAATCCGCGCGAATCGTCGAGCACCTGTATATGCGAATCCTCCACGAAGCGGCGGCGGAAGCGCTCGTCTCCATTCTTGAACAGGGGGAGTTCGGCGGAGCGCAGCGCATGCCAGAGCGGGGCAAGACCGGCTTGTGCCTCGGCAATCGTCACTCCGGGCTTGAGGCGCGCGACGAGGGTAAGCCACGTCGATTGATGATTGCCCAGATCGTCGAGCGGAGCGCGCCAGGGGATGGCGATGCCCACCATGGTGGTGGGAACGAAAACACCCGGCTTATATCCTCCGATGGCGGAATCGAAGTTCTGGGGCGCGACGCCAACGATCGTGAACGGGTGACCGTTGATCAGCGCGGTCTGGCCGACGATGTCTCGCTCCCCGGCAAAACGCGACTCCCAATAGCCATAGCTGAGAACAGCGACCGGGTTTGCGTCCTTGGCGGTTTCATCCTGCTGATTGAAGAGCCGGCCAAGCGCCGGCCTGAGGCCCAGTAACTGGAAGTAATTGCCGCTCACAATTTCGGCGTCTTCGTTCTCTGCCTGGTTGTGCCACGACACGCCGACGGAATACCTCTCTGCCGCGAGGATTCCCTGAAAGACCTGGTTCTGATCTCGCAGGTCCTTGTACATGGGGTACGAGAAGTAGTTGAAGCCATCGCCGCCGAAGCTGCTTTGCGTCCCTGAAAAAGAACCGGACCAACGGAAGCGCACAAGCTCCCTGGGATTGCGAACGGGAAGCAGGCGCAGCAACGCCTGATCGAAGAGAGTGAAGATAGCGGCATTGGCGCCGATGCCGAGCGCAAGCGTAAGGACAGCCGTCACAGTGAAGCCGGGCGACCTGCGCAACTGGCGCAGAGCGTAACGGAGATCCTGAAGCAGCGTGTTCATCTTTGGCCGTCCTCCAAGTTGAGCATCATTCGTTGCGCAGTGCCTGCATCGGATCGATGGTGGCGGCACGCCGGGCGGGAATGAAGCCCGCGATTGCGGCGCAAAGGCCGAGTAACAAAACCGCACCGGCCAGTGCGAGCGGATCGTACCCACGCACCCCGAAGAGCAGGCTCGACATGAAATGCCCGGCGAGCAGCGCAGCGGGAATCCCCAGGCCGAGTCCGATCAGGACCTGCATGAAAGCGCTGCGCATGACCATGGCCACAACATTGGATCGGGTGGCCCCTAGTGCCATGCGTATGCCGACCTCGCTGGTACGCCGCGCCACAAAATACGACATCACTCCGTAAAGCCCGACCGAGGCAAGCACCAGCGCCAGCAAACCGAAGAGGCCGGTCAGCTGGGCTACGATCCGTTGCTCGGAAAAGTTGCCTGCTACCTGATTGCTGAAGGTGCGCAGATCCCGCACCGTCAGGTTAGGATTGATTCCCGCCAGCGTGCTGCGAACCAGCGCGTCCACGTTGGGTGGCGCGGCGTGGAAATCAAGGATCATTGCGTTCACAAACATGGAGCGCGTCTCGCCGCGTTTTGCGCCCTCTTCCGCATAGCCGGTGTATTGCTGCGGGAGCGGGCGCAGGAATACGGAATGGAAATCCTCGCGTGGATACCCCAGGTTCATCTTGAAATTGCGAAAGACGCCGACAATTTCAAAGCTCCCTGAATACTCCGGCTTGTCCATGCCGAACCTGCGGCCGATGGGGTCCTGGCCGGGAAAGAATTTTTTCACAAAAGCTTCGTTCACGATCGCCACCGGCGTCGATGTCGCGGTGTCCTGTTCGGTAATACCCCGCCCGCGAACGATCGGCACGCCAATCGCATCCAGGAAGTGCGTATCCACGCGGTTCCACGTCGAATCGCAGTCCTCGCCCTCCTGTGGCGCGGGATGCCCCTGTTGGATGACGCAGTCGCTCCAGTTGTCGCCTTCGAGCGGGCTGTAAACCGCCAGGCTTGCGTTCGCCATGCCGGGCAGAGCCGAGAACCGATCTTCGATCTCCCGGTAAAGCTCAGGCAGCCGGTCGACGGTGTAACCTGCCCCGGCCGGATCGAAGTGCAGGACGTAGCGATTCGCCGTGGCCACGCCGAAGTGCTGATTCTCCAGGTTGGTCAGTGTCTTGGTCATCAAAATTGCGCCGGCAATCAAAACGACCGAGAGCGCAGCCTGCAGAACGACCAGCGCTTTTTGCGGCAGCGAGGAGCGGTCGCGCGTGGTGCGGCTCAGCCCGCGCAGCGCCTCTGCCGGTTGCGCGTGGAAGGAGAGCCATGCCGGCGCCGCACCAAAGAAAACCCCGGTGATCACAGACGAGAGCAGAGCAAATGCGAGTACCGACAGCGAGGGGCCGGCGCTGATGGGGAGGTTCCTGGCATCGGCAAACACCAGAGCCAGAATGGCCCTGCCCCCCATGTACGCCACGGCAAGGCCGACGAGCCCTCCGATGCAGCTCAGAAGCATGCATTCGGTCAGGATCTCCTGCAGGATGCGGCGCCGGGCCGCGCCGAGGGCCGTGCGCAATGCCATGCCGGCTCGCCGCGTTGTGGCGCGCGCCAGCATCAGGTTGGCAATGTTGGCGCACGCAATCAGCAGGACCAGCGTGGAGAGCACCATGAGCATCTTCAGACCCCGGCCCGTCTCCTGCTGCAGCATTTGGATTCCGCCGCCGCCCGGCGACAGCACCACGTGCATCCTGGGAACCAGCGCAGCTCCGCCGTTGGCGATCATATCCGGACGCGATAGAATCCACTGCCGCAAGGCGACGCTCAGCCTGCTTTGCAGTGACGGGATGTTGGTGCCTTCATGAACCCGGCCGAGGAGATAGAGCCAGTGCGTCTGAGGATTATCGAGAATGGAGCCGCCCGGCTCGACATACGGCTCGGCATGGATCGGCATCCAGAGGTCCGGCGGGCGATCGATAACGCGGTCACCGAAAAAGCCAGGCGGCGCGATGCCGATCACAGTAAATGGCCTGGATTGGATGTAGACGGTTGAACCTACGATCGACGGATCGGCCGAGTACTCGCCCTGCCAAGCCGCATAGCTGAGAACGACAGATGGCGCGGCGGAAAGTTCGTCGTCGCTGTCGGCGATGAGGCGGCCCGCATAGGCGCGGATGCCGATGGTCGAAAAGAAATTGCCCGAGACAAACTGGCCCTTCATGGATTTGGCCAGTTCGTCTCGACGGCGCACGCTCCAGTCCCAGATTCCCGACTGCGTGGCGGCGAGCTCTTCGAACTCAGGCGCGGACTGCTTA
>Ga0335069_10003648_pt1 | contig 23147 bp, 15 predicted proteins | sample Lox_Sample_11_FD_206714 | JGI IMG/M metagenome (GOLD analysis project Ga0335069, IMG submission 206714) | Soil microbial communities from Loxahatchee National Wildlife Refuge, Florida, United States - Lox_Sample_1.1 | ecosystem: Environmental > Terrestrial > Soil > Wetlands | place: USA... | reverse complement strand
ACGCCCCGCCCCAAAAACGACCCCGAAGCCATAGCGCTTCTCCTTGCATCAAAAAAGCCGGCCTGCCCGCCGGCTTTTTCCTTTGTCCAAACCCTAATTATGGAATCCGAGATCGGCAGGATTGAAATCTCCCGAAATGCGTTCGATCGTCCCTCCGCTTTCCTCGAACGATTCGCGAAGTTTTGAGACTTCGTCGGCGAGGGCAACGGTTTCCTCCGGAAGTTCCTTGCGCTTGATCCGCCATCGCGACCAAAATTCGATCACGAGCTTGCTGTCGCCGAAAATCTTTTTAATTTTTTCCGCGCGCGCGATTTCTAAAGCATATTTCAAAGCAAGCAGTTCCCCGTAATTATTCGTGGCGGAATTGTCGTCCACGAGATGCTTGCCGAACGCGTTCAGCTCGTCCCGTGAAAGGCCTTTGTGGAGCAGGTTCTTCCCCTTTTCATCCGTCACGCTGATTTCGACGCCTTCACCGCGGCCAGTCCCGGCGTCGAAATAGATGCCCTTGGCGAGCTTCGGCGCTTTTTTCACTTCATAGACCGCGCCTTTCGTAATCCATGCTTCGGCTTCTCCTCTATTATCGAATGCTTTGTAGCGGGCGCCCGTCACGCCCTTCACCATTGATTCGCATTTTTCCCAATCGGACGTCACGCCGGATTTCCCGCCTTCGGGAACAAAATATGCGTAATATTTTTTCTTTTTTAGCGGCATATGGTTAACGTTTGCGCGAGTCGAGCGGAGGGCGCGCGTTATTGATGGTTTCGATGAAAACTTTTGCGGCATGTTCGGCTTCCTTGCGGGTCTTGAATTCCACGCCGCCGACGCCTTCGTGTCCGCCGCCCTTAAACGGTTTGAGCATATTGCCGACATGCACCAGTCCGCGCCGGCGGAGCGAACGCGGCCATGGATTGATGCCGACATTTACATGATATTGCCCGTCGCGGTCGCTCAGGCGGACGAAATACATCGCCTTGGGGAAAACATATTGGGCCGTATAATGGGCAAACGTTATATCGACGTCGGTGCGGTCGATATAGCATACGCGGCCCACGACGGTCGCGTGCTTTTTATAAAACGCGATTCCTTTTTTGTCTTGTTCTTTCACGAAACGAATGAGTTGTTTCACTTTCGGTTCATTCGCTATGCTCGCAAGCGGCCGCTCGGAGAGCGCTTTCACAAGCCATGCATTCTCGGCTTTCGTGTGGCTTTGGCGCTCGATATATTCATTGACGCGGAGCGCCGGCTCTTTGAGCTCGATCGTCTGCTTGGCCGACTTGTATTGCGCGCCGTCGATAACGTCGAGCCATTTTACGAGCTCACTAATATGCTGCGGGGCCTTCCATGCAAAATCTTTTTGGAGCGAGGCGCATACGAGATGGCAGCATGACGGATACTGCGGTTCGAGGCGGTGCTGCCGGTCGGCGCGGAAGCGCTTTTCCCATTCCGGTTTCTTGAAGGTGGTTGGGTGGTGCTCGAACCACCACGCCGCCGCGGGATGGTACAAAAAATCGACGATGATCGGCGGATTCCGCCGGCCCCGGAAAAGTTTATGCTTCTCAAAGAATTTCTCATCAAGCCAGTCTTCGAGGAGATAGTAATTGACGGGCGTAAAATGTTCGATGTCGTCGCCGCGGCTCCGCAGGAACGCAAGCATCACGGCGGCACAGGCGCGGCCGTCAAAATCATTATGAAAATAAATGTCGTAGATCACAGTTCACTAATATACTACAATTTATTCGGCGAGATAGCCTTTGACCTGGTTCACGAATTCATGAATATCCATCCCCTTTTGCATCACGCCGGCGGCGCCGAGCTCCTTCAGCGCTTCATCGGAAAGTCCGGCGATGTTGCTTTCGGCGTAGGCAGTGAGGAACACCACCTTGAATCGGCCGTACTCTTTGGTCATTTTGAGTTTGGCAAGGACCTCCAAGCCATCCATGTCGGGCATTTTGACATCGAGCAACATGAGGCTCGGAAGTTCTTCTTTTACGGCTTCGAGTGCCGCCGGCCCGTCTGTTGCGATGCGCACCTCGTACCCGGCTTTCGTAAGGACCTGGCGATAGAGACTGATAATTTCCGGTTCGTCGTCGACAAGTAAGATCGTTGCGAGCGCTTTCATTGAGCTTATTCTAGCACAAAATCGGCGGATTATGCCGACGGCCTATTGAACGGCACCATAAAGACGAACGTGCTCCCGATCCCCGGAGCGCTTTCCTGGAGGGCGATGTCGCCGTGCATGGCTTGCATCAAAAGTTTTGAAACATACAAGCCGAGGCCGCTGCCGTATTCGGTCATCCTGCCGAACGACTTCGCGGACGTCTGGAATTTTTGGAACAACGTTTTCTGGGCTTCGGTGTCGATGCCCATGCCGGTGTCGCGGATGTAGATCTTTGCCATTTCCTTTTCGGCTTCGATCGTGATCGTGACGCCGCCCTTTTCGGTGTAATGCAAGGCGTTGCCAATGATGTTCATGAGTGCCTGGCGGAGCGCGCCCACGTCGACGAACACCGTCGGAAGTTCTTGGGCCGGCTTCTTGACGGTGATGGTCAAATTTTTCTTTTCGAAGGACGGCTTGATGTCCTTCACGATATTCTCAATGATGTTTTCGATCTTTGCGGATTCCGGTTTCAGGTCGATTTTCCGTTCGAGGCGGATCGAATCCAGGAAGCCATTTACGATTTCGAGGAGCCGGATGCTGCTCTCGTGGATGCTCGTCGACATCTGCTGGACCGTATCCCGCATTTTAGAAAGATCGTGCTCCGAATGCACGGTGTCGAGAATCAATTCGGCGTTGCCGCGAATGATCGTGAGCGGCGTCCGCATTTCATGCGAAGCGATCGACAGGAATTCGTCTTTTGACTGCTCAAGGAGCCGTTCGTTCGTGATGTCGCGAATCCACAAAATGATGCCCTCAAGTTCCGGTCCTCGGCCGGCGATGGCCCGGAACGTGAGGCTGAAATATTGCTCGCCGAGGCGCCCTTCAAACGTGTACGACGTGCTGCTTTGCATGTGGAACATGACTTGTTCGCGGTTCAGCCCCGGGAAGAGCGTTCCGATTGTCGCGAGGCCGCCCTGGTCGCCTTTCGGCTTGAAGGCTTCCTGGATGAATTTATTCATGAAAATGATCTTATCGTTTCGATCCATGAGCAAGACGCCGTCGGGCATGCTGTTCACGATGATCGCGAGCCGCATGCGTTCGAGCTCGATGCCGCGGTACATGCCGCGATAGCGGTTGCTCAAAGCGTTGAACGCCCGTGCGAGCGCCTGCGCTTCGGCGCTGCCGGCAACCGGCATCATGTCGCCGAAATCGCCCGTAGACATTTTTTCTATTCCGCGGCGCAGGGATCGCATATCGGCGTTCACGGCATACATAAGCCACCCTCCGAGTATGAGGATGATGGCTGCGGCGGCCGCGTCAACAATGGTTGCAAAGCGCGCCTCCCGGAATACGCTTCCGGCAGGAGCCCACGGGATGACAAGGTGAAATCCGATCGCTCCCACGGCCACAACCGTTATGGCAAAAACCCAGCCGCGGAGCGGAATGCTGCGCTTCATATATTGTTATGATACCACACCGTTACCGCCCGGCAGGGCCGGGTCCGGCAAGATTGGTCACAATTTCGGCTTCGTTTTCGAGGGCGAACTCCATCCGCTCAAAGACGCGCTGAGCCGTACGGAGCGAAAGCCCGACGCCGAATTTCTTTTTTTCGAGCGAAAGAACTTTTTTGAACATTTCCGAGGTGATGATGTTGCGGAGGCGCTCGTTGATGATTTCGTTGAGCCGCGCTTTCTGCGTCTCATCGATCTGGCCGCGATATTCCTCGAGGAGCCACTCGCGGATCCGTTCCACTTCGGACGTCAGGCTGACTTCGGGGTAATGTTCGATGTCGTTGAACACTTCGGCGATTTCATGCCGGCGCTCGATGATGTCGTTCACGAATTTTGCGATTTTGGCCGCTCGCACTTTCCAGAATCCCACGCCGCCCAAGCGGTACGGCCGATGCAGAAGGTTTTCAAAAACTTCGCCATCGATGTTGTTGGCAAGCCGCTGGGTGAGGAAAAAGGCGAATCGCTTGGTCTCTTCGGACGAATAGCCGCGGAGGAAAAGGTGCGTGAGCGCCATCGAGAGCGCATCTTTTTCTGCTTCGGCGCCAGCCCATTCTCGGTACAAGTGCTGGGACAAGCTCACCGCCGCCGGTTCATCCGCCGAATCCTCGGTTTTCACGATAATGCCATCTTTCAAATAGAAAATTTTCTGGGCGTCGCGCAAGCTCCATGCCTCGTGGGTCACCATGATGACGGTCTTATGATCCTTTTCGTTGAGTTCCTTTAAAAACGCGAGTACATTATTGGCGTTCGCCGAATCGAGATTGCCGATCGGTTCGTCGGCGATAATGATCGGCGGATCGTTCGCAAGCGCGCGGGCGATGCCGACGCGCTGCTGCTGGCCGCCGGACAATTCGTGCGGGAAGCGCTCCGCGAGATGCTCAATATCGAGCCGCTTCAGGAGCTGCATGGCCGCTTCGCGGCGCTTGGCAAGCGATACGCCGAAAAACGTCATCGGGAGGGCCACGTTGTCTACCACCATGAGCGACGGAATGAGGTTGAACTGCTGGAAAACGATACCGACGCCGATCTGGCGGAACACGGCAAGTTCACGCTGGGAAAAGCCGCTGATATCGCGGCCGCTCACGAGGATCTTCCCGTCCTGGCCCTGCTCGATGCCGGAGATGAGGTACAGGAGCGTCGTTTTACCGGATCCGGAAGGACCGAAAAACGAAACGTACTCGCCGGGCTGGATTTCGCAGGAAACATCGCGCAAAGCCTGCGATTCGTTCGGCTTGCCGCGATTATACCAGAAGTTTACGTGATCGAGTTGGATGGCTGGCGGCGGCATGGTTATGAAGTCGCCGCAGCGTGCGGCGCAAATTTTTCGACGGTATGCATCACGTCTTCCGACATGCTGTTGCTCTTCACGATGATCGCATCAACGCCCACTTCCTCGATCCGCTCCAGAATTTCGCGGTCCCCGTTGCTTGTGAAAAGAACGGTTTTGACCTTCGCGAGTTTTGGATCGCTCTTGATGCGCTTCAAAAATTCGAAGCCGGTTTCCATTTTTGCGACATTTGCGTTGTTATGGCTTTCGCGCAGGGGCATGTCAAAGAAGACGATGTCCGGCCGCAGATCGTCGGAGACAAGATACGGCTCAGCTTCTTCCACGGTCGCGCTCGTTGCGACGCTGAATTCGGCTTCGAGCCCGTGGAGCCAGAAAATGTCGCCGAAAAAAATCCGCATCATGTCATTGTCGTCCACGAAGAGAATCTTTATTTTTTTCTTTGGCTCTGGCATGGGAGTGGAATTTTTATTTCTGGAGGAATGCGGCCTTCGGGGAAAGCGAACTCGCACGGCGGGCCGGTATGAACCCGGCTGCGAGGCCAATAATTGCCGAAACGCCGATCACGAGCCCGAGGAACCACGCCGGCGAAACAAACAGCTGGAACGCCGTCCCGCCGTAGTGCTGCGCGATGAAACTCACGATAAAATCAAGGACTTGCCCCACGCCGACGCCCAAAATGATGCCGACGACGCCTCCGGCAAGGCCCATGACGAGCGCCTCGACGAGGAACAGCCGCCGGACGTCTTTGTCGGTCGCGCCAAGCGCTTTCATGACGCCGACTTCATAGGTTCGTTCCAGAAATCCAACGATCATCGTATTGAACATGCCGATCGCGGAAACGATGAGGGCGGCGATGCCGAAGATGCCGAGGATGAGCGTGATGATGTTGGTCACTTGCTGGGCCTGACGGACCAAATCGATATGCGCGGAGATGAGGAATCCCTGAGAAACGAGCGAGCTGCGGAGGTTTGGGAGCGTCGCATCGTTTTGCGACTCAACATAAATCTGCTTGTAGGAAGGCGCCGCCTGCGGGAAGGACGATGCCGAAACGATCGCGGTCGGCGCTTCGCCGTCATTCACCACGACGCCCGTAATCGGCAGTTTCTTGGTGGAGACATTCTGCATCACCGGGCCGCCTTTCGGATCCGGATAGAACGCGGTTATGACCACCTGCTGCCCGATGGTCGCGGGCGTTGAAGACAAGGCGAGAAGCTTGAGTGCTTGGCTTGAGATGACCACGCCTTCTCCTGAGCCGAAACCCTCGCCGATATCCGGCACCAGGCCGGAAAGTTTGAAATAATTGCCGTCGACGCCATCCACGAGAATCAATCCCGGCGCCTTGTCGTCGATCTGCACCGAGCCGGAAAACTCCGCAACGGGACTCACCACTTTTGCCTCGGGTAATTTTGAAATTTGATCGATCCTTGCCTGATCGATAACAAGGTTGCTGTCGGAAGGATAGGTGGCGTTGCACGTGATGAGCGATTCGGACGTCGTAATCAACTTGCCGAGCAGAATGTTCTGGAGCCCATATCCAAGCGACACCAGGATGACAACGGTCGCAATGCCGACCGACGTTCCCAAGATGGTAAGCATCGTACGAAGCGGCTTTGCAGAAAAACTGCGGACGGAAAGCCGGATCAAGTCGCGGACGCCGAGCTGATGAGGAACGACTTCGATGGGGTCAAGCATGGCTGTTCACGGCTCCCGCGGTTACGGGACCCACGAGGGTTTTCACGACTTCGACGAGGTCTTGTGGCAGGTTTTCGGCTTTATGGATGAAACGCTCGGCGCCTTTTGCAAGCGCTTCCTTTTCAATCTCTTCTTCCGAATGGCCGGAAAAAACGAACACCCGGAGGGCGGTTGTCGCAGCATCCTTCTTTATTTTTTCGAGAAGCTGGAAGCTGCGCTCCGGAGGCAATACGACTCCCCCGCCGGCCTGAGGCAGGGAAAGATCCAGAAAAAGAATATCGGGCCGCGTCGCGGGGTTAAAGATGAGCGCTTCGGCTTCGTCAAGGCTTGCCGCGAGGGCAAGTTCGCAATGGTTTTCGAGGTTGTAGATCCAAAAAATGTCTTGAAAATAGAGCCTGATGATCTCTTCGTCGTCTACCAATAATATTTTCGTCTTGCGCTCATCGGGCATTATTTCTGTATGTTATGCACGAATTGGAAGGTGTTTTCAAAGTTGTTCAGGATGACGTCGAGGATCGACTGCGACTGCTGGGACACGATGATGGTCTGCGGCGGATAGGCCGTGGTGTTTGATGCCTGGTCGGTCGAGATAATCTGGAGGCGGTACACCGAGCCCGGAACCAGATTCGGCACGATTGCGACGTGGCTCGTCACGAAGCTCGTGAGGTCTTGGACGGTGTGCGAGAACGTTGAAGAGCTGTCGCCGACGCCTTGATCATATTTTACCACAGAATTCGACGGCTTGTCGGTAACCCATCCGACGATGGCCTGCGCGACCGTCGGCGTTTGCGGATCGATAATCGTTTGGATCCTGATGTTCGAAATAACCGGCGGCGTGGTGTCGACCGTCGTCCGCACGGCGATCGGCGTTGCAGCGGCGACGGTGTTGCCGGCCGCCGTAAGGCCCGATACGCTTACGGAATAGTTTGTCGCCGGCGTGAGGTTGGAGACGGTAACGCTATGGAGCTTCACCATGGCCTCGTCGGTGATCGTCTGTGAAAGCCCGGTCTTTGTGTCTTTATACTGCACGATGGAATTCGTGAGCGAATCCGTGCTCCACGAAACCTGGAAGCTCGTCGGCGTTATGTTCGAAATCTGCGGCGTGACTTTGGTCGCGGCCGTCGTGAACGTCACATCGGCGCTCTTGCCGAAAACGCCCGGGATGCTGAACGATTCCGCCATGACATGATAGGTCGTATTCGGAACCAGTCCGGTAAGATCGAGCGAGTGCGTTATTGTTTTATTGTTGACATCCGAGACTTGGCTCGCGTACGAACTCGACGACGACCCGGCGTTATAGTCGGCTTCCGTTGCATAGAACACGACGGAGTACGATTTGATATTCGTGGTCCAGCTTACGGTCGCGCCATTCTCCCCGACTTTCGTTACGGTCGGCGCGCTCAAGAACGGCGGGACGAGGCTCGGAAGAGCGGATGCGATGCTGTTTTCGATTTCCTGCTGGAACTGGTATGCATTCTCAAAGGTAGTCGACGCCGGAAGGTTCGCTTCGGTGAGGAACTGGGTTGCGAACGTACCGTCGGTGGTCGTCGCAACATTGCCGGATTGGTCGATCGCTTTCGCGTTAAAGTGGTATGTCGTCCCCATAATGAGGCCCTTTGCCTTAATGGAGTGAAGCGTCGAGAATGCTCCATCGGCGGCGGCATAGGAATAATCCGTCGAAGAGCCGTACTGGATGATGCCGATGGACGGCTCGTTGGTCACAAAATTCACCGTGGCGTCGAACGGCGTCGTTGTGGCGGTGAGTTGGGAAATTTTCGGCGGCGTGGTGTCTGGTGCCGGGAACGGAGACCCGACGATGATCGTCTGCGTGGTATTCGGCGCGAGCGTTCCGAAAGAATTATCGCCCGAAGCCGTTTCCGCTCCGGCAGCCGAATCAGATCGGACGCGGAAGTAATACGTGGTGGACGCCTGAAGGTTTGCAATAGTCACGGCGTGATACGTGGTGAGCGTCGGATCCTGAACGGTGCTTGTCGTGTAGATTCCCGAAACAAGGCCGTAATCAACTTGGCTCGTGGAAAGGCGATCGGTTGACCACACCACGATGGCGGACGAGTCGTTCACGATCGGCACGGTGATGCCCGAAATCACCGGAGGACGATGGTCGGTCGTCGTGAAGTTATAATAGCGTCCCGCGTTATTATCCACGTGCACATTGTCCGCGGCATCGTCAGATTCGAGATAGAAATCATACGTCGTCCCCTGCGTGAGCCCGCTCGCGGAGACCGAATGGGTGAAGGGCGCCGAGCCTCCCACGAGCGTCGTCGTGCCGACGCCGATGATGTTCGTACCGCCGACGTTCGGCTGGAAATAATGGACGAATGAGTTGGAATCCATGGTGGTCTGCCATCCGATGATCGCTTCAGTGTCGCCGAGATACGTCGTTGTGACATTCGAGAACAATCCGGCGTTCGTCGTGAACGTTATCGGGTTTGATTTGTCGGTCGCGATGTTGCCGGACGCGTCCGTTGATTGCACGTAATAGTAGTATTGCGTGCCGGTAGCGAGGCTCGTGATCGTCACCGAATGGACGTAGGGCGTCGAGGATCCGCCGACAAGCGTCGCCGATCCGGTGGATGACGCCATCGAACCGGTTGACGTGCCGTAGAAGACAAACGAATCGGCGTTGATGTCGGTATTCCAGGTTATGAGCGCCGTCGTGTCGAACGGCGTCGAAGAAACGTTCGAAATGACGGGCCCCGGCGATTGCGTGGTCGTGAACGACTGTTCCGACGATGTGCCGACGTTATTCGCTGCGTCGACCGATTGGGCGATGAAATAATATTTGGTATTCGGCGTGAGGCCTCCGAGCGACACTGAGTGCGGCGACGTTACAAAACTCGTATCGGTGATCGAACTCGAGGCAGAATACATGCCGGTCGACGTGCCGTACAGGATCTCGGAATTCGCCGGCTTGTTCGTCGACCAAGTAAATCCGGCGGTGTTTTGGTCTTTGACCACGACCGAGAGGTTCGAAATGACCGGAGTCGTGTTGTTCGTCGTAAAGAAGGAATAATACGCTCCCCCGTTTTTGTCGATCGTTGAATTGCCGTATGCGTCAACTGATTGCACGTAGAAGTAATAGGTTGTTGACGGAGCAAGGTTGGTGATCGTCACCGTATGGAAGTACGGCGTTGACGTTCCGCCGACGAGGTTGCTCGTACCGGCGGAGAGCGAAAGCGACGTCGTGGCGTTGCCGTAAAACACGTGGGAGTCGGCATTCGTATCGGTGTACCACGTGACCGCGGCGCCGAAGTCCGACGTTGAAGCGATCGTCGTGGAAGAAATCCTCGGACCGAGCGGTTCAATGGTGGTGAACGAGTTTTCCGATGATTGCGCAGTGTTGCTCGCGGAGTCAATCGAGCGGACGACGTAATAATACTGCGTGTTGGGCGCGAGGCCGGACAGGGTGACCGCGTGCGCGGAGACCATCGGCGACGTATCGGAAATTGCCGTGGACGACGGATAACTGCCCGGCGCAGTTCCGTACAAAACCTGCGAGTTGGCGAGCTTGTTCGTCGACCACGTGATCGCAGCGGTCGAGCTCGTTATGGAAGACGCCTGGATGGAGCTTATGACCGGCGTCGATGAATTCGACGTGATGAAGGAATAGTAGGCGCCGCCCTGATTATCAATGGTTGCGTTGTTGCTCGCGTCAACCGATTGCACGTAGAAGTAATAGGTTGTTGACGGCGTGAGGTTGGCGAGTGTTATCGAATGAGCGTACGGCGTCGACGATCCGCCAACCAGCGCGTTGGTTCCGGCAGAATTGGTGAACGACGACGTCGCCGTTGAATAATAAACATGCGAATCAGAATTCGTGTCGGTGTTCCAGGTTATCGTGGCGCCGAAGTCCGACGTCGAAGCGACGGTCGTGGAAGAGATCTGCGGACCCGGCAAGGTGAGCGTCGTAAATGTTTGTTGCGTTGACGTCGACGTGTTCCCATACGGGTCGGCTGAAATGACTTTGAAGTAATATGTTTTTGCGCTGACGAGGCCTGAGAGTGAAACGCTATGGGAAGTCACCGTGGTCGTTGCGACCGCCGTCGACGACGGATAGGAGCCGCTCGACGTGCCGTAAATCACCTGGGAGGTCGAAAGCTCGTCGGTATTCCACGCAACCGTCGCAACGGTCTGTCCCAAGGTTGGCACGGTAATATTCGAGATCACGGGCGGCGTTGTGTCGGAAAGCGTGTGGAACGAGTAATAGGCGCTGCCGTTATTGTCGGTGGTCACGTTGCCAAATCCGTCGTTCGCCTGCACGTAATAATAGTAGGTCGTTGAGGGGGCAAGGCCCGTGATGCCGATCGCATGAGTCGTAGAGGCGTCCGACACTTGCACCCCGGTGAACGTCGAAGCGTTTGTCGACGTTGAATAATAAACGTTTGAATTTGCCGTCTTGCTCGTGGTCCATGCGATCGTAGCACCGGTCGTTGTGATGTTTGTGCTCGTAACTCCGGAAATAACCGGACCGAGTTGGGACGTCGTAAAGAACGATTCGCTTGTCGTCGCCGCATGGCCGAGCGAATCGACGGACTGGAGATAATAATAGTAGGTCGTTGACGCAAGGAGGTTGGTGAGGACCACTTCCGGCGTCGTCGTGAGTGAAACCGTGCTGGAGACAGAACTTGTTTCGTTGTGCGAGGTAGTGCCATAGAAAACCGCCGAGTTAGCCGCTTTGTCGGTCGACCATCGGATATCGGCGGAATTCTGGGTCGGGGTCACCTGAATGTTTGAAATAACCGGCGGATTGCCGTTCGTTGCTTGGAAGCTGTAATAGGCGCCATTGTTGTTGTCGATCGTCGTATTCCCCTGCGCGTCGGTCGACTGCACGTAGAAGTAATAGGTTGTGGACGGCGTGAGGTTGTTCAGCATTCCCGTGTTCACATAGGGCGGCCCCGATGTTGCCACGGCGGCAACAATCGAAATCGGGAGTGCGAGCACCGGCGACTGAGACCAATAAACGTAGGAGGACGACGGCAGAATATTGGTGTTCCACGTCACGATCGCCGACGTATCAGAAGGATTTGCGGCAACCGAAGAGATTGCCGGACCGCCGTTATTCCCCGTGGGCGTGATGAATACCTGCTGAGTGAAGGCCGAAATATTTCCCGCCGTGTCTTCAACGCGAAGCTTATAATAGTAGACGGTTGTCGACGAAAGCCCGGTATCAACGTAACTATTGGTGCTCGACTGAGAGATTGTGGCGAGCTGTGAAAACGCGCCGCCCGTCGAGCGGAAAATATCATACTGCTTAAAGTTGCTGATGCTACTCGTCGCCCAGGAGAGATATGTCTGATAATTGTTCAGCGATTTATTTGAAATATCCTTTACGATAAATCCGGTCGGGACTGCGGGGCCGGACACGGTCTGATACGTATCGTTGCCGTACACGTCGCGGAGTTCAAGATAGAGCATGGGGCTGCTCGTGGACGAGAATGTGACCGGGAAACCGCTCGTGCTTGTCGAAGTCCCGCCGACAACGGTAAAGGCGAGTGTCGACGTCGGCGTCGATGTGGTGAATGATGATCCGGAAATGCGGTACAACAGATTTGAATCGTCAGAAAAATTGAAGCTTATGGTTTGCGCGCCGGCGTCCATGGTGACAGCGTTCACGACCGGCGCTTTCGTGTCGAGCATAAATGCGCTTGACGTGGCCGAGGCAAGATTATTCGCGCCCTGGTGGTCGTCGACGGTCACTTTGATGAGCGCGCTTGCATTATACGTTCCCGCGCTATCGATGGCGGCATTCCAAATCGTCGTTGTCGTCACGTACGTCGTTGTCCCCGTGAGCGTAATGTCGCCAATCGAATTTACAAACGCGGTAGACGTAGCCCACGTCGTTCCGCCATCCAAGGAATAATAGATGGTCGGCGTGAGTGTGGACGTGGCATGCCCTCCTGATGCGTTGTCGGTGTCCTCGTCCGGATCCCCTACTGAATACTGGATTTGGATGCGGCCGGCGTTCGTGGAGCTCGTCGTGACCTCTGATGCCGTGAGCGGCGTCGACGTACTAAACTGCGGAGGAGCGTTCACAACATAATTAATGGACGTCGAAGATATCGACGGCACGCCATTGCCGTTCGATGTAAGGGATACCTTATATTGGAACCATTGATTGCCGGTGCTGGTTTCCATGGAAGCCGGCATCACCGTGGACGGGCACGTCACCACGCCCGCGGACAACGTACAGCCGGCGGTGGCATCGGTGAAATTCGTCCACGACGACGAAGCAACTGCTGCCGTCGTGGATCCCGTCCGGAGCGAAACCGTGAGCGTCGTGCTCGCCGGCAACGTTCCCTCATACCACGAAAGCGCGCCCATGGTATTTGCCGTCGACGAGGTGTTGTACATCGATGACGTGAGCGATCCGCTCGCGACAACGGTGACATAGCCGATGCTCACGCTCTGGAGTATCGGCGTCTGGACGAGGCTGTTGGTCGAAAGCGTTGCTTGGTATTGAATATACGGATCGCCGTTGTTCACGCATCCGCCGGAAGCAAGCGAGCCGCCGCTTGAAATCGTACCGCACGAAGTCCATGCCGTTGCTCCGGTCATGGAACTATTGTTTGCGGAACGGGCCTTCAGGGTAATGGTCTGGAGGCCGTTTGAAGTCCACGACAAATTTCCCCACGACGAATTCGGCAGGTTAATGGCTGCGGAGGTAAACGTCCCGCTTGTCGAATACGACGAAAGCGGAACCCGAACCAGCGTTTGGGCGGTAATATCCGTGGCCCACAAGGAATTCGTGGATGATTCCGTGATTGCGAGATAAACGTTGTTATTCGCCTCGGTGTTATTTTCGTAGAAATAACCCACGACCTGGCCAGTGCTCGGGCTGACTTTTGGAATAAGCTGCAAGCCTCCGATCACATACACCGCACCGCTCAAAGCATCATAGGCTATGCCTTCCGGATTTGAGCTCGTAAAGGCGACCGAATACGTGGAGCTCGCGCCGGTTTGCACGTTCACTTTCGTGATGGTCGATGAATTTGAACTCTCAACCCAAACGGAATTAGTGGACGGATCAAATGTCGCCCCATACGGAACCGCGGTTCCCGGGAGCGAGGTCGTTGCAACAATCGCGCCTGATGAGTTCAGTCGATAGAGGGCATTTGACCAGCGGGACGGCGCCCAAATGACGTTATTGTAGGTATCAAAGACAAAATTATTTCCGGCAACAAGCGTGGGATTGCCAAGCGTGGTCGACGATATGAAAGCGCCGTTTGCAGCATTGAATTTATAAATTACGCCATTCGTGTCCCCTGCAAAAACCGAGTTCGAAGAAGGGTCAACGGCGATCGGATACGGGATACTCGCCCCGTTCGGGAAAGAAGTCGTGCTCACGATGAGGGCGGTGTTTGGATTTATCCTCGTCAGAATTTTATCGTTCTCCGCAACCCAGATTGCGGTATTCGAGGCATCAAACGCGATGCCGTCTGCGGCTCCCGTCATTGACGTTGTCGCGATAACAGCGCCCGTGGCCAAATTCAGCTTTGCCATCATCGTTGTTCCGCTCGCGTACCAGATGGCATTTGAACTTGGATCAAAGGCGAGACCTTCAATGTTGCTGTTGCCCGGATAGGTTGTGGCAAGCGCCGGAGTGAGGCTCACTTTGGAAATAGTTGCCGAGTTTGTATTTACCACCCAGATGGAATTGGAAATGGGATCCAGCGTGAGCTGTTGCGGAGAGGAACCGGTGAAAAAAACCGTGCTCGTCCCGGACACGGGGTTCACTTTAATCAAGCCTCCGGTTGAGCCGTTTGTATAGGCGACCCATATCGAATCCGTAATGGGATCAAACATCAGGTGATCTCCTCCATAACTCATGCCGAGGGATACCGACGTAGTCGCGCCGGTGTTCGGATCAAATTTCCAAAGGGATGTTCCCGAGCCGCCAACCCAGATGAAGTGGTTAATTGAGTCATAGGCGACACCGCGCGGATTTGCGAAGGTCACAAATGTGGTGCTTGCGCCAGTTTGTACGTTATACCGGGTAACGGATGACGATCCGTTGTTTGCGATCCACATATTATTGGTATTGGGATCAAAGGCGAGTCCCCAAGGAGCACCTCCAACGCTGACCGATGACGTTGCGCCGCTTGAAAGATTATAGGTCGTCGCATTGGTGCCGCCGTTATTTGTGATCCAAAGGGCATTATGGAAGGAATCATAGGTAATGGCCCAGGGGCTGTTCAGTCCTAGGTTGGAGATCGAGGTACTCGTGCCCGTCACCGGGTTTATTTGGACCAACGTATTGCTTGCCGACCCAAGCGTCCAAAGCGAGTTGGTTGAGGTTTCGTACATAAGCTCGCGATAGCCGGCGCCGCTTGGAAGGCCTGGCTCCGTGGTGCTCGCGCCGGTTTGCGGATTATATTTAACCATCTGCCCAACCAGATTGAGGGTCCAAACGGAATTGGTTGATGATTCATAAGCGACGCCGCGAGGACTGGTTACGGCGATGTCCATTCGTGACGGCGTTGCCGCCTGCGATGTAAGCTGCACGCCGGGCGTGGTTGCTCCGTTTCCTTTAAACGTTAGAAGAACCGTGCCGATGTCATAATCGGAACCTCCCGGAATCCCAATGGTTCCGGTCGCCGCATAGCTTCCTGCGGCAGAAGCAACATTGTCTTCCACGAGACTTGTTCCAAACGTGGCCTCCGCCGTCCAGCCGGATGCTGGAGCCCATGACGTTGCGTTTCCATAAGAATCTCCCGCAAATCCCCAGAGCAACTCGCCGGGATTATGCGCCGTCGCCGATCCGCTCGTCCATGATGCTCCCGTTTTGTAGCCGTTGTCATGCGTTGACGACGCATCGAACGGCGACACCGGCACGACGCCGCTATATTCACTCGCGACGATAGCCGCGGAGCCGAAAGCAAATGTGGTGCTCACGGTTGTTATTCCTGCCGGAGCATTGGCAAGATAATAAACGTTCGTGACCGTGCCGCCGGTGAACGACGAGGAAGCGGCCAGCACATAGGTGTCGTGTAAATTATCGGTGGGCTTTTGGACGGCACCATTTGATTGGATGCCGATGACGAGCAAATCTCCTTGATTCGTCGAACTCACATTCAGCGAAACGGTTGTTCCGCCTGCCAATTGATAAAGCGATTTGGTCTGCACGTTGATGATTCCTGTCGTCGTTGCATTTGAAAATGTTCCCGACAGAAACGCCGATCCCGATTGGACGCTCATCGCGCTCGACGTTGCAAGCGAAATATTCGATGCGCTCGGACTCACGCTCGTCGATGTTGAATATTGCGTCCAGCCGGTTTGATTCGTTGGGTGCGCGGCGGTTGATGCGGTCGATCCCCCGCTCCAGTTGCTTTGTGTGAATGTGTAGGTCGCCGCCTGTGCGATCTGAAGATTGATTACGACAAAAGCTGCGCCGAGAAAAAGCGCAAGCGCTCGAGCTGCTCTTTCCCTGAATAAATCTTTGTGCTTTAAAATTTTGGAGTGAATCATAACGATCTGCCGTTCAGGATGGCTTCCGTTCGTCACCGCTGCTGTTTTTCGCGTCTGCCATTCCACGTTACATAATAATTTTGACAAATAGGCAAGGAAAAAGAAAGAAAAACTGTGGAAAACTGGGCTCTGTAGAGGATCAATGCTCTTGAGCTAAAATTTAAATTTTGCTAAACATTGCTGTTTAGCATTCGCATTTTCTGCATTATCGGGTTCTCGATGAGTGTTTATCTGCCGCCGAAACCGATCAAACCGATTTTGAGCGCTACCGTTCGAGCGCCTTGATTCCAGGCAATATTGTGCCGCCAAGAAAATCCACCATCGCTCCCCCGCCGGTGGAAACAAAACTAAATTTTTTGTCGAGATGATAGTGCTTGAGGAACATCACCGTTTCACCGCCGCCCGCAACGCTGAATGCTTTTTTATTTCTCGCAATCGCGCGCGCAATGGCGATGCTTCCCTTTGCGTATTTCTTTTTTTCGATGAGGCCGAGCGGCCCGCTCCACAGGATTGTTCCGGCGGTGGAAATTTTTTTCGAAAACAACGCGAGCGTCTTTGGTCCAAAATCCAAAATTGCTTTTGCGCCCCACACAAAATCAAGAGGCAACACGACGCGATTTCGCGTCCGCTGCGACTTCATCATCTTTGCAAGCTGAGCCACGCTCGCCGGGTCGTTGTCTTGCACTGATTGTTTTACGTCAAAGCCGTTCATTTTTAAAATGGTATTCGCCGGACCGCCGCCGAGCAGAAACCAATCCGCTTTATTTTCAAAAAATGTAATGACGCCAAGTTTGTCTTCCGCTTTGGCTCCGCCGAGAATGAGCACGAAAGGATGCTTTGGATTCTTCATCGCGCGTCCGAGCGAAACGATTTCCTGCTCCAGTTCGAATCCGGCATAGCTCGGCAGAAATCGCGTGATTGCGGTAACGGATGCATTCGCGCGATGGCAAACCGCAAATGCGTCGTTCACGTAAATATCGGCGAGCGACGCAAGTTGTTTTGCAAATTTCGGATCATTCTTTTCTTCGCCGGGAATAAAGCGGAGATTGTCGAGGAGAACGATCGTGCGCGCCGGTGCCGATGCAACAAGCGACCGGATCGCCGCAAATTTGAAATCGCGCACAAACATCACTCCCCCGCCGGCAATTGATTTTTTTCCAAGCAATGCGGTGAGATGCGCGGCATTTTTGCGCAGGCTCAATTTCTTTTCAAAACCATGCGGCCTTCCCTTGTGGCTCACGATGACAATTTTGCAATTATTCGTTAATAGAAATTTAATGGTTGGAATTACGGCTTGCATCCGCCAATCGTCTTCCGTATTAAAATCGAGCCGCAGCAAAACCGTTTTCTCCCGAATAGCCGACGGTACGGCTTTGCTTAAGAAGTGAATCATATAACGGATTCTACCACGATTACGGGCGCGGGCGGCTATTTGCGCAACCGCGCGTAGATATCGGCTTCAATCGCCTCTCGTGCCTGTCCGAATTTGGTGCGGGAATATTCTTTAAGCTTTTCCGCAAGCGCCTTATCCCCGCCATTCCACGACGCGGTTGCAATGCGAAGATTAAAAGGTTTTGAAGCCTGGCCGTTGATGAGGATTTTGGCGTAGGCGTTCAAATTATCAATATTTAATAAATCGTTCTGGTCAAAAATCGGTTCAAACTGCTTTACCAGGAACTCCGCATCCTGTACGCCGACCCGGAACACGATTTCCGAACCGACATTGCCGAAAACCGCGTCTTTTATCGTGTCGGTCAGCTGGGCGATGAATTGGTGCGCCATCGTAAGGTTGAGGCGGTACTTGCGGGCCTCGGAAAGGATCGTGGCAATGGAATCCGTCGTGAAGTTTTGGAATTCATCGATATAGAGGTTGAAGTCCCGGCGATTGTCGGCGTTCGGGATGTCCACCCGCGAAAGGGCTGCCATCAGGATTTTGCCGGTAAAGATCATGCCAAGAAGGCCGGCATTGATGTCGCCGATGCGGCCCTTCGAAAGATTAATAAGGAGGATTTTGCCCTGGTCCATCACGTCCCGGAAATTGAATGCCGAATGGGGCTGGCCGATGATCGGGCGCATGTAGTCATTCGAAATGAAATTATTGAACTTGGACGTGATATACGGCGTCATATTCGCGAGCGACGCTTCGCCGCCGGCCTTCACCGCTTCTTTTTCCCAAAAATCGATGACGACGGGGTTGTGGATGCGCGCGAGCTTGCGCAAACGGTAGGCGCTGTCGGTAAAGATGCGCGGGATTTCCATGAGTGTTGCCGGCTCGTTCGGCATGTCTTCCATAAGAAGCAGAAGCGCATTCCGCATATACTGCTCAAACATCGGCCCCATCGTCTCCGGCGGGAACAATTTGTTGAAAATGCTCTGCATCTCGTTCACGATAAACGTCTTTTCTTCCGGCCGGTTGAAATTAAAGTCGAGCATGTTCAAACCGAGCGGCCGCTCCAAATCTCCCGGATTGAAATAGATCACGTCATCCATGCGGCTCGGCGGGATGAAGCCGAGCGCATTTTCAACGAGATCGCCGTGCGGATCGACGATCGCAACGCCTTTCCCGGCGCGGATATCTTCGATGATCATGTTGCCGAGCAGGGTTGATTTGCCGGTTCCGGTCTGTCCGATCACGTACACGTGCCGGCGGCGGTCGTCGTCCGTGATACGGATGGGTTTGGCCTGTCCGCGGAACACGCTTTCCCCGATCGCCAAACCCTGCGACGGAAGATTGTCCGGCGGAGGCGCTTCTTTTGATTTGAGCCATTTCACATGCGGTGTTTCCGTCGAAGAGATCGGGAAATGGTAGAAGCTCGCAATTTCTTCGGCTGATAAAATCATCGATTGATTGCCGTCGAAAAGCCGATAGATGAAGTTGTTGATGATCCCCGACGGATTGCGGAGCTTGTTGATCTTGAATTCATTGCGCATCGAACCGCTGAATTGATTAAATCCGGCGCACAATCCGTCGAGAATATCATCTGCCTGGAACTGCGATCCCGCCGAAGCAATGAGGCGCACATTCACATTGAAAAGCGGCTTGGCGAGCTTGAGCTGGATCGCTTTGATCGCTTCGTCATCCACAATGCGGTCTTCGCGCTCGTCTGCTTTGCTCTTGGGGTTGAACGTATTCGAAACGTCAGAAAGGCTCACCGGAAATCCTTTGCCGAAAATCTTTTTGATCGGCTCCCCTTTCTTCAGCATGGTGATATAGCTTTGCGCGGTGCGCTTAAAGCTGCTTGACGCAGGCATGAGGATCATCTGCAGGGCAACACCCTCGCCCACTTCGTTCACTTTGGAAAACGCGCCGATGATCGATTCAAAAGAATCGACGCCGAGCTCAACGTAGCTTTTGATCGGCAATGCAAAATTATCCTTTTGGGAAACATACGCCGCGGCAGTCACGCCGTTCACGTTGAAAATATTAAAATCATCCCGCACGAGCTCGACGCTCGCGCCGTTCCACAACCCCTGAATCTGCTTGGCTGCGGTTTCGGAAGAACGTTTTGGGACGCCGAGATAAAAATGGATTTCCTCGCCGACGTGCGGGACGGCCATCTCGAGCGTCACCGGTTTGCCGATCGCAGCAAGGCTCGCAAGCAGTTGCTCAAAGTGCGCGAGCTCCGCTTTGAAATCACCGTGCTCGCTCGCTCCCGCCGAAGCTTGCGCGGAAGGGCCGCTTCGCGGGATTTTTATGAGAAATATCGACGTGGCAAGCGCCGCGGCAAGGCGGGCGCGAACCACGGTGCGCGCAATGAAATAAATTGCGATGCCGATGACTGCGGCTGTGATGATGGAAAAGAAAAGATAGAAGCCGAGCATGTATTCATTTTAACAAACAACCCTTCACCGCCCCGCGGAACAACCGTTATTTTACGATGCCGCGCCTTTGAAGCTCCGGATATAATTTCCCGGCAAGCGCGTCATGGAATGCGTCTTGCACGAAATATGGCGATTTTTTTGATTCATTGAGCGCTTTGCCGATGCCCTGGCGCAATGCGGTGTCGATGAGATATTCGATTTCGAGCTTCACTTCGGGCGAAGCGGCGTCGGCGTATGCCGGCAACGGATCTCGCGACGGCGCGGGCGGGGGTGTGGGAACGGCGGCCTGGTTGCCCGGCAAAACCGGAAACGCTTTTATGGATTCTTTGATGAGCGCGCGTTCGCTCGCATTATGGAACTCCGGATGTTCGCGATTTTGCCGTATCTCTGCGGCGAGCCGCTGCATATCGTGCTCGATTGACTGTTCAAATGAAATATTTTGGTCGGACATGTTATGTATAATAAAACTAATGAGCACATCGTCCCGCGTTTGGATCCTGGCTGGCATCCTTATTATAGCAACCTTCCTCCGCTTCCACCATTTTGCATCAACGCCGCCCGGACTTTATCCCGATGAAGCGATGGACGGCAACAATGCCGTCGAAGCCGTCCAGACCGGACATCTGCGCGTCTACTATCCCGAAGACAACGGCCGCGAAGGACTGTATGTGAATATCATCGCCGTCATCCTCAAAGTCTGGCCAGTCTACGAGCCCTGGGTAATCCGCTTGCCGGCCGCCGTCGCAGGAGTTGCAACGGTCCTCGTGATGTACTTCTTGGTTTCCGAACTCTTCGGCTACGAGATCGGCCTTATGGCTGCCTTCCTTTTAGCAACGTCGTTTTGGCATATTGATTTTTCGCGGATTGGGTTCCGTGCGATTCTCGCGCCGCTTCTTCTCGCGTGGGCGCTCTATCTTTTTACGCGCGCAATCCGCAAAGGCTCGATCCGCGAACTGCCGCCGTCATCGCCGTGGTACATTTCTCCCTATTTTTATGCGGCGATCGCGGGGATTGTATACGGCTTGGGGTTTTATACGTATATCGCCTACCGCATCACGCCGCTCCTTTTCCTTTTATTCATCCCCTTTTACAGAAAAAATCCCGGCTTCTGGAAATGGACGATCGTCTTTGTTGCCGCAACCTTCATCATCGCCGCGCCAATTGGATATTATTATGCCCAGCATCCCGCCGATTTCTTCGGACGAACGTCGGAAATTTCCGTCACAAATTCCGGCAATCCGACGATGGATTTCGCGGCGAACCTCGGCAAAGAACTTGCCATGTTCAATTTCCGCGGCGATGACAACTGGCGCCACAACCTGAGCGGCGCGCCGGAACTTTTCTGGCCGGTGGGCATCCTCTTTGTGTTTGGCATCATCCTCGGCGTCTATGCCCTTGTAAAAAAATCAAAACGCTCCACGCCGAAATCGATCGCATCGCTTCCGCCATTCGGCCTGTGGCTCATGTTCCTGTGGTTCATATTCGCCATCCTTCCGGCGGCGGCATCCGACGAAGGCATCCCGCATGCGCTCCGCTCCATATTGATGCTCCCGCCGGCAATCGTGTTCGCTTCGATCGCGGGCGTTTGGCTCTACGGCATTATTAAAGAGTATGGCAGCAAACGGGCGGCGAAATTCCTCATGGCTGCCTTTCTTATCGTTGTCGCATGGTTCGGGTATTACGAATATTTTATTTTGTGGGCGGAAAATCCCAATGTCGCGGGCGCTTTCAATGAAAATTACGTGCAGATCGGCCGCGAGATCAATGCTTTGCCGGCGAGTACGCCGAAATATGTGATCGTGACCGCGGGCGGCGTCCTTGCGCGCGGCATCCCGGTCCCCGCAGAGACCACCATGTTTATCACCGATTCATTCACAACACAGGACCAGATGACCCACAACATCCACTATTTGCTTCCGGACCAAGCTGATACGGTTCCCGTTGGAACGCCTTCGAACGAAATATTTTATATTGAGTAATCTACCCGCCGTTCAGCATGATTCCATCATAGTCATTACGACCATCTCGTCAAAACTTTTTTCATAAAAATTTAATAAAAAAATCGGGGCGTGAAATGGTTGCATTATGCTTTCTCTGTGATATAATGACGCCAGTTTAGCAGTTCAAACTTCACCATGGAGCGAGTATGCGCAGACTGCAGTGGCTGCTTTTGCCGTTTATCTTTTTAGGCGCCATATCGGCCAAGACGCAATCAGGAACCTTCACCACCTACACCATCACCTACCAAGGCGCAACCCGACAATTCTCGGTCTACCTTCCCCCGAAACTCCAAGCCGCGCCGGTGCCAATGGTTGTCTGTCTTCATCAGACCGTCAACGCCCCGGCAACGTCTCCGCCGCTCACCCAGTGCAAAGACACCTTGGGCTGGACACACTATGCGGACCGGTATGGATTCACTGTTGTCATGCCCGTTTCAACCTGGAACTCGGCAAAGAACGGCCAATGGTTCTGGAACGCCTACAACCTGTCGTCTCTATTCGTCAACCAACCGGCCCCCGATGACAGCGGTTTTATCCGAACCGTCATCCAAACCATCATGCAGCAGCCGCAAACCTACGGCCTGCCAGCAATCGATGCTAATCGAATTTTCGTGACCGGAATGTCGTCAGGAGCATACATGACCCATCGAGTCGGCATAGACTCATCGGATCTTGTTGCCGCCATCGGCCCGGTCTCGGGAATGGTTTGGGTAGACACGTCAAATCTTCCGAACGCAGCGTATCCCGTGTCGGTCATCGAGTATCATGGCGACACCGATTCGGTGGTTCCCTATTGCGGCGGCGTCGTAGCGGCCTGGAACGTCGTCGTTCCATCGCCAAGCGTCGATGCCGACGTAAACTATTGGCTAGCCCAAGACGGCATGCCGATAAATCCAACACCGCTCTGCAACGGCACGACGCCATCAAGCGCAACGTATGTTCTGAATTTCAAAACTGCCAGCACCGAAGTTGTGTTCGTTCGGGAAGTGAATTACGGCCACGTCTACGATTCATCGCTCACGCAAGCGCTGTGGGAATTCTTCAGCGCCCATTCGAACCAGCTCATCAAACAACCCCAGTGAAGTTTGTCGCAGTACGCATAAGACCCCGGATTGAACGGGGTCTTTTTTTGTATAAAATTAGGCCGCCTTGTTAGGGGCGGCCTCTATTTTTACTGGAGATACTTTCCTTTTTCGATCGGAATCGAAAAATCGGTTGATTGGAGGTTCCAGAGACGTTGATACATGCCG
>Ga0335069_10003647_pt1 | contig 23148 bp, 25 predicted proteins | sample Lox_Sample_11_FD_206714 | JGI IMG/M metagenome (GOLD analysis project Ga0335069, IMG submission 206714) | Soil microbial communities from Loxahatchee National Wildlife Refuge, Florida, United States - Lox_Sample_1.1 | ecosystem: Environmental > Terrestrial > Soil > Wetlands | place: USA... | reverse complement strand
TCCGCACTTCGTCTGCACCGACTGCGGCGACATCGAGTGCCTTCCGTCGCTCGCCGTGCGCGTCGTGGGCGCCGATGGCACACCGCGCGCGCTGGCGGAAAAGGCCGTCGAGGTGCAGGTCAAGGGCCTCTGCGACGACTGCGCGCCTTCTCGCTGAGTGGACCGGCCTCGAGCCGGACGAACCGCCCGTAGTGAGGATGGCGGGCGTCCTCGAAGCGCGTCTCGAAGAAGTAGGGCGCATCGGTCTCGGCACGCATCAAGACGGTGCCCGGAGCGGCGAACCACGCGTCCATCCGCTCGGTCCACGCCCGGTAGAGGACACGAGGCGGCGCGCTCATCGTGCGCTCGAGGGTCAACCGAAACGGCCGCGCAGACACGCCCGGCGGCGGGAGGATCGACAACGCACGGGCCGACAGTGGCGCGGTTCGAGGCGGGCTCACGCTCATTTGACCCCGTCGCCGCCGTGACTGGTTGACGGCGCGTCGCTCGCTCCCCAGGTGAAGACGAGCATGAACGCCTGCAAGACCCATCAGGATCACGGCCACACGCATGGCGCCGGCTGCGGCCACAAGCGCGTGAAGCACAACGGACACGAGGACTACCTGCACGACGGGCACATGCATCACGTGCACGGCGACCACATCGACGAGCACGAGCTCAGCGTCTCGCCCGGCAACCCGGGCATGTGCACGCAGGGCCACGCATGCGGCGCGCACCCTGCCGACCACAAGCACGGACCCGGCTGCGGCCACGAGGCCGTCCCCCACGAAGGCCACATCGACTACATCGTCGGCGGGCACCTGCACCACCACCACGGGTCGCACTGCGACGACCACGGGGCGGTCACGATCTCGGTGTGACTCAGGTTCGGCCCTCGTACCGACGCGCCCCGGCGACCACGACGTTCTTCAGGTGCATCGCCGCGCGCGTCCGGTGAAGGTCCGCGCGGTAGATGAGGCGGATGGTGTCGTTGACGCGCGGGAGCGAGCCGCCGAGGGGCGCGAGCGCCCCGGCGGTGCCGTACGCCGCCACGCGTGAGGGCAGGATGCCGATGCCCACGCCCTCGGCCGTCATCGCTTTCACCAGCTCCAAGGTGCCGCAGGGAAGGCGGTGTTCGGGGACGAGGCCTCGCTCGTCGAGCTTCGAGAGGATCTCTTGCGTCTGCGGGAGACCGTCGACGTAGACGAGCGGGCCACGGCGGACCATGGCGACTCCGGCGCGCCGGCCGCGGCGCGTGAAGAGGCCCGTCCAGTCGCGGAAGAGATCGACGAGCACGAGGTCCGGATGCGGCAGCGGGCGCGCGACGATTCCGAAGTGGACCTCGCGCCGCAGCACCGCCTGCTCCACGTCGCGCGATCGCGCAGTGACGAGCGCGAGCTCCACGAGGGGCAGCTCGCGGGCGACGCGCGCCACGACCGCCGGCATGAAGTAGATGGCGAGCGACTCCGGGCAGCCCATGACGAAGCGCCCGCGCTCTCCGCTCTCGAGCCCCGCGACCGCCTGCTCGGCGCGCTCCAGCCCCGCGAGAAGCTCGGTGGCGTGGTGCACCAGCTCCTCGCCCGTCGCCGTGATCGAGACGCCCTCGCGCGTGCGGACGAAGAGCGTCGTGCCGAGCACCTCCTCGAGTCGGCGCAGGGCGATGGTGAGCGCCGGCTGGGTGATCCCCAGCTCGCCGGCGGCGCGCGTGAGGTTCGCGTGGCGCGCGATGGCGAGGAAGTATCGCAACCCGGTGACGTCGAGGGACGCCATAAGCGCCACTTATAGTAGCCACGAAGGCAGCTCATTGGTCGGCCGGCGAGCAGGCGAGCATGCTTGTCCTCGCGGGTGCGGGCCCGCTCTTGTCTTGGAGGGAGCAGATGAATCGATCGGTCTTTCGTGCCGCCCTGCGCGCTTCCGCGAAGGTGGCCCTCGGGGCAGCGTTCGCCGGATGTGGCGGGATGGTGGGATCGACGGCGGAGCACGCCGCGCCCGAGGCCTCGACTCCGGTCGAAGCGTCCCCGCTGGATGCCGCGCAGCAGAAGGCCAGAGCATGTGACCCGCCGTCGTTCGACTGCTGCGTCGCCTTGCTCGAGGCCGTGCCGTTGAACGACGGCGGTTTCGCGTTCCCGGACGCCGCGGTGGGCAATTCCGAGGTCCACGCGTGCTGCGCGACGGTGATCGCGCGCCTGGACTCCGACGTCCGCCAGACGGTCGATCAGTCCGACGCAGCGACGGCCGAGCAGCAAGACGAGCAGACGGCCGCACCGGTGCGCTGGGCGTGCTGCCAGGTGACGCCGACCGAGGGTCCGACGTGCACGCCGTGGGGACCGCCGATGCCCCCCGAGATGCCCCGCGAGGTCGCATGACCGCCGCGATGCTCGATCTGCACACGGAGGCGCGGGCGCTCGCCGTATCGGTGCCCGCCCTGCCGCACCTCTACGTCTCGGCGCGGGCGACCTGGCTGGGGCGGATGGTCAACGAGCACGCATCGGCGCGCGTCTTCGAGGGACTCGCGCTGCAGATGGAGGAGGCGGGCCTCGAGCGCTCCCTCGTCAAATCGTGCCGGACGTTCGCGCAGGAGGAACGGACCCACGGTGCCCTCTGCGGTGCGGTCGTCGAGGCGCTCGGAGGGCGTGCCGAGGCTCCCGCGAGGCTGGACGAGGCGTTCCCGATGCACCGCAGCGTCGGCCCCATCGAGGGCGTCCTGCGGAATGTGCTCAGCATCTCTTGCCTCAGCGAAACGGTCGCGGTGTCCCTGATCGGAGCCGAGCGCCTCGAGATGCCGGCCGGTCCCCTGTGCGAGCTGCTCACGCGCATCTGGGCCGACGAGTTCGGCCACGCTCGGTTCGGCTGGAAGATCCTGCCGGACCTTCTACCGCGCCTCACGAAGAGCGAGCGTGAGCGGCTCCCCGCCTACCTCGCCGTCGCCTTCGCGCACCTGGAGCGCCACGAGCTCGCTCATCTCGCGCCGGTACGCCCGCCCCCCGAGGGAGCGGCGCTCGGCCTCTGCTCGGGCGTGGACGCGCGCGCACTCTTCTACGCGACCGTGCACGACGTCATCGTCCCCAGCCTCGAGGCCCTCGGCCTGCACGCGGCCCAGGCCTGGGCGCATCGGAGCGAGTGACGCCCCGCTTCACACGAGACCAGCGAGCAACGCGACGCCGACTAGCGCGAAGAGGAGCGCCGCGATCCGCTTGGTCAGGTGCGGGTCGAGCAGCTTCCCCGCGCGGTGGCCCAGGAAGACCGCGATGGTCGCCACCGTCCAGAGTGCGAGCGTCGCCCCGCCGAACACGACGTACGGAGCGTGATAGCGCGCAGCGAGGGCCGCAGTCGCGAGCTGCGTCAGGTCACCCCACTCGGCGATGAAGACGACGACGAAGGCGGGCCAGGCGGCACTGAAGAAGCCGCGCCCCTCTCCTCGGTCCTTCACGTCGCCCTCCGACTCCTCCTTCCGGCGCCACATGAGCAGCGCCGAGGCCAGGAACAGCGCGCCGGCGAACAAGTGCGCGGGCCGCGACGGCAGAAGCGAGAGGACATGGCCGGCGGCCACGGCGACGGCGCTCTGGATGGTCAGCGCCACCCCGGCGCCCACGAGCACGGGGAAGGGGCGGTGCCGGGTCGCCAGCACCAGCGCCGCGAGCGCCGTCTTGTCCGGCAGCTCGGCGACGAAGATGACCCCGAACACCGAGAAGAAGAGCGCCCAGCCGTGCATCTGGACCGCCGAGGCTAACGGCCATTCGCGAAACGGCTACGCGAGCGCGGCGTAGTGCCCCGCCTTGGTGCAGTTGGGAGCGAGCCGCGCTGAAGGCAGACGCCCTGTCGCTCATGACTGACCTGCTCGCCGGGGGTGCACCGCTTGCTAGCAGCCAGCGGGCCGAGCGTGACCGCACACTGCTGCGCACAGTCTGCTCCACGTCTTCGTCCCGCGCGTCGTCCAGGGATGCCGTACAACTAGAGATGGATGACGTTGCCGGCCCGCACCGCGGCCCGCCCCCGGGAGCCGGTCGTCGTCCTTCGCCATGCGCGCGGTCAGGCTCCGCTCGTGACGCGCGTGCGGAGCGCGCTGCTGCTCTCGTCGTTGAGTAGCCTGCGCACGCGCGGGTTGTTCGACCGCTACCTCGCCCAACTCCCGCGCGAGTTCCACGAGCCCGTGCTCGGCGCGGTGGCTGGTACGTGGCTCGAGGTCGAGATCGCCGCGGCGCACTACCGCGCCTGCAACGCGCTGGGCCTGAGCGTGCAGGAGCAGGTGGCGATGGGCGAGGCCGTGGGCGACGCGGTCAACGGCACCTTCATGCGCACGCTCTTGCACATCGCACGGTCCGCGGGCGTCACGCCCTGGGTGGTCCTCAAGCACTACACGAAGCTCTGGGAACGCCTCTTCGACGGCGGCGACGTCGAGGTGGACAAGCTCGGCCCGAAAGAGGCGCTCGTCCAGATGCACGGACTGCCGCTCTTCTCGATCCCCTACATCCGCGTGGCGGTGCGCGGGATGCACCAGACGGGCTTCTCGCTGTTCTGCACGAAGTGCTACATGACCGACCTGGGCTCGTCGCCGACGTCGCACGCGTATCGCGCTGCGTGGGTCTGACCTCACGAGCGTGGGGGCGCGGCCCTGATGGCTGCCGTCTCGTTGTTCGGCCCCATCGGCGATGGGACACTGAGCTTCGATGGCAGCCCAAGGTCCGAAGCGTACGAGGAGCGCTGAGCGTCCGAAGGGTCACGTGGTCCTCCTCGTCGAAGACGTCACCGACGTGCGCGTGGTGCTCGCCGAGATCCTCGTGCGCGAAGGATTCGCCGTCGTCGAAGCGAGCAATGGCCACGAGGCCGTGGTCAAGGCGCGCGCGGTGCGGCCTGACGCCATCGTGATGGACATCGTGCTTCCCATGCTCGGGGGCATCGAAGCCGCGCGGGTCATCCGCGCCATCGAGAACCTGCACGACGTTCCCATCGTCGCGCTCACGGCGCGCCCCGTCGGCACCTTCGACGAGCACGAGTTCGACGGCGTGCTCTCCAAGCCGTGTCTTCCCGAGGTCCTCGTGCGGCGCCTTCACGCCGTCATCGTCAGTAGGCGCAAACGATACTCCCCTTCGGGCGCGACTTGATGCGCATCAGGGTGTTCGCGATGGCCTGCTCCACTTGCTCTTGTCCGATGGATCGCAGGTAAGCGCCGTACTCAGCGAGGCGTGGACCCAGCACAGCGTCGGCGACGACACGCCCGTCGTCGAGCACCTGGACGTGCTCGGCGTCCTCGTCGGTCAGATCGAAGTTGATCGTGCCGCGGCACTTGGGCGACCCGCATCGGCAGGGATCGCGCCCCGGCTCGTTGTGGCTGACCCACCCGTAGAAGATCGTGACCTCCTCGCCCGGCGCGATGGGTCGCGTGCACTGGATGCGTCCTTCGCCGCTGGCGTAGAGCGCGGCGTTCGGGTCGCAGCTGTGGTTGCAGAGCCAGCCGCCGGGGACGCTCGTGTCCGGGATGATCACCTCGTTGCCCGAGAGCAGGGTGATCTTGCTCTCGGCCGCAGCGACGGCCTCGTCGCTCCGCTCCGGCACACGCCGCTGCTTGGGCGCATACGCGACGATGACCTCGCCCGGCTCGAAGCGCTGGCGCGCGAAGACTCCGCGCCCCGCGATCGCGCTGTTGCGGAACTGCACCGGCGACAGGCTGAACATCGCCTTCGCCGGACGCCGCTTGCCGCTCACAGCCGCCCTCTCAGCCCATCGAAGCGCAGCTTCCACACCATGCCGATGGCCTCGACGAAGATGCGCCTGCTCATCTTGGAGCGTCCCGCCGTCCGGTCGACGAAGACGATGGGCACCTCCTTGACGCGCATCCCCCTGCGGACCGCCCGGTAGGTCATCTCGATCTGGAACGAATACCCGTTGGAATGCACGTCGGCGAGGTCGATGGCCTCGAGCGCACGCCGCGAGAACGCCTTGTAGCCGCTGGTCAGGTCCTTCACCGGCAGCCCCAGGATGGTGCGCGAGTAGATGCTCCCGCCCTTCGAGATGAAGTGCCTGCCGATCCCCCAGCCTTCGACGCCACCGCCCGGGATGTTGCGGGAGCCGATGACCACGTCGTACCCCTCGTCCAGCGCCCGCACGAAATCGGGCAGGTAGCGAACGTCGTGCGACAAGTCCGCGTCCATCTCGAGGAAACGCTCGTACCCCTCGGCGAGACCCTGCGTGAAAGCCTGCACGTAAGCAGTGCCCAGGCCTAGCTTTCCCGACCTGTGGACAACTCGGACGTGCGGGTCCCGCGCCGCGATGCCGTCGGCGATGTCCCCGGTGCCATCCGGAGACGCATCGTCGACGACGAGCAGGTCTGCCTCGGGCAGCGCTTCACGCACTGCGGCGACAAAGCGCTCGAGGTTGTCTTTCTCGTTGTAAGTAGGCGTGACGACGAGGGTACGGGGCGTTGCCATGAAGTGTGTCTGTGGCAAGTTGCCTCTGACGGGCGCCGGGTACAAGGCTGTAGAATCAGGAGCAGTGGCATCTCGCTCCGATCCCGCCCATTCGCTCGACCTCCGCATCGCGGAGCTCGAGGCCGCGCTCGCGCGCGAAATGCGCGTCAGCAAGGCCCTGCGCGAGGTGGGAACGGCGCTCGGGACGACGCTGGACCTCGACCAGCTCCTGGAGCTCATCCTCGACCGGATCACCGACGCGCTCGAGGCGGACCGCGCCACGCTCTACCTCCTCGACGAGACGAACGACGAGCTGGTGTCGCGCATCGCCTTGGGCGACGACGTGCGGTCGATCCGGCTCAAGTTGGGCAGCGGCATCGCCGGACAGGTGGCGCGCACGGGCAAGCCCCTGCGCACACACGACGCGTACAAGGACCCGCGCTTCAGCGCCGAGTGGGACATGCTGACGGGCTACCGCACGCGGTCGATCCTGGCCGCGCCGATGAAGAATCACCTCGGCAAGACCATCGGCGTCGTGCAGGTGCTCAACAAGAAGAAGGGCGATTTCACCGAGGACGACGCGGACATCCTGGCGGCGCTCGCGACGCAGGCGGCCGTCAGCATCGACAACTCGCGCCTGTTCCTCTCGGTCACGCAGAAGAACGTGCAACTGCTCGACACGAAGGAGCAGCTCGAGCAGCGCGTGCGCGACCTCAAGATGCTCTTCGACCTCGAGCAGGCGATGGCGCGCAGCGTCGCGCTCGACGAGCTGCTCATGGCGGTGCTCGGGGAGGCCATGCGGGCGTGCGAGGCGCGCATGGGCGCCGTCGCGCTGCGCGACCCGGAGGCGCGCACCGGCGCGCTCTACATCATCGACGAGCGCGCCCGGAAGATGAAGCGCGTGCCCTTCCCCGACGACACGGGGCTCATCGGGTGGGCCATCCGGAACAACGAGGTCCTCGTCACCAGCGACGCCGAGAACGACCCGCGGCGCGACGACGCGCTCGACGAGCGGGTCGGCGGCGGGCGGGCGCGCACGGCCATCGCGGTGCCGCTCGAGGGCGAGAACGGCGCGCCGATGGGCGCGTTCGCCATCTACAACAAGCGCGGGGGCCGGGCGTTCTCCGAAGACGATCGCGAGCTCTTCCAGCTCATCGCGGCCAACGCGTCCACCGCGTTCCGGCTGCAGCTCTCGCGCGAGGCGCGCGAGCGCGAGGAACGACTGACCACGATCGGCCGCCTGCTCTCGAGCGTCATCCACGACCTCAAGACGCCGCTCACGGTCATCAGCGGGTACGTGCAGCTCATGCAGAGCTCCAACGACCCGCAGCAGCGTGAGCGTTACGCGGAGCTCATCCTGCGCCAGTTCGATCTCATCGGCGCCATGCAGCGCGAGGTGCTCGAGTTCGCGCGCGGCGAGAAGAGCGTCCTCGTGCGCAAGGTGTACCTGCAGAAGTTCTTCGAGGACGTGCGCGAGCAGCTCGAGGCCGACCTCGCGCGGCGCGGCGTCGAGCTCGTGGTCGACGTGCAGGAGCGAGGGACGGCGCGCTTCGACGAGGGCAAGATGCTCCGCGTCGTCCACAACCTGGCTCGCAACGCGGCTGAGGCGATGGGCACGGGCGGCGGTAAGTTCGTCATCAAGGTGACGCGCGACAAGAACGACGGCGCGCTCGTCGTCTCCTTCTCGGACACGGGCCCAGGCATCCCGAAGGAGATCGAGCACCGCCTCTTCCAGTCGTTCGTCACGAGCGGCAAGAAGGGCGGCACCGGCCTGGGGCTCGCCATCGTCAAGAAGATCGCCGAGGAGCACGGCGGCACCATCACGGTGCAGTCCTCCTCGCGCGGCGCGACGTTCAAGCTGAAGATCCCCCAGGACCGGACCTGAAACACGGCGCCCCCTCTCGCGATGGGGCCGCGGGGTGGGGGAAAAAGACCCCTCATCTCGAAGAAGCGGCACGTTCATTAGAGGAGGACTGGGGTTTCTCTCGGGAGAAGCGCAGCTTCTCTCGCGAGGGCTGCGGCCGACACGAGAGAAGGAGCAGTTTCTTTCGTGAGAGCTGAGGTTCTCGCGAGAGAAACTGCTCCCATCACGAGAGAAACCGCGGTTCTCACGAGAGGAGCTGCACCTGTCACGAGAGAAACTGCTCCGGAACGCCCCCCGCCTTCACCTAGGGGCCCCCACCGGGCACACTAGCGACGATGGCAATCCCGGCGCGCCCCTGGCTGTTCGGAGCGCTCATCGCGACGACTGCGACGAGCGCGCTCGCCGACGCGCCGATCTCGCCGTGGGTCGACGAGGGTGAAGTGCCGCTTCCCGCGGGCGCGCGTTCGGTCATCGCGAAGCCGGGTGAGCGCGGGCGCGATGGGGACATGGTGCTCTTCGTGGCGCCGAACCGGTCGAGCGGGCGACGGGGCGTGACGGCGCCGGGGACCACGTTGCCCATCTTCGGCGCACGGCGCGGGGGCGGGTGCGACGGCAAGTGGTGGCTCGTCGGGCCACTCGCGTGGACGTGCTCCGACGGGGCGACGCTGTCGATGGCCGACGCCTCGTCGGTCCCGGGGCTCCCAGGGCCCGATGGCCTCCTGCACGAGTACTTCTTCGTGCGCCCCGAGGGCACGAGCGCCTACGAGACCATCGAGAGTACGCAGGAGGGCGCACCCGATCGCGAACTCGAGGGCGGATGGGGAATGGCGGTCCTCGAGCAGAGGTCCGCCGGCGGACAGCGATGGGGTCGCACGAGCAAGGGCCTCTGGGTCTCGATGCAGGACATGGGGGCCGCCAGACCAACGGTGTTCCACGGCGAGACGCTGCAGGACGGACCGCTCGACATCGCGTGGGTCATCACCGACCGCGCGGCCGTCTACCCCAGCGCGTCGTCGAAGGTGAAGCCGGTGGACGCGGCTGCCCGCTTCCAGCTCCTGCACGTGGCCGAGGAGAGCGGGGCCTACGTGCGCGTGGGCGACGGCCGGTGGATGCTCGCGCGCGACGTCGCGCGGCCGCACGTCGCGCCACCCCCGGCGGAGGTGGCGCTGGAGCACGAGAAGTGGATCGACGTCGAGCTCCCGACCCAGACGCTCGTCGCCTACGAGGGCACGCGCCCCGTCTACGCGACGCTCGTCTCCACCGGCCGCGGGCCGCAGGGGAGCGACAGCGCGACCCCCACCGGCGTGCACCGCATCTGGGTGAAGATCCTCGCGTCGGACATGGACAACACCGAGCGCGACGACATCGACTCGCACTACTCGCTCTCGGACGTCCCCTACGTCCAGTTCTTCGACCACGCCGTCGGCTTGCACGGCACCTACTGGCACCGCGACTTCGGCCACGTGCGCAGCCACGGCTGCGTGAACCTCGCCCCCCTCGACGCCCGCTGGCTCTTCGAGTTCACCGGGCCCCGTCTCCCCGGGGGATGGGTCGCGACCTATCCGACGTCTTTCGATCCCGGAACGGTCGTCCGCGTGAGAAACTGACGCCGCAGCGATGGTGTCCGTCCTCAGCGCCGTACGCGACCTGGTGCGCCTGCGCGAGATCTCCAGCGTCCTCGTGCGCCACGGGTTCGGCGAGATCGTCGCGCGCGCCGGCTTCGGCCGCACGCGCCGCAAAGAGAAGGCGGTGGCGGTCGAGTCGGGCGCGGATGCCGACGCCCCCGAGATCGCCAGCGAGGAGGTCGAGAAGGGCGAGGACGAGAAGCGCCGGATCTCGATCCACGAGCGCGCGCGCCTCGTGCTGCAAGACCTGGGGCCGAGCTTCATCAAGCTGGGACAGATCGCGAGCACCCGCTCCGACGTGCTGCCCGCGGAGCTCATCACGGAGCTCAAGAAGCTGCAGGACGACATCCCCCCCGCGCCATTCGAGCAGATCCGCGGGGTCATCGAGTCGAGCCTCGGCGCGCCGATCAGCGAGCTGTTCGTGAGCTTCGACGAGAAGCCGCTCGCGGCGGCGAGCATCGGGCAGGTCCACCGCGCCGTCCTCGCCACGCCGGAGGGACAGCGCGACGTCGTCGTGAAAGTTCAGCGGCCGGGAGTCGCGCCGACCGTGATGCGCGATCTCGAGCTGCTCCACATCATGGCCGCGGCGATCGAGCGAGCCATCCCCGACGCGCGCATCTACTCGCCGGTGGGGCTCGTGCAGCAGTTCGATCGCTCGATCACGACGGAGCTCAACTTCACCACCGAGGCGGACAACGCCGAGCGCTTCGCCCAGAACTTCGCCGGCAAGGAGCGCGTGCGCTTCCCGCGCGTCTTCCGCGAGGCGTCGAGCAAGCACGTGCTGACGCTCGAGTACTTCGACGGCAAGAAGCTCGATCGCGCCGTGGCCGACGGCGCCAGTGGCGAGTCGATCGCCAAGCTGGCCACCGGGATCATCATCAAGATGATCTTCGAGGACGGCTTCTTCCACGCCGATCCGCACCCCGGCAACGTCATCATCCTGCCTCCGAACGAGGCGCCCGAAGTCGCGATGATCGACCTCGGGATGGTCGGGCGCCTGTCGCCGGAGCTGCGCGAGCGCACGGTGGACCTGATGGTCGCCGCCGTCCGCAAGGACATGATCGGCGTCGCCGACGCGCTCTACGCGATCGGCAAGCCGACGAAGAAGATCGACATGCGCGAGTACCGCGCCGAGGTCGCCATGCTCGCCGAGAAGTACCTCGGCAAGCCGCTGAAGCAGATCGAGCTCTCCGGGATGATCCGCGACCTCGTGCAGGGGGCGATCAAGTACGGGCTCGAGATCCCCACCGACTTCATGCTCGTCGGCAAGGCGCTGATGACCGTGGAGGGCATCGGCAAGGAGATCTATCCGGAGCTCGACGTCTTCGGCGAGACCGCTCCCTACTTCTTCGAGATCATGCGCAAGCGCTACTCGCCCGTGCGCCTCGGCAACGAGCTGTGGCGCGGCGTCGAGCAGCTCTCGCGCGCCGGGTACGACATGCCCATGCAGGTGCGCGAGGTGCTCGAGGACCTGCGCCTCGGCCGGATGGCGATGCGCGCCGAGGACCCCGGGCTCCCGAGCGCGGCCGACCGCCTGGGTCGTCGTCTCTTCTCGGGTCTGGTCGTTGTCGCCCTGGTGATCGGCGGCGTCGTCCTGGTGCACGACGAGCGTCACGAGACGCTCGGAACCGTGCTCCTGGCCGTCGCAGGGCTCGTGTGGGTCGTTCACATCGTGAACGACTTGCGGCGAGGTTTGGCCCGCCGCTGAGCCTTCCTCACGTGGCGCGCGGAGGATCAGCCCTTCGCGAAGCCCTGGAGGAAGAAGGCAATGACGAACGCGAGGAGCACCAGCGACTCGATGAGCGCCAGGCCGAGAATCATCGGCGTCTGGATGCGGGCCGAGGCGCCCGGATTGCGCGAGATGCCCTCGAGCGCGGCCGCCGCAGCGCGGCCCTGACCGAGCGCGCCACCGAGAACGCCGAGGCCGATCGCGATGCCGGCGCCGGCCGCCGCCCACGCCTTCACGTCGAAGCTGTTGGAGCCGGCCCGGTCGTCCTGCGCGAAGGCGAGGACGGGAAGCAGGAAGGTCGCAGCGAAGGTGAGGGCCGCGAGGAAAAGCTTCTTACGGGTCGGCATCGTCAATGGCTCCTTGGGGTGGAGGGGAGTTTTGCAAGCGCGCTCTTAGGGCATTGTCGCGCGCTTGTCGAGGGCGTCATCTGGCTCAGAAACCGGCTCCTGCCGCATGGGCTGCGCCGACGCCGTGGCCCTTCGCGTCGGCCTCTGCCTCGTCGTGCTCGGTTGCGAGCGAGATGTAGATCGAGGTCAGCAGGCAGAACACCATCACCTGGACGATCACGACCAGGGTGCTCAGGACCATCACCGGCACCGGCAGGAACAGCGCGACCATTCCCAGCGTGAGCGTGACCAGCAGGTGGTCGACCGCCATGTTGAGCATGAGACGGATGCTGAGCGTGAGCGGGCGGATGAGGGTCGAGACGACCTCGATGACGAAGAGGAGCAGGTTGATGGGGATGCCCCACCAGCCGATGTAGGGCCCGAAGAGGTGCGTCAGGTAGTGAGTGCCGTTCTCTTTGAGCCCGTAGTAGTTGAACATCACGAACACGATTAGGGCGCAGCCGAAGGTGATGTTCCAGTTGGACGTCGGCGGCGCGAATCCCGGAACGAGGCCCAGCGCGTTCGAGAACAGGATGAAGCAGGCCAGCGAGCCGACGAGCGGGAAGTACCGCTTCGCCCGCTTGGGGCCCATCATGTCCTTCATCGTGTCGTACCAGTAGCCGACGAACACCTCGAAGAAGGTGCGCCACGAGAGCTTCGCGTCGGGGATGACCGACTGGTCGTAGTTCACGACCCGTCCGCGAATCCCGATGGCGATCGCGAGGACGAGGAGCATCATCGCGACGCTGGCGAGCAGCGCCTCGGCGCCGTGCAGGCCGACGGACTCGCCGAAGAGCGACTTTCCGAAGACGTGCATGTTCTCGGCGAGCGCCGGGAACTGCGCGAGGAGGTAGCTGAAGAATGTCGTGTGCTCGGGCATGTGCTGGTCCGGGGCCCCCTACTTAGCGGGAGCGTCTATCGCTCACCAGGGAGCCGATGGCAATGCCGATCGGAAGGGAGCCGAATCCAACCATCATCGGCAGCGGCGAGACCACCCCGTGACGCATGAGCAGCCACACGGCGACGATGAGGCCGAACATCTTGAGGACCGCGAGGAGAGCCCAGGCGGCCTTGTTCTGAGAGCGCGCAGATTGTGCGTCGTCGGGCAGCAGCGCCGCGATGATCTTCGCCAGCGCCCAAAGGTTCCCGGCCGCTATCGCGGCGCCGACGGCCACCGAGAAGGCCGCCCCCATCCCGAAGACGACGAGCGCCACGAACGCGAACCCCACCCCGACGAGCGCCACGGCCGCGATCGACGTGCGCATACGCCCGTCGAGTCGGCCCGGGGCCGGCGCTTCAGTTTGGGCGGTCATCGTGCTTGTCCCCCTTCCTAGGTTCGTCCGGCTTGTTCAGCCAGCTCTCGTCGACGGTCCACTTGCTCCCCTCGGGATCGCGGGCTTCGGCACGCTCGATGTCGCGCTGCATGCGCTGCGCGGTCTTCACGAGCGTCCGGATGCCGACCGCGAGGCCGAGCAGGAAGCCGACGAGCATCCCCCAGTCTTTCCCGGGCCAGTAGCGCTGGTCGAGCCAGTGGCCGATCCCCGCGCAAATCAGGATGGCGAGCACCAACTCGATGCCCACCCCGCCGTAACGACCCAGCTCGTTCCACGGCTTCGCCATGATGCCCGCCTGTCGCATATCATGAGGCTGTGCGCACCTTATGTCCGGCCCTGACCGCCGCCCTCCTGGCCCTGCCGGGAGCCGCGTACGCGCAGGCCGCGCCACTGCCACCTCTTCCGCCTCCTTCTTCGTCACCCCAGCAGGCGGCCCCGCCACCGCCGCCGCCGGCTCCGGCGCAGCCGCCGCCACCTCCGCCGCAGGGCCTTCCCCCGCCCGGCGCGCAGGCGGCTCCGCCGGTCTACACGCCGGCCCCGCCTCCGCCGGTGCAGTACAGCTACGTTCCGCCGCCCCCCGGCCCGGAGTCGATGTCCGAGGCCGAGTACGTGCACGCGCCCAAGTACTCGCTCTGGCTGGGCGGTCGCCTCGGGCTCTTGCTCAACGGAGGCGGCATCTACCAGGACCCCAACGGCAACGACGCGCCGATGAGCGACTTCGTCACCAACGGGCTCGCGCTCGAAGGCGACATCGGCGCGCGAATCTCGCGCCGGTACATCCCCTACCTCGGGCTGGAGCTGGGCCTGGTGGGCGCGGGCAAGCGTTTCAACGGCACGTCGGCGCAAGCCGGTACGGGCTTCCTGGGCATCGGGTTCCGCTTCCTCGCAGGAGACGTCGATTCGGTCTCCTTCGCCAGCGACCTGTCGTTCGGCTTCCGCAAGCTCGAGGTCTCGAGCCAGGGGTCGACGTGGAGCGCCACCTCGTTCGAGTTCCTGCGGCTCGGCCTCGGCGCCGACATCCGCTTCACGAGCTACTTCACGATCTCCCCGATGGTGACTCTATCGGGCGGCACGTTCACGGGCACCAGCGGCTCGGTGCCCTTCGCCTCGGGCCAGACCGACGGTCAGACGGGGACTCCGGGATACGTGAACAACGGGCAGATCCCGACGAGCCAGCAGACGAACTACTACGCGATCATCCTGGGCTGCGGCGCCCACTTCGATCTGCTCGGCAAGTGACCGAAGCTCACCCGACGGTCACGTGAGCCGGGCGGCCTGGTCGGCTCGCTCGGAGAGCACGCGCTCGAGGAGCGGCCGTAGCGCGGCGAACGCGCGCGCGCGATGGCTGATGCGGTTCTTCTCGTCCTCGCGCAGCTCCGCCATCGTCTTGTCGGTGCTTTCGACGACGAAGAGCGGGTCGTAACCGAAGCCCCCGGACCCACGCGGCGCACGCGTGATCGTCCCCTCGCACGCACCTTCGACCATGCGCGCTTCGCCGCCGTTCGTGTACGGGTCCACGAGCGAGAGCACGCACCGGAAGCGCGCACGGAAGCCGGGAGGCGACGGCGGATCGCCCAGCGCATCGAGCGCGGCCAGCAGAGCCGCGTTGTTCTCGGCGTCAGTGGCGCGCTCGTGTGCGAAGCGCGCGCTACGCACGCCAGGGCGACCGCCCAGGGCGTCGACCTCGAGCCCGGAGTCGTCCGCGAGCGTGAGCATCATCGTCGCGTGCGCGACGGTGCGAGCCTTCTTCGTCGCGTTCTCGGCGAAGGTCTGCCCGTCCTCGACGACGACCGGAGGCTCCTTGAGCACCTCGGCGACCGAGCGGACTTCGACGGGCAACCCCGAGAGCAGCGCACGAAGCTCCTCGAGCTTTCCCCGATTGCCCGTCGCGACCACCAGCGTGTCCGCGTGCTTGCGCATGTTCATGCCCCCATCAGCTCGTCGAGCGACACTCCGGCGCGGGCGAGCACGGCGCGCTGCTCCGAAGCCAGGTGCCGGATACCGGCGAGCGCGAGGTCGACCATGGCATCCATCTCGCTGCGTTCTACCGGCGCTCCCTCGGCGGTCCCCTGCACCTCGACGATCTTGCCGCTCGCCGTGGCGACGACGTTGAGGTCCACGCGAGCGCGCGAGTCCTCGACGTAGCAGAGGTCGAGCACGCGACCGAGCCCCTCGCACCATCCGGCGCTCGTCGCGGCAATCGGCTCGCGGAGCGCGCGGACGCGGACCTTCGCGAGCGCCAGCGCGAGCGCGACGAACCCGCCGGTGATCGAGGCCGTGCGCGTCCCGCCGTCCGCCTCCAGCACGTCGCAGTCGATCGTGATCGTCCGCGGCCCGAGCTGCTCGAGGTGCACGGCCGCGCGGAGCGCCCGCCCGACCAGCCGCTGGATCTCCTGTGTGCGACCGCTGGGCGCCTTGCCGCGACCGTCCCTGTCCTGTCGCTTCGGGTTGGCGCGCGGGTGCATCTGGTACTCGCCGGTGACCCAGCCCTGGTTCTTCCCCTCGAGAAAAGGCGGCACCTTCTCGTCCACCGACGCCGTGCACAGCACGACCGTACCGCCGGCGCGATAGAGGACCGAGCCCTCCGAGGGCTTGTGGAAACCGACGATCATCTCCACGGGGCGGAGCGCGTCCGGCGCGCGACCATCACTGCGAGGCATGCGCCGCTTGTAGCACGTGCTTCGCCGGGGCGATCGGCAGGGCGATGCGGAATCGTGTGCCGCCCCCGTCGCGCGGCTCGCAGCGCACGCTCCCGCCGTGCGACTCGACGATGTGCCGGGTGATCGCGAGACCGAGCCCGGTGCCCTCGCCCTTGGTGGAGAAGAAGGGGTCGAACACGCGGGCCCGGATCGGTTCGGGAATGCCCCCGCCGCGGTCGTCCACGTCGACGACGACGCTCATGCCGTCGGCCGCCACGCGGACGTCGATGAGGCCTCCCTGGGGCATCGCCTCGCGTGCATTGCGCAGCAAGTTGAGGAGCGCCTGCCGCAGCTGCGCCTCGTCGAAGAGCGCCGGGGGGAGGCGCGGCTCGACGTGGAGGTCCACGGTGCAGCGCGCGAGCTCGATCTCGGGCCGCGCGAAGGCGACGATTTCGCTCACGGCGGCGGCCACGTCGTCGGCCTCCATGCGAGGCTGCGGGAGGCGCGCGACCCTCAGGTACTCCTCGCTCAGGTGCTCGAGCCGCTGCACCTCGCGGCGGATCGCGGTGAGCAGATTGCGCACCTCGGTCTTCTCGCGCGCGTCGGCCGCTCCCTGCTCCAGCTCCTCCTCCAGCATCTCGACGTTGAGCCCCATCGCGGACAGCGGGTTCCGGATCTCGTGCGTCACGTGCGCCGCCATCTTCCCGATGGCCGCGAGACGCTCGTTCGAGAGCGCGAGCGCCTGCGCCCGCGAGAGACCCGAGACCATCTTCTCGAATGCGCCTTCGAGCTGACCGATCTCGTCGTCCGCGGGCGGCACCTCCCGCGCCGTGAGATCGCCGCTTGCGACGGCGCGTGCTCGCTCGGTGACGCGAGCGAGCGGTGCGAGCAGCCTCCGGACGTGCAGCGAGACGACCAAGCCGACGGCCAGGGTGAGCGCCGCGAGCACGGCGAGCGCGATGATCGATCGCAGCTCGCGTTCACGCGCCTCGGCCGACAGCGCGTCGATGGATCCCGACACGCGCCCTGCGAGCACGCGCAAGCGGCGGTCGGCGTCGTGCTCCACCGCGCCCAGCGACACGAGCGTGCGGTTGATCCCGTCGCGATCCCCGCTCGCGATGGCCGCGTAGAGACGCTCGAAGAGCGCGCGGTCTCCCTCGAGGAGCGTCTCGATGCCATCGAGCTCCGCCGCGAGCTGCGTGGCCAGGGCCCGCGTGGCCTCGCTCCCCACCGCGGGCAACGTCTGCTCGATGGCGTTGCTCGTCTCGACGAACATCGTGCGCCGAGCGGCGACCAGCGTGTCGAGCAGGGCGCGTGTCGAGCCGGGCTCGCGCTCGTCGGGGATCCCGTCGACCAGCGTCGAGAGCGTGCTCTGTGCAGCCCGTAGCTGCGCGAGCCTCATGGCGACCGGGACGTACCCGCGCGCCAGCTCGACGCTGTCGTCAGCCGCGCGCCGCTGCGCGAAGATGCCCCACCCGAGCGTTATCGCGAAGGCGACGACGGTGATCGCGAACGAGAGAAGGACGCGCCTCGCGACCGTCGATCGCGGCTTGGAGTCCTGACCTTCGCTGGCTCGGCCGTGCTGCTGCAACGAGCCGAGAGGCTAGCGCGGAGCGGCGAGAAGGGGCGAATCGCCGGTCACTGACAGTTCGTGTTCGTGCCGTTCACGTATTGCGAGCAGTTCGAGTCGGCGTTGCAGCACGTGCCGATCGAGCCCGCCGGGTCGCATTGCTTGCCGGTCGCCACATACGTGTCGAGACAATTCGAGCAGGTCTTCGAGCAGCCCGTGTTGGGGTTGCACCCGGCGGTCGTGCAGTAGTCGTTCGCCCCCGCGCACTGGCTCGCGCAGGGGCCGCTGCCGCTATTGCACACGCAGTTCTGGATGAACTTGAAAAAGTCGTTCGCGCCGCCGGGGCAGTTCTGCTGGTAGCAGTTCACGCAAGCCTGCGCACCGCTGATGATGTCATCGTCCGTGCACTGACTCACGACGCTCGAGCTCAAATTGCACGAGCCTCCCGGCGCACCACTGCAAGCACCCGTCGTCCCGCCCGAAGAGCTGCCACTGCTCGATCCGCTGCTGCTGCCAGATGAACTTCCGCTGCTGGAGCCGCTGCTACCACCGCTGGAGCTTCCGCTGCTGCTGCCACTCGAGCTACCGCTCGAACCTCCGCTCGAGCTCGTCGTTCCCGAGGAACTCCCGCTGCCAGATCCGCTGCTGCTCGAGCTCTCGCTGCCGCTCGATCCTCCGCTGTTGGATCCACCGCTGCCGCTGTTGCTTCCCGAGGACCCGTTCGAACCGCTGCTGCCTTCGGCCGTACCGTCACCAGTCGCGTCGCCGGAGGCGCTACCTCCGTCGTCGCTTTCTGCGTAGTAGCTGCCCGCGTCGCCACCGTTGGCGCAACCGCCCGCGTACGCGAGCATCGGGACGAGGACGACTGCGAACGTTTCAAAGAAGCGGCTACGGCGCATTGGCGTCACAAGCTTGGACCAGAACTCGTCCGTGCGCGAGCAGTCTGGCTCAGTTGGAAAACTACACCGTCATACGGACACACGGTTTTGGGACGGTAGGGTCATACGGTTTCTGCACGGTTTCGCCCCCCACCTTGTGACCCCAGACCGCGGGCTATCCAGCTGACGATGTCGTCGACCTGGACGCCTCGCCCGGCACCCGCCTTGCGCAGCGCCACGAGGCTCGACGCGCACCCGGTCACGATTCGACCGCCCCCCGCCTCCAGGTGAGCGGCGATGCGCGCGTCCCCGATGGCGCGCGCATTCGCAGGCATCGTGCAGGGCAGAAGTCCGCCGGCTCCCGAGCACGCCGCCTGCTCCCTGCGCTCGTCGAATTCCTCAGGGGCCCGCCCGAGCACGCGTCCGAGGAGCGAGCGCGGCTCGTCGTACACGCCCAGTCCACGACCGAGCTGACAGGGGTCGTGCCAGCGGATCGGGCCATCCACGCCGCTCGCGTGGGACATCGAGGTGAGCGCGCGTGTCGCGCGGTCGACGAGGAGCACCATTCGTTCGCCGAGGTCGTCGCGAAGCGACAGGGCGCAGCCTGGGTCGACGACGGTGACCCGATCGAAGGACGCGAGAGATGCGGTGAGCTCGCGCACGTGACGGGCGTAGCGCTCCGCGGCGCCGGCCAGGCGAAGCGGCAGCCCGCAGCACTCCTGCACCAGAGCCACCGGCCCCCGCGACAGCGCGAGCGTCGCCCCGAGAGCGTCACGCGCTTCTCGAGGTGCACGCCGCAGGTATCCGCATCCCACGAGCAGCGCTTCCTTCGCTCCGGGGCGTACTCCTTCGTGGCCGTCCGCGAGCGCTCGCGCGGCGGCGCGCGTGGAGGCGTCGTGCGCGTCGAAGCCGAGGACCGCTCGCGTCGCCCCGGGCGGAACCACGTCGGGGGCGGCCCGCATCAGCGCGTCGCGACTCTCGAGCAACGTGGCGGCGACGGGGTTGCGGTGATCGCACCACTCGCGGCATCGATGGCAACCCGTGCACGCCCACGCGGGCGCGGCGTGCGAAGCGTCGATCGCCACGTCGCCGTGGGCGGCGAGCCAGGCGTGACTCATCTTCCCCCAGGGCGTGATGGTCTCGCGCTGCTCGACGTTCGACACCGGACACGCGCTCCGGCAAAGCTTCGGACAGAACACGCACTTCTCGAACGTCGAGCGCCGCGCCTCGAGCATCGGCAGAGCGCGCATGGGGCGGAGCCCGGGGCGCGTCACGAGACCCCCTTCAGCCTCGCAACCAGCTCTGCGAGGGCGGGCGCGGCAACGCCCTTGTCGCGCGCGAGGTCGACCATCCGTCTTGCCATCGCGACGTTCTGGGCGTGGAGCTTGCGCCCGAAGTGCTGCTCCGCATAGAGCACCGCCTCCGGTGCGCGCGATCGTGCGAGGCCGACGCCCATCTTGAGGGTGCGCGGACCGACGAACCGGAGCAGCATCGACGCCCACGCCTCGGCCTTGCCCACGCTCTTGCCAAGCTCGCGACCCTCGGCTGCCGCGTCGAGCGCGAGGGACAGCAGCGCGTCGTCGGCGAGCAGGGCCTCCGCCGAGCCGGCGACGTCCAGGGCCATCGCGACCGGGATGAACGACACCGTCGTCGCCACGTTGCGCTCGAGGACCTGCGGCACGAGCTTCGCGTGGATCTCGGCTCGCTCGAGCCGCGCCACGAGCTCCGCTTCGGCGCCGGGCGTCTCGCGCGCCTCCACGAACGTGGTGGCCATTCGAGGAAGCCAGTAACGGATCGCGCCCGCATCGTTGCGGTAGGAGACGACGCTCGGCATCCCGGTCACCAGTCGCCCGGGCAGAGCCGCCGACAGGTCCGCGTGATCCTGCGGCATCATCGGCGTCATCATGACGACCGGCGCCCGCGTGCCGCCGACGCGTGCGGGCAACGTCGAGAGCTGCTCGTAACGGACGAAGGCGAGGACGACGTCGGCGAGCCTCGGCGCCTCGGTCACCCGCGGCGGCACGTCCCACTGGAGGACCTCGCCATCCTCCACGCGCTCGAGCCGCTCACGCGTGGCAGGCGCCGCCGAACGCGCGACGACGCTGACCTCGCAGCCTGCGAACCGAGCCAGCCTCGCGCCGTACACGCTCCCGAGCGCCCCCGCGCCCACGATGCAGACGTGCACGGCTCAGCGGTAGGTGAAGAGAATGTCGTGATCGCAGATGCGGAAGACGTCGCCCTCGGAGATCTGCTTCCGGGCGATGCGCTGTCCGTTGTACTCGACGCCGTTGGTCGATCCCATGTCGACCATGAAGTAGACGCCGTTCTGGAACTCGATCATCGCGTGCTGGCGCGACACGTTCGGATCCTTGAGCGTCAGGTCGCTCGACTGCTTCCCGCGACCGATGACGAACCGGTCCTTCGTGATGGAGTAGCGCTCGCCCTGATAGACGAGCGAGAGCGTACCGCTCTGCATGCTCGGCGCAGGGAACCCGTTCGCGATGCCCGGGGGGGGCAAGGGCGTCGGCGCACGCGGGAGCGGCGGAGGCACGCTGCGCGTCGCCGCGGGCGGCGGCACCGAGCGAGGAACGGGAGGCATCCCGACCGCTGCGGCCGGGGCCCTTCCGCCCGGAGGAGGAGCGGGCAGCCCGCTGTTGCGAGCCGGCGCGCCCGACATCGGCGCCGTCCGACCCGGGGGCGGGGGCACGCGACCCGCCGGAGGCGGCGGCAATTGCCCGCCCATCGGAGGCCGGCCCGGCGGGGGCATCGGCGCCGGGTATTGCGGGACGCCGGACACGCGATCACCCGAGGGCTGCGCTTCAACACCACGCCCGGGCGCCGGATACGGGGTGCGCGCCCCGCCGCCGTAGCTCCGCTGGCGGGCGTACTGCTTCATCGCCTCGTTGATGAGGTAATCGACGCTGCACTCGAGCTCTCGCGCCATTTGCTCGAACGTCTCCCAGAGGACGTCCCGGCACTGGAACGAACGTGCGCTCTTCTTGTTCGGATCGGCGCTCATCGAGAAGGCGAGCTTTCCCTCGCCCTAGAATACAGGTTGGCCACGGAATTGCCCACCACTCATTGGAGCTGGGGCTCGATGCACCACTGGACGAATTCGCCAACGGTCGTGGGGGTCTTCGACTCCTTGTTCACGATGCACTCCCAGCCGCATTTGTCGGCCGGATCGCACTTGGCGATGGCGGTCTTGTCGGTCTCGAGCGCACGCAGCGGGCCGGCGTCGCCCTTCTTGGCCTGGTAGAACGAGCCGGCGGCCGTGAGCTTCGCGCCCACCCCCGACGACTCGAGGTAGCCGTTGAGCACGTCGCGCGGCTTGGGGCCGCCCGCCGGGTCCATGCCCAGGATGAGCGCACCGTAGAGGAGCGGCTCGCTCAGGCCCATCTTGGTCTTCGAGTCCGACGGCAGGTGGCGCATGAAGTCGGGCAGGTCGCGCGTCGAGACGGTCTTCAGGATGAGCTTCGCGGCATCCATGCGGACCTGCCACTTCTTGCCGAAGAGCGCGTAGAGGCGCGGCAAGATGATGTCTTTGGGCAGCTCGCCGACGCGCGCCATCGCCACGCCGCGCACGCCGTCGGGCGCCGTATCGTCGCCGAGGATCGAGAAGAGCGCCGACATGTCGCTCGGCACGTTCTTGTCGATGCGGTTCTCGAGCGCCGCGAGGGCGTCGGTGCGCATCTTCTCGCTCTTGGTGTTGTCGCGCGCGTACTGCAGGCAGTAGTCGATGACCGACCTGCCGCCGACGCGCTTCATGTTGGTGAAGACCTTCTCGAGCTCCTGCTCCTGGTAGGTCTTGAGCTGAGCTTGGAGATCCTTCTCGCTCGGGTTGGCGCCGGTCTTCTTGTTCGCCTCCTGCACCAGCGCGCGCTGCTTGTCGAGCCAGCCGGGCGAGTCGATGGTCTTCGCCAGCGTGACCAGCGCCTGTCCGGCGCGGTTCTTCGTGTCGTCGTCGCCGATGTCGGCGATGAGCTGGCACGCCTTGTCGTTCTTGGTGTTGCCCTCGACGATGGAGCTCGGGAGCGCCTTCACGCTCGCCGGGCCGAGGAAGCGCATGACCTGCTCGACGCCGAACTGCTGCGAGCTGTTGTCGATGCGGTCCTCGAAGTCGGTCTGCACCCACTGATTGAGCGCAGCGGTCAGATCGGCCTTCGTCTTGTCGTCGACGACGAGCGGAGGCTCGTGCGACAGGAGCGCGAAGGCGGCGTCCTTGAAGGGGACGCTCTCGTCGGCCTGCTGCGGCTGGCCTTCCGCCGGCTTCGGCGGCGGGGGCAGCTGGACCTGCTCCTCGAGCTTGGGCGCGATGTCGTCGACGATGTGCTTGCGTGATTCGTCGCTCAGGATCGACAGGGCGCCCTGCACGCGGCCCTGCGGCGTGTCGTACCCCAGAGCGAGGTACTCGAGGCCCACGTGGCGGCCGTTGCGCGGCCGCATGTGCACGAGCGACAGCGACGCCTCCTCCCGCAGCGACCACGAGTACTTGTCGTGCGTGACCAGCGCGTAGAGCTTCTCGGGCCCGCCCTCGGTCGTCTCCCAGCGGTGTACGTCCGACTCACTCACGGCACACCCCGCCCCGGCGGCGAGCATGGCCACCACGGGGATCCATTTCTTGGCTGTCAGCCTCGGTCGCATCGGTGCGGATGCTACGCTCCCGCGCGGCCCAGCGGAATTCTTTCGGGAAGTTGCCCCGGCTCCGGTGAGCGTCGTAGCGTCGCCGGGGAGGATCAA
>Ga0335069_10003646_pt1 | contig 23149 bp, 21 predicted proteins | sample Lox_Sample_11_FD_206714 | JGI IMG/M metagenome (GOLD analysis project Ga0335069, IMG submission 206714) | Soil microbial communities from Loxahatchee National Wildlife Refuge, Florida, United States - Lox_Sample_1.1 | ecosystem: Environmental > Terrestrial > Soil > Wetlands | place: USA... | reverse complement strand
GCCGAAGCCGGGCCCGCCGCCGCCCGGCGCAGCGCGGCCACCGCCCGCAGGGCCAGGTTGTCCCGGCCGGCCGGGACCCGGTCCGCGCCCTCGCCGGTGACCGTGACCCCGTCACGGCCGGCCGGTTCCGCGGTGACCTCGTCGAACAGCGAAACAGCATGAAAGACGGTCACCAGGTCGTGATAGCCGTCGGCGCGCGGCGGGCCCACCGCGAGCTGGAGGTTGAGTTTGGCGGGTACCCGCACCGTAACACCGGTCACGATTGTCAGATCGTACGCGGTTCTGGCTGATGCGCCGCCGCCAGGCGGGCGAACTCCGCGACGCCGAGCGACTCCCCCCGCGCCCCCGGGTCGATTCCCGCGGCGCGGAGCAGCCGCTCGGCCTCCCGCGCCGAGCCGGCCCAGCCGGACAGCGCGGCCCGCAGCGTCTTGCGCCGCTGGCCGAACGCCGCGTCGATGACCGCGAAGACCTCCTCGCGGCTCGCCGTGGTGGCCGGCGGGTCCCGGCGGGTGAACGCGACTAGCCGGGAGTCCACGTTCGGCACCGGCCAGAACACGCTGCGCGGCACCGGGCCGGCCGGGCGGGCCGCCGCGAACCAGGCCAGCTTCACCGACGGCGCGCCGTACACCCGCGACCCGGGCCCCGCGCACATCCGGTCCGCCACCTCGGCCTGCACCATCACCAGGCCCCGCGCCAGCCCGGGCAGGGCGGCCAGCAGGTGCAGCAGCACCGGCACCGCCACGTTGTAGGGCAGGTTCGCGACCAGCACCGACGGCGACGTCGGCAGGTCATCCGCCGCGACGTGCAGCGCGTCCGCGGCGACCACGGCCACCCGGTCCGCGAGATGCGGCGCGCGGGAGGCGATCGTCCTGGGCAGTTCGGCGGCCAGCGCCCGGTCGATCTCGATGGCCACCACCTGGCCGGCCCCGGCTTCCAGCAGGGCGAGCGTGAGCGAGCCGAGCCCCGGGCCCACCTCGAGCACCACGTCACCGGGGCTCAGCGCGGCCAGCGCGGCGATCCGGCGTACCGTCCCCGGCTCGATGACGAAGTTCTGCCCCAGCCGCTTCGACGGCCGCACCCCGAGCCGCCCGGCCAGGTCCCTGACGTCCCCGGGGTTGAGCAGCCGCACGTTCCGGCCGGCCGCGCCCGCGGCTGGTCTCACCAGGGGCCGAAGGTGCGGGCGGCGGTGGCGGTGACGGCGTCGCACAGGTCCGCCAGGTCCATCCCCTTCACCTCGGCCAGGCAGCGCAGGGTGTCCGCGGTCAGCGCGGGCTCGTTGGGCTTGCCGCGGTTCGGCACCGGGGTGAGGAAGGGCGCGTCGGTCTCGGCCAGGATGAGATCGGCCGGGGCCGCCGCGGCGGCGGCGCGGAGCGGCTGCGCGTTTCCGAACGTCACGTTGCCGGCGAACGACATCACGTAGCCGGCCTCGGCGCACTGCTTGACCATCGGCACGTCGCCGGAGAAGCAGTGGAACACCACCCGGTCCGGCGGTCCCTCTTCCTCCAGGATGCGCAGTATGTCAGCGTGCGCCTCCCGGTCATGGATCATCAGCGCCCGGCCGGCCCGCTTCGCGATCTTGATGTGCTCGCGGAACCACCACCGCTGGACGTCCGGAGCGGCGTGGTCGCGGTAGTAATCCAGCCCGGTCTCGCCGACCGCGACGACCTGCGGCGACCCGGCCAGCGCCTCGATCTCCGCGAGTACCTCCCGGGGGGGTACGGGGGGGCGGGCAGCCCTCCCGTGCGCGGGGGGTTGCGGGGGGTCGTCCCCCCGGGCAAACACCTCGTTGGGGTGGATCGCGACGGCCGCGTAGACCCCATCGTGATCCTCGGCGCAGCGCACCGACCAGCGGGAGGACTCCACGTCGGTGCCGACGGTGACGATCCGCACGATCCCCGCCGCGCGGGCCGCGGCGACGACCTGGGAAACCGGCAAGTCCACCATATCCAGGTGGGTGTGGCTGTCCAGCGCCGGCCGGGGTAGCGGAGAAGGCGGAACCGGGGCGGTCACCGCGGTCCGTTCGGCCTGAGAAAACCCCTCATGACGCCCCGAGCCGGGCAAGTTCCTCGTCCACCACCTCGGGGCCGAGCTTGGTGAACAGCGGCTTGGGCACGGCGAGCGGGGTACCCGGGCGCAGTGGCCGCGGCGCCCAGCGGGCGGCGCCGTCGTAGTGCCCGGTGATCACCGGGTAGGAGGGCCCGCCCGCCTCGTCGACCTCCTCGACGTGCGGCATGTCCGACCAGGTGCCGGCCCCGCCCAGCATCTCGTGCACCTGCTGGGACGAGCGGGGCAGGAACGGGGTGAGCAGCGTCTTGGCGTCGTCGACGAGCTGCAGGGCGACGTGCAGCACGGTCCGCATCCGGTCCGGGTCCGATTCGCGCAGCTTCCACGGCGCCTGCTCGGAGAAGTACTTGTTGGCCTCGGCCACCGTCCGCATCGCCTCGTTGATGGCGAACTTGAACCGCGACCGGGCCAGGTGCTCGCCGACCGCGTCGAAGGCCTGCCGGGACCGGGCCAGCAGCTGGTGGTCGAGATCGGTCAGCGAGCCCGGCTCGGGAATCGACCCGATGTTCCTGGCCGCGAACGAGACCGCCCGGTTGACCAGGTTGCCCCAGGTCGCGACCAGCTCGTCGTTGTTGCGGCGGACGAACTCGCTCCAGGTGAAGTCGGTGTCCTGGTTCTCCGGGCCGGCGATGGCTACGTAGTAGCGCAGCGCGTCCACGTCGTAACGGGCGAGGAAGTCACGGACGTAGATCACCACCGCGCGGGAAGAGGAGAACTTGCGGCCCTCCATCGTCAGGTACTCGCTCGAGACCACCTCGGTCGGGAGGTTCAGCGCGCCGAGCGGGCCGGGCGTCCCGCCGCGGGCGCCGAGCCCGCTGTAGCCGAGCAGCATGGCGGGCCAGATCTCGGAGTGGAAGACGATGTTGTCCTTGCCCATGAAGTAGTACGCCTCGGCGTCCGGGGCGTTCCACCAGGCCCGCCAGGCATCGGGGTCGCCGCTGCGCCGCGCCCACTCGATCGAGGCGGACAGGTACCCGATCACCGCGTCGAACCAGACGTAGATCCGCTTGTCCGGCCGGTCCCGCCAGCCGTCCAGCGGGACGGGCACGCCCCAGTCCAGGTCCCTGGTGATGGCCCGCGGCTGCAGGTCGTCCAGCAGGTTGAGGGAGAACTTGAGCACGTTCGGCCGCCAGTGGCCCGCCTTGGCCTGCAGCCAGCTGCCCAGCACCTCGGCGAAGGCGGGCAGGTCGAGGAAGTAGTGCTCGGTCTCCACGAAGACCGGGGTCTCGCCGTTGATCCTGGACCTGGGGTTGATGAGGTCGGCCGGGTCGAGCTGGTTGCCGCAGTTGTCGCACTGGTCGCCACGGGCGCTGGGGTACCCGCAGATGGGGCAGGTGCCCTCGATGTAGCGGTCCGGCAGCGTCCGCCCGGTGGACGGCGAGATCGCGCCGAGCGTGACCTTCGGGAAGATGTAGCCGTTCTCCAGCAGCCGGACGAACATCTCCTGGGTGACCGCGTAGTGGTTCAGCGTGGTCGTCCGGGTGAACAGGTCGTAGGTCATGCCCAGGCTGGTCAGGTCCTCGACGATGACCCGGTTGTAGCGGTCGGCCAGCGCCCGCGGGGACACGCCCTCGGCGTCGGCCTGCACGAGGATGGGCGTGCCGTGCTCGTCGGTGCCGCTCACCATCAGCACCCTGTTGCCCGCCATCCGCTGGTACCGGCTGAACATGTCGCAGGGCAGCCCGAAACCGGAGACGTGCCCGATATGACGGGGACCGTTCGCATAAGGCCAGGCCGGAGCAGACAGGATGGTGCGCATGGCTAAAGCCTAGGGGCAGCCGCCGACTGCTCCCGGTGGCTGACGGCGTCGGCCGGCATGGCTTGCGACCCCACGGTCACCGGATGGCGCGTGTGCTTGATGCCGAGGATGGACAGGAAGAACGTGCCCAGGATCACCTGGCAGCTCACGATCAGCGCGGTGACCGAGGGGATCATCAGCCGCAGCGAGTGCTCGTAGTCGAGCTGGCCGAACTTCTGGCCGTTCCAGTACAGCAGCGAGAAAATCAGCCCGGCCAGGCCCGCGAGGCCGATCAGGCCGCCCGCCAGCAGGCCGCGCTCCAGGCTGAGCTTCCCGAGCACCCGCTGCACCTTCGGCTCCTCGGGCAGGAAGCCCTCCGAGCCGGCGTACACCTGGGTGAACAGCCAGAACAGCACGGACTGGAACCCGATCACGATCATCGCCGAGGCCGCGACCAGCGTGTTGACGTCGAACGTCACCGCGCCGATGCTGAACGGGTGCGGCGCCACGATCGCGCCGATGGCCAGGCCCGCGATGAGCAGCACCAGGCCGGGCAGGAAGAACAGCCAGCGCGGGCTGTACAGCAGCAGGAACCGCAGGTGACGCCAGCCGTCCCGCCAGGTGTGCAGGTGCGGCGGCCTGCTCCGGCCGTCCTTGGCCAGCGTGGTCGGCACCTCGGTCACGTGCTGGCCGGCCAGGGTCGCCTTGACCACCATCTCGCTGGCGAATTCCATCCCGGTCGCCTGCAGGTTGAGCGCCATCACGCTGTCCCGGCTGAACCCGCGCAGGCCGCAGTGGAAGTCCCCGATTGTGCTGCGGAAGTACAGGCGGCCGATGAAGCTGAGCACCGGGTTGCCGAGGTACCGGTGCAGCGGCGGCATCGCGCCGGGCGCGATGCCGCCCTCGAACCGGTTGCCCATCACCAGGTCCGCGCCCTTGCGCAGCTCGTCCACGAACGGCATCAGGTTGGTGAAGTCGTAGCTGTCGTCGGCGTCGCCCATGATGACGTACTTGCCGCGGGCCGCGACGATGCCGCCCATCAGCGCGTTGCCGTAGCCCTTCTCGCTGATCGGCACCACCCGGGCGCCCGCGTCCTCGGCCAGCTGCTGGCTGCCGTCCGTGCTGCCGTTGTCGGCGACCAGCACCTCACCGCTGATACCGCTTTCGGCCAGGAATCCAATAGCCTTGCGGACGCACGTCGCCACGGTCTCTGCCTCGTTGAGGCAAGGCATGACCACGGTCAGCTCCACGTTTTCGTCTCCTTCACCATCAGCGGATCCGGCCGCCTGGCTCAGTCCTGGTCGCGCTTCGTATTACCGTAGGCGAGGGGCGAGCGCACCGCACCGGCTCCGCTTATTCATTGTCAGGGTTCATCAGCCCAGCACAGGAGGGTACGGCTTGAGGGTAATGCCTGCCGCTCCGTCGCGTGAGTCATCGGCGCGGCGAGCCTGGTCAATCCGGTCCACCAACTCCCGCTGGGACCGCGTCCGCGAACTGGCCGCCCGTACCTGGTCCGGGCACCGGCTGTTCATCATCGTGCTCACTCCCGCTGTCCTGCTCCGGGCCGACGCTGAGCTCGGCTACCGGTGGCACGCCTGGTTCAATGACTCGTTCGAGTACGTGCAGTACACGGTTCACTTCGGCCTCGATCCGACCCGGGTGTCCGGATACTCGATCTGGCTTAAGTTCCTGCAGTCGTTTCACACCTATGCACTTGTAACGATTCTGCAACATCTTATGGGCCTGGCGATCGCGGTCATGATCTACGCGCTGGCCAGGCGCCGCTTCCGGACGCCGGCCTGGCTGGCCACGCTGGCCGCCGTGCCGGTGCTCTATGACGGCTTCCAGATCGAGCTCGAGCACCTGATCATGGCCGACGTGCCGTTCCTGTTCCTGGTCATGCTGGCGATGACGCTGCTGCTGTGGGATCCCGTGCCGTCGCTGCCCAGGTGCGCGCTGGTCGGCCTGCTGCTCGGCCTGGCGGAGATCATGCGATCGGTCGGGGTGCCGCTGCTCGCGGTGTTCGCCGTCTACATGATCATCAGGCGGATCAGCTGGCGGAAGGTCGCAGCCGCGATCGTGCTGTGCTTCGTCCCGGTCGTGGCCTATTGCGGGATGTTCTACCTGGAGCACGGCCAGTTCGCGATGACCGACAGCACCGGGGTCTTCATCTACGCCCGGGTGATGACGTTCGCCGACTGTGCCAAGATGCACGTGCCGGCCGACGAGCTCTCGCTGTGCACCACCGTGCCGCCGTCCCAGCGGCCGATCGATCAGTTCTACGTATGGGACCCGTCGACCCCGCTGGACCGGTTCCCGCCGTCCAAGTTCTCGCCGGTGCCCGACCAGCTGGCGGAGGACTTCGCCATCCGGGCCATCGAGGCCCAGCCGCTGGACTACGCCAAGGCGGTGTTCGGCGACACCTGGCGGGTGTTCCGCTGGAAGCGGCACATCTACCCCAACGCCCAGACCTATGACGAGTACATATTCGGCTACCATTCGCAGCCCATCCCGTCCTGGAACAAGGCCAGCCTCGGGCCCTGGGGCTCCTACGCGGCGGACTACGCGCACGGCAACCCGCTGACCCAGGTCGTCGAGCCGTTCGCCAACGTGATCCGGGGTTACCAGCGGTACGTCTGGGTGCCGGGCACCGTCTACGGGCTCATCCTGCTGACCGGGCTCGGTGGCCTGGCGCTGGCCTGGCGGCGGCTCGGCGGCGAGGCGCTGCTGCCCTGGGCCACCTCGCTCGCGCTGATCGTCGTCCCCGCGGCCACCGCCACGTTCGACTACCGGTACGTGCTGCCGGCCGTGCCCTTCGCCTGCCTCGCGGCGGCCATCGCGTTCAGCCCCGGCACGGCCGGCGGCGACCTGGCGCGCCGCCTGGGGACACGGCTAGCGGGCCGGCGGCAGCGGGCCTCCGGGGTCACCGGGGCCTCCGCCGTCGCGGACCCGGCCGCTGCCGTCGCGGACCCGGTCCCCGCCGTCGCGGACCCGGCTGCCGCGGCCGGTGCCGGCGACGACAAGCGTGATCTCGCCTCGGACGGCGCCTGAGGCGGTACCGCCCTTCTTCTTCCTGGGCTCCCGGGGGTCCGCCTCGCTGACCATGGCCGCCCACGCGGCCAGGTCGGCCAGCGTGCCGCGCTTGATCTCCTCGTGGACCTTGGTGAGCTCGCGGCACACCACGGCCGGGCGGTCCGCGCCGTGCGAGGCGGCCAGCTCGGCCAGCGTCGCCGCCAGCCTGCGGCCGGACTCGAAGTAGACCTGGGTGCGGCGGTCACTGGCCAGCTCGGCGAAGCGCCTGGCCCGCTCGCCCTGGCCGCGCGGCGGGAACCCCTCGAAGCTGAACCTGTCGGTGGGCAGCCCGGAGACGGCCAGCGCGGTCGTCACCGCGGACGGGCCCGGCAGGGCCGTCACCCGCAGGCCGGCCGCGGCCGCCGCCGCGACGAGCCGGTAGCCGGGATCGCTGATCCCCGGCGTGCCCGCGTCGGTGACGAGCAGGACATCCCGGCCCGCCTCGAGCTCGCCGATCAGGTCGGCCGTGCGGCGCGCCTCGACCGCGTCGTAGTAGGAGACGACGCGGGCCTTGAGCTCGACGTTCAGGCTGGACGCGAGCCAGCGCACGCGGCGGGTATCCTCGGCCGCGATGAGGGTGGCCCGGGCCAGTTCGGCCGCCAGCCGGGATGACGCGTCCTCGGCCCGGCCGATGGGGACCGCGGCCAGCGTCAGCACACCGCCCTCATCCCCCGCACCGGGGGGCGAACCCGCCACCGATCCCGACATGTCCGTATCGCGCCCCGTTCTCGGCAATGGAGTCCTCAGCAATGGAGTCCCGGCAATGAAGTTCCGGCAATGGAATCCCGGGCAATGGAGCCTGCCCGTCATCATCCGGATCATCCGGCTAGCCGGACTCTACCGCCGCCAGTAGCATGTGGCCGATGACGGCAACCGAGGCAGACACGCCCGCCGTGCCCGCCACCGACGAGGCCAGCCGGCTCGCGGTGCTCCGGGCCCGGCTGGCTTCGCCGATGCCCGATGACCGGCCCTGGGGGTGGCTCGGCCCGCTGCTGGTCACCGCGTTCGGCGCGTTCCTGCGGTTCAACCGGCTGCAGGTGCCGCGCGCGCTGGTCTTCGACGAGACCTACTACGTCAAGGACGCCTGGAGCATCCTGCAGCACGGCGTCGAGTGGAACCCGCTCAAAGCCTCGATCGCCAATCCGATAATCGTGGCGGGGCACACCAACTTCTTCGCGCCGTGCAACGGGACCTCGGCGTGCGGGGAGTACGTGGTCCAGCCCGAGGTGGGCAAGCTGCTGATCGCGGCGGGCGAGTGGATGTTCGGGCTGAACTCGTTCGGCTGGCGGTTCGCCAGCGCGCTGTTCGGGTCGCTGGCCATCTTGCTGATGTGCCGGATCGCCCGGCGGCTGACCCGGTCCACGCTGCTGGGCTGCATCGCCGGGCTGCTGATGTCGCTGGACGGCCTGGAGTTCGTGCTGTCCCGGACCGGGATCCTGGACATCTTCCTGATGTTCTTCGTGCTGGCCGCGTTCGGCTGCATCCTGATCGACCGCGACGTCTCCCGGGCCGCGCTCGCGGAACGGGTGGCGGCCCAGCCGGCGGGAGAGCACCGGGGCGCCGGGCCGCGGCTGGGGATCCGCCGGTGGCGGGTGGCGGCCGGGATCTTCCTCGGCCTGGCGGTGGGGACCAAGTGGGACGCGGTCTGGTACATCGTGGGGCTGGGCGCGCTGACCATCGCCTGGGACATCGGGGCGCGGCGGGCGGCCGGGCTGCGCTCGTTCGCCCGCGGCGCGCTCCGGGACGCGGCCTGGCTGCCGGTGACGTTCCTGGCGATCCCGCTGGCGGTCTACATCGCCAGCTGGAGCGGCTGGTTCGCCACGAGCACCGGCTACGACCGGGACTACGCCCAGCTGCACGGGGTAAACACCCCGGTCATCTCCGCCCTGTACTCCCTGTTCGGATACCACGTGCAGGCGATCAGCTTCGGCATCGGCCTGAACAGCCCGCACCACTACCAGTCCCAGCCCTGGGACTGGCTGCTGATCACCAGGCCCGTCGCGTTCTACGCGCAGTGTTACACCGGCCCGGCGAACTACCAGGTGTGCCCGAAGGGCCAGGTGGCCTGGGAACAGGAGGTGCTGGCGATCGGGACGCCGGCCATCTGGTGGGGGTCGATGGCGGCGCTGGTGTTCTGCCTGGGCTGGTGGCTGCTGCACCGGGACTGGCGGGCCGGCGCGGTGCTGCTCGGCGTCATCGCCGGCTGGCTGCCCTGGTGGCCGCTGGTGAGCCGGACCAAGTTCTACTACTACGCGCTGGAATTCGAGCCGTTCCTGATCTTGTCCATCGTCTTGTGCCTCGGCCTCATCCTCGGCCCGGCCGCGGCGGGGGCGGTCCGCCGGGCGGTCGGCGCGGGCATCGTGGGTGCCTATGTCCTGTGCGTGCTGCTCATGTTCTGGTACTTCTACCCCATCCTCGCCGCCAAGATCATCACCTACCAGGACTGGTGGAGCCACATCTGGTACCGGATAGGGAACGGCTGGGTCTGAGGCGAGCGGCCTCGACTAGCTCGTCCCCCGGTAGCTGAGGCCGTGATCGACGACGACCGCCCAGGCCAAGATCCTGGCAAATGACATAACCGCTCCGGTCGGCCAGAGGTCACGAAACCCGGCTACTTGCGAGTGTAAGAGCCGGCCGGCGAGAAATCCGCCCTCCCGGCCCCGCCGGACTCCGCGGTCAGCTCGCGAGCGGGGCCGCCTGGTAGAGGTCCGCGCCCTCAGGCGAGGTCTGGCGGGTGACCTGGCCGCGGACCAGGAGCACCTCCAGGTGGGCGGCCGTCTCGTTGACCGACATGATCCGGCTGAACAGGTCCAGGTCGGTGAACGGGCGCTGCCGCCTGGTCCACCTGATCGCCTTGGCCACCTCGAACGGGGTGGCGTGGCCGGCCAGCACGGCCTGATGGATCTCGGCGAGGCGCAGGTCGTGATGGGCCAGCAGCTCGTTGACCCGCTCGTGGGTGCTGCCGGTGACCGGCCCGTGGGCGGGGAACAGCCGGGCGTCGGGCAGCGCGAGGGTGCGGGCCAGCGAACCGAGGTAGTCGCGCAGCGCCATCCGGTTGCCCGCGGGCTCGAAGCCGATCGAGGGCGTGATGTGCGGGAGCACGTGGTCGCCGGCGAACATGATCTCCGACGCGGCGTCGTGGTAGACGAGATGGCCGCGGGTGTGGCCGGGGGTGTGGACCGCGCGCAGCGTCCGCGTCCGCAGGTCCAGGTCGGTGCCGTCGGTCACCCAGCGGTCGGGGTCTTCCCAGTCGGCGAACATGGGACCCTGCCGCTCCAGCGTCGAGAGGCTGGCGATCAGCTCCGTCGCGCCCAGCCTGCGCATGCCTTCCGCGCCGAAGACCCGGTGGCCGCCGGTGCCGTTGATCATCTCCCGGGTCGCGATCATGTTCGCGCGCTCGTCCTCGCCGAGCGAGATCAGGCTGCGGAATTCCCGCCGCAGCTCCACCGCGAGCGAGTAGTGGTCGATGTGAATGTGGGTGACCAGGAAGTTGCGGACGTCGCGGAGCCCGTAGCCGAGCTGGCGCAGCCCCTCGGTGAGCCGTTCCCGGGCCGTGATGATCGCCATCCCGGCGTCGATGAGATCGACTCCCCCGGGATCGGTGATCGCGTAGACGTTGACGGCCTTCAGCCCGTCCAGCGGGAGCGGCAGCGGGATCCGGTGCACGCCCCCGCCGAGGTCCTCGACCTTGGGTTCGGTCCAGGCGTGCCGGTCAGCCGCTGCTTGGCTCATCGTGTCGTTGATCCTTCCCTTCGGACCCAAGACCCCGCGAGCCCTGAGCTACCTGCTAGGTAACGATACCGGAGGGTGCCGCCGTTTCTGCCCGCCGCCCGGTTCCGCTGTCCTGCAGATGGATGCCGGCTGATGGACGGCTACCGGTTCCCGCTGCGCGGCCTGGAGGGCGCCCTCCTTCCATCGGCCTAAGCGGCGGCCGGCTCAGGCGGGACGAACGCCGCGTTCTCGCGCTCCATCGCCTTGGCCACGCCGTGGCGCCAGCCGTCCGCCACGGACGCGGACATGGGGTCGGGGAAGGGGAAGATGTCCTCCTCGCCGTGCTCGAGGGCGTCGAAGATGGCGCGCGCGACGGATTCCGGGGAGGCTTTGGGGATTTCGAAGCCCTGGGTCATATCGGTGTCGGTGGGGCCGGTCAGCACGGCGTGAACCCGCACGCCCCGCGGGGCCAGCAGGGCGCGCAGCGATTGGGTCAGGTTGAACGCGGCCGCCTTGGAGATCGCGTAGGCCGGGGTGACGGGGAAGGGGGCGAGAGCCATCAGCGATACGTTGTTGACGATGACCCCGCGGGCCCGGGTCAGCTTGGGCAGGAAGGCTTGGGTCACCCGGTACGTGCCGAAGAGGTTCACGGCCAGATGCCGCTCCAGGACGGCCTGGTCGCTCAGGTCGTCGTAGACCGCGATGCCGGCGTTGTTGACCAGGATGTCGAGGTCTCCGATGCGCTCGGCGGCATCCTTCACCTGGCCCGGGATCGTCACGTCCAGGGTCAGCGGCGTGACCCGCTCGTCCGGGTGGGCCATGGGCTGGCGCGTGCCGGCGTACACCCGCCCGGCGCCCCGGGCGAGGGCTTCGTTGACGAGAGCCTGGCCGATGCCGCGGTTGGCGCCGGTGATCAGGACGGTCTTGCCGGTGATACTCATGACTGTTACTCCGGTTTCTGTGATTTCCTGGGGTGTCAGGCCAGCGGGCGCAGGCCCGCGGCGGTGAGCAGGTAGGTGTCCCGGTCCGGGCCGGGGGCGGTGGCCAGGCCGGTGACCGCCTGGCCGACCCGCTCCGGGGTCAGGGCATCGGCGGGGTCTGCTAGTGCGTTTTCGGGCATAACGGTTCTCCCGGGTCCTGTAGGTTCCGCGCCGCTCGTTTGGCGGCCCAGTGATATAGACCAGCCTGGCCGGAAGGCCGCCGGAGTATCAGGCGGGATCGTCTTACGGTGAGGCGGCGGCGCCGTGCTCCCGGGGCAGGCCGAAGGCCCCGAACAGGGCCGGGCTCTGGAAGGCCACGATGCGCGCGATGCCCGTCGCGGTCAGCGTGGGCACCTGCAGCGCATGCGCGCGGTATGTCCCGTCGCGTTCGCGCCGGTAGACCGCGAACGCCGGCTGGCTGCAGCCACGGCACCTCGGCCCTGCCACCAGCGGCGCCTGCGGGTCGTCGCTCGGCGCGCCCAGCCCGGACGGCAGCGGCCGGCGGCCGCGGCGCTCGATCGCGGTCAGGCACGCGTTGGTCGCGATCCGGTACAGCCAGGTCCGCACCGACGACCGGCCCTCAAACCCCTCATAGGACCGCCACGCCCGCAGGTACGTCTCCTGGACCAGGTCCTCGGCCTCCTCAGCCGAACCCAGCATCCGGTAGCAGTGAGCCAGCAGCTCACCCCGGAACCGGCCGGTCAGGCTCGCGAAATCCTCGCTGACTGTCATCAGCCACCCCAAACCCGCCCGTGCGAACGCCAGCGGTGCGCTGGCACTAGATATACAGACCCGGCGGCCGGCACAGAATCGTCGCTCGCCCGCGCCGGGCTGCACCTGGCATGCTCGTATTCGTGCTGAGGCTGCTGGCGTTCGTCCTCCCCCTGGGGCTGGACTCCTTTGCCGTGGCCGCGGCGATCGGCGCTGTCCAGGTGACCGGCTGGCGGCAGCGGCTGCGGATCTCGCTCATCTTCGTGGTCTTCGAAGGCGGGATGCCGCTCATCGGCCTGGGCCTGGGCAGCGCCCTGGCCCGCGGGATAGGGCATGTCGCCAACTACGTGGCCGCGGCCGCCGTCATCGGCATCGGCGTATGGATGCTGGCCGCGGACGACGAGATCGAGGAACAACGGGCCGGCCGCGTCATCACCGCCCGGGGACTGGCCCTCGTCGCGCTCGGGATCAGCATCAGCCTGGACGAGCTGGCCATCGGGTTCAGCATCGGCCTGACGCACCTGCCCGTCATCGCGATCATCATCGCCATCGCGGTGCAGGCCTTCATAGCCGCACAGCTGGGCCTGGCCATCGGCGCCCGGATCGGCGAGCGCTGGCGCGAGCGCGCGGAGCAAGCCGCGGGGATCGGGCTCATCCTGCTGGGGGCCTACCTCATCGCCGAGCAGCTGATCCGGTAGTGCCCTCTCATGGCTCAGATAGGCCGGCGGGGTGCGGCAGCCAGGGCAGGCGGTCGGTGACGGCGACGGCGGTGACCACGGCGGCGGCACAGGCGGCCAGGGCCAGGGCGGGGATCGCGCGGGCGGTCAGGGCCAGCAGCGCCAGCACGGCGATCCCGGCCAGCCGGGGCCAGGACACGGAGCGCCATACGACCAGCTTGAACGCGGCATGGCCGGCCAGGAACAGCGCCGGGCCGCCCAGGATCATCCAGGCCGACGCGGTGCTCGCCGTCCGGCCAGGTTCGGACAGGACATCCTGGTCGGCGGCCGCCGAGACGATGATGCCCGCCACCATCACCGGATGAATGAGGTGGTACGCCGACCGGCCCAGCCGGCCGGGATCGCCGGACCGGGCGATCTTCTCGGCGGCGGCCCCGGCGCTCTGGTCGAAATACAGCCACCACAGCGCGACCGAGCCGGCGAACGCGACGACGAAGGCGGTCACGCTGGCCGCGGTGACCGATGGCACCTCGGTCAGCGTCGCCCCGATGATGACGATCGACTCGCCCAGCGCGATCAGGATGAACGCCTGGCACCGCTCGGCGAAATGGCCGCCCTCGATCGTCCAGTCCGAGGTGCGCGACCGGCCGAGCCCGGGCGTCGCGAAGCCGACCGCGCCGCCGAGCAGGTCCACGCCCACCGCGAGCAGCCACAGCAGGTACCTGGCGGAGCCGTGGGCGAAGCCGCCTGCCACGGCGAGCGCCCCGCTGACCGCGCACCAGGCCAGGATGCGCTCGAAGTTGGCCTGCAGCGGGTGGCCGCGCAGCGCGATCACCATGAACGCGCTCCGGCCGATCTGCTGGACGGCGTACGCGCCGCCGACCCACAGGCCCAGGTCCTCGAAGGCCCGGGGCAGCGTGACCGACATGGCCAGGCTGACCAGCATGAGCGCCACGAGCAGCAGCCGCACCGCGATTTGCTCCGGGTCCAGCCAGTTGGTCACCCAGGTGGTGTACGCCCACACCAGCCAGACCATCACCAGCAGCAGCCCGGCCTGCAGCGCGCCGGCCACGGTGGGATGGCGGAGCAGGTAGTGCGACAGCTGGGTGACCGCGAACACGTACACCAGGTCGAAGAACAGCTCGATGTTCGTGACCCGCTGCACGCCGGACCGGTCGCGCAGGAGCTGAGGGAATGCGGGGCCAGCGGAAGCGGCCCGGTCGCCGGGGCCCGCGGACCCGGGGGGACCCGCCGAGTCCGCTTCGGCCAGGTCGCTCACGACAGGACTCTCACCAGGCGTAGTGCTCCGGCGCGGGGCGATAGCCGGGGAACAGGTCGTCGAGCCGCTTGAGCACGTCGTCGCCGAGCTGGAGGGTCACCGCGCGCTGCGCGTCGTCCAGCTGGCCCAGGGTGCGCGGGCCGGACAGCTTGCCCTCGTTGGGCCAGTCACCCAGGCCGGATCGGCCAAGGTGGATATATTCCATGCTCCTAGCCTTTCACGGCGCGATCGTTTCACTCGTCCGGTGCCGTGCGACGCGCTCCCGGGTACCGCACGTGACCGAGCAGTAGCGGCGCGCGCTGCCCCGGCCCACGTTCACGAACGGGCGGCCGCAGGACGGCGACGCGCAGAACCCGCCGGGCGGCGCCTGCCGTTCGGCGAGCAGCACGGCCAGCGCCAGGCAGGAGGAGGTGAGGAACCACGCGGCCCAGGGCGCGTCGTCGCTGCCGTCCACGTGCAGGTGCCAGCCGGACCCGCCGCCGTGCGTGGTCAGCCGGGGCGGGTGAGCATGCGCCCCGAGCAGGTCGTTGATCCGGTCCGCGGCGACGCCGGCGTCTCCGGCCGCGAACACCTCGCGCAGCTGGCGGGCGGCCTGGCGCAGGCCCGCGAGATCGGCGTCGGAGATCACGACCGGCTCGGGCTCCCCGTGTGCCCGCAGCACCGCGATCAGCGCGGCCCGTTCGGCGGGGAGGTCCGGCTGGCGAGAGTCTCCCGCGCGGGGAAGCAGGACGGCGAGCAGGTCCGCGGCGCGCTGCGCGGCGTCGTGCACGCTGCTGCCGAGCAGCGTCCCCTGGGCGGCCATGACCGGTAGTGTAACGTGTTTTTGTGAAATCTAGTTACCTGCCGCCGCGAGGGCTGCGCCGTTACCTGGCCGGGGCCGCGGCGGCCCGGGCGGGTGACGAGATGTCGGGCCCGGCGCTGCTGCTGCTCGGCCTGGCGGTGACCGGCCGGCCGGCGGCCGGCTCCGGGTTGCTGGCCGCGGTGACCGTCGCCGGGGCCATCGGCGGCCCGGTGTTCGGCGCGCTGCTCGACCGCAGCCGCCGGCCGGACCGGCTCCTGGCGGGGACGCTGGCCGCCTACGCGCTGGGCATCATCGCCGTCCAGGCCGCGGCGGGGAGGGTACCGATGCCGGCCGTGGCGGCGATCGCGCTGGCCGCCGGGCTGTTCAGCCCGGCAGTGGCGGGCGGCTGGACCGCGCAGCTGCCCCGCATCGTGACCGGGCGCGAGCTGGCCCGCGGCTCCGCCTTGGACGCGCTGACCTACAGCGCGGCCAGCCTGGCTGGCCCGGCCCTGGCCGCCGTCGTCGCCGCCGGGTTCGGGGCGCGGCCGGCGGTGCTGACGGCCGCCGTCCTGGTCGCCCTGGCCGGGCCCGCGGCGTACTCGCTGTCGCGCTACCTGCCTGGAGGTCCTGCCATGATCGCGAAGGAATTTCAGTCCGGCGAGACTGAAAAGGCTTCGCGATCATGTGCGGCCGGGCAGCGCCGGGCGCCCGGCGCTGCCCGGCAGAGGGCACAGCGCTGGAAGAGAGTAGCGGGCTGGCAGAGGGCACTGGGCCGGCAGATGGCCGCGGGGTTCGCGGTGATCGGTACCCGCCGTTCGCTGCTGCGGGCCACGGTGACCTCGGTGGTCTCCTACGCCGGGATCGGGATGCTGCTGGCCTGCTGCCCGGTGCTCGGCGGGGAGCGGCTCGGCGCCCCGGCCCGCGGCGCGCTGCTGATCAGCGCGATGGCGGCCGCGTCGCTGGCCGCCAACGCCATCCTGGCGCGCCGCCCGGGACGCGGCCAGCCGGACACCTGGGTGCTCGCCAGCACGCTGGTGATCGGGGCCGGGGTGGCCGCGGCGGCGGTGGCGCCGGGCTGGCTCACCGTGGCGGCCGTCGCGCTGGCCGGGGCGGGCGAGGGACCGCAGCTGACGGCGCTGTTCGCGGTGCGGCACCGGGAAACCCCGGCGAGCCTGCGCGGGCAGGTCTACACCACGGCGGCCAGCCTGAAGATCGCCGGGATGGCGGCCGGGGCCGCGCTCGCCGGGCCCCTGCTGGCCGGCACGGCGCTGGCCGGGCCGGGGCTCGCCGGGCGGCCGGCGGCCGGCTGCCTGCTGATCGCGGCCGGGATCGAGCTGTCCGCTGCCGCGGCCTACCTGCTGAGCGGGCTGACCAGGCATGGGCGGCAGGTACCTGCCGCGGCGACGGCGGAGTCCGCACGCCCCGGCGGGGCCGGCGGCACCGCAGCCCGTTCGGGATGAAAGCCTTTGATTTTGTTATCATCAAGGCATGCAGCGGATCATGAGTGCGCAGTGGTGGCCGGCCGGTTAGGGCGGCCGTACTCAGCATTCATGAAGGCCGTCCGGGATGGACGGCCTTTTTTCGTGCCTGCGGGCCGTCCGCCCGGACTTACGGGAGGACTGATAACCATGACGACAACCCTGGCTCAGCGGCGTTCGGCCGAACTGGAGGAACTGATCGGCCGGGACGCGGCCGTGTTCCGGATCCTGACCGGCGACCGGCCGACCGGGCTCCTGCACCTGGGCCACTACTTCGGCACCCTGCGGAACCGGGTCAGGCTGCAGGATCTCGGCGCGGAGGTCTTCGTGCTGATCGCCGACTACCAGGTGCTGACCGACCGGGACACCGCCGAGCACCTGGATGAGCACGTGACCGGGCTGCTGCTTGACTACCTGGCCATCGGGCTCGACCCGGCGCGCACGGTGATCTTCGCGCACAGCGCGGTGCCCGCGCTCAACCAGTTGCTGCTGCCATTCCTCAGCCTGGTCTCGGTGCCCGAGCTGAACCGGAACCCCACGGTCAAGGACGAGATCGCGCACTCCCGGCAGGCGGCGGTCAGCGGCCTGATGCTCACCTACCCGGTCCACCAGGCGGCGGACATCTTGTTCTGCAAGGCGAACCTGGTGCCGGTGGGGCAGGATCAGCTGCCGCACCTGGAGATCACCCGGGTGATCGCGCGCCGGTTCAACGACCGGTTCGGCCTGCCGGTGTTCCCGGTGCCGGACGCGCTGCTGTCGGCCGCGCCGCTGCTGCTCGGCACCGACGGCACCAAGATGAGCAAGAGCCGCGGCAACACGATCCCGCTCTCGGGCACCGCGGACGAGACCGCCCGGCTCATCCGCGGTGCGAAGACCGACACCGGACGGCACATCAGCTACGACCCGGCCACCCGGCCCGAGGTCTCCAGCCTGATCCTGCTGACCGCGCTCTGCCTGGACCGGGACCCGCGCGAGGTGGCCGGGCAGATCGGCGGCGGCGGGGCCGCGGAGCTGAAGAGGGTGGTCACCGCCGCGGTCAACGACCTGCTCGCGCCGGTCCGGGCGCGCCGCGCCGAGTACGCGCGGGACCTCGGCTACGTGCGCCAGGTGCTGCGGGACGGCAACGAGCGGGCCAACGAGATCGCGGCGGCCACGCTGGCCGAGGTGCGGGCGGCCATGGGCATGCGGTACTGAAGCCGGGCTGAGGCCAGATCGGCCAGGCCGAGGCCGGGTCAGCCGATCTCGGCCGGGGTGTCCAGGACCCGGGCGGCGGCGACGGGCCGTTCGGGGCCGCGAAGCGTGAACGAGCCCTGGAGCGGAAGCCGGTCCGAGGCCCCGCCGATCGCGACCCGGATCTCGCCCGGCTCGACCACGCGGGTGCCGTCCCGGCCGCTGAACGCGGTGCGGTCGGCGTGCAGCCGGAAGGTGACCCGGCGGGCCTGGCCAGGGTCCAGCGGCACCCGGGCGAAGCCGGCCAGCCAGCGCAGCGGCCGGACGACCTGGGCCACCGGGTCGCTCAGGTACAGCTGGACGACCTCGGTTCCCGCCCTGGTACCGGTGTTGCGCACCGTGCAGGAGATGACCGCCGTGCCGTCGGTGGCGATGGCCGCGGCGCCGCCGGCCGGGGCACCGCCGGCCGGGGCACCGCCGGCCGGGGCACTGTCGGCCGGGGCGATGACGAGATCGGAGTAGCCGAAGCTGGTGTAGGACAGGCCGTGGCCGAACGCGAACAGCGGCGTCGGGTCCACCGAGCTGCCCGGGTGCCGGCCGGCCAGCCGCGGTCGCAGGTACGTGGACGGCTGGGCCCCCGCCGAGGCGGGCATCTCGACCGGCAGCTTGCCGCTGGGCACCAGCCGGCCGGACAGCACCCCGGCGATGGCGCCGCCGCCCTCCTCGCCGGGGAAGAACGCCTGCACCGCCGCGGCCAGCTGCCCGGCCGCCGGCCCGATCGCGTACGGGCGGCCAGTCACCAGCACGAGCACCACCGGGGTGCCGCCCGCCACCAGGGCCCGCAGCAGGTCGTCCTGCACCCCCGGCAGCCGCAGGTCGGCCACGTCGCAGCCCTCGCCCGAGGTGCCGCGGCCGAACAGGCCCGCCTCGTCCCCCAGCACCGCTATCACCACGTCCGCCTCCCGCGCCCGCGCGGCGGCGTCCGCGAACCCGGAGCGATCCGGATCGCGGACCGTGCACCCGGGCGCATGAGAGATCGTGGCGGCGGGCAGTTCGGCCCGCAGCGCGGCGAGGACGGTGCTGACCGCGGGCCCCGCCGAGGCTTCGGGGTACCGGCCGCCGAGGTGGCGGGGCATGCTGTAGCAGCCGAAGAAGGCCAGCGGGTCGTCGGCCAGCGGCCCGATCACGGCGATCCTGGCGTCCGCGCGCAGCGGCAGGACGCCGCCGGCGTTGGCCAGCAGCACCACGGACTCCTCGGCCAGCCGGCGGGCCAGCGCGCGGTGCCCGGGCGGGTCGAGGTCGATGGCCGCCCCGTCAGCCGCGTCGCCGGCCGGCGCCAGCCCGGGCCAGTCCGGGTCGAGAAGGCCGAGGTCGCACTTCTGCCGCAGCACCCGGGCCGCGGCCCGGTCGACGAGCCCGGCCGGCACCCGGCCGTCCCGTACCGCGCTGACCAGCGCGGCACCGTAGCAGGCGACGCTGGGCAGCTCCACGTCCAGGCCCGCCTCCAGGGCCAGCGCGGCGGCCTGCCCCGGCGTCGAGGCCACCGCGTGCTGGGTCTGCAGGAAGGCGATCGCGTAGTAGTCCGACACGACCAGGCCGTCGAAGCCGAGCTCGTCCCGCAGCAGCATGGTCAGCAGCCCGCGGTCGCCGGACACCGGGACGCCGTCGACGTCGGTGTAGGACGGCATCACCGACCGCGCCCCGCCCCGCAGCGCCATCTCGAACGGCACCAGGATCACGTCGGCGAACTCGCGGCGGCCGATGGCCACCGGGGCCATGTTGCGGCCCGCCCGGGAGGCCGAGTACCCGGCGAAGTGCTTCAGCGTGGCCTGGATCCCGGCCGACTGCAGGCCGCGCACGTACGCGGTGCCGACCGAACCGACCAGGTAGGGGTCCTCGCCGATGGTCTCCTCCGTCCTCCCCCAGCGCGGGTCCCTGGTCACGTCGAGCACGGGTGACAGGCCCTGGTGGACGCCGACCGCCCGCATGCTGGCGCCGATGGCCGCCGCCATCTCGCGGACCAGCCCGGGATCGAAGGACGCGCCCCAGGCCAGCGGCGTCGGGAAGATGGTGGCCGTCCAGGCGGCGAAGCCGGTCAGGCACTCCTCGTGCGCGACGGCCGGGATGCCGAACCGGCTCGCCGCGACGACCTGCGCCTGGAGCTCGCGCAGCGTGCGCACGGCATCGGCGGGCGGCACCGGCCGGGTGCCGAACACCCGGGTGAGCTGGCCCAGGCCGTCCTGGATGAGCTCGGCGAACGGCGACTCCGGAGAGCGGAACTCGCCCTGCATCGGGGCCACGTTGCTGTCCCGCGGCTGATGGCCCGGCCACAGGCTGGTCAGCTGCGCGGCCTTCTCTTCCAGCGTCATCCGGCCGAGCAGGTCCGCGACCCGCTCCGCGGCCGGCCGCGACGGATCCCGCCAGAGCTGCGTGTCCTGGTCAACCGCGGGGCGGCTCACCGTGCGGGCCCCTCGCCCCTCAAGGTCCCGGCGGATTCCGGCGTGAACGGCACGGCGTCACCTTTCCCGTGAGATTCGAAACAGTTTCGGTAACGGTATCGCGACTTACCCGGCCACGCTAGGCGCTTCGCGCCCGGCCTTGTGCGGGGACACAAAGTGATCTTGCCAGATTTGGCATCTCGTACCGCACCGGGAACGCTGGTCTTGACCCGCGATGGGCCGGATTTTACGATGACCCTCATTCGAAAGTTTTCTAAATATATCGAAATGCCCCTTGCGGTGCGCGGGAGGAATGCCATGAGCAGATCAGGCAACCGGGCGAGCGGCAACCCCAGCTGGGCGTCGAACTTCCTGCCCTCCTCGCTGGGCGCGGTGACGTTCGGCGGGCAGCTCTACGGCGTGCCCATTCAGGGCACCCAGCCGGTCTACTTCTTCTACAACAAGCCCATCTTCAGCAAGCTCGGCCTTGCGTTCCCCACCACGTTCTCGGGCCTGCTCTCGGCGGTCGCCACGCTGAAGAGCCACGGTTACGCGCCGATCTCGCTGGCCAACGGCGATCAGTGGCCGGGCCTGATGTACCTGGAGTACCTGACCGACCGGATCGGCGGCCCCAGCGTGGCCCAGGACATCGTGCTCGGCAAGCCGGGCGCCTGGTCCAACCCGGCGATCATCAAGGCGCTGACCGACGTCCAGCAGCTGGCCAAGGCGGGCGCGTTCCAGAGCGGCTACGACTCGCTGAAGTTCAGCGGCGGCGGCTCGGACGCGCTGGTGTACAGCGGCAAGGCGGCCATGCAGCTGATGGGCGACTGGGACGTCTCGTCCATGCTCGGCCTGAACAAGTCCTTCGTGACCAGCGGGGACCTCGGGCTGGCCCCGTTCCCCTCGGTCGAGGGCGGCAGCGGTGACCCGGCCGACCTGGCCGGCAACACGGCCAGCTACGTGGCCATCTCCAGCAAGGCCACGGCGGCCCAGAAGTCCGTGGCCGAGGCCTTCTTCCAGGAGGTGCTGGCCTCGCCGCAGTACGCCAAGGCCAGCGTCGGCGCCGGCGAGGTGCCGGTCATCAAGGGCGCCACCGGCCTGTTCGCCGGGCAGCAGCTGGCCTCCTACGACCAGGCCATCTACAGCTCGGTCCAGTCGGCGCCGAGCTTCCAGTACTCCTGGGACCAGGCGGTGCCGCCGCAGGAGGCCACGCCGATGCTGGCCGACCTGGCGCAGGTCTTCGAGCTGACGATGACCCCGCAGAAGTTCGCGGCCACCATGGACAGCCAGCATTCCGGTGCCTAGCCGGCCACCGGGGCAGGCCGGGCAGGCCCGCGGTCTCGCGGACCTGGCCGGCCTCGCGCCTGCCATGGCACTGTTCGGGGTGTTCATCGTGGTGCCGATGCTGGGCGCGGCCGTGCTCAGCCTGTTCAGCTGGAACGGGCTGGGCACGCCGCACTGGGCGGGCGCGGCCAACTGGATCCAGTTCGCCCACGACCCGCTGGCCCGCCAGGCGCTGACCGTCACGGCCAAGGTGGTGGTGTTCAGCTGGGTGGTGCAGACGCCGATCTCCATGGCGCTCGGCCTGTTCACCGCGGGCAGCCAGCGGTACCGGTCGCTGTACGCGGCGCTGTACGTGCTGCCGCTGCTGCTGTCCACGGCGGGCATCGCGCTGATGTGGGAAGCCCTGCTCGACCCGAACTTCGGCGGCATCACCGCCCTGTCCAGGTCCCTCAACCTGGGCTTCCTGCGGCAGAACTGGCTGGGTACCCCGTCGATCACGCTTTACGTGATCATCGGGCTGATCGCCTGGCAGTTCATCCCGTTCCACGCGCTGCTCTACCAGATGGGCCGCCGGCAGATCCCCGGCGTGCTGTACGAGGCCGCACGGCTGGACGGGGCCAGCCCGGCGCAGCTGTTCTGGCGGGTGACGCTCCCGCAGCTGCGCTACACCATCGTCACGTCGAGCACGCTGATCGTCGTCGGGTCGCTGACGTACTTCGACATCGTCTACATCATGACGAACGGCGGCCCCGGCTACACCACCCGCGTGCTCTCGCTGGACATGTACCAGGCGGCGTTCCAGCAGAACGAGTTCGGCTACGCGAGCGTGCTGGCCGTGGTGCTCGGCGTGGTCGGCGTGGGCATCGCGCTCGGCCTGGTCCGGTTCAGCGGCTTCGGCTCCATGGCGAGCCAGCAGGAAGGGGCGGCATGAGGCGAACGGGAGATCGAGCGTGAGCGGTACCGTCACGGCCCGTCCTGTCCGTTCCGGATCCCAGTCGGCCCGCGGCGCCGCGCCCCCTCCCCGGCGGCGCCGCCGGGTCAGCCCCGGCCGGGCGGTGGCGTTCGTCCTCGCCACCGCCTGGCTGGTGGTGGTCATCGCGCCGATCTACTACATGGTGCTGGCCAGCTTCCGGAGCCAGGGCACCTACCTGACCGCCAACCCGTGGCTGCCGCGGGGCGGGCTGACGCTGTCCGAGTACGGCACGGTGTTCGGCGCCGGGCTGGGCCGGTACCTGGTCAACAGCGTGATCCTCACGGTGGTCTGCATCGTGCTCACGCTGTCTTTCTGCCTGGCCGCGGCGTTCCGCATCGTGCGCCGTACCGGGCGGGCCGCGGGCGCCGCGTTCCGGATCCTGCTGCTCGGCCTGGCCATCCCGATCCAGGCCATCATCGTGCCGCTGCACCTGATCGTCTACAAGCTGCACCTGTACGACACGCTGTTCGCGCTGATGCTCACCATGACCGCCGCCGCCATCCCGATCTCGGTGCTGGTCATGGTGAACTCCGTCCGGGACATCCCGCGCGAGCTCATCGGCGCGATGCTGGTCGACGGCGGCACCGAGTGGACGGTCTTCCGCCGCCTGATCGTGCCGCTGTCCAAGCCGGTGCTGGCCACCCTGGCCATCTACGACGGCCTGAACGTGTGGAACAACTTCATCCTGCCTCTCGTGCTCACCCAGGGCAACAGCGTGGCTGTGCTGCCGCTCGGCCTGACCAAGCTCGAGGGCCAGTACGCCATCAACGTCCCGGCCGTGATGGCGGCTGTC
>Ga0335069_10003644_pt1 | contig 23153 bp, 18 predicted proteins | sample Lox_Sample_11_FD_206714 | JGI IMG/M metagenome (GOLD analysis project Ga0335069, IMG submission 206714) | Soil microbial communities from Loxahatchee National Wildlife Refuge, Florida, United States - Lox_Sample_1.1 | ecosystem: Environmental > Terrestrial > Soil > Wetlands | place: USA... | reverse complement strand
GTACGTGGTCTTGGGCGACGGGCAGGTCCGGGGCTAGGGGAGGGTCCACCCGGCATGGCGAACAAGAAGACGGCGGCGGCCACCTCTGCGAAGCGCTCCCCCGTACCTGCCCGCAAGAGGCGGGCGGCGCCCAAGAGGAGGGGGGGGGCCCCGCCGCGCCGGGCGCCCTCCCGGGCGGCGCTCGGCAAGCCGCCGGCGCCCTCTTCCCCGGCCGAAAAGGCTCCCGCCGCGCCGCCCGAGAGCGACGAGGCGCGCCCCACCGCGCTCGCCATCGCCCGCGCTGCCCTGGACAAGAAGGGGGAAGACGTGATCGTCCTCGACGTCCGGGGGCTCACGAGCTATGCGGACTACTTCGTGGTGGTAACCGCCGACTCCGACCGGCAGGCAGGGGCGATCGCCGATCACGTCGAGCAGACCATGAAGGGGCGGGGCGTCTCCAAGGTAGGCGTGGAGGGGTACGAGAGCGGCCGGTGGATCCTGGTCGATTACGGCGACGTGGTGGCCCACGTCATGAACCGCGAGTCGAGGGGGTTCTACGACCTCGAAGGGCTCTGGGCAGACGCGCCTCGATTCACCGTGAGCTCATGACGTGCCTCTCCGGCGGATCGCCGCCGGGAGCTCGGGACCGAAAGCCCCCGACGCATCCTGTGACGCCCGTGAGGCCACCCGGAAGGCTGGGGCGCACGGGCGACGCACCGACGCCGGGCCATGGACGAACCTCGAGCCTTCCGGATTGACCGCGAGTCAGAGCCGCCTTGCGGCCCCTCCGGGGTGAGATCCACCGAGGCCCTGTTTCCGGCTTCGATCGGCGAAGGTGGAACCGCGGGGAGGGGGCGGGGCGAGCCCGGGCCGCTCCCGGTAGTGATGTCCTTTCGCCCCGCCACGATCCCGCAGTATTTCTCTCACCGATCGCCTCTCACCGGAGCCGTCCCGTGATCTACACCCTGACCTTGAACCCCGCCGTGGACCGGGAGCTGCGGGTCCCTGCCATCTCCTTCGGCGAGGTGCTCCGCGCCACCGGGCTGCGGATCGATGTGGGCGGGAAGGGCTTCAACGTGTCGCGGGCCCTACGGGCGCTGAACGTGGAAAGCGTCGCGCTCGGGTACGTAGGCGGCCACGCGGGCGACCTGATCCTCGAGGGCCTGTCGCGGCTCGGCGTCCCCACGAACTTCGTCAGGATCGCCGGGGGGGAGACCCGGACCAACGTGAGCGTGGTCGCCCCCGACCGCCACCTCAAGGTGAACGAGGCCGGCCCGGAGGTGACCCGGGAGGAAGAGCTTCGCCTCGTCGACAGGGTCCGCGACCTTGCCGGACCGAGCGACTGGTGGGTGCTATCGGGCAGCCTGCCCCCGGGCGTCTCGACGGGCATCTACGCCGACCTCATCCGAATCGTGCAGGGGGCCGGGGCCAGCGCGGTGCTCGACGCGAGCGGTCCGGCGCTCGCCGCGGGCTTGGAGGCCGGCCCGTTCCTCGTGAAGCCCAACGCGGCCGAGGCGAGCGAGCTGACCGGGCTACCGGTGGAGACGCCGGAGGAGGTCAGGAAAGCAGCTCTCGCGATCCAAGGGATGGGGGCCGCCCACGTCCTCGTCTCATTGGGAAGGCGGGGCGCCGTGCTCCTCGACCGCACCCGTGCCCTCGTGGCCGTCCCGCCCCTCGTCGAGGAGCAGAACCCGGTAGGCGCCGGCGACGCGATGGTGGCCGGCCTGGTCTTCGGCCTCTCGCGAGGCCTCTCGCTCCCCGAGGCGCTCGCATGGGCGGTGGCGGCCGGGGCCGCCGCGGCGAGCCTGCCGGGGACGGCCTTCGGCGGCGAAGCCCGGGTGGCGGAGCTGGCGCATCGGGTGGATCTCACCCCGCTCCCCTAGTGACCCGGGGCGGGGGTCCCTGCGGGGAGAACCCGCCCGCGGGCCCGGAGAGGGTTACGGCAGACGGTGCGTCAGCACCGGGCCGGTTCGCGCACGAGGAGGTAGTTCAGGGCCACGGCGCCGATCAGCACCGCTCCCTTGGCGAAGGTCTGCCAGAAGGCCGGGATCACGGTCATGAGCCCGGTGGTCACGCACACAATGATGAGCGCGCCCACCACCGTCTTGGCCACCGAGCCCTCTCCGCCGGAGAAGGCCGTGCCGCCGAGGAGCACCGCGATGATGCAGTCGAGCTCCATCCCGTCGCCGGAAAGGGGATCGCCGATGGACATGTAACTCGCCCGCGCCGTTCCGGCCAGGGCTGCGCAGAGCCCCACGAGGACGTAGAGTCCCCACACCCAGCGAACCGCGCCGATGCCGGAGAGCTCGGCGGCGGTGCGATTGCCACCGATGGCGGCGGCGTACTTCCCGACGAGGGTCCTGCGCTGCACCACCACGAGCGCGAGGATCACCCCCACCGCCACGTAGAACGCCCAGGGGAGTCCGAAGAGAACCTCGGCGCGCGCGTAATCGTTGATCCAGGCAGGCATCGCCCTTCCCGGGATCGACTTGATGGCGGAGAGGCCGCTCGGAACGATGAGGAGGGCGCTGCCCTTGAAGACGTTCAGGGTGACGAGGGTGGCGATGACGGGGGTGATCCGGAGCCGCATGACGAGCAGGCCGTTCGCGGCCCCCAGGGCGCAGCCCATGGCGGCGGTGAGGGGAAAGGCGAGCGCGAAGGGGACCCCCCCCCGGATCATGAGCGCGAAGACCACCGCGCTGAAGCTCATGGCGCTTCCGACCGAGAGGTCGATGTACCCCGAGATCATGAGGAGCGTGAACGCCCCGCTCAAGGTCAGGATGGGCGCGGCGATCCGGAGCATGTTCACGACGCTGTCGGGGGAGAGGAAGTGGCCCGGCCCGAACGGCTCGACCTCCCCGAGCCTCGCCACGCTGAAGAGGAGCACGATGAGGAGCAGGACGACGTAGATGTAGAGCCGCTTGATGGTAGCCCGGAGCGCGGCCGCCCGCTCCAGGTGGGCGGCCATGGTCTCGCCGCTTGCGATGCTCATGTGCTCCTCCGGTCCAGCGCGAAGCGTTGCGCGAGGATGGCGAGGAAGGTGACGAGGCCCTTCAGGGTGAACTGCCAGTCCGGGGAGAGGAGGAGTCCAGTGGCGGACGAGGTCACGACCGAGAGGAGGATGGCTCCCACGAACATCCCCAGGACCGAGCCGAACCCCCCGGAGATGCTGACCCCACCCAGGAGGCAGATCACGAGGGCGTCGAACTCGTATCCGGTGGCGCGGCTCGACACCCCGGCCTTGAACTCCGAGGCGAGGAGGATGCCGGTGATCCCGGCCAAGAGCCCGGAGAGGAGGTAGAGCGAGGCGATGTGGCGGCCGACCTTGACTCCGGAGAGCCGCGCCGCCTCGGCGTTGGCGCCGATGAGGTAGGTCCGCCGGCCCGCCACCGTGCCCTTCTCCAGCACGAACGCCACGGCCACGAGCAGGACCATGATGAGCACGGCGACCTTGAGGGACGTGCCCGGCAAGAAGGTGTTGCCCACCACCCCGAAGACGTCGGGGAGGCTCGTGTTACGCTGGGCGCCGCGGGTGATCACCTGGGCGAGGCCGCGGGAGAGCATCATGGTGCCCAGGGTGACGATGATGGACGGGACCTTGAGCCGCACGATGAAGAACGCGTTCACTGCGCCCACGCCCACCGCGCAGGCGAGGGCCGCCGCCACCGAAAGGCCGTAGGGGAGCCCCGGGCCGTTGGCCAGGGGGTTGGGCGAGCCGCTCGCGGCCTGAGCGCACCAGGCGCACACCACCCCGGTGAGGGCCACGTTCCCCCCCACCGACATGTCGAAGTTGCCGGTGATGAGCAGGAAGGTGACCCCGATCCCCAAGATGATGAGGTACCAGTAGTTGGTGAGGAGGTTGACGACGTTCCGGGGCAGCCAGAAGTTCGGGACGAAGAGGCAGGCGACGGCGAAGAGGACGGCCAGGACGCCCACCATGAAGAGAGTGATGAACGACTCGTTGCTCAACTTGCGGGCCAGCGTCCCCACCCGCTCGCTCCCCGGCCCGGCGGACATGGTGGTGGTCTGCGCGGTCATAGGCCCCCCGTCACCACGTGCATGATCCTCTGGCTGTCCACCCCGCGGCCGTTCTCGAGGGTGGCCTTGAGCTCCCCGTCGTAGAGGAGGTGGACCGTGTCGCAGAGGTTCACGATCTCCGGAAGCTCGGAGGAGAAGACCAGGATCGACTTCCCCTCCCGGGAAAGCTTGCGGATGATGCCGTAGATCTCGCTCTTCGCCCCGACGTCGATCCCGCGGGTGGGCTCGTCCAGCATGAGCAGGTCCGCATCGGCGAAGAGGCATTTCGCGAAGACCACCTTCTGCTGGTTGCCGCCCGAGAGCTTGGCGGTCTCCTTCTCGGTGCTGCTCGTGGCGATCCGCAGCCGTTCAACAGCCTCGAGCGTCACGCGGCGCTCGGCAGCGGCGTCGATGAAGCCGCGGCGGGAGATCTTGGCCATGTTCATCACCGGGACGTTGCCCCGGACGGTGAGGATGGTGAAAAGTCCCTGCGAGCGACGCTCCTCGGGCACGAGGGCGATGCCGGCGGCAATGACCTTGTCCGGCCGGGGGGGGAGTTTCTTCCCCCGGAAGGTCACCTCGCCCCGGTACGGGTCGGCTCCGTAGATGGCCCGGGCCAGTTCGGTCTTGCCGGCGCCCACCAGCCCGTAGAACCCGACGATCTCCCCCTGGCGCACCTCGAAGGAGACGTCCTTGAGCTTGTGATTGGCGAGGTTCTTCACCTCGAGGACCACGTCCTTCTTCCCGCTCTCCCGGGCCTCGTAGCCCTCGAAGACGGTCTTCCCGATCATCATCCGGATGAGCTCCGAGCGGTCCTTGACCTCGGCGACCGGGCGGGTGGCGATGTGGCGCCCGTCCCGCATCACCGTGACCACGTCGCCCAGCTCGAAGATCTCGTCGAGGCGGTGGGAGATGTAGATGACGGTCACGTTCTTGTGGCGCAGGGCCTTCACGATCGCGAACAGACGTGCGATCTCCCCCTCCGAGATCGCGGCGGTCGGCTCGTCCATGATGAGCACGTCCGCCTCGGCGGCCACCGCCTTGGCGATCTCCACGATCTGCTTCTGGGCCACCGAGAGGGTCGAGACCCGCTGGTGGGGGCGGATGGACGGCTCGAGGCTGTTCATCACGCTGACCATGCGGTTGATCTTGTCGGTCCGGCGCAGAAACCCGAGGGTCGTGTCCTCCATTCCCAGGGTGAGGTTCTCGGCCACGGTGAGCTGGTCGACGACGTTCAGTTCCTGGAAGAGCGTGCTGATCCCCTTCTGCTTGGCCTCGCGGGGGCCACGGGGGGCGTAATCCTTCCCGTTGAGCAGGACCCGACCGGCGGTGCGCTGCAGCGCGCCCGTGAGGATCTTGATGAGGGTGGACTTGCCGGCCCCGTTCTCGCCCACCAGGCAGTGGACGGTGTTGCGCCGGATATCGAAGCTGACGTCGTTCACGGCGCGGACGCTGGAGAAGTCCTTCACGAGGCCCCTGATCTCCAGGACGTTGTCGATCCGGTCCATGGCCGCCCCTCCCCTGCCGTCCCCCGATGCCGCGGCCCTCCGTTCGCCGCGGCACCGGAGGTACGGGCCTTGCGATCACATTACGTTGGCGCCGAACTGGTCCTTGAGCCAGCCGGCCGCGTCCGCCTTGGACATGGTCCAGTAGGAGATGGTGTAGGCCTTGTAGAAGAACTCCTTGGCCGGCTGGGAGGTGCGGGCGACCTTGCCGGCCTTGATGTCCATGATGAGGTCGATCCGGCCGCGGGCGGTCTCCTTGGGCGGCAGCCCCATGGACAGCTTGAGCGAGCTGCTGGCGTCGTACACGGCCTTGTACTCGACCTCGTCGAAGTCGACGCTGGCCACGATCTCGGTAACGGGCTTGCCGTCCTTGAACACCCCGCGCCCAGCTTGGGTCAGCGCGGCCATGGTCCCGACCGTGAGATTCGAGGCCTCGGAGTAGATGAGGTTGACCTCGGGGTGTTGGGTGACGAGGTCGAGCACGATCTGCTTGGCCGCGTCTGGCCCCTTGCTCGCGTCCTGGCAGCCCAGGTTCTTGGCCGTCGGGTCCACCGAGAGCACGCCCTTCACGAAGGGAGCGGTACGGCCCGAGTTCACCTCGGTGTGGTTGGGCCAGCCCAGCTGAACCATGACGACGGGCTTGCCGGGGTTGGCGGCCTTCCACTGCTTGGCCATCTGGGCCCCCATCGCGAACGAGACGCTTGCCTCGTCGCTACGGGCGGTGGGGATGCCGGTGTCGGCGATGGGGCTGAAGAACGCGGTCATGATGACGTTCTTCTTCAGGGCCGCGAGCACTCCCGGCTTGGCGGCCTCGCCGTCCCAGATGTGCAGGGTGGCCGCGTTCATGCCCTGGGCCACGATCTGGTCGACGTTGGCGGTCATGGTGGCGCTGTCCGACTTGCCGTCGAAGGCGAACACCTCCGCCCCGTACTTGTCCTTGGCGTACTTCTTCGCCTCCGCGAACTGCGCCTGGTGGAACACGTTGCCGAGGTCGGACACGAAGAAGGCGATCTTCATGCCCTTGTCGGCGGCCTTGGGCGACGCCAGCGGGGCGAGCAGCGCCAGCGCGGCGGCGAGAACCGTTGCCTTGCTCATCTCATCCCTCCTCTTGTTCAGCTGTCAGGAAAAACCGGTGGGACCCACTCTGCTCCGTCTGCCACGGCTGCTGCATTGACGAAACGCGAGCGAGGCTAACACCCGTCATGACAAATGTCAACCGACCGGCACCTGCTCCGACCCGCCCGCCTCCGGCACAGGGAGGACCTCCGCGATCCTGTTTGGGGATCGCGCCGTCGTTCTCGCAGGTTGCCCTTCACCAGGGGGGGGAGAGCAGGACCAAGATCGCCGTCGCGAGCGCCACCGCCGCCGCGAGCGCCAGCCTCCGCGGTGCGCGCCGCACCGGGAACTCGACCAGGGTTGCCGTTCCCCGCTCGTCGGCCCGCCTGGTCGCCGCCAGGGTCGCCCCGTCGAGATGGGCGAGGGCCACCTCCTCGGTGGCGAAGCCGCGGTGAGCGAGGAAGGCGACCAGTCGGGCGCGGGGGTGGATCTTGTGCAGGGCTCGCGCCGCGCAGCCGTCCAGGGCGCGGGCCAGGGCCCCGGCGCTCTTGAAACGCCGTGCCGGCCGGCGCGCCAGGCAACGCTCCACCGCCCGGGCCAGGCGAAATGGGCACTTCGGGGCGAGCGCCCTTATCCGGCGGAAGCGGCCCCGCCGGATGAGGGCGAACAGCTCGTCGGAGTTCGCACCCCGAAATGGTTTCTCCCCGGTGAGGAGCTCGTAGAGCGTAACCCCGAGTGCCCATACGTCGGAAGGCGGCCCGGCCTCGTCCCCTCCCAAGACCTCGGGCGCCATGTACGATGGGCTCCCCACGAGCATGCCCGCCCGGGTGAGGGCGGGGTCGTCTTCTCCCTTTGCGATCCCGAAGTCCATCAGCTTCACCTCACCGTCCCGGGAGAGCATCACGTTCGCGGGCTTCACGTCGCGGTGAAGCATGGAGTTGTAGTGGACGTAGTCCAGGGCGTCGGCCACGCGGGCGCCGATCACCGCCACGCAATCAGGCGGCAGCGCCCCGCCCTCCGAGAGGACGCGCGCCAGATCGGCACCGTCCACGAACTCGGTCACGAGGAAGAGCTGCTCGTCCTTCTCGATGAGATCGTGGACCGCCACGATCGACTCGTGGCGGAGCCGCGCGTAGACCCGCCCCTCGCGACGGAAACGCTCCAGCTGCTCCTTCGAGCGGACGAGCCGCTGGTCCAGCGCCTTCACGGCGACCTGGCGGTCGAGCCCCTCCTGGAGGGCCTCGTAGACCACCCCCATGCCGCCGCGGCCGATTTCGCGGACGATCCTGGCCGTCCCGACCTTCCGCACCATTGCGCGGCCGAGCATCGTACGGCGAGGCGGTGGGACTCAAGGCGCAGGCGCGGCATAGTGCCCGAGGACGCCTCGGAGCCCCCCGCCGGCGGGGTTCCGGCCTCCATCGGGCCACGAAGCTGCTAGACTGCGCGCGCGCCGGACGCAGGGCCGGATCGCAGGCGGGCCCCAAGGCGAAGGACCGGCGGTTGCAGGGACCTTCTTCTGACCTCGATCAAACCCGCAGCTTCTGCGCTCGGGCAGGGGTCCTGAGGACTGCGCGCAGCCGATGCGCGAACGAGGAGAATGGCATGAGCAGGCGCTTGGTGACCATGGACGGCAACGAGGCGGTGGCCTCCGTCGCTCACCGGACCAACGAGGTCATCGCCATCTACCCCATCACCCCCTCGTCCAACATGGGCGAGTGGGCCGATGAGTGGTCTGCCAAGGGCCGACGGAACGTCTGGGGGACGATCCCCAGCGTCACCGAGATGCAGTCGGAGGGCGGAGCGGCCGGGGCGGTGCACGGGGCCCTCCAGGCGGGCTCGCTCACGACCACGTTCACGGCCTCGCAGGGCCTGCTGCTCATGATCCCCAGCATGTACAAGATCGCGGGGGAGCTGACCGCCTTCTCGATGCACGTGTCGGCGCGCACCCTCGCCACCCACGCGCTATCGATCTTCGGCGATCACTCCGACGTGATGGCGGTGCGGCAGACCGGGTTCATGCTCCTCGCCTCGGCCTCGGTGCAGGAGGCGCACGACTTCGCGCTCATCGCCCAGCGCGCCACCCTCGAGGCCCGCGTCCCAATCCTCCACTTCTTCGACGGTTTCCGCACCTCGCACGAGGTGGCCAAGGTCGAGGAGCTCTCCGACGACGACCTCCGCAAGATGGTCCCGGAGTCCCTCGTCGCAAAGCACCGGGCCCGCGCCCTCACGCCCGACCGGCCTCAGCTGAGGGGCACCGCCCAGAATCCCGACGCCTTCTTTCAGGCGCGGGAGGCCTCGAACCCCTTCTACGCGGTGGCGGCCGAGCACGTGCAGAAGGCCATGGACGAGTTCGCCCGGCTCACCGGGCGCGGCTACAAGTTGTTCGAGTACTTCGGCCATCCCGAGGCGGAGCGGGTGGTCGTGGCCATGGGCTCGGCCTGCGACACCATCGGGGAGACCGTCGAGCACCTGAACGCCCGGGGAGAGAAGGTCGGCCTCGTCAAGGTCCGACTCTACCGGCCGTTCGACCTCGGCGCCTTCATGACCGCGCTCCCCCGCACCGTGCACCACCTGGCGGTCCTGGATCGGACCAAGGAGCCCGGCGCGCTGGGCGAGCCCCTCTACCAGGACGTCGTCACCGCCCTGCGCGAGGCGGAGCAGGCCCACATCGACCGCTTCCACCACCAACTCACGGTGATCGGCGGTCGCTACGGCCTCTCCTCCAAGGAGTTCACTCCCGCCATGGTGAAGGCCGTCCTGGACGAGCTGGGCCGGCCGCGCCCCAAGCGCCACTTCACCGTGGGCATCAATGACGACGTCACCCACTCCTCGCTCCCGTTCGATCCGACCTTCGACATCGAGCGCGACGACGTGGTGCGAGCCCTGTTCTTTGGCCTGGGCGCGGACGGGACCGTCGGTGCCAACAAGAACTCGATCAAGATCATCGGCGAGGACACGCCGAACTACGCCCAGGGGTACTTCGTCTACGACTCGAAGAAGTCCGGCACCCTCACCACCTCGCACCTGCGCTTCGGTCCGCGCCCCATCCGGTCCGCCTACCTCGTCACCCGGGCCAACTTCGTGGCCAGCCACCAGTTCGGCTTCTTGGAGAAGTACGAGATGGTCGAGCAGGCGGTGCCGGGAGGGACATTCCTTCTCAACTCGCCCTACGGGCCGGACGAGGTCTGGGACAAGCTTCCCCTCGAGGTCCAGGAGCAGATCCTCGACAAGAAGCTCCGGTTCTTCGTGATCGATGCCTACAAGGTGGCGCGCGACACGGGGATGGGTGTCCGCATCAACACCATCATGCAGACCTGCTTCTTCGCGGTCTCTGGTGTCCTGCCCCGCGACGAGGCCATCGCTCACATCAAGAAGACCATCGAGAAGACTTACGGGCGCAAGGGAGCCGAGGTGGTGAAGAAGAACTTCGCCGCCGTGGATCACACCCTCTCGCACCTCTACCCGGTGAGCCTCGAGGGCCGCCAGGCGAACGGCGCCCCCCGCCCTCCCGCCGTCTCCGACGCCGCCCCCGACTTCGTGAAGCGCGTGACCGCTCTCATGCTGGCGGGGAAGGGCGACCTCTTGCCGGTCTCGGCCTTCCCCGTCGACGGCACCTGGCCCACCGGCACGAGCAAGTGGGAGAAACGCTCCATCGCCCTCGAGATCCCGGTCTGGGAGCCGCCCATCTGCATCCAGTGCAACAAGTGCGCGATCATCTGCCCCCACGCCGCCATCCGGCCCAAGTATTACCCGGCCACGCTCGCCGAGAAGGCCCCCGCTGGCTTCCTCTCCATGGACTACAAGAGCGTGGAGGTGAAGGGCGCCAAGTACTCCCTCCAGGTCGCGCCCGACGACTGCACCGGCTGCGGGCTGTGCGTCGAGATGTGCCCCGCCGAGTCCAAGACCGAGAAGGGCAAGCGGGCCATCAACATGAAGGACGCCCTGGCCCTCAAGGAGAAGGAACGGAAGAACTTCGCCTTTTTCCTCTCCCTTCCCGACCCGGATCGCACCAAGGTGAAGCTGGACGTGAAGGGCACGCAGTTCCTGGCGCCGCTCTTCGAGTTCTCGGGCGCCTGCACCGGCTGCGGGGAGACCCCGTACATCAAGCTCCTCACCCAGCTCTTCGGCGACCGGGCTCTCATCTCGAACGCCACCGGCTGCTCGTCGATCTATGGCGGGAACCTCCCCACCACTCCCTACACCCTGGACCCGCGCGGGCGGGGGCCGGCCTGGATCAACTCCCTCTTCGAGGACAACGCCGAGTTCGGGTTCGGGATGCGTCTCGCCCTCGACAAGCAGGGCGAGCAGGCCCGGGAGCTATTGGAGAAGCTCGGCGGGGTGGTGGGCGGCGAGCTGGTGAAGGAACTGCTCGAGGCCGACCAGTCCCAGGAGGCCGGCATCGAGAAGCAGCGCGCCCGGGTGGCCATCCTGAAGGAGAAGCTCGCCCCAGACACGAGCCTCGAGGCGCGCTGGCTCCTCCAGATCGCCGACGGGTTGGTCCGAAAGTCGGTCTGGATCCTGGGCGGCGACGGATGGGCCTACGACATCGGCTACGGCGGCCTGGACCACGTCCTCGCCCAGGGACGGGACGTGAACATCCTCGTCCTCGACACCGAGGTCTACTCCAACACCGGCGGCCAGGCCTCCAAGGCGACGCCCCTCGGGGCCGCAGCCAAGTTCGCCATGGCCGGAAAGGCCATGCCGAAGAAGGACCTGGCCATGCTGGCCATGAGCTACGGCCACCCCTACGTGGCCCGGGTGGCCCTCGGGGCCAAGGACGTGCAGACGGTGAATGCTTTCAAGGAGGCGGATAGCTACCCGGGGACGTCGATCATCATCGCCTACTCCCACTGCATCGCCCACGGCTTCGACCTCGTCGACGGCATCTCGCAGCAGGAGAAGGCGGTCGAGTCCGGCTATTGGCCGCTTTTCCGCTACGACCCGCGCCGCGCCGCGGCGGGTGAGAGCCCCTTGAAGCTCGACAGCCCAGCGCCCAAGCTGGACCTCTCAGCCTTCGTGAGCCACGAGACCCGGTTCCGGCAGGTCGAGGCCGCGAACCCCGTCAGATTCAAGAAGCTCATGGAGCAGGCCCAGCGCGACGTCCGCGAGAAGTATGCCCTTTACGAGAGCCTCGCTGCGGCGTTGAAGCCACCCGCCACGCCCGGGAATGGGGCGCCGGCGAGGAAGCCGGGCGCCTGAGTGCCCCCGGCCCCCCCGAGGACCCTGGTCACAGGCTGCGCGGGATTCATCGGCTTCCACCTTGCAACCCGGCTCCTGCGGGACGGCCACGAGGTCTTCGGGCTCGACAGCCTCGACGACCCCACCGAGCCGCCCCTCCAGCGGGCCCGGCTCTTGCGGCTCGAGGGGACGGCGGGGTTCTCGTTCGCGCAGGCTTCCGTCACGGACTCGGACGCCCTCCGGCGCCTTCTGGAGGAGGCCCGGCCCGGGAGCGTCGTCCACCTCGCCGCGAGGGTGGGCGTCCGCGCCTCGATGGTGAACCCCCGGGCCTACAGCGAGACGAACCTGGTCGGCTTCGGGAATGTCCTCGAGGCCTGCGCCCGGGTCGGGATCCGCCACCTCGTCTACGCCTCCTCCAGCTCGGTCTACGGGGCCAACCGGAAGGTGCCCTTCTCGGAGGACGACCCGGTCGACCACCCGGTGAGCTACTACGCAGCCACCAAGCGGGCCAACGAACTCCAGGCCCACGCCTTCAGCCACCTCTACCGGCTGCCCACCACCGGCCTCCGCTTCTTCACGGTCTATGGTCCCTTTGGGCGGCCGGACATGGCGCCCATCCTGTTCGCGCGGGCCATCCTCCGGGGCGAGGCTATCCGCCTCTTCAACGGCGGGAGGATGCAACGCGACTTCACCTACGTCGACGACGTGGTCGAGTCGGTGGTCCGGGTGCTCGACCGGCTCCCGGAGGGGACGGGCGCGGAAGCGCCCGCCCGGATCCTGAACGTCGGTAGCGCCCGCCCGGTGGAGCTGGACGAATTCGTCACCGCGCTGGAGAGCCACCTGGGAGGGAAGGCCGACCGCGTCCTCCTCCCCATGCAGCCCGGCGATCTGGTCGCTACCTGGGCCGACACCCGGCGCCTGGAGGCGTTGACCGGCTTCTCGCCCCGCACTGCGCTCGACGAAGGACTCCGCCGGATGGCGGAATGGCTCCTGGCCTTCGACAGACCCGTCCGAACCTAGGCGGCCCGGACCCTGGCCCGCGCTCCGCCCGCGATCCGCGACGCGACCACGAGGTGAGCCCTCGCCTTCGCACCCCGGTCCTGGAGGAGCGCGTCCTCGGCACGGTCGAGCCGCTCGAGCCCCGTCCCCAGCGAACCTCCGTCGAGCCGGCCGGCCAGGCCGTGACGCAATAGGCGGGCCCGCGCCACCAGGATGGCGGCCCGGACCGCGTCCGGATGGCCGGTTCGCAGCCGCGCCTCCCGGCGAGCCACCGCCCGCTCGAGAACGCGGTGCTCGTTCTCGTGGTCGAGCCTCTCCAGCGCGGCGCGCGGCCTGAGCCAGCGGACCTCGTCCACCTCATCGCCGCCCTCCAGCTCGCCTTCGCGCAGGAGGACCATGTTCCAGAAGAGCACCACCTTCGGAGTGCGGTTGGGGACGTACCAGGTCGAGGCGGCAAACTCCGCCACCCTGCAGACGCAGCCAGTCTCCTCGCGCACCTCCCGGATGGCACCCTCTTCCCAGCCCTCGCCCTCGATGAGCTTCCCCTTGGGAAGGCTCCAGTCGTCCCTGCGAGGCCGGTGAATCACCGCCACTCGCCCGCCCTCGTCACCTTCCCGCCACACGACACCGCCCGCCGCACGGATCAGCCCCATGGCGCTCATGGAAGCGCGTACGCAGCGCCGATGCAAGGGGACGGCGAGGATGTTCACCGAGTCGTCGCGGTGCGTCAGCCAAGGCGTTTCCGGCCGCCGCGGCGCGTCAGCCGGATCGCTTGGTCGTGGCGGCGAGGAGCGCGTCTTGGCCCTCGAGAAGCCTGCCGTTGGGAAGGAGGCGGGCCGGGACCTCGAGCCCGGTGCTCGCCATCTTGAACCGCTCGCACCGCTCGTAGCCGCCCTCGCAGTAGAAGCTCTGCCAGACCCCGAGCGCCGCCTTCATGCCGATGGCCTGGCGAAGGCTGCAGCGTTGGTCGTACGGGCAAGTCGGCATCGCCTCTCCCTCTGCGCGTGAATTCACCATGCAAGGGGAAGACCCGTCCGGCCCGGCAGAATCGGCCGTGTTTGGAGGGCTCCGGCCCCGCCGGCCCGGGGTGCAGGGGTACAGCCGGGTCCGTTTCGCCCACCTCGGCAAGGGCTCGCCTTACCGAAGACGCCTTCCTGGCGCCGGCTCTGCGTCTCCCACTTTCCCGTAGGTCGCCCGCTCGACCGCCTCCCGACCCCTGGCCAATGATCTCGAGGGGCTCGGAAGAGCCGGGCTTCGGGGCGCATCGCACCTCGCGCGAGCAGAGTGCCCGGGGCCGAACGGATGAGGAGGCGGGCGAGGGCCGAGGGCGCCCCCGACCAAAGCTCCTCCTCGAGGCCACCCGGCGCCCGCCGCCCGGGCGTGCCCTCCCCCGGGCCCGATCGAAGGGCAGGCCGAACCAGGTTACACTCGCGGACCAGATCGTTATTTGGTCCCGAGCGTTTCACTGTCCGGAGGCCGGCGAGGCCCGGTACTTGGGCGAGACGGACGAGAGGTTGATGCTCCGGTTCAAGGCCGGCGACGCCCGCGCCTTCGAGGTGCTCATGCGCCGTCACCGGACGCCGGTCTTCACCTTCCTCGTCCGGCAGACCGGCGACCGAGGCCGGGCCGAGGACCTTTGCCAGGAGGCGTTCCTGAAGGTGGTGAGGGCCGCGCCGGGCTGGGAGAAGCGATCCTCCTTCAGGACCTGGCTCTTCACCATCGCGCGGAACCTGGCGGTGGACGAGGCGCGGCGCCTCGGCTTCCGTCGCGCTGAGCCGCTCGACCCGGACGCGCCGGTCGCCGAGGACCCGGCGCCCGACCGTGCCGCGGACGGCTCGCTTCTGCGGCCCAAGCTCCTCGCCGCGCTCGAGGCGCTCAAGCCGGAGCAGCGGGAGGTGCTCCTTCTCCGCGAATACTCGGGCCTGCGCTTCGCCGAGATCGCGGAGGTCACGGGCACGCCCGAGAACACGGTCAAGAGCCGGATGCGCTACGCGCTCGAGGCGCTCCGGACCGAGCTCACCCTCGCCGGCGTTGCCCCCGAGGAAGCCTCGCCCACCCGGAGGACCGCCGTTCCCTGATCATGCCCCCCGCTCACGAATCGTTTCGGGAAGAGCTCCTCGACTTCGCCTACGGCGAGCTCGGGCGACGGAAGGCTCGTGCCCTGAGGGCGCACCTCGAACGCTGCGCGGACTGCCGCGCGGAGCTCGACCGCATGATCGCGACCCGGGGCGCCCTTTCATCCCTCGGCACGGAGTCTGCCTCGCCGCGGGGCGAGGCCGTCCTCCTTGCTGCGGCCCGGGAAGCGGCCCGCGAGCTCGGGCGGCGTCCGTTCTTCCCGTCCTGGGTGTGGGGTGCCTCGGTCGGAGCGGTCACCGTCGCCGCCGTCGTGGCCGTGTCTATCCAGTTCGCCCCTGCACGGAGGAGCCCGGACGAACAGGCCGGTCGAGTCGACCTCCTCGCCCGCGCTTCGGCCCCGGAGCCGCCCCGGTCGGCCAGCGAGGGGGAAGGGGCGCCGCACACGGGTGAGGTTCCTACCGGGAAGGGCGCACCCGCGGCCAGCGCGGCAGTGCCCGCGCGGGGCCACCCGCCCAGGGAGGGCGAGGAAAAAGCCAGGGTCGCACCGGAGAACTCCCTCGCGATCGTCGGGAACGCCAGCTCGCCCCCGTCCGAGCGGTCGGAGACCGCTTCCGCCGCGGAAAGCCGGCCCGCCCCTCCACCCCCCCCTTCCGCCGCCCGCTCGAAGACTTCGAATGATGCCACGGGCCCACGGGCGGAGAGAGGCGAGACCCGGGCAGAGGGTGGAGTCGCGGCGAAGTCTCGAGCGGTCGCCGCAGCCGTCGCCGAGGACCCCATCGCCCGGCGCGACCGGCTGAATGCCGCCGACCGACTCCTGCGCACCACCGCCTCCTTCCCCGGCTGCCTCCACGAGACGTCCCGAGTGGTGGAGCAGGACGAGAAGGGGCGGGTGGTGAAGTACACGCGGCGGGGCTCCGAGAGCGGAGCGCCATTCCAGGTCGAGCTGTACTACGGCGAGGACGGCCTCCTCGGAGCGGTCAGGTACCGCGCCGAGGACGGGGTGCACGAGCTGCGACTCGGGGCCGCCCCACCGGACGCCCTCAAAGCCGGGATCCCGCCCTGGGCCCTGGAGCCTTTTCGGTCGGCGGAGGCGGGGCCGGGCGCGCCACCGCGGTGTGGGAGCTGACCGGGTGCGCCTCCGCGTCCTCGCCGTCGGCCGGGATCGCTCCGGACTCTTCGCCCCCGCGGTCCTGGAGTACGCTTCCCGCCTTTCGCGGGCCCTGCCGTTCGAGCTCGTCGAGGTCCCCGAGGCGCGCAGGCTGGCGGGAACGCCCCGGGCTCGCGAGGAAGAGGGCGCCTCCCTCCTCGCCAAGGTCTCGGCCCGCGAACACGTCGTGGCGCTCGACGAGCGCGGGGAGGAGCTGACGAGCGCCGGCCTCGCCGATCGGCTCCACCGTTGGCAGAAGAGGGGACGGGACGTCGCCCTCTTGATCGGCGGGCCCGACGGTCTCGCGCCCGAGGTGCTCGAGCGAGCCGACGAGAAGCTCTCGCTATCCCGGTTCACCCTCGCCCACCGGCTGGCGAGGGTGGTGCTCGTCGAGCAACTCTACCGGGCCCTGACCATCCTCCGGGGGGAGCCCTACCACAAGTAAAAGGGACCCTGCCTTCCTCCTGGTCCGGGCCCACCCCGCCCGGCCTCTCTGCGGCGCGAAGGTTCTTGTGGCGCGGCGAGCGGCTCCCTAACATCTCGCCCTCGAGCCCCAAGGGAGCCCATGTGCCCAAGCTGAAGCCCGTCCTCCTCGTGGTCTTGGACGGCTTTGGCCTCCGCGCCCAGCGCGAGGCCAACGCCATCGCCATCGCCGGGACACCGAACATGGACGCCCTGGCGCGCGACTATCCGCACACCGCACTGGAAACGAGCGGGCTCTCCGTCGGCCTCCCCGAGGGGCAGATGGGGAACTCCGAGGTCGGCCACACGAACCTCGGGGCGGGCCGGATCGTCTACCAGGACCTGGTCCGCATCAACCGGGCCATCGAGGACGGATCGTTCTACAAGAACGATGCGCTACTCCTCGCCGCACGCCGCGCCCGGGAGTCGGGCGGCGCACTCCACCTTCTGGGCCTGGTCTCCGATGGCGGCGTTCATAGCCACGTAGATCACCTGCACGCCTTGTTGGAGCTCGCCCGCCGCGAAGGCGTCCCGCGGGCGTTCGTCCACGCCTTCATGGACGGCCGGGACACACCGCCCAAGTCGGGGATCGAGTACCTGCGCCAAGTCGAGAACCGGCTCAAGGAGACCGGCTACGGCAAGGTCGCCACGGTGAGCGGCCGCTACTACGCGATGGATCGCGACAAGCGCTGGGATCGGGTGGCCTTGGCCTATGCGGCCCTGGTAAGGGGGGAAGGGCACAAGGTGGCCTCCGACGCAGGGGCCATGGAGCGTGCCTATGGCCAGGGCGAGACCGACGAGTTCGTGAAGCCTTCGGTGGTGGTGAACGGGGACGGGAAGCCGGTGGGGCTCATCCGGGACGGCGACGCGGTGCTCTTCTTCAACTTCCGCTCCGACCGGGCCCGTGAGCTCACCCGAGCGCTGGCCGACCCGACGTTCAGGGACTTCGACCGGGGCAGGCGGCTTGAGCTCTCGGCCTACGTGTGCATGACGCGGTACGACGAGACCTTCACCTACCCCATCGCTTTCGAGCCCCAGGACCTGTCCGAGATCTTCCCCGAGATCGTCGCCCGCACCGGCCAGCGGCAGCTGCGAACCGCCGAGACCGAGAAGTACGCGCACGTGACCTTCTTCTTCAACGGTGGACGCGAAATGGTCTTCTCGAACGAGGACCGGATCCTGGTTCCGTCCCCGCGCGACGTGAAGACCTACGACCAGAAGCCGGAGATGAGCGCCCGCGAGGTGGCGGACAAGCTCTCCCAGGCGCTCCTCTCCGGCCAGTACGGCTTCGTCCTCGCGAACTTCGCCAACCCCGACATGGTCGGCCACACCGGGGTTCTCGAGGCTGCGGTGAAGGCCGTGAAGGTGGTGGACGAGTGCATCGGCCGGATCTGGCAGGCGTGCCAGAAGGCGGGCATGGCCATGCTCGTCACCGCCGACCACGGGAACTGCGAGATGATGGTGGACCCGCTGACGGGCGAGCCGCACACCGCCCACACCTTGAACCCGGTGCCTTTCATCCTGGCCGATCCGGACTTCCGGGGAGCAAGGCTGCGCGAGAAGGGAATCCTCGCCGACGTCGCCCCCACGGCGCTGACGATCATGGGCCTCCCGCAGCCCAAGGAGATGAAGGGGCTGGGGCTGGTGACGCGGTAGGGCACGTCCCCATAGGTCCATCGCCGAGCTTGTCCACCGCGACCGGCCAGCTCCAAGCGCCAGTTCACGAACGGTCAAGGCTCCCTCGTGAGCCACCGGGCCCCGGGTGCCCACCTCCGCGCTCGCCTCCCCTCGCGTGCGGAACGGAACCGTGCCGGTGAGGCATGATCACGCTGCGATCCACCTTTCGGGGCGCGGGCCCCGCGATCCCTCCCAAAGGTCCCGACCTCGCTCCGCATCGTCGTCACCAAGGGTGCGACCGCGGCCGGGGCAGGATGTGCGCTCGTAACGGGGGTCGGGTCGCTCAGCGGGAACGTCGCCCGGGAGGGTCGGGGGAGCGAAATGGGCCTCCTCCTCCCCGGCCGTGCGCGATCACTTTGTTCGAGCGCCCACCGCTTTGATCGCAACGGACCGGAGGGGGGGTGCCGGGGAGAGTTGGCGAGAGAGGTGGTGGATCCTACACGGGGTGACGGCCTTGTTTGTTCGAGGGGTCCGCGTTTGTTCGTGTTCCGGCCGTTGCGCACGCGCTCTGGCCTCGGCAGAGTACGGCTCCCTGACGGACCGGGAAGGCCCGTCGGAGGAGGCCTGGAGAGACCCGCCCTGGGGCGGCTCCCTGGGGCAAGAAATGCCGGGCGGTACTGCGGGCCCGGGAGAACCCTGAACGGAGAGTTGTGGCGTTAGAGCCTCACCTGACCTACGGGAGCCCGGCGGACCGCCGGTCTGATCGGGCGAGCTGGGAGGAACCATGCGAAGAGTGTCGCTTGCGCTGGTCGTAGTGGCCGTTGCGGGGCTTTGGGGAAGCGCCCGGGCCGAAACCCGAAGGGTCGTCCTCTGGAGCTTCGCCCAGAACAACGTCGACGAGTATGTGGCCCGCAAGGCCGACGTGGAGAAGAAGTTCGGGATCGAGCTCGACATTCAGGTGGTCCCGCAGGACGCCTACGTCCAGAAGCTCCAGGCGGTGATGATGGACGGCAAGGGGGCCCCCGACGCCATCGAGTGGCTCATCGAGAACAACCGGATCTTGAACGCCAATCCCAAGAAGTGCTTCGTGATTCCGCTCGACGGGTACGTGAAGAACTCTGCGGCATTCAAGAAGGTGGTGCCCGGGCGCGTGGTGTGGACCACCTACGGGGGCCACGTCTACGGCCTGCCCCACGACGTCCACCCGGTGGTGATGATCTACAACGACACCCTGTGGAAGGCCGCGGGCGTCGACCTCGCCAAGATCCTGACCTGGGACGAGTTCTTCCAGGCGGCGAAGAAGCTCACCGCCGAGCAGAAGGACGGCAAGCCGGTCCACTACGCGCTCCCCTCCGGCAACGACGGCCTGGCCAACACCATGTTCATGATCTGGCAGCAGACGGGGGCGCAGATCCTGGACGTCAATGGCGCTCCCACCTTCACCTCGCCGGCGTTCACCGCCTACGTGAAGAAGTGGTTCGACTGGTACCAGACGGGCGTCTTCACCGCCTGGGACTGGGGCAACTTCAAGGCCCTGCTCGCGAACGGCACGCTCGCCTCCTACATCTCTCCCGACTGGTGGGTGCCCCAGGTCACCCTGGCCGCGACCGGCAAGGACGGCGACGCCAGAGCCGAGGTGAAGTACCAGTGGCGGGTGCGTCCTCTCCCCGTGTACGCAAAGGGCGGGCCCGCAGCGGCGTCCTGGGGCGGGACATTCATGGCCATTCCCAAGGGAACGAAGGATCCGGACTTCATCTACAAGGTGATCGAGTACCTCGAGTACGACCAGAGTGCGCTCAAGACCCGGTGGGAGGGGACGAGCATGCTCCCGCCCTTCGAGGCGGTCTGGGGCGATCCGATGTTCGCTCAGCCCGACCCGCGCTTCGGCGGGCAGAAGCTCGGGCAGCTCATGGTGACCACGGCCAAGGCCCTCCCCAAGATCAACTCGGGCGACGTATTCTGGGACGCCATCAACGACTTCAGCGCGGAGTACACCGAGATGGCGAGCGGGAAGATCTCGGTCGAGGAGGGCCTCGGGACCACCCAGAAGAAGGTGGAGGCTCGCTACGCCGCGTTGAAGAAATAAGCTTCGGTCGCTGTCAGGGGCTCGGCGGTCCCGGCCCATCGATCGGCGCTCACCCGCCCCCGTGGGGTCGGTCATGGTCTCGTCCACCGCGAAAACGCCCGCCCCTGGGGCCCGAAGTCGGTGGGGCACCCAGAGGCGCATCGACGCCCTGAGCGCCTACGCGCTCATCGCTCCGTTCCTCGTCCTCCTGCTCGTGTTCAACGTCTACGTGTTCGCCTCGGGGCTGCGCATCAGCCTCACCGACGCTCAGGGCATCAACCCGGGCGAGTTCGTCGGAGGGCAGAACTACCGGGATGTCCTCTGGGCCGACCCTCTACTCACGGTCGACTTCTACCGGGCTATCCGGACCACCCTCCTCTACACCCTCGGTTGCCTTGCCACCCAGGTCCCGGTGGCCTTCGTACTCGCCTACGTCCTCAACACCATCCCCTTCCCCCGCATCCGGATCGCCCTGCGGGCCGCCTTCTTCTTGCCGGTGCTCATCAACACCGTGGTGATCGCCCTCCTGTTCCGCATGTTCTTCAACAAGGACCAGGGCATCATCAACCACCTCCTCGGCCTCCTTCACTTGCCTTCGAACACCGACTGGCTCATGCACTCGGAGTGGGCCCTGCCCTTGCTCGTCTTGGTCTCGTTCTGGCAGTGGACCGGGTTCCACATGGTCTACTTCTTGGCTCAGCTCCAGACCATCGATCCGACCCTCTACGAGGCGGCCAGGATGGATGGCTGCACCGGTTGGCACAGCCTCCTCCTCATCACCTTGCCGCTCTTGCGCCCGGCCTTTACCTTCGTGCTCGTCACGAGCGCCATCGGCGGGCTGCAGATGTTCGACCTCGTCTTCATGCTCTTCCCAAACGCCACCTACGGGCCCGGGGGCGTGGCCAAGACCCTGGTGGCCTTCATCTACGACCAGGGCTTCTCCGAGCAGTTCCTCACCGGGGTGGCCTCAGCCATCGGCTGGCTCACCTTCCTCCTCATCGCGGCGGTGAGCATGGTGCAGCTGCGCCTTCTGGGGCTGGGCCGGCACGGGGAGGCCTAGGAGCGGCCATGGTCCAAACCCGGAACAGCGGGCCGCGGGGGCGCCCCCGAGGGTCGCGCCTGACGCCCCCGCCCACGAGCGGAACGCGCCGCCCGAGGCGGGGGGGAGGGCGGCTCGAGCGGCCCACCGCCCTGCAGATCTTGGGGGTGGCGCTCCTCTGCCTCCTCGGGCTCATCTACCTCTACCCGCTCTTCTGGCTCCTCGACTCGTCGTTCCGTCCGGCGGTGGACATCTTTCAGTTCCCGCCGCTCATTTTCCGGGACTTCGGCGCGGCCATGAAGGGCTACACGCTCGGCTCGTTTCGGAGCGCCTTCGGGCACTGGAACGTGGGGCTTTCCTTCGGCGTGTCCGTCGTCGTGACGCTTTCCGGGATCGCGCTCACCCTGCTCGTCTGCTCGCTCTGTGCCTACGCCTTCGCCTACCTCGAGTTCCCCTTCCGGCGAGTCCTGTTCGCCGTCATCCTGGGGACGATGATGCTTCCCATGACTACCATGATCGTCCCTTTCTACCGGGTGGTCCGGTCGCTCGGGATCTCGAACAGCCTCCTTGGCCTCGTCATCCCTTACTCGGTCTCCGCCTTCGGGGTCTTCTTGCTCCGGCAGTACTACATCAAGATCCCGCGCTCGCTCATGGAGTCCGCCAAGACCGAGGGGGCCGGGCATCTGCGGATCTGGTGGAGCATCATCCTCCCGCTCTCGCGCCCTGCTCTCGCCGCCCTCGCCATCGTGCAATTCCGGGCCATCTGGAACGACTTCCTCTTCCCGATGATCATCCTGAAGAGCGACAGGCTCTACACCCTGCCCATCCGCATCCAGGTGATGGATAGCCAGAACTTCAACAAACCCTACGAGGCCATCATCAGCGCCGGGTTCATCACCGCCCTCGTACCCATGGTCTTCTTTCTCCTCTTCCAGCGGCACTTCATCGAGGGTCTGGCCGGCGGCACGAAGGAGTAGTCCCCCTCGCCCGGGTCCGGGATCGACCCTGCCCGAGGTAGCCCTTCGCCTTCCCTTTGGCCTGGCGGTGCCTTGACGATTGACAGGTCTCGTCTTCTCGGGAATACCCCAAGGGGGCGAGGCGCCGACCTCGCCAGAGGGTGTCCCTCGTGCCGACGCCCCTTCAATAGACTTTGTCGCCGGCTCGGGCGCAGGTGCGCTACAAGGAAGTGCCGGCGGCTACGTCCCAGGGGATGGCCGCGGAGGACGGAGTCAGGGGCCTTCCGGGCACTCGAAGAGCGATCGCAGAAACGGGGTGACTTCGTGGCAAGCGTCAGGCTCACCGGAATCGACAAGACCTTTGGCGACGGGCCCAAGGTCTTAACGGGTGTGAACCTCAAGATCGAGGACGGGGAGTTCGTCGTCTTCGTGGGGCCGTCGGGATGCGGCAAGTCGACCCTGCTGCGGATCATCGCCGGCCTGGAGGAGGCGACCGGGGGAGACGTGTACATCGGCGACGAGCTCGCCAACGACGTCCCGCCCGCCAAGCGGGGGACGGCGATGGTGTTCCAGAGCTACGCCCTCTACCCGCACATGACCGTGTCCCAGAACATGGGCTTCAGCCTGAAGCTGGCGGGGCGCCCCAAGGAGGAGATCAAGGCGGCGGTGGCCCGGGCCGCGGAGATTCTCCAGATCTCGCACCTGCTCGAGCGGACCCCGCGCCAGCTCTCGGGCGGCCAGCGGCAGCGGGTGGCCATCGGACGGGCCATCGTCCGCAAGCCCAAGGTGTTCCTCTTCGACGAGCCGCTCTCCAACCTGGACGCCGCCCTGCGCGTCCAGATGCGGATCGAGCTCTCCAAGCTCCACGAGGAGCTGGGCTCGACCATGATCTACGTCACCCACGACCAGGTCGAGGCCATGACCCTGGGCGACCGGATCGTGGTGTTGAACGGCGGGATCGTGGAGCAGGTGGGCTCTCCCCTCGACCTGTACGACAACCCGGCCAACCTCTTCGTGGCCGGGTTTCTCGGGTCCCCCAAGATGAACTTCCTCTCCG
>Ga0335069_10003643_pt1 | contig 23154 bp, 18 predicted proteins | sample Lox_Sample_11_FD_206714 | JGI IMG/M metagenome (GOLD analysis project Ga0335069, IMG submission 206714) | Soil microbial communities from Loxahatchee National Wildlife Refuge, Florida, United States - Lox_Sample_1.1 | ecosystem: Environmental > Terrestrial > Soil > Wetlands | place: USA... | reverse complement strand
TCGACCTGGATTATCGTATCGGCGCCCTGGGCGATCGGTGCCCCGGTCATCGTGCGGATTGCCTCACCGCTACCGACGACGCGCGTCGGCATCGCGCCGGCGCCAACGGTCTCAAGAACCTTAAGGCTAACCGGATTCGTTTCGTTCGCCTCGCGGATATCGGCGGCGCGGACGGCATAGCCATCCATCGCGGAGTTGTCGAATCCCGGTATATCGCGCGGCGAACTGATCGCTTCGCCCAACACCCGATGTAGCGCAGAGCTGATCGCCACGCGTTCCATCCCAAGCGGAGCGACGTTGTCCAGAACTAGGTTGAGAGCTTCATCGACACTGATTGGCATCGTGGCTTCAGCATACGAAACCCAACGACCTCGCAAAAGCTGGTCAGACTACCCCGCTCGGCTAAGCAACCTTGTAATTGCGCCGGAAAGTCAGTATCCGCGATGAAGACGCGGCGAGCCTTTCCGCAATCGGATATCTCCCGCTTCGCAGCAATTAAAGGAGTCAGGAATGGATCTGAAAATCGCCGAAAAAACGGCGTTGGTGCTGGGCGGCAGCAAGGGACTCGGCCGAGGCGTGGCCCAGGCGCTCGCAGCCGAAGGGGTGGCCGTCTCGATCATGGCGCGCGGCCAGGAAGCGATCGACAAGACCGTCGCCGAAATTAATAGCTCAGGCGGACGTGCGATCGGCGTCGCTGCCGACCTCGCCGACTGGTCGAGTGTCGAACGCGCCGTCGAGGTAACCCGTCAGAAGCTTGGACCGATCGATATCCTCTTGAACAACTCCGGTGGACCTCCGCCCTCGCCGGTTATCGGTGTCTCACCCGACCTCTGGGAAGCGCAGTTCCGCCAGATGGTCTTGGTCTTCTTCCGACTGACCGACCTGGTCCTGCCGGATATGCGGGCGCGTAAGTGGGGGCGAATCATCAACGTCGCCTCCGAATCGGTGGTTCAGCCGATCGCAATTATCGGCATCTCCAACACGCTGCGCGCATCGGTCGTCGGATGGGCCAAGACGCTGTCCGGCGAGGTCGCCCGCGACGGTATCACAGTGAACACCCTGCTCCCCGGACCTTTCGCGACGGATCGCATCGCTTCGGTCGCCAAATCGCGAGCACAGCGAGAAAACATCAGTCTTGATGAGGTCAACAAACGTATCGCGAGCCAGGTTCCGGTCGGCCGTATCGGTGATCCGGCGGAGTTCGGCGCGATCGCTGCGTTCCTCGCGAGCCAGTGGGCAGGTTATATCACCGGATCGATGATCCGGGTCGAAGGTGGAACGATTAAGTCTGTCTGATTAACGGTAGAAAAGCGGTCGGCTCAGCCTTCCCGATTTTCGGGAAGGTCGCCTGCCGCATGCCGCTCAAGCGGGACGCGGACCGGGTAAGCAGCGGTATCAGGCGGAACGATCTGGCGGAAGAGCGCCGGGTTCAAGCGACCCAACGTTTCCACACTCGTATGCTCCTGCTGGGCAATCGTGCGAAGTGACGTACCGCCGCGCACAACCAAAGTCCGATACTGTGGAGGGTTGCTGTTGGTCTGGGTCATCGCGAATTCGTGTTTATGGTTGTGCGCGATGAGCGCGACAGCCATAAAACGATTCAGCAGCGAACGGGTTCGCCATGGGAGCCGCGTGACGAAACTATCGTAGGAAGCGTCCCGCAGATGCATATAGCGGTCGACGCCATTTTCGCCGTTATTCCATGCGACCACAGTCATCCGCCAATCCGGACCGACCTGCTCGTGCAGCTCACTCAGGTAATCGGCCGCTGCGCGGGTTGCCTTAACCGGATCGCGCCGCTCGTCGACCCAATCGTTCACTCGTAAGCCGTAGCGACGAGCCGTTTGCTTGCTGAGCTGCCAAGGACCGGCCCCTTCGTACGAGAAGCCGCTTTCGGCAAAGCTTAGATAAAGCAGATCCGATGGTAGTCCTCGCTCCTGGAGCAAGGAGACCATCTCGTTGTAAAAGGGCGAACTCCGCTGAACGGACTTTCTAAGCGCTTCCGGCTGGTTCAGGTAGGCGTCGACATAGTTCTGAACCGTGCGGCTCAGAACCAAAGGAAAGGGATCGACCCCCTTCGCTTCACTACGCACAAAGGGTAGCTGTCCCGGTCCGAGCGAGGAAAGCTGATAGCCGCCCAGCCCGGTGTCATCGCGTTTGGGCAACGAGCTCGCAACCGGTTGCTGGACTTCGACTGGACCTGAGACACTAAGTTGATTTCCATTGGGGGAAGAATCGAGCGCAGGCGAGCATCCGGCGGCCGTTATGGCGCAGAGTGCAAATACGCTGAAGTTGAGGCCTATTCGTTTCACGCGAATCGGCTCCCCCCGGAACCGACGCCCAAGCTACCTTCGCGACCCACTTGAGGCAACCCTTTAACCATAAAAAAAACTTATTTTATAAACAAGTTTTTAATAAATCTTTAAAGCGTTACGTTAGGCTTTATGACGGTTTTATCCGGCCGTTGAGAGGGCTGCGTCCCTAGTTGTTAGTAAGATCGCGGGCCTATGCTAGTTATGAGACGAGATGGCGACGAATCTTTGGCGCGAGATCATTGAAGGACTGCCCGACGCGCTGATTGTCCTTTCCCTGGATTTCATCCCTCTTGCCTCCAATCCGGCGGCCGAAACGCTGCTCGAAGGAACCATCGCCGAGACAACCGTCCGAAGCGTGCTCGCGAGCAATCCATGGTTGCGCGAGATGCTTCAAGCGTCACTTCAACGGGCGCAAATCATGGACAATCCCGACGCCGTTCTGACCTTGGAACGTCGAAAGATAGCCGTGCACGCGCAGGTGTCGCCGATGCTCGGCAAGCGGCATGCTCCGACCAAGGGCGTCATTCTGCTTCTGCACGATTTATCGTCGCAGCGTACGATGGAGCGGACGCTCGACCCCGACCTGCAGGTGGTGCGGCTCTCGCCGGCAGGATTGGCGCACGAGGTCAAGAACCCGCTCACGGGTATCAAAGGGGCGGCGGAACTGCTCAAGGTCATGTACCCCGGCGACGCGCGTGCCGAGCAATACTGCGGGTTGATCCTCCACGGTGTGAATCGGATCACGAGTCTGGTGGAGCAGGCGATGGCCGCCTCGCGCCCTGCCCGGCTCCGCAGCGACAAACTGAATATCCATCAGGTGCTTCATCAAGCCCTGAAGACGGCTGGCCTTTTCGAGACCGCACCCGACGGTATCCGAATCGAGCAGCTCTTCGATCCGAGTCTGCCGGAAATCAACGGCGATGCCGAAGCGTTGGAGCGGGTCTTCGTAAATCTGCTGCGCAATGCCGTTGAGGCGATCCCCGCCAACGGCAACGAAAGCGGCCACATCAGGATTAAGACTGCGATCGAGACGCAGCTACGCGTAAGTTCGGAGGGGCGCCGCCGACAGTTTTTGCGCGTTGAAGTCAGCGACAACGGCAGCGGGATGACCCAGGAAGAGATGGCTCAGCTCTTCGCGCCATTCTTTACAACGAAGGCAGAGGGGAATGGCCTTGGCCTCGTCTTAAGCCAGCGCACGGTCGCACTGCACGGCGGGAAGATCTGGGCGGAGGGTGGCGGCCTACACCTTAATTCGGAGAAAAAGAGGCTGACCCCTGACGCTGACGATAATGGAAAATCCGCAGGTATGACCTTCTGCGTTATCCTGCCGCTCGCCTGATCCTAGCGTCCGGTTCTGCTTCATTTGCGCTACGGTTCTCGTCTTTTCTGAATCATCAATGAGTCAGTTCTGCTATTTATTCCTAAAGCCTAAAATAGAGAGATATTTGTTAATAAAACTATCCAAGAGAGCATCGCGTTAGCAAAACCGCACTTATGTGGCGGTTCCGAACTCACTTTCCAGGAGACAGGTGGAGTATCTAGGTTGACGCGTTATTCACCGCAAGTGAGCACTAACCAGCGTAGCTTGCCTCGACATCGATGTAGCAGGAGAGCGAGCTAGCGTTCCGACTGCGAACGGAAAACGAATCGCCAGGGGTCTAGGCTAGAGATCTTTAGCGGAAGCTTGGGCATCGGCCTTGCTGTAAGGAGGCCGATTTAGGCTCGAGCATCATCGATGGTGGTTCAATCGCACAGCGCCCCTTTATTGAAGGACGGAACGGAAAAACTCCGCGCCGGTAAGCCTTCTTCTGGCGCGACAGCGAACGCACTCTGGAAGTTCTTCGACGCTAACCCCGACCCCCAGATGATTTCGCATCTGAGCGACGGCAAAGTCCTCCGCATCAATCTCGCGTTCCTCGCTAAGGAATTTGCAGCTAAGAGCGTCGTTGGAGCTTCGGTCGCTGACCTGGGTCTGTGGCAAGACGATGGTGCCTATGAGGCCTACTGGAGTGCGCTTCAGGCTTATCGGCAGGTGCAGAACAGCGAGGCCGAGATTCGGCTGGTAAGCGGTGCAAAGCTCGTATGTCTCGTCTCGGGCTTCCTAATCGAACTGGATGAAGGCGAGTGCGTCGTCACGACCTTCCGCGATATCGACGCGATCAAACACAGCGAATACACGATGAAAGAGGCGCTGGACGCCGCCGAGGCCGCTTCTCGCGCCAAGACCGAGTTTCTCTCGAGCATGTCGCACGAGATTCGGACCCCGATGAACGCGCTTCTAGGGATGGCCGAGGTTCTCGGCGACAGTCCGTTGAGTGCCGAGCAGCAGAAGTACCTGAGCATCATGATCAATAGCGGCGGAGCGTTGCTGGTTCTGATCAACAATATCCTCGACTTCGCTCGAGTCGAGAGCGGCCACTTACAGTTGGAGCGGACCGAGTTCGACCTTCATGAGGCCGTCGAGCGCGTCGCTGAGATGCTCGCTATCAAAGCCCATCAGAAAAAGCTGGAATTGATCGTAAATATCGCGCCCGGAACGCCATCAGGTGCGGTTGGCGATCCGCTACGCCTGCGGCAAATTCTCGTGAACCTGATCGGCAACGCGATCAAATTCACGGGCACGGGCGAAATCGAACTTAAAGTATCACCTGAAGATAATAACTGCGCGGTTCACTTCGCGATCCGCGATACTGGCGTTGGTATCGCCGCTGACCAACTGGACGCGATCTTCGAAGGTTACAGACAGGCAGAGGCCTCGACCGCCAGGAAGTACGGCGGAACCGGGTTGGGTCTGGCTATCGTTAAACAACTCACCGACTTGATGGGTGGTCGGATCTGGGTCGAAAGCCAGATTGGCCAAGGAACGACATTCCACGTCGTTGTGCGCCTCGATGTAAAGAGCAAGCCGACCCAACCTCGGAACGATCCTCCACCGCTGCTCGGCGTCAAGGTGCTCGTCGTGGACGACTCGCCCGGCGCGCGCTACGCCCTCGCGAGCCATCTGGCTCATCAGGGTGCGATCGTTACGACCGCATCGAGCGGTAATGAGGCATTGGAACGGGTTGCGCTGGAAGGGAATCGCGACAGTATCGTGCTGCTCGATTGCCGGATGGCGCAGATGGATGGCTGCGAAACTGCCCGGCAAATGCAAGCCAACGGCTTGGACATGACAAAGGTTATCCCGATGGTCACAGCTGACGACCTGAACCAGAAGCTTCCACTGCTGCGCAAGCTTGGGCTGCTTCGCCACCTAATCAAGCCGGTGCGGCGCGCCGAGGTCACGGCCGCAGTGCAGGCAGTCGCTACCCCTGCCGTTCCCGAGCCGCCAGAACCAGCCGAGGCAGCTATGCCGACTCCTCCGCCCGTCCCGTCGCGCGTGATCATGCCGGCGAGTCGCGAAGCTACTCGCGAGTCACAACCGCTCGGACGCCCGATGCGGGTCCTTGTTGCCGATGACTCCGAAGATAACCGGCTCTTAATCGACGCTTTCCTGAAGAAGACCGGATGCTCCGTCGAGCACGCCGACAACGGTGAGATCGCAGTACGTAAATTTATGGAAAATCAGTACGACGTCGTGCTGATGGATATCCAGATGCCGGTGATGGACGGCTATCAGGCCGTGCGCGAAATCCGGACCTGGGAAGAGGCGCAAGGGATCTCACGCACCCCCGTGATTGCGCTCACTGCTTCGGTGCTCGATGAAGCAGTCGGCAAGAGCTTCGAGGCCGGATGCGACACGCACGTCAGCAAGCCAATCCGCCGCGCCACCCTGATGACTGCGATCAGCGAGGTCGTCACAGCGGCCAACGCCGCTGACGAGACCGCGGCCGCCGGCTGATTAACAGCGGCTCAGGGAAGGCCGTGAGATTCTTCGGCTCGCTGGCTCGCCTCTGAACGACGGAGAGGCGTTGCCTATTTGCCCTCTCGCGACGGAAGCCGCACGATTCCGGCGGCCAGCACCGAGAGCTCGCCGTCCTGCTGCACGGCCTTTTGTGCAATCTCGACGTAGTGCGCCCCACCCTCTTCGAACTTCCGCGTCACTTCACCATCGATATAGAGCGTATCGCCGACGGGATTGTGGCGGCGAATTTTAACCTCTATTTTGCGCAGGAAGCCCGCATCACCCATCCAGTTAGTCAGATGATGCGTCATCCAGGAGCATCGCTCCGGACCGTAATCGTAGGCCGCAGGAGTGCCGACCAGCGTCGCGAGGTCGTCCTCCCAATGGACGCGCTCGGGCACGTCGGGGATGCCGAACTTGTTCGCGATACCGAGGCCCGGGTGCTTTTGTAGCTGCTTGTAGGCGAGCTTGTTCGCGCGGATATAGAGCCCACCCCATCCCTGCGCGAAGGCGATAAAGCCGGTCACGGTCATCGGCCCTTTGACTATCGTCTGGAGCTTGTCGCCGATCTGTACGTCCTCGATATAGCGAGGCGTTGCGCCGCGAACTTCTTCCTTTGCGTAATAGTCGAAGATCTTCGCCAGATCGTCGCGCGTATATTTAACTGGAGGCTTGGCTTTGGTCGCCTCGTACTTGGTGCCGCGCTCGCGAGCGGTATCGCGCTCCGTCCGAAAGCACCAGCTATCGCCTTCGGCGACCAGCTCGCCATTGCCGCGATAGAACTCGCATCGATAGATCTGCTGAATTGAACGACCGGCGAAGCGCGTATCGTGTTCGACCAGGTCTTTGAGCCAGACCTTGGTGGTGAACTGATCACCGAGCACCATCGGCTTGTGCCAGGTGACATCGATACCGGCGAACATCGCATGGACGCCGGCCATCCCGCCGACGTACCCGCTGAAGGATCGATTGAGCGGAAAGATGAACGAAGGCGGTGCGAGGACCTTGCCGTAGGTCGTCGTGGCAGCGTACTTCGGGTCGCACCAGAGCGGATTATCGTCGCCGATACCGTGCGCCCAATGGCGGATATTGTCGCGGCTCGCCTCGTAGCACCATGGCTCAAGGGAATCCTCGATCGGAACGTTAATCAGTTTGCGCAGATCGGTGAGACTGTGATCGGTGATGACGGAGAAACGCTGTTCAGACTGAGCCATGCTTTCAGACCTCGAGAAGCAACTGTGCGCCTAAAGGTAGCGATCGACGCTGCGGAAGCCAACTGCGCCGAACTCTCGCAAGCAGTCGTGCCATCCTTCATCGCGTTACAAGGTAAACCGAATCGTTCTCGACCTTTCCAAGCAGGACCAGATGATATCCGCGATTGAGAAGATCGGGAGTAACCCAGTCGAATCCCTGGTTTGTGGAATAAAGGAGGAACCGATCGTGTTGCGCCTCGAACGAGGACCGTTGGACTACCGCTAACGGTACAAATTTTGCCAATGCAGCGTTGTTTTTCTCGACCGTATCGGTCCCCACGAGGCGGACCGCCGTGGCTTCATCGGTTAATTCGATAAATCGTGCCCGCAGCCTCGGGGTTGCATATTCGACAGCTTCCAAAAACCTCACACCGCTCCCGATAACGATCGGAAGGTCAGGCTCCCGCTCGACGATGGAACCGAGCCGACTCCATCGGCTATCGACCTCACCTGTACGTATCGCATGGAAGCGCGCGAAGTCACTGATCCCGCGGAAGCCGAACGCCACAAGAAGCGCGAAAACTGCCAATCGACTAAGAAACCGAGGCAGTCGCAGAAAGTAGATCGTCGCCAAGACAAGCCCGAAAACTGCCGGCCATCCGTACCGCTCGTAGTAAACCGACTTCAACATCTTCGTGATTATTACGAGGAGCACAGGGTAAAGCGTGAAACCCGCTACGAGGAGCATCTCGGCGATTCTGCTGGCGTCGCTATCGTTATGTGGAGTGAATCCGTTACGGACCCGCTCGAGCGCATAGAGCCCGAGCATCGTAAGGAAGAGGACCAGTAAAGCCAAGACGATCTTCAGGTCAAAGGGTACATAGTCGGCGTAAGTGAAGATTAGGTCACTCCACTTGGCTGGAGACCAAAAATGAGGCGTAAAATCACGGCCGAAGCTAACGAGATGATCAAAAAGAACGAAAAACGGCAAGCTTGCACCAAAAACCGCAAGCCACACACCCCAACGGATCCGACGCGTCTCCAGCAAGAATGCCGCTTCCGCTAGCCCGAAGATGGCTAGGGAGACGACCGCGAAGTAGTGACACGAGACGGCGACGCTCAAGCATAGAAAGAGCAGAAGCGACCGATACCCTTTTTCTCCTATCGACTGCCAAACCGCAGCTGCAATGGCGAGAAAACCGACCAATAATCCGTACGGTCGAGCCTCAACGGCGTATTCGCGAAAAGGCGAGATCGACAACAAGAGCACCGCAACCAGCGCAATTGCACCGGAGCGTCGCTTTCGCACGAAGAGGTAGATCGCCAGCAGCGCCAGGAGGTAGCCGAAAATCGAGGGAAGCCGTATCAGCTGATGCGGTTCTCCTGGCAGTCGGCGAGCGGTCTGAACTATCAGATAATAAAAGGGAGGTGTACCGTCGACTCCGGCTTTGAGAGCGGCCCAGAGGCGCGAAAAGGGCTGCAGCCCCGATACATTGAAGGTTACGAGCTCGTCGTACCAGAGAGGCTTGGCTTCGGCCTTGGCCAGAAGAGCTCCGAATTCCCACAAGACCAACGCAGCAAGAAAATAGGCGTCGAGCGGAAGCCTCCTGATTCGCGAGAGACCGGATAGGTTGGCGTCATTTTGGACTGGAACGCCGACGGATTTAGTCGACAGCTTACTTTCAGGGCTCGATAACACGCTCTCTCGCAACTATGGCTGGCACCGATGCCGCCAGTGTATTGGGAAAGGATTTCGTATCACAGGCAGTCCTCAAGAATCCTTCCGATCTCGCCTTAACAGCCCTGCGACCCGTTAATTTTGAACGACCAGCCGAAAGGTATCGCAGTCCCTACGCTTGCATGCGAGGAGCCTTAGACTCAGACCACTTGAGCCTCACAATGTGATGGTTTCGATTCCGGTTCTAGCCGACGAAGAGCTAGAGCTATACGAGCCGACGGAACCCACGGCTCGAACGCTCATCCGCGGCGATGCCAGCCATTAACGGCGACCCTTCTCGGCCGTTGGACCGGACTTGGGTGTTGGCTGGAGAAGCCCCCTACCTCATCGTGCTTCAATCACGTGGGCGGGTGCGAACACGACGAGCAACACCAGCTCCTGCGTGATGCTGTGGAATCTGTGCTCGTCATCGGCGGCAACGAAGATAACATCACCCGCCGCGATCGCTCGATCCTGCGGCGGCTGATTCGCCGGAACAATCTTCATACGAGCAGCCCCGCGAAAGACATAATAAATCTCGTCTTCCTTATGAGGTCGTTGAAGGTCTTCTTCGCCGGGCTTCAAAACGTACACCGCACAACTCATCGTCGGGATACGCAAGAACTCCGCATACGGAAGCGGCCCGGAAATGCGCTTTCTTATCTCCTCGAGGGAAAAGAAATACTCCACAGGGCCCACCTATAGCGGTCGATCGTCAGATAGCGAAGATATGGTAGCACGACCCGAGAAGGAGCAAGCGAGACAGTTGATGGAGTTCCGAAAAAGATATTCTTACCGCAAAGGACCGCGCCGATGACCGTCATGCTGCAGAAGGCTGTGCAGCTCGCCTTAGGCGCGATCAAGGTGCCTGTAATCAGTGCGTTTCCGTGAAGGACCACCTTCTTCCCCAGAGCGATTACCACGAGGTTGGTCTTGATGAACCGCGAGATCGTGTGCAGCGAGGCTCCGGCACCCAAAGTAAGATTACCTTTGATCAGGATCACCAACTCGTCGCCGGCACCGCCCCCGATCTCAAGCGTGGCGCTATCGGCGAGCGTAACAGATGGGGTCGCCAGCCCGAGTGCGTTTGCATTTAATGTTGCAGCCCCGCCTGCGCAGATGATGCCAAAGTTAAGTGCGTTGCCAAGATCGGTTCCGCCTCAGCTATCGCCTGTGCAAGCAAGAAGGATCAAAAGGCCAGAAACCGCGCCGAGTGTTCGATGTGCTCGCATGAGGTTATCTCCGGTGACGACTGGTAGAGGCGACTATCGCGAAAACGTATTCGCAGGTGAATCAATCGAAAGATTGATTTAAGCCGATTTGCCTCAAGGGTCGGCTAAACCGATGAGCGCAGATGGCGGAGGTCCGCGCGGCGGGTTGGCACCACCGCGTAGGAATGCCCTCATCCGATGGCACCTTGCTAGCGCAGCCGGCATCGACCTCTCCCTGGACAAGGAGAGGTATGGCTAGGAGCTTCGCTCTCTGGCGGGCCTACGAGACCTTCGCATCAGCGCTCACAGCGGAGCGCAGGTGGCGGACGTCCGTAGCGAGGCCGAAGCGCTCCAAGAGACAGATCACCCAGTAACCCGCATCGGGTTGGCGCCAGTTCCATCCGAGGCGCGCCGATCCCGCTCGCGCGTGATGGTTCCGATGCCAGTTCTCGCCGAGCAAGAGTTGGAAAGGCGCGAGCCATCCGACGTTGCGGCTCGAATCCTCACCGGGCGCGATGCCGGGCTCGGTGTGGCATACGCTGTTCACGAAGCATTGCGCGTGGAGCGCGAAGACCAATCGAATCGCGCCAAGCCAAAAGAAGGCGGCCCATCCCCAGTAGAGCGGACCAAAGAGCGATAAGGCCAAAACATAGCCCTGCATATGGCGCCAGCGGGCATAAACGGCGCGATTCATCTCGGGGCAGTAGCGTGCGATCGCATCGGGCTCATCGACCTGCCAGAGCCATCGCAGATGGGACCACCAGAAGCCATGACGTGGACTCGAGACGTCCTCGTCGGTATCGACTACAGCGTGATGGTGACGATGGATTGAGACCCAGCGAAGGGGCGCACCTGATCCGTTGGCTACGGCAAAGATCGTAAGAAGAAAGCTCGTAGTCTTGTCGAGCTTAAGCGCACGATGCGCAAAGGCGCGGTGGTAGCAGACCGTCGTGCCGATTCCACCAATCCAGGCCAGGGCTATCGCGCCGAGAAAAAGACGCCATCCCGGAATCGGATAGAGAATCAGCCCGATAAACGCGAGTACATGGATCCCGATAATCCAGCCAAAGGCCCATTCACCCTGGCGCCGAGTTTTCCACCAAGGCATCTCCCACGGAGGAACAGTATTCTCCAACCCCACCTCATCGGTGGACACACGCACCGCCGAATCGTTTCGCACCCGTTCGCGCCCTCCATGGCACACGCATTGTGCCGAAGATCGAGCCGGAGCGATACGCTTTGATCGCGAAATAATTGGAAAATCTTCGGAAACCGACTCTGGCTTGCCGCAGCTCCAGAGCCCGAACTACTATGACGGGATAAGAAATTTTACCGAGGCGATGAAGATGCATCAGGACCTGAACACGATCGATGAAAAGAACCGATGGCGTGCCGAGACCCCCGGCCACGAAGGATGGGAACGGACGGCACGGCCGGACGATAAGAATCGTTACCTGATGATCTCGGCCGACTGCCATTGCAACGAACCGGGCAGCCTGTGGTGGAAAAATATCGACAAGAAATTTCAGCATCGCCTGCCCCACGTCGAAGTCGACGAAAAGGGCGAGAAGTGGATGGTCGTCGAGGGTTATCAGAAGTCGCGTATCCGCGCTCGCAATATCCAGGACGCGCCCAAAGGCGGCGAGGATCGCCTGCGTGGCGAAGCCGGCCGTACGCCGGAGGATCGGATACGCGATCACCTCCGCGACGGAATCGATGCCGAGATCCTGTTCCCCAACAAGGGTCTCTCGATGTGGGCGACGCAGGACGTCGAGTTCGGCCACGCCCAGTGCCGCGTATGGAACGATTGGGCGTGGGAGACTTTCGGCCCCTACAATGATTTCATGTCGCCGCTCGCCGCTATTATGACGGCTGACGTCGATGTAGCGATCGCGGAGATCAAGCGCACGGCTAAGCTCGGCTTCCGCGGCTTGTGCCTCCCCTCGAAGCCGGTCTGGGGTCCCGCCAATTCGCTCAATCCGAACTATAACCTCGATATGTTCGACCCGATGTGGGCGGTGATTCAGGATCTCGATATCCCGATTACTTTCCATATCTCGACCGGGATGGATCCGCGGCAGGCCCGCAAAGAGGGTGGCGCGGTCATCAACTACGTCACCCACGCCTGCCCTACCGTTATCGAGCCGATGTCCTGCCTGTGCGCCTCGGGCGTGCTGGAGCGTTTCCCGAAGCTGCGCTTCGCGCTGATCGAGTGCGGTATCGGATGGGTACCGTGGGCGCTCGACGCGATGGATGAGGCCTACAAGAAGCATCACCTGTGGGCCTATCCCAAGTTGAAGCAGCTACCGAGCGACTACTTCCGTCAGCATGGCGCAGCATCGTTTCAGGAAGACCCCAGCGGACTCAAGCTGGCCGAGCCTTTCAATCTGGTCGATAACTTCATGTGGGCTAATGACTACCCGCATGCGGAAGGGACCTGGCCGCATTCGGCAGAGGCGATAGAGCGTCAGATGGGCCATCTGAAGGACGAGTCGCGCGCAAAGATTCTCGGCCTCAACATGGCCAAGATGTTTAAGTTCGATGTGCCCAAGCTGATCGCGCGCCGCTCCGAGGCGAACAAGGTCATACAGTAGCGCTGTCTGAACAGATTAAGTGATGCTTGCCGGCGGCAGCCCCGAGAAGAGGCGCCGCCGGTTTGTTTCTCGATCACTGCGGGTTTGTCCGATTCATCTTCCGCTACCCCGATAGCGAAGCGCCTGAACTACCAGGGCGAACGCGGGCGTTAGCTGTCGCCGACTCGGGTAGTAAAGATGGTAGCCCGGAAAAGGCGGGCACCAATCGGAGAGGACACGAACCAGCGCGCCCTCTTTTATCGCGGGGTGTACGAAGTCTTCAAGTAGACACGCAAGTCCGAACCCTTCCAAGGCCGCATTCAGGATCATTCCAGCGTTGTTGAATGCCAGCTGTCCGTCGACCCGAACGTTCATTTTGCGCTGCCCCTTCGCAAACTCCCAAGAATAAAGACCGCCCGAGGTTGGCAATCGCAGATTGAGGCAATTGTGATCCGTCAGATCCTGCGGGTGCGTCGGCTTAGGTCGTTTTGCAAAATAAGCTGGGGCACCAACGACAGCCATCCGCATCTCAGGCCCGATGCGCATCGCTATCATATCCTTGGCGATCTGCTCGCCGAGACGGACGCCCGCGTCGTAGCGCGCCGCCACGATATCAGTAAGGCTCTGCTCGATAAGGATTTCGAGCTGGATATCAGAATACTCCTGCAACAGTTTCTTTAACTTCGGCCAGAGAACCGTCGTCGCGGCGTGTTCAGTTGCCGAGATTCGAATCGTACCTGCAGGCTTTGCGCGCATTTCGTTCAAGGCGGCCAATTCCGTTTCGATCTCTTCAAAGCGCGGACCCACGTTCCGCAATAGACGCTCTCCCGCAGCCGTCGGCGAGACACTGCGCGTCGTTCGAGTCAGCAAGCGCACCCCGAGGCGCTCTTCCAAGCCACGGATGGTATGGCTCAGCGCAGATTGAGAAACACCCAACTGAGCAGCAGCCTTCGTAAAACTTCGTTCTCGCGCCACGGCAAGGAAGGCCAAAAGATCGCTTACGTTCTCGCGCACAATTGATGAACTTAATTCATGAGTTCATGCAAAGACCAGCGTATAGTCGCATAGCCGATCGGCTCCTAAGTTGGGAGACAAGCTTCGGAGGGACGCAGGTGCAAGCACGAAAACTCGGTAAGTTAGAAGTATCCGCGATCGGACTCGGATGTATGGGAATGAGCGCAAACTACGGGCCGCCCGCCGACAAGACGGCGATGATCGCTGTGATTCGCGCTGCAGTCGATCGGGGCGTCACTTTTTTCGACACAGCCGAGACCTACGGCCCGTTTGTGAACGAGGAACTGGTTGGCGAGGCGCTGGCTCCGGTTCGTAGCCGAGTGGTGATAGCGACGAAATTCGGGTTCGCCTTCGATCCTGCGGCCAAGCAGCGTCTGGGCTTCAACAGCCGTCCTCAGCACATAAAGAAAGTCGTCGAGGCATCGCTTAAACGGCTGCGCACTGATATCATCGACCTGCTCTACCAGCATCGCGTGGACCCCAACGTACCGATCGAGGATGTTGCGGGCGCAGTGAAGGAATTGATCGAGGCGGGCAAGGTCAGACATTTCGGACTTTCCGAGGCTAATGCGCAGACGATCCGTCGAGCGCATAAGGTTCATCCGGTGGCAGCGGTGCAAAGCGAGTACTCACTATGGACACGCGACCCGGAGGCAGAAGTAATTCCAACCTGCGAAGAGCTTGGAATCGGCTTTGTGCCGTGGAGTCCTTTGGGCCAGGGCTTTCTGACAGCCAAGATCGACTCCGCGATGGCCTTTGCGGCGACCGACGTGCGGTCATGGTTTCCGCGTTTCACTCCTGAAGCACGGACGGCGAATCAGCCGATTGTTGATCTTCTGCGTCAGATTGCCTCCCGGAAGAAGGCCACACCGGCACAAATAGCAATTGCATGGTTGCTCGCCCAGAAGCCATGGATCGTTCCTATCCCTGGAACGCGAAGGCTCGATCGGCTCGACGAGAACCTCGGCGCGGTGGCAGTCGAATTGATGGAGCAAGATCTGAGCGAGATAAGCGACGCAGCGTCGCGAATAGAACTGCAGGGAGCGCGAGGCACCGGTAAGGAACAGTACGCCTGACAACTAAGCATAAGAGTGCTGCGAGGGGTCAAGCCGTCGAGAGAGAAAGCCTAGCAATAAGAACAAATGGTGCTAAATCTTCCTCGATCGCACCTCAGATGGGTAGATTGAATCCCAGATGCGAGAACTAGCCGATTGGAACAGCTTCTACGAAATCGTCGGCTCTGCTGCCGGCGCTTTGATCGGATTGCAGTTCGTGGTTCTGACGCTTGTAGCTGAACGGGCGCACGCGGGAACCGGTGCCGCCAACGCCGCGTTCGGAACTCCGACGATCGTACACTTTGGCACGGTGCTGTTCTTGTCGGCATTGATCCGCGCGCCCTGGCACAGGATCGTGCTCATCGCGAGTATTTGGGGCATCGTCGGCCTCGCTGGAATTTTCTATGCCATCGTCGTGGCTCGTCGGATGCAGAGGCAGACTGCATACCAAGCTCAATTCGAAGATTGGCTTTTTCACTTGCTACTTCCACTGGGAGCGTACGCTATTCTATTGGCGGCAGTTTGGTTTGTTCCCGCACATCCTGGTCACGGTCTCTTTGCCGTCGGTGCTGCAGTCCTGCTGCTGCTCTTCGTCGGTATTCACAACGCCTGGGATAGTATCGCTTACCATGTCTCGGTCAGAGGAAGTGACGCAGAAGGCTGAGATTCCGACGCCCGATGAGCATCCACCCTTTCAGGAAGATCCGGCGGAATCAGACTCGCGAAGCGATACAATCTGGTCCATAGCCTCCTGTGGGCTAACGATTATCCGTATAGCGATGTATACACGGCCGTATTCCGGGTAGGCGATCGAACGCCCGATGGGTGAGTTCAAAAATGAATCGCGGGCAAAGATCCTAGGCCTCAACGTGGCAGAGATGTTCAAGTTCGATGTAGCAAAGCTAGCGGCGTGGCGAACAGAATCAGCTACAAGCATTCAAGAGGCCGATCCAGCAGAATAACGAATTGTTTTGAGGAGGAAGTAAATGGAACACTTCAAAGCGGGCTCGCGACCGTCTATCAAAGGACCGGAGAAGACCTTCACTGGCAATGTTCGAATCGATCCACTGTTCGATCCACCCGATCCCTCGCGGATGTACGGCGCGTTAGTGACCTTTGAGCCGGGCGCGCGATCGGCCTGGCATACCCATCCACTGGGGCAGACGCTGATCGTGACTGCAGGATGCGGTTGGACGCAGTGCTGGGGCGAGCCGAAGGTCGAGATCAAACCCGGTGACGTGGTCGTTTGTCCGCCGAACAAGAAGCATTGGCATGGTGCGACGGCGACCACTGCGATGTCGCATATCGCGATCGTGGAGAAACTGAACGGTAAAGCTGTCGACTGGATGGAGAAGGTCAGCGACGAGCAGTACCTGGGAAAATAGAGCTTAGAGCGTTATCGGCTGGCTACGGTTTATTATCTTTGTCTGCCGATGGCGCCAACCTGCAAAGTCTTGCCCCGCAGGTCGATCTGACAGCGAAACGCCGTGGCGGGGTTCAACCGGGAGGCAAGGCCACCCGCAGTCGATAATCTGCTTCGAACCGACCCGCAGCTCGCTTGCGAAGCCTTCAGGCGACGCGTCGCAGATGGCGAACCGTGGCCTTACGTCTCGGATCGATCCGATTCAAGCGCCTTTGCAGGTCCCGTACTTGCCATCCAAGTCGCAGGTTCTGCCAAGTCAGCACTGCCCCAAACGCTACAATCGCCGGCATCCACACCCACGCAGTCTGTTCAAGCCACATCTTCCTGAACCCCTCAAATTGGATAATGCCCCGGTGTTCGGCGAGGGGCAATGCCTTCTTTTTGTTTATAAAAAAATTCACTCAGCTTTCATCTCCTCGAAAGCACGCGATTGCGGCGCCAGCCATTCCGCTGTAGGTAAATGTGCATCGGGTCCGCCATCAAATGTCGAGCGGACGCGCTTCCGCGGAGGTAACAGGTGGAATATCGCGCATTTGGCACTACGGGAATCCAAATCTCAGCAATGGGCTTTGGATGCTGGGAGATCGGCGGCGGATATGGGAGTATCGAAGAGGCCGATTTTATCAAAGCGATAAATCGCGCCCTCGATCTCGGGATCAACAGCTTCGATACGGCCGAAGCCTACGGGATGGGCGCGTCGGAAACCTCGCTCGCCAAAGCGCTGGGATCGCGCCGCAAAGAAGCCGTGATCACGACGAAATTCGGTATCGGCTATCCGGAATGCAAAGAGCGCGGATTCCGTGACGGCTCTCGAAATCGCGTGATCGCGTCGATCGATAAAAGCCTAAAAGCGCTTAATACCGATTACGTCGACGTCTATTTGATTCATTGGCCTGATCGCACGGTGCCCTTCGACGAGACGATGCGTGCTCTCGATGATCTCGTAAAGCAGGGCAAGGTTCGCGCGGTCGGACTCTCGAACTTCAAGCTCGACGAGATCAAAGCCTGCATGACGGCGCGCCGCGTCGACGTGGTGCAGTACTGCTGGAACATGTTCGATCGCCGGATGCAGACGGAGATCTTCCCCTACTGCGCCGAGAACAAGATTGGCGTGATGGCCTACGGCTCCCTCGCCTACGGGATGCTCACCGGGACCTTCAGCGAAGAGATGGACTTCGGCAAAGGTGACTGGCGCGCGAAGGGCGGCCGTCTCGGCAATATCAACCTGTTTCAGCATCTGTTCGATTCCCAGCACTATCTGAAGAATCTCCGCGCCGTCGAAGAGCTGAAAGGTGTCGCCAAGCGCTACGGCAAGAGCCTGCCGCAGTTGGCGCTGCGCTGGACAACCTCGAATCCGGTCGTAAGCACTGCGCTGGCCGGATGCCGCAATCCGCGCGAAGTCGATGACAATGTCGGGGCCTTCGGATGGTCGATCAGCGACGCCGATATGAAGGAGATCGATGCGATTTTTGAGCGGCATGGCGCCGTCACGATGCCGTCGGTCTGGCTGGAGACAATCTAGGTTATGAGCTAATCTGCGGAGAGAATCCCGCTAATGGAGGCCGGCTGATGCCTGTTCAAAAGTTCGCGCCGATGAAGAAGAATTTCCCCACGTTCGACTGCGATGCGCACGTGACCGAACCGCCATGGTTGTGGGAGCGCGCCAAAGATTGGCTGACGAAGGACGAACTGGAAGCGCTCAAGAGCACGATCTGGTTTGATGCCGAAAGCAATCAACTGATCGTCAACGGTAAAGCCGGCACGGGGATTGGGTCGCAGCGAATCCACGGAACGCCGGGCGCGGTCAATGTCCTGTCGCTTGCGGGGCCGGGCCTCAAGCACAATATTCAGCGCGCGATTAACGTCCGTAATCTGAAGCGCAAGACCGCGCTGACTGCCGAGCAGGCCGATTATATCGATCACAAGGGCTCGTACCTGCCCAAGCCCCGGCTGCGGGACATGGATATTCAGGGAATCGATCAGGTAATGATCATCCCGAGCGATATCGACACCTATCCGTGGCTCCAGAACTCCGTCGGCGCGAAGGCTATCTGCAAGGCCTACAACGATTGGGCTCACGAATACTGCCAGGAGAATCCCGAACGTCTCTTCTTTGCGGCGATGCTCCCAATGCAGGATCCGAAGTTCGCCGAGATGGAGATCTATCGCGTCGCGGCGAAGGGATGCCGCGTCGGACTTGTCCGACCGATCGACGCGCTGGGTAACTATCCGATTCAGCCTAAATACGACCGGGTATGGGAAGCGATGCAGGAAACCGGGATGGTCTATGGGATGCATCCGTTCCCAGCCTTCGGCTCGCTGAAGCCGCCCGGCTACACCGAGCAGCATTCGGGCGCTGAGCTGATCGGACTCGCGGCGTTCTCATCGGGATTGCCGCACAACTTCCTCGTGAACGTGCAAGACTTTCAGGCCGAGGCCTCACTGTGGGTCGTGATGGTGCTGATGAGCGGCTTCTTCGAGCGCTACCCGAAGCTGCGGGCGGCGGTCTTTGAGGCCTCCTCGACCTGGCTGAGCTTCGTGCTCGACGAATGCGACAAGCAGTATCGCCTCTATCGCAACGAACGTCAGCTACCGCCTTTGAAGCGTCTGCCGCGCGAGACTTTCTTTGAGCACTGCGTGACCGGTTTCGAGGGTGACGAAGCCCCGCCGTCGCGCCTGCCGGAGTTCTACGAAAATATCCTGGCGTGGTCGTCAGACGTTTATCATCACGACGGCGACGATGCGTGGCGCGCAATCGAGACGATGCGCAAGTGCGAACTGCCGGAGAAGTATCAGGCTAAGTTCCTGGGCGAGACTGCGCGCAAGCTCTACAAAATTGATCCGCCGAAGAAGTTCATCACCGACCGCGTGACCGAAATCGAGCGGCCGGACTGGTGGCCGACTGAGGAAGAGATCAAGGAGGCGCTCAAGCCCGAAGCGTCGGTACTGCCTTACAACGCCAATTTCTCGATGGGCGTAGGCCCGAGTGGCGGACGATAAAGCGATGGCGAGCAAGCGTTTCACCGTCTTTGATAGCGATTCGCACGTCGTTGAGCCGGCGGAGGTCTGGACGAAATACCTCGAACCGGAATATCGCACCTTGGGTAAGCATGCCCTCTGGCGCGAAGAGAGCGCCTACGGCTCATATCTCAAAGTCAACGGCAAGGTCTTTCGGGACAAGATGAATTCGAATATCCCGCGCCACGCCATCTACAAACCCGGTATGACGTGGGATCAGGTTGGCGAACTCGACCCCAATCAACGCCATCCGATGAACCCCGGCGCCTCGGATCCCAAGGCGCGTCTACGCGACATGGACGCGATGGGGATCGATCAGGCGTTCCTGTATCCGACGTGGTTCGCCGAGGGGTTCCATCTGATTGAAGACCCTGACACCGCTTACGCTCTCGCCCGCGCCTACAACAACTGGATGGTGGATTTCTGCGCGGCCGCACCGAATCGGCTCTATGCGGCCGCGATGGTTCCGCTGCAGAACATGGAGTTTACGGCCGAGGAGTTACGCCGAGTCGCGAAGATACCATGCTTCCGCGGCGCGTTTATCCGGCCGATGTTCCTTGAGGACCATTACTTCACGCATCCGTTCTACAATCCGTTGTGGGCCGAACTTGAAAAGCTTGGATTGGTCGGAGCGGTTCATCCTGGATGCGGGCTGTGGAACCCAGAGTGGACTTCCCACGCGCCGTTCTTCGAAAAGATCAACCGGCGGGTGAATCAGCGATCGGTGATAGCCGACCTCGGCGGTGGCCCGGCTGCGGGCGGCGGCGGGCAGCAGGGATTCATGTTCGTGGCGACTCCTCCGATGGGTCATCCGATTGCGCCGATCATCGCGCCCTGGCTCGACAATCACATGTTCGTCGCAGCGACGCTGATCGGTTTCACCGTGATGCAGCGTTTCCCGAACATGAAGGTCGTGGTCTCCCACGGCAAAGCTTCGTGGATGGAAGAGGTGCTCGAAAAGATGGAGGCCTCGACCAAGACGATCCCGCCTTTGCACTTCTATCCCGTGCGGACCGATCCTGAGGAGATGTGGGAAGAAGGCAAAGTGATGCTGGGATTCGACGCGGAAGAGCGCTTAATCCAGAAGCTTCCCGAGGAGTTCGCCGAGAAGATCGTCTGGGGCTCGCGCTATCCGAATCATGATACCACGAGCGCACACGACGCGATCGAGCAGATGACCAAGGCGCGAGTGGACGAGCCTATCCTGGCGCGGATGTTTGGAGGCAACGCCGCCGAGCAGTTCGGCGTCAAGTTAGTGCCTTCGACCGCGAACTAAGCTATTGCATCTCACCGCTTCTGCAGGAGCACTCCGACAGCATTAACAAACTGATCGGAGCGGATAATCAGATCCTATCTCCATCCCGGGGGGCGCGTCGTAACGAAACGCCTCTTGGGTATTGGAATTGACCCGGCCAAAAGTCCGTACCCGCGTTCCGCGAGGGCCGGTTACTTCAATCGTTAAAAAATCGACATAGCTCCCCGCCCACTCACCGCACTGATATACTCGTCTGGTCCAATATCAGGCGGAAGATTCACCGAACCGCCTGTGCCCCTGCACCGGACGATGCCCTGCTTACCCTTTCCCATGTCGTAAATACGGTTAATCGCATCCATCCAGAGACCCGAACGCGACTCAATCGAGATAAGGCGACCGTAGGTATAATCGGCTCTGGTACAGACTTGTCCACCGCTCCCGGAAGGTCCCTGAACCTGTGCTGAGGCAATTCCGGTGATCGAGTAGATAATCACCCAACCCAAGACATGCGTTAAGCTGGCTTTCGGGAGTTTCACAGGCGCTAGCCTAGCGAGTCGTCAACTCATCAGGAACTCTGAATTTTGTGGCAAAATATCTGCTTAGCGGCCTATGCCACGCTCATCGATACCTATTATCCAAAGGCTGACCGTTCTACTGTCGGTTGACTTTCCAGAACGCTATGACCATATTCGCCGAGATCCTTCTCCTGCAGAAAATGATGAAGCAACTCACCGGGCTGATCACTCTGATCTGCGCTTTACTTATCCTTCGGATGGCCGATGCCAAAGTCGCAACTCCGCTCAACTGCGACTGCAAGATCAAGCCATTCGCCCAAGATAAACTCATCGGAGACTGCTCCATCACAGCACCTGGCCAATATGAGCTATCGGCCGACTGCAGTACGGGTATCACTATCACCGCCAGCCACGTCTATTTGAATTTGAAGAGCCACGTAATTAAAAGACTCCCACGGCCACGCCGGGAGGGGCATCGTAGTCTATAACGCCTCCAACGTAGCTATCGTCGGTCCGGGTAAGATAACGAATTTCATTGAGGGAGTTCTTCTCGACACTGCGACGAACTCTTCTGTGATAGGACTGGATAGCTCGGACAATGAGCAAGGTATCCACGTTTACGTTAATAGCGCGAACAATCTTCTTTTAGCTAATCAAACCGATTCCAATACCAGCAATGGTATCGTTTTAGGTGAAGGCTCAAAACGCAACCAAGTCTTCCTGAACTCGACGGCATCCAACGGCGTTGGTATCAGCGTCAAAGCCACTTCGACTGACAATCAGATCATTGCGAACGTGACGAGTGATAACTCACATAACCTCGAAGATGGTAATCCTAACTGTGACCATAATAAGTGGCTTGGCAACCAATCCAACAAGGTCAACAGCAAATCCTGTATTCATTAGTCGACGGGATGGAAAGGTCGTCGACCTTCCCATCCCGGAATCCTCCTACCGTCTACTTCTTCTGATCGCTGATGAAGTATTCGCCGGCGGCGAGGCCCTCGAGGGCGAGGCCGAGGCCTAGATTATCGAGCATCGCGCGCTTGAGTTCGCGGGTAAGCACCTGACGCGCATAGCGCACGGTAAGCGGTGGCTTCGAGGTGATCTCGCGGGCCAGCTCCCATGCGCGATCGAGCAACTTGGCTTTGGGCAGCACCTCGCCGACCAAGCCGAGCCGCTTCGCCTCCTGCACCGGAATCTTCTCGCCCGTCAGAAGAAAGTAGCGGCCGCGATTGTACCCCAACAACAGCGGGAAGATTACGTGGACGCCGTCACCGGGTACCAACCCGCTCGGGAAATGTGGCAGATCCTGAAAGACTGCCGTCTCCGAGGCGATGACCACATCGGCCATCAGCGCAAGTTCGGCATGGATCAACGCCGGGCCATTGACCGCAGCTATGATGGGCACCTCGATATCGAGGTGATTCATAATCAGATACTTCGCGTCGGTGATGACGTGATCCCAGTCGGCCGCCGGCACCTTATCGGCGCTGCCGAATTCGTGCTTGGCGATAAAATCGTCCCCCGCCCCAGTGATTATGACGGCGCGATTCTCACGATCGCGCGCAACGTCACCGAGCGCGTGAGCGGTTTCATGATGCGACTCGAAATCCCAAATCACCGAGTCGTTCTTGCGATGGAGCGTGAACTGCAGGATACCGTCGCGCCGTTCCATCCGGATGTTGTTGTATTTCTTTGAGTATTCTTCGAAGTTGCTCATCGTAGTTCCAATCGCTTCGCGTATATCCTTCGCCTACGGCTCAGGATGACAAAACAGTGATAGTTTTTGAGTAAAAAAGGCCCTTCACTTCTTGAAGTTTGCGGTGGGCCAGTATTCAGACGTGCCCAGTCCTTCAAGTGCCAGCCCGAGTTCCAGATTGTCGATCATCAGGCGCTTCAATTCTCGCGTCAGGGCCGCGCGAGCATAACGGATCGTCAACGGCGGCTTACTCGCGATCTGACGGGCTAGCTCCCAGGCACGGTCGAGCAGGTTTTCGCGCGGCAGCACCTCACCAACCAAT
>Ga0335069_10003642_pt1 | contig 23155 bp, 38 predicted proteins | sample Lox_Sample_11_FD_206714 | JGI IMG/M metagenome (GOLD analysis project Ga0335069, IMG submission 206714) | Soil microbial communities from Loxahatchee National Wildlife Refuge, Florida, United States - Lox_Sample_1.1 | ecosystem: Environmental > Terrestrial > Soil > Wetlands | place: USA... | reverse complement strand
TATAAGTCAGCGACCCTTCGCTGGTAGTCGCTGAACGGCCAGTGACGACGTAGTCGACCTCTCGGGCCGGTACACCCTCCGTGCTGGCAAGCTGCTGGCCGGCAAGCGAGACCGTCCCGCTCCACGTCGCGGTGATCGTGCCTTCGCTGAAAACTGCGGCAAGGCCCGTCAGCGTGATCGTGACGTTGCCGCCGACGGAAGCGCTGATCGAGCCTTCCGTGAGCGTCGCCGACTCACCGACCATCCCATAAGTCACCGTGTCGGTGACTGTCCCCTCAGTCGAGGTCAGTGCCTGACCGGCTGGCGAATACGAGACGGTATAGCTGAGAGCACCTTCGGTCGAGGTGAGCGTCTGACCTACTAGAGACGCGCTGCCAGACCATGCGGCCGTCAGCGTGCCCTCGGTCGAGGTGATCAGCTGACCGGCAAGGGACAGAGTGACATTGCCGCCGGTGCTGGCGGTGATCGTCCCCTCGGTCGAGGTGATCGCCTCACCGACGAGTGCATACGAGACCGAGTACGAGACAGCGCCTTCGGTGATGGTCCCCGACTGTCCCGTCACCGCATAGCCGACGGTAGGCGTTATGGCACCTTCCGTCGAGGTGATTGCTTGGCCGACGAGACTGGCACTTCCAGACCACGCTGCGGTGATCGCGCCTTCAGCAGAGGCGATCGCTATACCAGTGACGGCATAGGAAACGCCGCGACTGATCGTGCCCTCAGTCGACGCGACCGACTGCCCCGTGACCGCGTAGGCGATAGACCGAGTTAGCGTGCCCTCAGTGAACGTCGCGCTCTGGCCGGCGAGGTTCTTGCTAACACCACCACCGGCTGAGAACTCGAAGGTCTCGTCAAACCATTTTTTTAGTTCCAGGTCCACCTAGAACCACCGCAGCAGCGTCAGTTCACTCTTGTAGTCCTGAGAACCGTCATCACGGTCAGCGGCATGAAGGCCTTTCGTGGGGAACATCGGCAAATAGAAAATCACTTCGACAGTCGCGCTATACGTGAAGCTGTTGCTGTCGGTCACCTTGACGTAGTACGTGTCCGCAACGCCCGTCTGAATGTTCGGCGTGAACGTATAGGTCGAGGAGGTGGCACTCCCGATCGAGTTTCCGTTCTTGTACCACTGATATGACAAAGAACCGCTCGAAGCGCTCGCAGTAACCGAGAAAGTGACGGACCTGCCTGGGTAAGCGTACTGGTTCGTCGGCTGCGAGGTGATCTGAGGACCAGAGGAGATCGAAACAGCTACGCCGTTCGCATCCCCGGAAGTCCCAGACCCAGCGTCGTGATAGACCCAGTGTTGAGTCGCATTGCTCGAATAGACATAAAAGCCGTGACAGTCGCCATTGTCCATCGAGGAGGCATCCGACTCGCCCGTGTAGTAGACCGAGACGAAAACCCCTCCCGGAGTCACCAGAGAGTCCGGCGGCCCGGTCGCAAGGCCTACGACGTTTACGACTATTCCGCTGGAAACTCCCGGAGTAATGGCGGGCGAATCAAGCGTATTGCCAGGAATCGTGAAACTGCCATTACTGACGTTCGCGCTCGTGTCGTACTGGCCACCGTACACGATGTCGTACATGCATCCCTGCACGTAGTTGTGCGTTGCCTGGTCCCAGAGCGTGAGGATCATTACCTCGTTGTCGGTCGCGATCCCGCTCGTCTTGTAGAGCATCGTGGGCTCACCAGTGGTCGAGGTCACCTTGGTCCACGGACCGTTGATCGGACCGTTGATCGCGAATACCTGGATCTGGTCCGATGGATCGGACGTTCCAACGATGAACGTGTTACCCACCCGCGGGAATTGCCACGGGTAGTCGATGAGACCTGTACCACCGGTTCCTACGGGCTTGAAGTGCTGTAACCCAAATACCCGCGTCCCCGCAGACGGGGCCGTTCCAGCACTCGCGGACTTCAACGCCAGGGTGATCGAAGCCCACCCGGCATTCTGGTAATCCGTAACCCTTGCGGCTGGGTTCGTCGCGCCGTGAGTCGCCTGAACCGTGTACTCACAGAAGTACCCTTGATCGAGGTCTACCTGAGCGAGCGTGTATCCAGTGTCGCGGTCTATCTTGGAGATGCCGTCAAGTTGTCCAGCCGCGGCCACGCCCATGTACCGGCCGGCGTCTCCGTTATTCGCCCAGCCAGTTACCTGCCCGAAGTGCAGGATCAAATCGCCATCGGATGATGTATTGAATGAACCCGAGGCGATGTTCTCAATCCCAGGTGCCGCCCTCGTGCCCACTCCAACAATCGCAGACGGCGTACCATCGAGCGCCGACGAAGTGGCGATATTCGTCCACTCCTGAAACGCGGGATTGAACGCCGTCGTCGCCGTGCTGCTGAAGGTCACGGTGATGGTCTTCGCACCAGCCGTTGCCCCGTAGACCGCAAAGACGGCCACGATGATGCTGTTCCCAGCATCCGTGACCGTAGCGATAGGAGTCGTGGACCACGTATTTGAGTCGTCCACAATCGAACTGACACTCACCCCCGATGGGTAGTAAATCTTCAGGATGAGGCAATTGTTAGAAAGCGACGCATTCGGCAGCGTCAGCTTGAAAGCGTTACCGGCCTCATTCGACATCTGCCAGACGACGTGCTGAACCAGGGTGGGTGTAGCCACATCAGAAGTTCATCAACTGGGCGGCTACCTGCTGCACCGTCCATGCTGCAGACGAACCACCATTCACAGAGAGGCCGAGATACGTGTTGGCCGTGGTCGAATCGAAGCCGCTTGATGTCACCTGAACATTCTTGACGGCGTTCGAAAAGCCGGTGGTCGCTAGGTTGGTACCCATGTTAGCGATGCCAGAGACTACCGCCGATGTACCTGATCCGACGGAGCGAAAAACCGTATCGACCGTGACATAGGCAACGTCTGCGGCGGGTGTGCCGGCGGCAAAGGTGAAAGTCAACAACGCAGTGTCTGAGGTCGATGCGCCAGTACCGTATCTCAGGTTCAGGATCGGGGTTGCAGTACCAGCGGCCGTCTTCGATACGTGGAACCAGATACGAAACCGCGTCCCGACAATCGGGCGACTCGTTGGCAGGAGGATGTTCGAACCCGTGAGATACGTATCAGAAGCGAACCCCGCGCCCTGCGAGGTAGTCGAAGAGTTGAACAGCAGCTTCGCCTGCGTGGTCGCCTGATAGGCTCCGCCGTAAACGTCGTAATGCACCCAGATGCCGCCCTGAGTGAAGACGAGCTCCTCACCTGGCAGCAGCGTGCATTTGTACAGCACCTCGGTCGTCGTGCCGTCGTAATGCTGGACCGTGATCGCGCACGAGTTCGTGGCGTCGTTGTTCGCGACGTTGATATGCCGGACGTTCCGCTGAACGCTCGAGCCAGGCGCAGCCACGACAGTCGTGGTGGTCGCGGTGCTGATGATTGCAGTGTTCGTTCGTCCGGGCGTGATCGTGCCGGCATTATTGTCCATGTAGGACGTATGCACGTCGATCGTACTGGCCGCTCCAGTGACGACCTGAACAATGTCGCTAGTGCTGGTGAGAAGCAGCACTGCTTCAGCTCACAGTCGGAGAACCGAGCACTGGAGGGTCGAGCGCCGGCAACGGAGCGACGACCGTAAAGGAGGCCTGCGCCCACGCACTCGTGAGAGGCGGTGTCTGCGTGTCGACCTCCGCCGCACGCACCAGGTAGCTCCCAGGGTCGAGGGAGTCGACCACGATGTCTGTCACCGTGTTCGGCTGGTCTGGAAGTGAGGTCCAGTTAGCCCCATTGTCCGCCGACATCTGCGAGACGACCTTCGCCACCTCGGCGAGAGTCGCCGGAACCTTGCCACCGTTGCGAGTGAGTGTGACCGTTACGGGAATCGTGACTCGTGACATGCCATTAACTCCTGAGATCGTCGGTGTAGATAGACTCGGCGCGTCCAGCCTGCGCCGCCGCCAATGCGAGAGAAGCCAGCGCCAGAGCTTTAAAAGCATTTCGCGACAAGGGCGGTCGGCTCCGATGCAGGATCGCTCAACGTCACCGCAGCAACCGGCACCACGTAGTACGTCGCGCCGCCCTGGACGATTGATTGCGTGAGGTCGCACGACGTCCCTGCGGTGATCGTGCCGACGGCGAGAAGAACCAGCGCGTCGGTGGTCTTAACTGGCGAGTACGCAGGTCCCGCCTGAAGCGCTGGTGTAAATCCCATGACCGCCATACAGACAGGGTTCGTGTAGGCGAAGACCGTCGTGCCGGATAACGCCTGAATCTGATACCAGTGAAACCCAGGCGCTGCCCCTGCGTTCACCCAAGTCAGTACCGTGAGCCCAGTGACTAGGCTCTTGAAGACCGACGAGTCTGGCAAGTCCATGCAGTTGTCCGACGTCGCATGGAGTACCGTGTAGGTCAGCGCTTTGGTGGATGCGATCGCCGTCCCGTCGCTCTTGATGAGCGGCCGCGCCCATGTGAGCGTGTGATCATCCGCAAAGGCCGTGGACACGAACAACAACGCAAGAAAGAGCCTCACGCCTTGCACCTCGTCTGTCCGTAATAACGGTGAGCGCCTTTGTGGCGGAGCCTTCTCGGCCAGATATAGGACTTCCCGCAGCACCATCCCGGCATGAAGGACAGCGGGACGTAGAGAACGCTCACGTCAGTTCAGCTGAATGAGCGCGTGCGTCGAGTCGTTCGTCGGCATGTTGAGCGTCAACGTGCCGGCCGTGACCGTGGTCGATCCGAAGTTGTACGTCAGGATCGCGCGATTGCTCTGCGTCGAGTTGTAGAGCAGCACCGTGTCGAAAGCTGTCGAAAGCGTGACCGTCGTGTAGACGATTGCCGCTGATGGCGTCCAGTATGCGGTGGTGCCGGAAGTCGTAGGCGCCGTGGCATTCGTCACCGTCACGCCGCCTGCTGAGTAGTTGGTGCCCGACACCTCATTCGTCGCGCTATAGGCTGTCGTGCCCGCGCCGACTGAACCCGTCGTGAGGTAGAGCGCCGCCTTCAGAGTGTCGGTCGTAGGTGAGGTCAGGGAACCTCGCGAGACGATAGTCACACTCCCAAATTGGTGCGCCCCGAGCATCAGCTCAGACTTGAAGGAAGTGCAGATCGCGGTGGTGTTAGCCAAGTGCTATCTCCCGTTCAATGTACCGGGCACGGCATCAGCGCCGTTCGGTCGCAGTAAATCGACAAAAACCGACTGTCTCACGATCTCGTCGTCCAGCCGATACTGGACGATCACCTTGCGGTAACCGTCTCCGATCTCCACATGGTCGCTCACGTCGAGCTGCGAGAGCTCAATCAGCCCGTGTGTCGTCAACACTCTGTTGCTCAAATGCCTCTCCTCACGCCACAAGGGCAGTCACAGCTTCCAGCGTCGCGCGCTGCAAGTTGCCGTCTTCTATCTGGTGACACTGCCGCACCTTGTAGGCGACGCCGTTCACGGTCACGGCGACGTTGTAGGTGAGATTCCCCAGCGCCCCGGTCGGAAACGTGATGGTGTACTCAGCGCTTTGTACGCGCTGTCCCATGACGTTCTCGTCCGGGGCGTCGAAGATGACTTGCGCCGTGTAGCCGTTGGCGACTGCGGTCAGCGCGAAGTCCTGGAAGAACGCCGACAGGTTCTCGGCGAACATCAGACGATGCGCTTGCGACCGTGAGCCGTGACACTCACCAGCACCGCGGAAAAGCCAGCGATCGTGCCGACGTAGCCGATGAAGGTCTTCGCGGCCGGCACCTGGTCGGGACTGATCGCGTAGATCTGGGCATTGTTCGAGGCCGTCACCGAGGTGAAGGTCGCCCCGCTCACGTCCGCCGCACCCGTCCCGTTCACATCACTCGCGGCCTGGAGCTTACCGTTGATGGAGCCCGCGCCCGTGCAGACGCCGACGTTCTGCGCGACGAGAACATCGCCGACGAAGTTCGAGATGTCGAGCCAGAGCCCCGATCCGCTCGTGGCCGCGGCAGTGTTCGCCGCGCTCACCGGAGCGAGGAGCGCCGCAGCCTGACAGTCGTCAAGCAGCCTTGCGTCTGTCATGGGTTAGTCTCCGTCCTCGCCCTGCGCGACCTGCAGGTCCGGGATCTTCACCTGCTCGTAGTTGCCGCCAGTCTGGCCGTCCGCCATCGTTCCTGAGTCGCGCGGGGTGGGGTAAGCCTCGCCGTCGACTGTAGGACGCGGATTCGCCACTTCCTGCAACGCTGGCGGCTCCGCCTCGATATTGCCGGCACCCGCCTCGAGCGTCGCCTGCTTGGCGTTTGGCCCCGTCGCCTCCTTCGGATGCACCCAACCGACGCGCGGCCGGCCTGAATAGTTGCTCATGGATCAGTCTCCTTTGGACTTCGACGCCTTCGCGTCTTTCGGTGGTTCGGGAGGAAGCTCGGCAGTCGCCTGGTTTATGTTCCGGGTCATTTCGTTAAGATCCGGTGGATCCGCCCGCATGATCGGGCTCGAGGAGGGCGCTGCCGTCCCCTCCTCGACCGAGACTGCCTTGTTCGAGTGAATGACTTCTGCCGCCTCGGAGCGTGGGAGAGCGATGATATCCCCCACCTCCGTCGGGTCCTTGCGTCCCGTGACGAAGAACGGCGATTTCACTTTCACCCGGTAGAGCCGGCGCGGATCGCGGAAGCTGTCTTGAGTGAGTGCCATGTGTACCTCTCAAGTGACCGAGGTGATGACGTAGAAGCCGCCCGGATACCGAACGCCCACGTCGATCGTCATCATCGCACGAACGCCGATGATGCCGGCCGTGAAGTTCGCGTACGGGTTCACCTCGACCTCGAGGACTCCCCACTCCGCCACCACGACCTGCGCCCAGTCGCCGAAGATGACATCGCCGGTCGGGCACTGGTTGGAAGCGATACCAGGGTAGCCCAGCATCACGCCGTCCCACACTGAGCCGTACCAGAGCGGGCTGTAGGTGTTCGAGAATTCCTGGCGAGCACGCAGCAGGGCCGAGACCGTGAAAGTCGTCGTCCAGCCGCCACTCACCGGGACCACGTTCGCCGCACCGACCGTCCCCTGCGCGGTCAGAAGTCCCGCGAGAGCCAGTGAGGTTCCTGTCGCAGTACCGACACCGGAGAGACCGACAATGCCATGCGGCTGACCGGCGGAGCCGGAGCCGTTGATGACACCCGCGTCCACCGCGATGCCGATGATCGCCGCGAGGTCGGCATTCACGATGCCTTCCACATCCGGCGAGGACTGCAGCAGCAGGAGGCGGCTGATTTCCGTATAGCCGCCGACGGTATGTGGGGTAAACGCCAGCTGGCCGAAGGTCTGCTCGACTTCCGTGATCTGAGTCGTCTCAGACGAGAGCCAGTAGGCCGTCGCAGCGCCCGTCTGCTTCGGGATGCTCACGTTGCCGACGAGGCCTGAGAGCACCGTGGCTCCTAGCCTGAACGCCACCGTGCGGTTGCGCAGGAGCTCGATGAAGGACAGATTGATCGTCTCAACCAGGTAGCCACCGGCTGTGGTCGTGCCGACGATATCGGCGCGGGTCTGCTGCCGGTCGGCGTAGTTCAAGCGCTGGCCGGAGACCGGACGTCTCACGTTCCGCACCTCGGCGGGCACGAAGAACCGCTTGCCGTCGGCGACCTTGCCGAGCTTGGCCGCGATGGTCCGCGAGCACTCAGCCTCGAAGCCGGCGTCCTTCCAGTTGTCCTCGGCGATCGCGCGAATGGCGCGCACGACCGAGAACTGCTTCGCCTCGTGCTCAGAGAGACCGAGGTTTCCGGCACTCGAGGACGAGGACTCGCCGCGCTTCTTGAGAATGCGCAGGATCTCATCCGCCACCACCTCGACCGAGGCGCCGGAGGTGATCCACTGGCGCTCGAGACGCTCCTCGAGCTTGTTCTCCTTGCACCAGTCCTTGATCATCTTGATGCGCTTGCCCTCAAGGGCCTCCGCACCCACCCGGTCCCTGGCAGCGGCTTCGGCTCGCGCCGTCTCCTCCGCCTCTTTGCGAAGCCTCTCCTGCCGAACAGCTTCCGCGTTACGGGCCGCTTCTTCCGCCGCAGCGCGCTCAGCAGCCGCGGCGCCGTTCACTTCACTCATACGTGTACCTCTGGTAGTTGTGTCAGCCTCACGATCGCCACGACCGATCCCAACGGACCGATCGGCCGGGACGCCCACGAGACTGACTTCGTGCGGCTCCCAATCAACGACTCTGTAGTTCTCCTCGCCGTCCTTTTCACTGTCGAAGCGCATCTCATGCACCCGATAGCCGACGGAGGTGTTGGCGAGAATCCCGTCGTCCACGTTCGTGAGCGCGTCCTGGGCGCTCCCCGTGCGGCCGAAGCGCACACTCGCGCGGCCAACCTTGTCCTTGCCGATCTGGACACTCCCCTTCTCCACCACCCCGATCGGCTGGGCGCTGGTGTCGTGGTTCATGAGGAGCGGCGCGCGGCCGGAGTTGAGGAAATCCGTCCGCACCGCCTTCGGCGAGTGGTCCAGAATCTCGCCCCCGAACCAGCGCGGAACCACCGCCTGCTCGGACGAGAAGGAGAGCTTGCGGGTGCGGTTCTCTTCAGCCATGACGCACCACCGTGCCGTCCAAGCCGCTGAAAGTGAGGGGGTCGCCCTTGGCACCCCGTGCCACCATCGCCGCCGCCTCGTCCTTCAGGCGCTTGTAGAAGGCCTCCGCGCGCTCCTTCGAGACGTTCGAGAGCTTAAAGGGCCGTCCGCCCTCCATCGTGATGGTCGCGCAGCGCGTCGACTCGTCGTAAGCAAATGTCTCTTCGGCCATCGTCACTCTCCTCGCCTCTGCCGGCGCCGGAAGAAACTCACCAGGTTGTTCCGTTCCTCTTCCTCGTCGCCCTCTTCGCCTTCGGTTGCCGCCGGCTCCTCGACCGTCTCCGGGTCAGGTAACGCCCCTGCGGAGGTCGGCGGTGCCGGAAGTCCCTGCGCCTCGAAGTTGAACTTCTGCTGGATCTCCGCCGTGACCTGGGCAGCCGGCACCACCGTGCCGTCGTCCTTCATCACCATCTGACCGCGGGTCTCGGCGGAGACGTAGACGATGGGCGATGTGTCGAACGGAATACCGAGTTCGCGCATGTATTCGAGCTCCGCGGCGCGCGACTTCATCATCTCCTCGAGGTCCATGCCACCGCCGGTCTCCTCGATGACATCGGCCTGAGTCCGCAGGCCCGACTTGATGGCCTGGACGTACGCCTGGACCTCTTTCGTGGGATCCACCCAACTCCACCCGCGGGGACGGAAGTTCGCCTCGAGGAACTTCTCCGCATTGCCGCCGAAGTCCATGATGTCGATCTCAGGAATGGCGCGCGCCATGACGGCCGTCTTCATCCACTCGCGGTGCAAACGGTGACGGAAGGACCGGATCCACCAGGACTGCAGCGCCTTCCACACGTCCCGTTCGTTCAAGAGCGAGAGCCGCGTGGACGAGTAGTTCGACTGCGAGTAATCGTGAGAGACCGCCTCGTAGGACACACCCACGGCGGCGGAAATCTCCCGCAGCATGAAACGCATGAACGGGTCGAACGAGTTCGTCGGCCGGTTCGGCGAGATGAACTGCATCTTCTCGCCAGGCCTCGACCGATACCACACGCCAGGCTCGACCGACATCTGGTACGTGTTGTCGGGTGCCTGCTGAGCGAGCGATGCGGACGGCTCCGGCGTCTCGATGATGCCGATGTAGGAGGCCGCACCGCGGGCGGCTATGATTTCCGCTTCCGTATACCCGTTGACGTCCTGCACCTTGGCGGCCGCGGCATGAAGCCACGGGACTCCTCGAGTCTGCGGCCAGCGGTCCACGATGTAGATGTGGATGACGTCCGCCGCATCCACCCTCGTCACCGCGTCCGACTGCTCGAGGTTCAAGCGGATATCGCCCGGGTGAAGGTCGCGAATCCAGTACGCGATCGGCCGCTTGAACTTGTCGGTCTCGATGCCGAGCCGAACACCGCCAGACTTCGGTGACACGGCCCCGGGATAGGCATAGCCGTCCACGATGCGCTCTGGCTCTATCACCTCAAGTGCTATCGGAACCTCAGACCAGCCGAACTTGGTCCCCCGGTGGATGCGAAGGAACACTTCCCCCGCCTCGAACACCTGGCCCATGAGCATCCGTTCCATGTCGTGGAAGTGCAGCGCCCCACCCGTGTGGCAGTTCGGCGCGTGCATCCACTTGGCCCATGCGTCCGCAATGCCGTCGTTTATGCGGTCGTTGTACCCACCGCGCGCGGTCTTCACCGCCGGCTGGACCCGCACCCCAGTCCCGATGACGTTGTCGACGATCGCTCGCTTGGCGCTCTTGGCGAAGCCGGCGTCGCGCACCAAGGCGCGAGACCGGGCCCGCATGTTCCGAAGGCTGGAGACGAGCTCCAGGTCCTCGGACGTGTTGAACGATGGGAAGCCCTGGTTGAACCGAGAAGGCACCGCACTCGCGTACATGCGCGAGGGGTACTGAAGCCAGTCAGGCGTCGTCGTTGCTTCCTTGGCGGCGCGCTTTCCTGTTCTCTTTGGTTTCGGTAGCCAGTGGGCGAATGGAACGTCGCCGATCACTTCTTCGCCTTACCGGCCGCGGCCTTCTTCGCCATGCCCTCTTTCCCGTACTTGGCCTTGCCGATGGTGTAGGCGAGCCCACCTGGGTTCTTGATGACCGGCTTGCCTTTCTTCGTCTTCTTGGCGAGCTTCGCCTCGAGTTCCGAGAACTTGCTCCGTCCCTCAGCGCGATCCATGTACTCGTCGTACTCGGCTTCCTCTTGAGGAGTCGGCGGTCGCTCGTTCATGGTCACTTCCTCTTCGGCGGCACGGTGATCGGCGTCGGCCGGTTGTCTGCGGGCGCACCGGGGCGCCGCGGGTCCTGGTTAGGCAGGACCGGCGTTGTCTTCATAAAGCGCTCCTTCAGTTCTTGAGCGGGATGTTCTGCGGCTGCAGCGGGCCCATAGGCGCCTTGAATGGCGCGTAGGGCGTCCCGGGCTTCACGGTGCCGGGGTCAGGAGGCGGACGAGTGTTGGACTTCACGATCACCACCAGGGCCAGTTCTTGCTTGAACTTGCCGGCACACCAGAGGACGCGGGCGAAAAGCCGACGCGGATGAACCGCGAGTCGCCGCCGAGGATCTTGTCCTCCTCGATCTGGACCCGTGCCCGGAACCAGTCACAGAGCTCGCGAATCTCGCGGTCGTCCTGAAAGGTCATGCTGCGGCCCGCGATGTTGTACGCCTTGATCCGCCCGCCTGATGTCTGAAACGTGATGAGGGCGGCCTCGGCATTCGCCAGCCCGATCTGCATCTGCGTGCGACCGTCGTAGGGACCTGCAATAGTCGCGAGGTCCACCTCGACGGTGATCGTCCCCTCGAGCGGTACGATGCGCGACGGGAGTTGTGCGGTAATGGTCTCCGACCCCACCGACTGCGAAGCCGAGACGGTCCAGCTCAGCCCACCGCCTGCGGTAATGGTCGTGCCAGCCGTGATCCCTGACCCGGTCAGCACCATGCCGATGCCGAGATTGGCCTGGGTCGGTGGAACCGTGACGGTCAACGTCGTACCGGAAATCGACCCCGTGAAGGTCATCGAAATACCGGTGAGGATCGCCTGCCACTTGTAGACGCCCGGGAGCATCAAGGCCGACTGAGTCGGCGAGAACGTCGAGAGCCAGCCCTGGCCGGCGACATTAGTGGCCGTCGCGACCGCGTTTACCACCACTGCGGAAGCCGAAGCACCGGCAAAGGCGTACTGCAGGACGTAGCTACCTGAGTCGTACTGGTTGTTGAACTTGTCGGTGTACGGGTAGTCGGTCCAGTACACCGTTTCGTTCTGCCGCATCTTCTTCGGCGGGCCAGTGATCCCTGAGCCTGGTGCTGCCATTCACTTCCTCCAGTTCGTTGCGAAGGGGCTCCCCGCCGGCGGAGACATCGCCCAACGTGCCCCAGGGGATGCAGGCCGCGGGGAAGGCGGTTGAGGCGTGGGGGATGTCTCCGCGGCAGGTTTCTCGTCTGTCCGTGGCCGCACCATCATGTGACCGCCGAGCATGTGAATCGCCGCGACGTTCATGGCCTCGCAGTCGAGTGCGTGGTTCGCTTTCCGTAAGCGCACCCAGGTCGCGTGACCGTTGAGCTCAGCCAAGCGCGCCTCGGCGACGAGCTGCTGGCAGTAGTCCTCGGTCACGTCGGAGGGCAGGTGCCACTGACCGTCGGCGCCGGGCAGCAAGCGCAGCCGGTTGTGGACGAAGCTCTTCGTGCGGTCCGAGTCTATGTGCCAGAGCTGCAGGCCGTTCTTGATGATCTTGCCGTTCGCGCGAACGTCGATCATCGAGGCATAGGACATCTTCTCGAGGTGGTCGTGGCCCTTGGCGGGAGCGACCACATTCGGCATCTGCCGGCAGAAGTCGTACACGATGTGATCCGCGTTCGGCTCACCCGGCTTGTAACCCGAGTCGACTAGGAACCGGCGGATCGTGAGCCCCGAATACTCCCGCTCGATCACCTGCTGGCGAAGCCGCTGCCAGGTCTCAGGATAGGAACTGTCGCCCCAGATTTCCTCGAACAGAATGAGCCAGGACTCGAGCCCGTAGCCCCAACCACGGACGCAAGCGACCAAGCGGTTCTGCTGAACGTCAGCGCTCCCCGTCAGCCATTCGACGCCCTTAGGCACCTCACCCATAAGGTAGCCGCCGGCGCGCTTGATGATGTCCTTCCAGGCCGGAGCCTCGGACGGCGCCCGATAGGGTTCCCCGAAGACGTTCGTGGTCGCGCCCTTGATGCGCTCGGCGTCCGCGCTCTCGGTCGCCTCGAGGTACTCCGACGCGCATTCCCCGAACGTTCGCCAGGGAGAACAGAGACCGGAGACGAAAAAGCTGTACGTGTCGTTCTTCGGGATCTCCCCGGTAACCGTCCCGTCCTTGGAGACCGACTGCCCGGGAGCGACATACCGACCACGGTCGTTCATCTCGCGCTTGGCGGAGTCTTCGATGAGCCCGCCACAATTGACGCACGCCACCCGGGCCGAAAGCCTCGCCTCGGTCGGTGTGGCCTTCTCCGGGATGCTCAAGGTCGAGAACCGCGGGATGAAGTACTCCCCACAGTGCGGGCACGGCCAGGCCCACTCGAACCGGGTCCCAGCCTGCCAAAGCTTCCAGATGGACGAACGGACCGATTTCGGGTCCGCATACTGCCAGTGCGAGAGCCGCGACACCGGATGACGCTCTTCGACAACATGGCCCTCAGTTGGCGTCGAAATGATCAGCAATTTGCTGTCCGGGAACGTTGCAAGACGCGCTTTGACAAGCTCAATAGGCGATCCCTCACCCTCGACGTCGACGTCCATCTTGTCGATCTCGTCCATGACGACGAGGCCAGCAGCCTGAGAAGCGAGCTGAGTGGCCGAACCCGCCCAGGCGAGGCGAAGTGACGTCCCGTTCACCCGCTTCAGCATTTTGGAGGTGTTCTTGGCGCACTTGGCCCAGAGTTCCGCGCTCGACTTCAGCATCGCCATGATCCGAGGCTCGATCTGCTTCTCGAGCATCTCGCGGGTCGGAGCCACGTAAATCACCGGGATCGGGTCGTCCGATAGCCGGTAGCCGATCACGTTCATGTACGTGTCGGTCTTGGCCATCTGTGTGGCACAGACAGCCACAATCTGCCGGACCGAGGTGTCGACCGAGGCCCGCATGATCGGAATCATGTAGGGCGTACGCTCACACCGGAACGGACCTGGCTCCGCCACCTCACCGAGCGGCAGCACCCTCTCCTGGTTCGCCCACTGGTCCGGGGTGCGCTTGGGCTTCGGCCGGAAGATCCCCGCCACCACCAGCGTGATCTCGTCCAGCCCCTTGGTGCTGGACAAGGCCTGAGATCGCTTCGTCAGACGCCTGGAGGATGCGAATGACCTCTTCCCTGATGCGCTCACGGATGTCCGCCGCCCCCAAGCCCTCCAAGGCACTCGCCAGCCGCCCGGGTAAGGACTCGAGCATCTGCTTCACCGTGAACGCCCAGGAACGTGCCGTCTGCTCGACCTCGGCTGAGGCCAGAACCGACCGGCTGATCCGCGCATTCTCCAGCCGCAGCTTCCGCAGCTTCTCGGCGCTCATGGCGTCCGTGGCGTGCCCAACCTGGTTCTGCATCACCCGCTGAACCGAGGTTCGGAGCTCGTAGGCATCCGGGGACGACTGCTGGATGATCCCCTCGGCTTCCCACTCCTCGACCGTCTTCCGCGTAACCCCGAACACCTGCGCCAGCGATTTCTTCGTCACGAAGTCCGGCAAAGGCCTGGTCACTCGCGATGTGGGCACCGTAACCCCTTGCTTTGCTTACTGAAAACCAAACTCCAAAATTGCTCGAATTTCGCGAGTCACGGACCCGCATTAGACGACGGCTTCGGTGAGGACCCGCGCGATGATCTTTCATGCCCGTGTGTCCAGGACGTGCTCAAGCTGCCGCGTCATTTCGATTGGGAAGTACTGCTCTGTCTGTTCCACAAGCTGCTTCTGCACGATGGCGTTGCTGAACGCCGCTGGAATTGACGGTCCGTACAATTCATCGATTGGCAGACCATGACGTGTGTTGCGCCCTGAATGGCCTCTGGTGATGACCTTGACGTGCTGTGTGCCGCCTCTTACCTCGCGGCGGATGAATACGCCACGATGGCCGGACTTCATCACTTGGATAAAAGCGTGTCGGATCAAGCGTCTGCCATGCTGTACGTTCACGGTCACGCCTTCCCGTGTTTGCCTGGCTGAGTACTTGATCAGCGGGATTGAACGACCAGAAGCGATGACCGTTGCCGCCAAGATCGTCGGCGATGCCTTCACGATCCTGATATTTCGCTTGATATCGCCGACTTTGAGCTGATAGCCAGCGTCTCTAATCGCTCGAGCGCTCACCGTTCGCACCTTGCTAGCCGTGCGATTCAACGCTCGAGACGCGGCTTTGCTCGCTTCCTTCTGCGTTGCGCCGAGCTGATTGCGAATCGACTCCATTGAGCCTTTGACGTTGACGCGGATCACGCGAGGTTACAGAGCGCCCAGCTGTAGGCGTGAGCCACGCACATTTTCTCGACGTCTGACCATTGAGCCGTGTCTTTGGCGAGGATCGGATCGAGCCAGAAGCACATCCGACTCGGCAATGAGCCGTGTACCACGGGATTCGTGAGCGTCTGCACCGCGTCGTGCTGAACGATGATTCCGCCAGATGAGCCGCCCATGACTTACCTCTTAGGCTTCATGCGTTGCAGATTCCCGGCCGGACCGTTCTGGTCATCGCCCGGGACTTTGAATCCGTTCACGATGTCGTACGCCTCGCGGTCCATCAGACGTCGTTCCGTGAGCCATTCCTGGGTCTTCAACGCCTTGAAGTCGGCATCCATTTGAGCCTGTTTCGCGAGATTCAGGCCCATCACCACACCACAAGCACCGATGACGACCGCAAGTATCACGATCACGACTAGCGTCATGCCACCGAGGTTAATCGACGTGCGATTCACGTTCGAGTGCGTGGCGTACACCGACTCGTCAGTGTTCGTGTCAGCCACTGCGATACCTCGGCTCCACGAGCTTTTCGACTTTCTGGAGCTCGTCCCGCAAGTCAGTGAGCTGCGCGTCGATCGCCGAGAGCTTGCCGTACATTCCGACCACCCCGCCGATGCCTAGGATCGCAAGTCCGGTCGTGACCACCAACAGCGCCTTCTGAAAGCCGTTCGTGCCGTTCGAGTGGACCGATCCGATACGGCCCACATAGCCCAAGAGCTTCGCGAAGTTCTCAAGTTCGGCATCAGTCGGGCTGTAGTCGGGGTCAATACGCGACAACTCACCCTCCCTGGCAAAAAAGGCCGGCGCAATTCCGGCCAACTGGTGGGCGGGGAGCCCAAATGCAAACGCCGGCGAGATGCCGGCGCTTTTACCGAAGTTCACAGTAGATCCCTGCGGGGAAAGTACTGGATGTTCAGTTATGGGACCGTACAACTACGTGATTCCGTTGATACTGTCAAGCGCCCCGCGAGAAACCAGTGCGCCCGATCGACGTTGCGCCAGTACTCGGGGACTGAGACTGTCCGGCCGAGATACTTGGAAAGCGCCGGCAGCTTGTTCCTTGGGCGGCCCTTGACGACGTAGTGAGCCCAAACGGTCGCGGTGAGCTCGAGCGGCATGTGCGGCGGCTGCTTCATGGCGTTCGCGATCATAAGCGCATGATTTACGCGAACTTCCGGCCAGTGACGAGACGACGCTCCGGTCAGCGAAAGCATGCCTTGGCGCGCCTTCTCGATAGTGTCGGCCGACGGATAGCCTTCGTTCGTGTCGGTCAATATCCATCGGGTGCAAGTGCCCCATTCCTTGCAGTACTCGTTCAACCAGTCGATCACGATCCGTTCTTTCGGGACAGCACTTCCCGCAGCCGCATGGCGGTGACCAGAATCTTGCCGTCCTCGCCGCGTTTGACGTACAGCGAGAATGCGTGCCAGGCGTGGCCTTCGAGTGGAAGCTGTTCAAGTGCTGGCGCCAAAAGTTCGGCAAGTCTCAGCGTGTCGTCACACGCGTCGCTAATGGTGTCGGGGATGCTCACGCAAACACCCCGCTCGTCTTGATCTCCGGAGTACCCAGCCTGTTCCCATGCACGACTCGAGGCGGCCTGCTGGTGCCATCGTCGATCAGGTAGAAGCCGTCCTTGAGTACGCGCAAGACGAAGCCCCGGTAAACATGGTCCGAGGTAAGACTTTTGAAGTAGATCCGTTGGTGAGGTGAGAACTTCATGCCAAGCTCTTGAGCACGTCGTCCTGGCACCGCCATAGGAAGGCCGGCGCACGGTTCAGCTGGCATTGGTACAGGAATCTCTTTTGCGCTTGCGTGTACTGACCTCGCCTCGACTTCACCTCGACCGGAACAAAGCCGGTTTTCGCGTGCCACAGCCAGAAATCCAGCGGCGGACCGTAGATCACCCAGGCGCCCAGCTTCTCGGCTACCTTCACGAGCTCGTCTTCGTTCGCGTCGCGACGTGCAGCAAAGCGGTGAACGCTCATAGACTCGTCCCGTACACCAGAATAAAGACCTCGGCGAATGTGCATTCCTTGCCTTGGCGTTTGCCACAGACACGTTCAGCCAGCTTCTTTGCGGCGATCGCAGAGCGCACACGTTCGCGTCTCATTTCCCTTGTAGTATCCCCGGAGAAGACGTCTGCGACACCTTGAACCCGGAGTCGGTTGGCGAGCCATATCTCCTGGTCTAGATTCATCTGAATCCTCTTGCTGTGCCGCTCGAGGATCTCAAGCATACGCTTGCGAGAAACGATCTTCTTGGGTTCGGGATCGTAAGGGACCTCAGCAGACATACCTCAACCCCTTTCCCCGTGGTTGCCACCGACGGCTACTAAGGCTCCCTCCCCTGTTCGGGGCCCTGCTACACAGGGTTCCACTACGACCGGGATGCAATTGGGTCAGCAGCGCCCGGAATAGCACTTTTCTGGCGTGCGGGCATGCTTCTACCCCATGACTAACGAGCGCCTTGCCGGTTCGAACTAGCGGGGTTTGCAGCAATACGCGGACTTGCGTATGATGATGACCGCTGTCCAAGCAAGCAGCACCATAATCCTCCGCCCGGAGGTACGCAAGGCCCCGAAAGGGGCTTTCGCGTTTCTGAATCACTTCACGCTCCGAAGTCGCACGGCCTCGTTGTCCAAGGATTCCGCGAGCCGGATTAGTACCGCAGCCAAGTCCAGGCACTCTTCGTACACCGAACTCGGTGCGTTAGCCCTCACGGCGTCCTTGAGTTCTTCCCATTCCTCCAGAGCGACGCCCAAAGCTTCGTGAGTGCTTGCGAAATCTCCGTAGCGCGCTCGTGCCTTTTCAATCCTGCTCTTGAGTTCGCCCTCAATGCTCATGCGGTTCGCTCGAAGAGTTCGGCCTGATCGCTGTGAACCATCCCAGGTTTAGCCATAGCTAAATTCTTCACAGCCTGACGGTAGTACGAGGTCTTTAACTCAATGCCTATCCCGCGGCGCCCGTGGCATACAGCCCCATAGACTTCAGAACCGACCCCAGCGAATGGAGATAGGACTACCTCACCTTCGTTCGACCACAGAGTGAGAATCCGGTCGATGACGTCGAGCTGCAGTGGGTGGACGTGTTTTTCGTCATCCTCGTCCTTGCCTTGCTTGAATGGCAGAACGCGATCAATGCGCACGTCATCCCAAAACGCCGAAGCGTACTGCCTCCATATCCAATGCGAATAGCGATTCTCTATCTGGTTCCCAGTCCAGCCACGGTATGGCAAGAGTTCAGGTGGCATTTGCCTCTCGCCGGCGTACTCGAGCAATCCCTGCGGATGCGCGATCGGGATCTTGTTGTCTCCCTTACGGCGAAACAGCAAAAGCCAATCGGCCGAGGCCACCGTGCAACGCGAAGAATCGTCCACGATGGTCTTGTGCGCGAGATTCTTAGCCATCGTCCGATTGCGCACGCCCAGCGGTTCTTTCCATACCGCGTAGCGCGCGACGTAGCGAAAGCCCTCCTTTTCGTGCAGGCGAATGATGTCGCCGGGAAAGTCGATCAAATAGTCCGTGCCACTATTCCCGGATGGAACATCCATGCAATGGACGGCCGTCATACGCCCTGGATGTGTGAGCCTGAAAATCTCCCGCACGCAGAAAGCGTAGTGCGCGAAGAACTCCTCGTAATCAGTCGCGTTTGAAAGATCGCGTTCATTGCTCGAGTAGTGATAGAGGCCACCGAACGGTGGAGAATAGACCGATAGATGCACGCTCGAGGCTGGCAGCGTCTGCATCACTTCGATGCAATCGCCGTTATAGAGAGCGTAGTTCTCGGTGATTTTCTGGTCTATCACAGCCATGCGGGTACCTTTTCTCGTTGAGGATAGGAGGTTAAACGACTGACGTTCTCTGCTCGATGCATTTCCGTGACGAGGTTCGAGAACATGCGATCGGCAGCAGTAGCCTTGCGCTGCAAGTTCTGCAACACGCTCTTTTCACCTTCGGTCGTAACTACATCAACCGTGACCGCATGCTTCTGTCCGAAGCGCCAGCAACGTCGTACGCCTTGGTAATACTGCTCGTAGGAATGCGAAGGGAAAAACGTCACATGGTGACAGTTCTGCAGATTGAGGCCATAGGCACCGATCTTCGGTTTAGTAATCAGCACCCGCTGCTCGCCTCGAGCGAAAGCGATTAGTGCTGCCTCTTTGGTTTCCTCGCTATCACTCCCACTCACCTGCACTGCATCAGGAATGATTTGCTCCAAGAGGTCTCCCTCTTGATTTAGATGGCACCACACAAGCGCCTGGTCGTTGCCATTTACGAGCTCAGCCACCTTTTCACAGCGTTCACGGATCGACCTGCGTCGCTCGTCGCGTTGTTCTGCGAGTCCTACGGCCGGGAGTGCAAAGAGCATTCCGGTCGGAAGTGAAGCGACCTCAACCAAGTGATCACGTTCAATCAACGGCGGTAATGTGAATCGTTCGTCGCTGAAGCCGAGATCAGAAGGCTTGCGCATCGCGCGGGCCCACGAACAGACCCATCGCCAGAAAGGCAGCTCCGCGTGACCTTTGAATCGCCACTTCGCGGCGTCGTCCAGCTTCGAGAAGTTCTGCCCACGATGCCGATAAACGACAGGCTTCACCGTGTTCTGATCGTTCTTGAAGAATCGACCGAGCATGTCTGTATAGCCAAGATAGCCTAAGGCTTCGCTCGAGGTGCCGAGTTCAATGTAATCGTTCGGGGCGGCGGTCGCCGTGCATAGCAGCCGGTACGGAACTTTGCGCATGAAGACCGTAATCGCATCGCGCGTCGCACCCTCAAAGGACTTGAGGATGCTTGACTCATCACAGACCACCCCGGCGAAGTCCTGTGGATTGAAATGCTGCAACCGCTGATAGTTGCAGACGACGACTGGCGCGCTTATCTCCCCGGCTATCGACCGTTGAGCGTCGATACCGAATTTCTCAGCCTCAGCTACAGTCTGAAATGACACGGCCAGCGGTGTGAGAATCAGAACCGGCTTTCCGGTGCGCCGCTGTACCTGATCCGCCCACGCCAGCTGCATCGGAGTCTTACCGAGTCCACAGTCAGCGAAGATCGCCGCCCGACCCTTTCGGAGCGCCCAGGTAACGAGCTCCGCTTGGAAATCAAAAAGAAACGGCGGGAGTTCCTTTGGCGTAAATCCGTGGTCATCCCCTAGTTGAGCCTTGTGCTCTAGGAATGATAAATAGCCGTTAACGTCGCGTTCAGGCATTGACACGTCGTTTCTGTTATGCTCTTTGCCCAAGTCGCGTACACCTCTGTAGGCCACTGCGCGCAACCTCCCTCCCCCTCCGGGCCGGTTAAGCTCCCGAGACTCGGAGGGGGAGACTCCAAAAAGATCGCCAGGCAGCCTCTAGAAAGCTGCAACAGACAGCACCTTTTTTGGTCTCACCGCAGAAGGGCCTGTTATGGACTGGCGAAGTCATTGCTGTCCAGCCTGAGCTAGACCTTTCCTGACCTTGTAGACCGACCGCATGTACGGTCGCTGATAGTCTCTGTTCGCCTTCTTGCACGCAGGACACCGGCACTTGTAGTTCGTATAGGTGCTGCGCGTCCCGTGTTTCATCTTCTTCGGCATGGTCGGATGATAGGCCCCGTTGACATCGAATGTCAAGCTATGCTAAGGTCCGATCCATGAAGAAACCCACCGCAACCCAAGCCGCCCGCCTCTACGGCCTGCGCGCCTTCGGTTCCTGGTACTGGACGCTGGACCCGGACAACATTCAGCGCAAAGTAATCGCGGCTTACGTCGCTGGCGTCCGCCACGGTAAGAACGGAGGAAAGCGCAATGGCAAGTAACCTTTATTGGCAAGACGACTCTGGCACCTTCTACGAGTACGAAGCCGACACCGCTAAGCACGTCTATGGCTGGTTCAGAAATCTCGCGACTGACGAATCAGTGCGCGTGAAATGGGCTGACTTGAAGCCTTCATCGATCGAAGCTGCCTTAGCGTGGGCACAAGGAGTGCTGGCGTGACCGTCACCGACCGCGCTGCCTTGTATGGCTGGGCGTTCAGTCCGAACGCGACCGAACTCTCTGAGGCGATCGGCAAGCGGTACAAGGAGATCGCCAACCGCGAGGATTTCGTGATCACGTCCAGCTTCGATCCGTCCGACTGCAACTCTCGCACCTACCGCGGACTTGCGCCGCTGGACTTCTCGGATGGCGACATTGCCATTCGGTGCGACTCTGGTAACTGCTGCTTCGGTGCGAGGGTTGAGCGCCAGGGCACGACGTTCAAGTGCAAGATTTCCACCGACTGAGGGAGCCATGAACGAACTAAAAGACTTGATTCTCGAAACCGCGCGCAGCCATGCCGAGACTGCGAAAGCCGCTTACTCCGCGCGTGATCGTGAAGTCTCGCTGCTGAAAGCCGAGATTACCATTCTCGAGGAGAAGCTGCGCCGCGCGCGGGCCGAAATTCTTGACCTCAAAACGCGGCTGAGGATCGAGAAGTGAACTTCTTTCTCCGCAAGTTCCGCGAATGGCGCAACCGTCGGATACGTCGGCGCATGCGCCAAGTCCTCTACACCTACATGCCGAACCCGAATGCACGCGCCAAGGTGCGTCAGTTCGGTCCACGACCGAGGTAACGATGAACGCCGTAGTCAAGGCCGCACCGTCCAATTCCGTCATCGTCCGCATGGCCACCCGCTTCGGCGTGGACCCGGACAAGATGCTTCACACCCTGAAGGCCACGGCTTTCAAAGGCGACGCGAGTGTCGAGCAGCTGATGGCGCTCTGCGTTGTCGCCGACCAATACGAGCTCAACCCTTGGACGAAGGAAATTTACGCCTTCCCGGACAAAGGCGGCGGCATCGTCCCGGTCGTGGGTGTCGACGGCTGGTCGCGCATCATCAACTCGAATCCTCAGTTCGATGGCATGGACTTCGTCGAGGGCGAACTAAACGGCAAGAGTATCCCGAGCTGGATCGAGTGCCGCATTCACCGTAAGGACCGCCAGCACCCGATCTGCGTGAAGGAGTACTTCGACGAAGTCTACCGCCAGCCGAAGGATCGTAATGGCAACGACATTCAAGGCCCGTGGCAGACCCATCCTCGCCGGATGCTTCGCCACAAGGCAATGATTCAGTGTGCGCGCCTTGCGTTCGGGTTTGTCGGCGTCTATGACGAGGACGAGGCGCAACGCATTATCGACGTGACGCCAATCGATCATGGTCCACGGCCGGACACGTCGAACATTCCGCCAGAGGAAATCGACAAGCACGTCGAGGCCATCAAGGGAATCCTCGAAAACGTCGAGGACAAGTACAAGGACGAGTACGAGCAGGCGAAGGCGCTGAGAGACTACGCCGAGGCGTACCTCAACGCCTTCTCCGAAGTCTACTCGGCCGTATTCGACGCACTCGCGAAGCGCAAGATCATCACCAAGGGCAAGTTCCGAGAGTTCCTCGCTTTGTTGCCCCCGGACGAGCGTCATGGCGCGGCTATTCCTTAAGCGCACGCTTTCCGGCTTCGCGCCTGCAGACGAACCGTCTCAGGAAGTCATGCGCAAGTACAAGGTCGGCGAAGTCTACCGTGGCGATATCGTGAAGCCGCGTTCGTATCAGCATCACAAGCTGGCCTTTGCCTTGCTGAACCTCACGTATTCGAACCAGGAGAAGTACGATAACTTCGAGAAGTTTCGAAAGGCCGTGGCGATTGCGGCCGGTCACACTGAGGAGCTCATCACGGTCGACGGCGAAGTACTGTTCCTTCCGAAAAGCATTAGTTACGACACGTTGGACGAAGTCGAATTCACGAAGGTATTCGGTGCCATGATGAACGTCTGTGCTCACATCCTGCACGACATGGGAATCGACGAACTCGAAGCGGAAGTCTCGCGCTACTGCGACGAGCATTACGGTCAAGAGGCCGCATGAACCGCGACCTACGCAAACTTGCCAAAGGCCAGACATGCCAAGTGCGTCTTGCCGGCGTGTGCAATCATGACCCCACAACCGTTGTCCTTGCACACTTCAGAATCGCCGGCATCAGCGGCATAGGCATGAAGTCACCGGATTTGCTTGGCGCTTGGTGCTGTTCGAGCTGTCATGCTGCGGTGGACTCAAGCAAGGATACTCAGACGCAACTCGATTTCGCAAAAGGTGTACTTCGCACGATCGCGGCACTCATTGAGGATGGAGTCGTCAGATGGTGAAGCCTCGCTATCACTGGTCCTGGTCGCTTGAGTGCTGGATTCTGCGTGGCATGGCG
>Ga0335069_10003641_pt1 | contig 23157 bp, 16 predicted proteins | sample Lox_Sample_11_FD_206714 | JGI IMG/M metagenome (GOLD analysis project Ga0335069, IMG submission 206714) | Soil microbial communities from Loxahatchee National Wildlife Refuge, Florida, United States - Lox_Sample_1.1 | ecosystem: Environmental > Terrestrial > Soil > Wetlands | place: USA... | reverse complement strand
CGTTTTGCTGAATCGGGACGGCTGGCCGAGCATCGCGAGCGTATGCTCGAAGCGGGTCGCGAGCGGCTCCGCACGGTTTTGAGCGCCTGCGAAAAATCGCTTCCTTCCGAAGCGAAGTTCACACGGCCGCGCGGCGGCATGAGCCTCTGGATTCGCTTGCCGCAGCCATTGGACGCGGCCGAACTGCTGCCGCGCGCCGAGCGCGAAGGCGTCACCTATCTGCCGGGCAAGTATTTTGCCGTGTCGCGGCCCGAGACGAACAGTTTGCGCATCAGTTTTGCCGGGATGGCGCCGGATGATATCCGGTCAGGGATGGCTATTCTCGGCCGTATTTTCAAAGAAGAGCTGGAACGAGCGCGGGCGCACTCCCCGTTCGCCGAGTCTCCAGCCATGGTCTAGCTTAAGGAGCCTGGAATGTACCTTGACGAAAATTTCCGTCTGAAAGTCGGTCTCGCCGAGATGTTGAAGGGCGGCGTGATCATGGATGTGACTAACGCCGAACAAGCAATTATTGCCGAGAAAGCCGGCGCTTCCGCCGTTATGGCGCTCGAGCGCGTGCCTGCCGATATCCGCAAGGAAGGCGGCGTGGCGCGTATGGCCGCGATCAGCAAGATTCGGGAGATCATGCGCGAAGTGCACATCCCGGTGATGGCCAAGGCGCGCATCGGCCATTTCATGGAAGCGCGCGTTCTCGAAGCGCTCGAAGTCGACTATATCGATGAAAGTGAAGTGCTCACGCCGGCCGACGAAGAACATCACATCGACAAGCGCGACTTCAAAGTTCCGTTCGTCTGCGGCGCGCGGAATCTCGGTGAAGCGCTGCGCCGGATTGCCGAAGGCGCGGCCATGATCCGGACCAAGGGCGAGGCCGGTTCGGGCAATATCGTCGAAGCGGTTCGGCACATTCGCACCATCGTCAAGGAAATGAAGCAGCTCACCGTGCTCGGCAAGGAAGAACTCGTGGCCGAGTCCAAGAAGCTGCAGGCGCCGCTCGAGCTGGTGCAATACGTCGCCGAGCATGGCAAGCTTCCAGTACCGAATTTCTCGGCTGGAGGCATAGCTACGCCCGCGGATGCCGCGCTGGTGATGCAGCTTGGAGCTGAAGCGGTGTTCGTCGGATCGGGGATCTTCAAATCTTCGGATCCGGAAGTACGCGCTCGTGCAATCGTGAAGGCCGCAACGTACTACAACGATCCTGCGAAGCTGCTGGAGGCGAGCGAGGAACTGGGCAACGCCATGTTCGGTCTCGATATCGCCAAGCTCGACCAGTCGGAGCTACTGCAGACCCGAGGCTGGTAGATGGCGGAAGCAGTCAAAAAGAAGATCGGCGTGCTCGCGCTGCAGGGCGATTTCGAGGCTCATGAAAAAGCTCTGTCGCGCGCGGGCGCGGAGGCCGTGGAGGTTCGATCGGCGGAAGATCTTCGCGAGATCGACGGCCTGATCATTCCCGGCGGCGAAAGCAGCACTATGCTGAAGCTGCTCGAGATCGAGAACCTGATCGAGCCGCTGCGCGAGTTCGGAACGCGCCGTCCGGTCTTTGGAACCTGCGCGGGGGCGATACTGCTGGCGAATGAAGTGACTCATCCGCCGCAGCCCTCGCTAGGTTTGATGGACATTGGTGTGGAGCGGAATGCTTATGGCAGACAGCTCGATAGCCGTATCGCTCATCTGAAGCCGGAAGGGATCGAGGGCGATCTCGAGGCCGTCTTCATCCGCGCCCCGATCATCCGGCGGGTTGGCGAAGGAGCGAAGGTGTTGGCGCGTTACAAGGGCGATCCGGTTCTGGTGGAGCAAGGCCGCCACTTAGTGGCAACCTTCCATCCGGAGTTGACGGACGACCTACGCGTCCACCGCCTGTTTTTGGAGAAGGTCGGCTAAGCTCCGTTACACTAGAGTTAGTGGAGCGAACTCGCGTAATTTTCCTTTGCATTGGCAATGCGTGCCGAAGCCCGATGGCGGAAGGCTTCGCGCGTACTTACGGTTCCGACGTTCTCGATGCTGCCAGCGCCGGGCTGGCGCCGGCAATGTCGGTTCCACCGCTGACGCGGAAGGTCATGCTCGAAAAGAACATCGACCTGGCCGAGCATTTCCCCAAGGGAGTTGACGCCGTCATCGGCGATGGAGCCGACCTGATTATCAATATGTCCGGGCAAAAACTGCCCGCGAAATCGGTCGCGCCTGTGGAAGACTGGCTGGTGCGTGACCCGATCGGACAAAGCGAAGAGATTTACCGCGCGGTGCGCGATGAGATTGAGCAGCGCGTGATGCGCCTGATCCTGGGGATGCGCGCGCGAGCGTCGGCGCCCGAAGCTTCGACAGTTGACACTCGCCCGCGCGGTACTCGACAATAAAAGCGTCCCACCACCGATGCGGATGTGGCGGAATTGGCAGACGCGCTAGATTCAGGTTCTAGTTCTCGCAAGGGAGTGGAGGTTCAAGTCCTCTCATCCGCACCAAAGACGTTGTAGCCATTCCTATATGACGATTCACCTCAAACCTGAACTGGAGCAGCTGATACAGAAAGACGTCGAGCGTGGGCCTTATCGGACCATAGATGAATTTGTCGAATTCGCTGTCCAGATGCTTCACGAACAGGAAGAGTGGTTATCAGCTCACCGTGCTGAAATTGGCGCGAAGATCGATGAAGGTTACGCTGCCGCGCAGCGCGCCGAGCTGATTGACTCTGATCAAGTGCGCGATTTGATGACCCAAAAAAAGCGCGACTGGCTTTCGAATCGCAACCGCACTCCGTGATCGTATACCGGTTCACTTCGCAGGCGCTCGATGATCTCCTGGAAATCTGGCAGCGCATTGCCGCAGATAATCCGGAAGCTGCCGATAGAGTAGAAAACGCCATTTACGACGAGTGCGCTCTTATTGCCAAGTCCCCTTTCGCGGGACAAATTCGTAAGGACTTCACCGCTCTTCCACTCAGGTTCTGGACTCTGGGACGTTACCCAAACTATCTGATCATCTATGATCCCGCCTCGACACCGATTCAGATTATCCGCATCCTTCATGCGATGCGCGATGTGAAGCAGATTTTGAAACCCCATGCAGAGGGTTGACCCCTCTATCTTCCCCTCTTGTATGTCGTCTCAGCCGGAGTTTTCCCGCCCGGCATAATGACTGGGTCGGGCGTTAGCGTCAACGTACCGTTTTTGATCGTCAGTTTGGATGTGTCCTTGTTGCTACCTGCCGTGTAATCCAACGCACCCGAGACGATCTCCCAGGTTCCGGATCCATTCACACGCGTTCCGTCGAAAGCGCCGGCCATCTCGCCGGAGTAGGTCCATTGGTGGTTAGCCGCGAAATTGATTCGCCAAGTTTTGACATTACTTGAGGCGGGCGGCTTGCCCGCAACTGTTTCTAGAACCCAAGTGCCCTCCAACGTCTTTGGATTTGTCTTTGCATCGGGGATTGGCAGGCCGGGGGCCTGCCCCACGCGGTGAACGAGGTACTGGTAGTTCTAAACCAATTGCCCCTCGTTTAGTCCGCTCAAGTGCGGTATAAATCTAGGAGCGCCAAAAAAATGGCGACCGCCGCATCGAACGACGGTCGCGAAAGCGAGAAATACGAAGGCGTCTGCAGCGTCCTCCGCACGAGAAGCGTAGCAGTACTTCGCCGCTAGTACAATTCTCTAGATGGCATAGTCGAACCGGTTAGTTGAAAAACGTCTCGTGCGGATGTTCTTACGTCCGCCAGCGCACTCCTAAGTTCAAGTCCTTCCGGCAGTAATTCAGACTCCGCTCCATGTGCTCGATCTGCTGGATCTTCAGCGCATCCATGTAGCGCTCGCGATCTCCGGGCACGTCCGCCACAATTTGCGCCTTGTCGTACGGACGACCGCGCCGTGCTAACGCGAGGAACTGCGCCAGGTCGCGTGAGCGCGCTCGAGGGAACCACTTCGTCCAGAACTCTTCGGAATAAACCGGAATGATGACCGGCGGCCGAGCCGTGATCGGCTTGCAGTAGATGTGAACGTGCGGCAGAATCGTGGCTGCCTTTGCGACGATTGCTTTGAAATCCACCGTGCCCTCGCCCAGAGGGACCCATTGCACGGCGACGCCGCCCGGCTGTTCGTATACCACCGAATCGCGAAGATGAAACGTCACGGCGTAGGGGCCCAGCTCCTCCACCGTGGTCATCGGATCCTCCGCTACAAACACCGGATTGCCCGTGTCGAGATACGATCCAACGAATTCCTTGCCAGCCGTTTCGATGAGCTGGCGTGTCTGCCACGCTTGCAGGTCTTTATGATTCTCGATGCCGATTTTCAGCCCAGCGTCCATCGCCTGGCTACGGACTTCGCGTAAAATCTTGATCGCCGTCTCGACGTGGGGTTCCACAGGCCCGTTGTCTGGCATGCTGTAGCGATCGCCGGCGACGAGGGCGCGTACGATCGGCGAACCCATAGCCTTAGCACGTTCGATATTCTTTCGGAGAGTTGCAACAACGTTCGGATATTGATCCGGTGTCTTCGGCAGGATTCCGCCGCCGCCGGTTTCAAGATGCAAGCCGGGATCTTTCGTCCAGGCGCGCACTTCGGCCCAGTGCTTGGGATCCATTAGCCCGGGATCGATCGAATCCTGCAGGAAGATCGCGTCCAGCTTTTGCTCGACGCAATAGTCGATCAGCCGGCGGTCGTTCCAGCGTTCGAATCGCAGGCAATAGGTGTTGATCCCAAGCCGCCATTCGCGTGAAGTTGATCGAGCCGGCACGGCAAGAGTCGCGGCGGCCACCGCGGAACCGAGGAAGTTTCGGCGCGTCATCTATCAAAGTGTAGAACAAGAGTGGCCGGATATAATTGAACATATGGCCGAAATCCGACACTCGGTTTGCGCGCTCGATTGTCCGGATTGCTGTTCGCTGCTGATCAATGTCGAGGATGGAAAAGGCAGCCGCCTACGCGGCAATCCCGATCATCCGGTCACACGCGGATTTCTTTGCGGTAAAGTCGCACGATATCTGGAGCGCGAATACGCTCCAGATCGCCTGCTCTACCCGCAGCGGCGAGTCGGAAAGAAAGGCGAAGGCAAGTTCGAGCGCATCGGTTGGGACGAAGCGCTGGACACTATCGCGCATCGACTGCAAGCTGTTTCCGGCGAGTTCGGACCCGAAGCGATTCTGCCCTACAGCTACGCGGGCACGATGGGATTCTTGAATGGCGCGGGCATGGACCGGCGCTTCTTTCATCGACTTGGTGCCTCCAGGCTCGACCGGACGATCTGCTCTTCGGCCGGCGGCGAGGCGCTGGCAAGAACGCTCGGCTTCAAGTATGGAACCGAACCGGAGCAGTTCCGCCATTCAAAGCTAATCATTGCCTGGGGCGCGAATGTTCTCACGACGAACGTACACCTGTGGCCGTTCATCGTAGAGGCCCGTCGCAATGGCGCGCGTTTTTACACCATCGATCCCGTTAAGAACAAAACCGGCCAACTGTCGGACAAACATTTCAGCATCAATCCCGGCAGCGATCTTGCGCTCGCGCTGGGACTGATGCACGTGATTATTGGCGAAGGGCTCCATGACGCCGACTACGTCGAGCGGTACACATCGGGATTCGACGAGTTAAAGCAACTCGCCGCGGAGTATCCACCCGAACGAGCGGAAGCGTTGACCGGAATCCAGCGTGGCGACGTCGTATCGTTGGCGAGGGAGTATGCGACGACGCACCCGGCCGCGATTCGCGTCAACTACGGCGTTCAGCGCAGTGAACGTGGCGGTTCCGCCATGCGCGCGATTGCTGCATTGCCGGCGTTGATCGGATCTTGGCGTGAAGTCGGCGGCGGACTACAGCTTTCCACCAGCCAGGCGTTTCGAGTCGACAAGCAAGGCCTCGAAATGCCGGAGCTGCAGTTGCGGTCGCCGTTGGGACGTGAGGCGCGGCTGGTGAATATGAGTGAGCTTGGCAAGGCGCTCACGGCTTTAACCGACCCACCAGTGAAAGCGATGGTCGTTTATAACTCCAACCCGGCCTCCATCGCACCGAACCAGAACCTTGTGCTGCAAGGAATGCGGCGGGAGGATCTGTTCACGGTGGTGCTCGAGCAATTCCAGAACGATACGGCCGATCACGCCGACATTCTGCTCCCTGTTACAACGTTCCTCGAGCATACGGATTTGTACTTCGCGTACGGCCATTACTACATCCAGCTTGCGCGGCCGGTCTTGCCTGCTCCCGGGGAAACGAAATCGAACGTCGAGATCTTCCAGTTGCTCGCCAAGCGCTTGGGGCTCGATGACCCGTGCCTCCATGAATCCGAAGACGAGATGATTCGAACGCTGCTCAATTCCGATCATCCATTCCTAGAAGGAATCACTCTCGAACAATTGGACCGCGAACATTTTGTGCGGCTGAAGGTTTCGCCAAAAGGCCAGCCGTATCTGCCTTTCGCCAACGGCGGTTTCGGTACGCCGTCGGGTAAATGCGAATTCGGTGCGGATTCACTGCGATACGTGCCGCCGGTCGAATCCCGTCTGGGCTCCGAAGACTTGCGATCGCGGTACCCGCTCGAGATGGTTTCTTCGAAGGCGCACGACAGCATGAATTCCACCTTCGGTAACCGGCCTTGGGCGCAGGACCAGACCGCATTGATTTACCTCCACGAAATCGATGCGAAGCTGCGTGGAATAGCGACGGGCGATCGCGTGCGCGTCTTCAACTCACGCGGCAGTTGCCTGTTGCAAGCTGATGTCGACGGTGCAGTGGGCCCAGGCGTCGTATGGGCGCCATCGGTTCGTTGGAACAAACTCGCTCCCGACCATCGCAACGTGAACGTCCTGACGTCGGATCGGCTGACCGACATGGGCGGCGGCCCGACGTTCTATAGTTGTTTGGTGGAGGTTGAAAAGTGCGGAGATTAGACTGGGGCGCGCGTTCGTGAGTTGGCGCGCGCGATGTGGTCTGGTAATAGTCACAATCGGACTTGCGTTGGCACCGGCCGGTTGTAAGCGACATCGAAATCAAGAATCGACACCGGCTTCCGCCGCCGACTCAGCAGGTGCGACGGCCGCGAGCGTGATCAGCACCGCCGATCCACGAGCCACGGCCCAACTTGTTCGCGGGTTTTATCCGGTCGAAGGCGAGTCCTGGCGCTGGACCGGCAAGGACTTCGCCGTTTCGCTAGGCCCACCGCGAGGCGCTGCACAAAAAGGTGCACAGCTAAGTTTGCAATTCGCCATTCCGGATGATGCGGTTCGCAAGCGGCCGTCGGTAACTTTGTCGGTCACTGTAGGTGGGGTCAAGCTCGCTCCGGAAACCTACACGCAAGGCGGCGATCTGAGCTATACGCGTGACGTTCCTGCCGATCGGCTGACCGGAGATACCGTCCTGTTCGAGTTCTCGCTCGACAAAGCGCTCCCGCCCAATCCGCCGGATGTGCGCGAGCTCGGTATCATCGTTTCTCAAATCGGACTGCAGACCAAGTAATGTTTTCCACCTCCGGGCGCGGCCGTCAGGCGCTGTATTACGGCGTTCCGATGGCATTTTGCCTGGCGGTTCACTTCCTTGGCCTGAAGATGTGGTTTTTCGGCGACGATTTCGCCTGGCTGGGTTTGCGCTTGGAAATTCAGCAGCCGCGCGATCTGATTCACGTGCTCTTCGCGCCGGAAGCTCAGGGGACAGTTCGGACTCTCAGCGAGCGTTTGTTCTTTCTCGTGTTCTCGACCGTTTTCGGGTTGGAGTCGCCGCCATTCCGCATCTGGGTATTCCTGACGCAGTTCGCCAACATCATGCTGCTGATGCAGATCGCTCGGCGGTTGACGGGTTCTGCCGCTGCTGGATTCTTCGCGGCAATTCTGTGGACCGGAAATGCAGCATTGGCGTTGGCATTGGGCTGGAGTGCGGCATATAACGAGGTCGCGTATGCGTTTTTCATTCTGCTAGCCTTCCGCCTGCTTCTCGCTTATATCGATACCGGACAACGGAAATATTGGATCTGGCAGTGGGTTGCATTTTTGCTCGGCTTCGGCGCGCTGGAGCTGAATGTCATCTACCCTGCGCTCGCAGCCGGATATGCGCTTTGCTGCGCGCGGCAGTATTTTCGCAAAACGCTCCCGCTGTTCATTCCGTCCGCCATCTACACCGCCGTGCATTTCGCTTTCGTGCCGCCATCGACCGATCCGCACTATGCGATGCATTTCGGGCCGGGAATCTTCACTATGCTGTGGAAGTACTGGGCATTCGGGCTCGGCGCGCTTCGGGATGGACGTGTGGACTGGCGGCCGTTGTGGCTCGGGGTCGCGTTGACAGTGCTGATCACGAGCGCGTTGGCGATCTTCGGATTCCAGAAAGTGCGTCGCCGCGAATGGCTTCCATTATTTCTGATTGGCTGGTTTCTCGTCGCGCTCGGGCCGCTCCTGCCGTTGACCGAGCATTTCACCGAGTACTATCTGACAGTGCCTTTGCTGGGCATTGCGATCCTTGCCAGTTGGGCGCTATCGTCTCTCACGAAGCCGGCGCTGATCGGCGCGGCGGCGGTAGTGGCTTGCATGTACCTCACGGTTTCGATCTGCGACATTCACTCGGCGCAGAACTATTACTACAAGCGATCGCGGCAATTGAAGTATTTGATCAAAGCACTTCAAGAAGTACCTCATACCGATAAAAAGATCATGCTCAGCGGCATAGACAATGATCTTTTCTGGACCGGCTTCTGTGACGATCCGTTCCGTCTTCTGGATATCTGGCAGATCTATCTTGTTCCAGGCTCCGAGAAGCGTATTGAACAGCATCCGGAATGGGGTTGCGAGATGTCGAAGTTTTTCATCGGCATCGATCCGTCCGCGGCAATGCTGCGGAATCATCAAGCGGTTGTCTATAAGTTAGAGGGCCGCCATCTTCGTGACGTCACGGCGGCAGAGCTTAAGGCGATTGAAGAAGAGTACATGACTGCGCATCCTGAGGTCGTGGATGTCGCCGACCCGGTCTATCAGAATCGTCTCGGTGCGAGCTGGTATCCGCCGGAAAAAGGCTTTCGTTGGATGCCGAAGGCAGCGACTGTAGAGATAGCCGGTCCGAAGCATGCTGGGCAGGTTTTGGAAGTCACCGGATACTGTCCCGCGCTCGTTGTTGCAAAGGGGCCCTTAAAGGTCACATTTCGTGCGGACGGAACCGAAATCGAAACTGCGGTTCTGGAGAAGCCGGATCAGCCGGTAAATCTTCAATTCCCGATGCCTGCAACCTTGATCGGCAGGCCTATGATTGAGATTACGATTGAAGTCAGCAGGACCGTTCAGGCCGGCGCCGATGTCCGGCCGCTCGGTATGATCTTCTCAACGTTTAGGATGAAGTGAACCATGAATTACTACGAACAGCATCATCAGGAGTATCTGGAAGGACTCAAGAGTTTTCTACGTATCCCGAGTATCAGCACGCTGTCAGAGCATAAGCCTGATATTCAGCGGGCTGCGGAGTTCGTGCGCAGTGAACTGGAACGCGCCGGGCTTCAGCAGGCGCAGTTGATCGAGGGGCAAGGCAATCCGCTCGTCTATGCGGAATGGTTGGGCGCACCAGGTAAGCCGACGATTCTTTTCTACGGGCACTACGATGTGCAGCCGCCCGATCCGCTGGATGAGTGGAAATCGCCACCCTTCGAACCTGACGTGCGCAATGGGAACATCTATGCTCGCGGCTCCGCCGATGACAAGGGCCAAACGTATATTCAGATAAAGGCGGTCGAGGGTTTGCTCAAGCAGCATGGCAAGTTACCTGTCAACGTCAAATTCCTGATCGAAGGTGAGGAAGAAGTCGGCGGCGAGCATATCGAGAGCTATGTGGCAAGTAAGCCGGCACGGATCAAGGCTGATGCCGCGGTGATCTGCGACACCGAGATGTTCGCGCCGGAGCTTCCGACCATCTGCGTCGGACTGCGCGGCATTGTCTACGGCGAACTCGTGGTGCAAGGCGCGGATCACGATCTGCACTCCGGTGTGTACGGCGGCGTCGCGCCGAACCCGATCATGGCGATCGCTGAGATTCTGACTTCGTTGAAAGATCGCGACGGACACATCAAGATTACGGGCTTCTATGATCGCGTACAGCAGCCGAGCTCAAAGGAGCGGGAAGCCTGGGCACGGCTGCCGTTCAATGAAGAGGAGTACAAAACTAAGGAAGTCGGCGTGAAGGAGCTGACTGGCGAGCCGGAGATTCAGCTTTTCGAGCGCACGTGGGCGCGCCCGACTCTCGAAGTGCATGGCGTTCGCGGTGGATTTATTGGAGAAGGCGCGAAGACGGTGATCCCCGCGCGCGCAGTGGCGAAGATCAGTCTGCGGCTTGTCGCCGATCAGCGGCCGGACGAAGCTACCAAGCAATTGCAGCAGGCGATTGCTGCGGCTTGTCCCAAAGGAGTGACGGCTGAATATCAGCCGATACACTCGGCGCCGCCGTCGCTGGTGAATCCGGATAATCGGTTTATTCAAGCTGCGGCGGAAGCGATGAAGCAGGTGTTTGGGAAGGATACGGTGTACATTCGTTCTGGCGGGTCGATCCCGATTGTTGCGGCGTTCGATCAGAGCCTGGGAATACCGAGCGTCATGATGGGATTCGGGCTGCCCGATGATAATTTGCATGCTCCGAACGAAAAGATGAATCTGGGCAACTTCTATCGAGGCATTGAGGCGATGGCGCGGTATTTGGAATTGCTTGGTGCGTAGATTCGTGGCGCGCTTCGCGACGCGCCTGCGCAAGCCGGAGGCTTACGCAACCAGGCACCGGACAACCTTACGACAATAAGTACGGGGCGTGCGTTGGATAAGCCTTCGGCTTGTTCGGGCGCGATGCGAAGCGCGCAGCCGTATCTTCCGATTATTTTTACTTGCCTTTGCTCAGTTTACGGAAGTATTCGGCGATTGCGTCGGAATAGCCGGCCGGGACTTTCTCCGACCCGGCGCTGCGCACTTGGCCAGCGGCGCTCTCGTCCAGTTTTCGGCGGAGTTCCAACTCCAGGCGCTCAATGCCGGGGAGCACTTCCTTGTTGATTCGCTGCGATAGCTCGGCGTCATTCGAATACGCCGGATTCAATGCATGCATGAGCTGGAGCATGTCGCCGGCGAACTCCGGGTGCTCTTTCATGAAGTCACGAAGCTGATTCAAGTCCTGCTGGGACTGCCGGAATGCCTCGCTTGCCGGAATCGGAGCATCGCCGATTTGTCCGTTATGCGGTTGAATCGGACCCAGGCCTCCACCGGGACCATACTCTCGTCCCGATTGCGGCGAGTACGACTGGCTGACTCCAGGTTGCGATCCAGGTTGTCCAGGCTGACCTTGGTTTCCCGCCTGCTGGCCGCCCGGTTGTTGGCCATTCTGTTGACCGCCGGGCTGGCCCGCCTGTTGTTGCCCTGGCTGTTGACCGCCCGGCTGTTGACCACCGGGTTGTTGACCATTAGGTTGTTGACCAGCCTGAGCCTGTCCTGGTTTGCCTTGTTGACCTTGATTCTGGCCCGGTTGTCCGCCCTTCCCCGGCTTCTGCTGGCCCTGCGCCAACTGCTGCATCCGATTGCGCATTGCTTCCATGCGGGACAGAGCCTTTTCGATGTCGGCCTTGTCGCCCTCGCCCTTACCCTGCCCCTGCTGCTGTACGGCCGCCTGCGCCTGTTGCAGCTTATCGCGAAGCTGATCGACGCCCATCGTTACGGTGTTTTCGCGCAGCCAGGTGTACATGCCTTGGCCTTGCCGCAGCCACTCCGCGCCCTTGCGCATGCGCAGCTCGAGCTCGTTCTGCTGAGCTTCGGATAATGCATCACGCAGCTTGGTTGAAACCGGATTCTGCGCTCCTGCTAGACTTCGAGCGGACTCGCCCATCTGCTTTTCCAGTTGCTTGAGCTGATCGGCCATCTGTTCCTTCTCGCTCGCCATCTTGTCGGCTTCCTGCCGGGATTGACCTGGCTGCTGGCCAAGAGGTGAACCTTGCGAGCCCTGGAACATCTGCTTCAGGCGATTCTGATAGTCGCTCTGGTGCTCGGCCAACTGCTGTGCCTGCTTCACCATGTCGTCTAACGACTGCGACGCGTTCTGGTGCTGCATGCCTTTCAGAATGTCGCGCGCCTCCTGCAAACGATCGGCGGCGCGCTTTTGTCCGGCCGAAGTTTGATCCTGATTGTTGCTTTGCGGACTGGCGGCATCGCGCATGTCGTCTGTCGCTCGCTTCAGACGTTCGAGCGCCTGTTCAAGCCTTGGATCGGCAACCGATCCCGTTTGTCCGGAATTCTGCTGCCGCGACTGCTGCCCTTGTTGACCCGATTTGCTCTGCTGGCTCGACTGTTGCCCCTGCTGTCCCGGCTGACCTTGTTGACTGGAACTGGCTTGTTGCTGCGACGAATTGCCGCGGCTGAGCTGTTCCATTTGCCGCTTCAACTCCTCAGCCTCGCGCCGCAACATCTCTTGTTCCCAGCGCTGACGGAACGACTGCTGCGGATCTTTTTTATTGGCGAGTTCCTGCTGACGGCGAGCCAAGTCGGCCAGCTTCTGCAGCGCATTGTCGATCTCCTTCGCGCGGCTATCAGAGGCCGACTGCTGACCGGTTTCGTACTGATTTTTCTCGCGATCGAGTTCCAGGTCGGCCAGGTTCTCCAGGTCACGGCCCATTCCACCCTGACCGCCGCCGTTCCCGCGGCTTCCGAACGCCACCTGGATATCTCGGAAGCTGTCCTCAGCGCGCAATGCATGCTGCAATCCCTGCTGCTCGGGAACAAGTGCGTCGTTCCACTTCTGGGCGCGTAGTTTCTTCGCGGACTCGGTCATATCCACAGAGGCTTGTTCCAGGTTCTTCGCGAAGCTCTGCATTTCGGGACTAGCGCTGTCCAGCCCGCGAGCCTTTGCGCGCTCAACCAGCGATTTGGCCTGAGCAGCTAATTTGTCTTCCAGATCGCCGAGGAACTTGGCGTCGTCGCCCGCATTGCTCTTCCCGCCGTTCTTCAATTCATTCCACGTTGCGGCGATGATGTCCTTCTGGCGCTGCGAAATCTCCGATGCCGGGTTGTCGCCCTGCTGGCCACCCCCGCCGCCGCCACCGGCCTCTTGCGATTGCGAGTAGTTTCGCTCGAACGGCTCAGCCTGGATGAAGTACATGTCGGTCTTGCTGGTGTTGCGGGCGTCGTGCGCCGTTGCGTAGACACTGACGAGATCGCCGGGCGACATCTTGTAGTCTTCGAGCGCAATTACATAGTTGCCTTCGGATGTTTTGGCGCCCTTTTGGCTGAGCACGGAAACAGTCTTTTCGGCGCCGCCATTTACGGAGTAGTGCAAGTCAACACCGCTCAATCCAAAGTCGTCGGCGGCAGTAACGGTCATCGTGACTTCTTCAATCGGATTGACTTTCACGTCGCGCCCCGGCCGGGTAATTTTCACGGTCGGAGGATCGTATTTACGCGCTTCAATAAAGAAGTCCTCGCTCATGCGCACGTTTTCGCCGTTCTCGATCGCGGCGACGTGATACATGCCGTCCTTCTGAATCGTTACTTTACCGGTCAACCAGTTCCCTTCCCCGGCCTGGAGCGGAATCTGTTGGTCGTCGCTCAGCATCAGGACGCCTTTGGCCAGAGGCCGATCGGTTTGGACTGCGACCTCGGCCACCGTACCCTCAACAGCGCGCAAATCGCCGCCCGGGTCCTCGACCAGTTCCTTCATTCCCGCCCAAGATGGGAAATGATACGTTACCCGGATCTTCTTGATTGCCGGAAGGTCGATGACGCGAAGGGTGTAATGTTTGGAATCGACAGCTCCCGCTTCAACATAGTATTCGACATTATCTGGAATGCCGGTAATCAGGAATTCGTAAGTGGACGCGCCCGGCGAGGGCAACATGTCCACGGGTTCCCACTTCGAACTGCCTTTGTACTGGGCGAACAGTCGGACCTTCGGGGCATCGAAGCCGCGAAGCTGCGCGGTGATGAGTTGGTCAGACTTCCGGCGGACTGTGCGATCGCCAGGTGTGACGGTTATGTCGTAGAACGCTCCGCCGCCGGTGTGAGGTGCACCTGCCCACAGCAGCGACGTTCCGTAACCGATGTACCCTGGTCCTGCGAGAATCAACCACAGCAATACTGCGCCCGCTAGCCCGGCCGACGTTAGAAATCCAAAGATCGGACCGGCTGGAGCGACACGGTCCGGTTGACAATTCTCGGCCACTCGCATCGCATCGCTGGCGAGCAGTTGCAGGAACGGATCGGATTCCGGTTTTTCCGCAAGCGTCAGAAGGCGTTCCTGGAACTCGGGGAACTCACTTTCGGCTCGACGCGCGGCATTGCGCCGGTTCAGTCGCATGAGGGGAATTACGAGCCCAAACGCAATCGCAGTGCCAACTGAGATGAAAAGCAGAACGCGCGCCCAAAAGAGACTTGCCGGGGAGAAGGCGTAACGGTTGATAATCCAGACCAGGAAGACTGTAATCAGCAGTGCTGAAACGGTTACGAGCGAGGTGCCTCGGGAAAACGCTCGCAGCCGCAGTCGGCTTTCCAGGCGTTGTAAGTATGAATTGAGCTGGTCCAGGGGCTTCATGGGCGCTCCTTGTATTTAGACCGCATGGGTGCCTGAAGGTAACGGGTTCTCGGGGTCATGCGGCTTCCTTCTCCACGGATAAATATCGGCTAGCAAACACCGATTCGATTATGGCGGTTATCAGAACCAAGAGTAAAGCGTAGCGCCACAGGCTCCAGGGCCTTGCTGGACTTGCGCCCTCCGTGGAATTCACCGGCGCGTCGGGGCCCTTGCCAGTATTGCGCCAGAGATCGAGAGTATCCTGGCCAATCGGCGTCAGATCGGACTCGCGGCGGTCGGCATGGACAGCAACCATCTCCTGACGGCCGTTGCCGCGGTGAATTTCGTAGAATCCTTCGCGTTCCACCTGGAATGAGGTCGCGCTCGTGGCGTCTTTCAGCGACAAAGGATGCTGGCCGTCGGGATCGATCACATCGACCGAGGCGCCGAGGTCCTTTGCCGAGCGGAGTTCGATGTAGGAATTCACGGCGGCGCTGGTGGACCGGTCCTGTTGACCGCCCAGATAGCGCGCGCTCTCTTCAATGAAGGGAACGAACGAAACGTGCAGCGGGAGGTCGTTCGAGATGTTGTCGAATGTAGAGGCGAAAACCAGAACCCGGCCTTCGCCAACTTGCCGCTCCAGAAGCAGCGGCGTTTGATTCGTCAGGCGGGCGAGCACGCGTGATGGACCAGGATCGACTTTGATGACCTGATAGAACTGCACGCCTTCAAATTTATTGGCACGGTGTAATGCCGGATGTTCTGAATCCGCCGAAGCGACCATCTGGAAGCGATCGCCTTCTCGACCCGCGTAGCTCGACCCTTGGATTGGTTCGCCCGAGACCGGCACGTGAGCGAGTGCCGCGGAGGAGGGACCTAATGCGACCCAAAGCGCGCCACCGCCATTGACGTAAGCTCTGAGGTTGTTCTCGAGGCCGGTTGGCAGCGAGCGAACGTCGGAAAGCACGACAAATGCGTACTTGGACAGCGCTTGATTGGCGGCTTGTTCCACGGCCAGCGGTTCAAGGCGGAACCCCGCCTCGGACACAGACTCCAGTGCGGCGCGGAAATACAGTTCATCGCGCTGCTGGCCTGTTTCATGCAAGAAGAGAACCGGGTGCGGGTCGGCGCGCTCCACGGCAAAAGGGAACCGGTCGTCTTGTGAGAGCGAATCGTGCGGCTCGATCCGGACTTCAGCTTTGTGGAAGCCATGGGGTGATTCGAGAGACAAGAACTCGACGCTGCCGCGGCCGCTGGCCGGGACATCGACCGACTTGGTTTCGAGTACTTTACCATCAAGGGCAAGCGAAACCGTTCGCTTCGCCGCGTCGGTGTTAACGCCAGCGATCACGGCCTGAACACGGACTTTCTTCGGATCGTAGATCTTTCCGGGAGCGGTCACGCTTTCCACGAGCCAGTTCGGTTCCTTTGCGTCCGCGACGGAGTGGAAAATCAGGTTGGTATCGCCACCGAGGCGCAGGTCGGCGAATGCAGGCGGTAAAGACGACTTCTGCATGTCACTTACAAAATGCACTTCAAGAGGAATCTTCGAAGACTGCTCGATCGTTCTTAATGCTCTGGCTAGCTCTCCGAAGGAACTCCGCTCATCCGACGGTTGAATTGCCTGGATGGCTGCTTTCAGTTGATCCGTTTCCTCGACAGGCTGGGTGAGGAAATGAATGCGGGAACCAACCGACAACACCTGGCCGCGTTCTCCATTACTTAAATTCGAGACTGCGCTCAAAGCCTGCTGCTTGGCACGTGCGAGGTGATCGCTGTAGCGCATGCTGAAGGAGTTGTCCACAGCAATAATCAGCATCTTGCGGCTGCCCCCGCTGGCGGACGTGCGGCTGACGAAGGGATTGGCGAAGGCCAGCGCAAGGAGAATCAGCAGCGCTATACGCAAGGATAAAAGCAACAGATAGCGCAAGCGCCGATGCTTGATCGAGCTTTGGGTCCGCCGTTCGAAGAACATCAGCGAGCTGAATGGATGCGGCGTGCTGCGGTATTGGCGGAGCAGATGGATCCAGAGTGGCAGCCCGACGACGGCGGCACCTGCGAGAAACCATGGCGCTAGAAACCCCATCTGGTCTCCTGTTCAGCAAGTGGGGCAGACGCCATCGTTTGTGGGGCAGACCCCCAGGTCTGCGGCCGGCCCCCTGGCCGGCTTGTTCGGAATGTACGGACATGCGTCTTCGTCAGTAGAGTGGGACGAGGGCGTCCCGCGCGGACCTGGGGGTCCGCCCCACTCCGCGCCGGACCTCCTGGCCCGGATATTGGGTAAACCGACGCAATGCTGCGATGACAGTAATTGGGGAACACTTACAGCCTCCCCTTGCGGATCAGAAAATACTCGCGCATGGCGTCATCGAGCGGGCGATTCGTTTGCAACAGGAAATAATCGATGTTGGATGCCTTAGCCTTCTTTTGCAGAGCCTCAATATGCGCGTCGATCTTGGGTGCATACTCCTCGCGCGCATATTCGGGAGAAACTTCAAGCGCGTCCTTGGTTTCCATATCCACCAGCAGCACAGGTTCCTTCAACTTCGGGCGGATCTCCTGTGGATCAAGGACGTGGAAAAGCATCAGGTCGTTGCCCCGGAAACGCAGCGGCTCCACGGTCTTGATCACCGTTTCGGGCTGCTCGTAGAAATCCGAGATGACAACGACGATCCCACGCCGCCGCAAGAACGATTGAAAGTGAACGAACGGCTTGGCGAAATCCGTTCGCGTGCCGAGCTGCGCTTTCTCGACTGCGTGCGCCACGCGCATGAATTGGCCTTGCCTCGTAGAGGGAGGAACATAGTTACGCACGTCATCATCGAAGACAATCACGCCCGCGGCATCGCGCTGTTGGTTGGCTAGATAAGCGAGGGAAACCGCCAGGAATCGGCCGTAATCCAGCTTGGAGATTCCATGCGAGCTGTAGCCCATCGAGGCGCTGGTGTCCAGCATGATCGTGAGCTGGCTATTGGTTTCCCCACGATAACGCTTCAGATAAGCACGCTCGGTGCGGGCGAAGACGTTCCAGTCGACATGCCGCAGGTCGTCGCCTGGAGTATAAGCGCGATATTCGGCGAACTCCTGGCTGAAGCCGAAATCAGGCGACTTGTGCAGGCCGGCGACAAATCCGTCGACGACGGTTTTGGCAACTAAATCGAGATGCGACAATCCCGCCAACAGCGCAGGATCGATAAAGCGGGTTGGCGTTCGCGGCTGCATCTACTGTAGTTTGCCCTTGTTTCTTGAGTGTTGGGAGTACCCGTTTGGACTACTGCGCCTCGGTCACTTGGGCTCCGGCTTCCATTCCAGCAGTCTCTTCAGGATCGCGTCGGAATCCAGGCGTTCGGATTCGGCATGGAAGTTCAGCAGAATGCGATGCCGCAGGATCGGGGCGGCCAGTGCGCGAATGTCCTCATACGCCACGTGATAACGCTTGCGCAGCAAAGCGCGAGCCTTCGCGGCGAGCACGATAAACTGGGCCGCGCGAACACTGGCGCCGAAGTTGACGTAGTTCTTGACGAAATCTGGCGCGGATGCGTCGTTGGGGCGTGTGGCGCGGACCAGTTCGACCGCATAACGGCCCACGGATTCCGCCATTGGAACCATGCGCACCAACTGCTGAAAATCGAGAATCTCTTCCGCGTTCGTCACCGTATCGACGGAAGCAACTTTGGTTGTCGTCGTCAGATCGACCACTTTCACTTCGTCATCTGCCGACAGATAATCGAGGACCGTGTTGAACAGGAAGCGATCAAGCTGCGCTTCGGGTAGCGGGTAGGTTCCTTCAAGTTCGATCGGATTCTGCGTCGCCAGCACGAAGAACGGAGCCTTGATCTGATATTGATGTCCGCGCACAGTACAGGAAAGCTCCTGCATTGCCTCAAGCAGCGCCGATTGCGTCTTCGGAGGCGTACGGTTGATTTCGTCCGCCAGCAGAATGTTCGAGAAGATCGGCCCAGGGACGAATGTCCAAGTGCGATGGCCGGTAGTGGTGTCTTCCTCGATGATGTCGGTACCGGTGATATCGGACGGCATCAGGTCCGGTGTGAACTGAATGCGCTTGAAAATCAGACCGAGCGTTTGCGAAAGGGTTCGAACCAGTAGCGTTTTCGCCGTCCCGGGCAGACCGGTAATCAAGCAGTGCCCGCCGACAAACAGCGCGATCAAGACCTGTTCGACCACTTCATCCTGGCCGACGATTACTTTGCGAACTTCGCTAACAATATTCCGGTGCGCCTCCTGAAACCGGTCAATCCGCTCCTTCAATTCCGCCGAGTCGGCAATGGTTGTGCTTAATGTGGACATTATTTTGAGATTTCCAATAGTAGTTTCTGCGCCGGCTTGTAGCCCGGAGCGGCTTCGAGCGACAGCAGTACTTCGTCGCGCGCGTCATCCATCTTCTTGGCCATGGTGAGTGCTTTCGCCAATTGGTAGTGAGACGCGGCCTGGTCGAGCGGCTTTAACGCCAAGACGGCTCGATATTCGCGGATAGATCCGGCAACGTTGCCTTGACCCAACCACAAGTCGCCCAACCGTTTGTGTAGTTCCTGATCTTCCGGATAGATGTAGTTTAGACGATCGAGAGACGCGGCCGCTTTTTTCGGATCGCCGGCTTCCTCCTCGAGCGTGGCGAGGCGTTCGATCAGCATCGAGGTCCGACCGCCGACTTGGCTGTACTTTTCGAGTTGCTTCCTTTCAGCGTCCTTGTCGCCTTTGCCCTTGTATGCGTCCGCCAACAATTCGTAAATGCTGCCCGGCTCAACGTAATCGGGATAGTAGCTCTCGATCGCTGTCCCGCCCTCGATCACATCGTCGTATTTCTTCTCGCGCAGCTCCGCGACAAGGCCCTTGACCTTGGTCTTCCATTCGCCGAAATGATCGAGCGTCTGCTTGTTCTGCGCGGTGAGCCAGGCGAGAAACTGCTGATCGAATTCCTCGGGCGACATCCCGAGATCATTCTTGATCACATCCGGTGTCGTTTCGAGCTTGGCGTAGGAATGAATCATCTCCAGCAGTTTGCCGTAGCCCCATTTCTCGGCGATGTAGCTACAAATTTTGCCGGCCTGGAAATAGGAGACGACCACCTGTGCAGGATAGGTCGGGCGCACGAAACCGCGATCGATCTCGGCCACCGGAAGTAGCTTTTTCTCTAGGATCGCATTGATCGCTTGCGGATCGAGGCGATCGCCCCAATCGGAGGCGACTGCCGTCTCCTCATAAACCGCCATACCTTCAGTGAACCAGCGGGGAACGCGGTGATGGGTCATTTGCAGCACGAAAACGTGGCTTAGCTCGTGCCACATCGTGCTTGCCCAATGGAATGTCCCCGGATTGCGCGCCGAAGGGCTGTCCATCGCTACCACCGATCCAAACGTCACACCCAGAATCCCGCCGATCCCCGGAAGCCCGGCAGTGCGCACCGAAAAATCCGGATGGTCGGGATAAACTTCCACCTGCACGGGGCTGTTGAGCTTGAACTGATATTTCTTCTCATAAGTGGCGATGGCGCGCTTCAACTCCGACTCGAAATACGGATGCAGGAGGTCGGCTTCTTTTTTGTCAAAACGGAGGATCGTGTTGTCGGTCTTGAAAGTGACGAAATGCTTGTAACTATCGATCAAGCGCAGCGAGTTAGTGGTTTCGGCGTCTGTGTAACCAGCGTTAAAAGCCTGCTCCAACTGCTTATAGGCCTCTTCGTCGTTACCCAGGCGCATCAGATTCACACCTAACTGCGAGCGAGCCTGCCAAAGCTCCGGATTCACCGCGATCGCCTTGCGATAGCAATTGATGGCTTCGTCGTAACGGCGATTGATCACAAAGAAATGCGCTGCCGTAGAGTATGCTTCGCCGTAGACCGGGTTGACCTTGAGAATGCGATCGATCCACGGCGTTTGGGGCTTATCATGCAGCATGTCGATTGCTGCCAGGATGGCCATGGAATCCAAGGACTCGGGATTAATGGCTATACCCTTCTCGGCTTCTTTGGCGGCCTTATCCGAATCGTCGTCTTCGAGCGCGACGTATGCCAGAACTTCGTGCGGCTCCGCATTCTTCGGATCGAGCTCCGCGGCTCTTGTCGCGAGTGGAATGGCCATGTCGCCGAATCCTTCCGCGGCGATAAGGGCTAAGCCCAGATTCGCGCCGGCGCTGTTCTTGTCAAGCTCGAGCGCCTCGTCAAACAGCCCTTTCGCTTCCTCTTTGTTGAAACGCTCCAGAAAGAGCCGTCCCCAGCGTACGCGAATCTCGACGCTCTTGGGCGATCGCTTCAGCGCATCGCGGAATGCGTCGTTCGCTTCCTTGTACTGCTCGGTGCCCCACCATCCTTCAGCGCGCAGAAAAGGATCCGGATTGGAGACGAATCGCGCAAAGCACGCACGGGCTTCCGCGAGTTTGCCGTGATGACGAAGCATCCGGCAATCGTCCAGCTTCTGGGCCGATAAGGGAACCATCAATGCGCCGGCGATCAGCGCAGCAAACCACAGCCTCATTTATCCAGCTCCGCCTGTGTTTTAGCGAGTTCGAGCAGCAGAGCCTGAAGCTGTTGTTTATATTGTTCGGCGGGCATCGCCGCCTTTTCGTATTTCAGCTTGTCGATGGCTTGCTCTAACTCTTCGCGCTTGGCAAGCAGTGCCTTCTTCTCTGGTGTGTTTGCGGTTATTTGGGCCGCGCCAATGTGCAAAAGCGTGATCTGAGAAGCGAGCAGTCCTTCGCCGTTCTCAGGAGAAGGCTTGCGAACGCCGTCGCCTTGGCCCGTATCGGCGAGCGTGGGGTGCTCGGTCGCCAGGCGCTTCTGCGTGTCATAGAACTGCCCCGTTTTCTGTTCGGCATACACGAATGCTTCGAGGGCCGATACGCTGTCGTTTTTGTCCGTATCGGCGGTCGGATCGCGGAGAGCTTCGACCCAATACCGAGCGAAGACCGTGGCATTCTTTTCCGACCCACTCTTGGTTGCGGTGATGACCGCACGCTTTGGTTTTTCGAGGGCCGCGCGCGAACCGCCGCTCGCGCTGGTCATGTTTACTACCAGCTGTCGTGCTGTGGGAATGCGGTCCAGAAGTCCCGCGAGTTCAGTAGCCGAGATGTCCGGCCCAGGAATATTGAATTTATACTCGATGCCGTCGAAGCTGCCGTGACCAATCAGCATCACGACCAGCACGTCGTTGGCCTTCGCCTCTCTAGCGATTTGTGAGAGCGCGCTTTGCATCTGCACTTTAGTTGCTTGGGCGCCAGAAAGCGTCGTCAGCTTGATGTCGGGCCCGCCCGCACGGATCAGTTTGTCGATCTCGTCCGCCTGAGCCTTAAACCGCTGCTCATAATCCGGTTCGCCGCCGAGGCCTGCCACGGTAACAAAAAACGTGGTCGCGTGAGCCAAACCGGCGAGAGCCAAAAACAAGGCGAGTTTCATACCACTCCCCACCTGCGCCTCAGCAGCCATTCCGAACAGCACAGCAGCAAAGCGATGAAGAAAACGATCGGCATGTCCCAAAGATCTTTCGTTTCACGAATCGTAATACCGGCCTCGGAGTAGGAGATGTCGTCACCGAGCTTGGATGCGTCTTCGGGGCGGTAGTAACGGCCGCCGGTCTGCGAAGATAGTTTTTCGAGTAGCTCTCGGTTCTGTTCGAGATGGAAATTCTCGGCGACGCCGTTTTCGCGGCGCAGTGTCAGAACGTCGCGGCCGAGGTCCTGTTGACCGCGGTGTGCTGTGATCTCGGCAACGTATGAACCTTGTTTCGCAGCATCCCAATCGGCCGAATATACTCCCTGCTCTACCGGATCCGGATTGAGCTGCACTACCTGCGAAGCGCCATCCGGTCCGACGATTCGTGCTTCCACCTGCGCGTCACTGGTCGGGAGATAAGTCGTATCGCGAACCTCAGCGCGCAAATGCACGCGTCCGTCGTCCATCAGAATCTGCTTGGGCGTCGAAGAAACAACGCGGGTTGGCGTGTCGCTGACCAGCCAGCGTAGCATCTGCCTCCAGAAGATCTCGTGACTCATATCTTCGAGCGGCTGCAGCATCTGCCAGCGCCAGTCGCCACCCGTCGCAAACACAGCCGTCCGTCCACGGCCGAACTTTTGCGTCACCAGAAGCGGTATCTTGCGCCCTGAAACATTCATCTGCGCCAGTTCCAATGCTCCTGGCTTCGGCTCGCCCACTTCCTGATAGTTCATCAGGTAAGGAAGCTTCTTCCAGCGATTCACATTTGAATCCGGATTGTCGTCGATCCGGCACAGCAGGCTGTCGCGGCCAGCCGATGTCAACTCCGGCGAAGCAGGCTCCCGGTGGAAGGTATTCTTCCGGTTGGGAAGCCTCACAGGGAGCAAATCGGCAAAAGGCGGCTTGTCATAACCGCCATCGGCAAGCGATGCCCGGCCCCCCAGAAACAGCAGGCCGCCGCCTCGCCGATCGACAAACTGCTGGATCAATTCCTGCTGCTGAGCAGTGAAGTAGTTTGCTTCCACGCTGCCGAGGATCAGCGCCTGAAATCCAAACAGGTCGTCCACCTTATTCGGGAAACCAGCCTTCAGGAATTCGGAGTTCGAATCTGGCGGAACTTGGACATAAATCTTGTTTTGCGTGGTGCGCAGGACGCTATCTAGTTCGATGTTCTTGTCATCCTCGACCGCGCGCCGCAAAAACTTGTAGTCCCAACGAGGTTCGCCTTCCATGTACA